>Ga0105094_10000117_pt1 | contig 33486 bp, 32 predicted proteins | sample PPLLak1March2015_2_FD_87023 | JGI IMG/M metagenome (GOLD analysis project Ga0105094, IMG submission 87023) | Freshwater sediment microbial communities from Prairie Pothole Lake near Jamestown, North Dakota, USA - PPLs Lake P8 Core (3) Depth... | ecosystem: Environmental > Aquatic > Freshwater >...
CAAGCTCCGATTAAGATGGTGGTTCTCACGCCGCCATCACAACGGAGCCTGCCATCTGTTCGCGGTTAATCAATAGCAAGCTGGTTATGCTGAGCAGCTCACCAGCGCGGCGGGCGGCGGACGCTTCCACAAGCTGGCGCAGGCAGTGAATATCGGCATCGCCCCGCTGATGATGGTCTTCATCCTGGTGGTGATTGCCCGTGTGAGCGCAGCCCTGCGCTGACCGGCGCCGCAACCAACTCCAACCTGGACGCCGGGCTGACATACCCCTGCCAGCCCGGCGTTCCTATTTAAGATTGAGGGGGTAAAATTGGCGCAGGAAGACCCCATCCACTCACAGCATTCAGGAGGCAGGCATGTACCAGACCGATATGTACGAGGGGATGCTGGCCGAGACGGTACCCATCCCCGGGTTTCAAGGCCAGCTCATCCACGCCTATTTCGCGCGCCCGCTGGGCCCGGGGCCGTTCCCCGGCCTGGTGGTCGCCCACCATTTCCCGGGCTGGGATTGGTGGTACAAAGAAGCCACGCGGCGTTTCGCTTACCACGGCTATGCGGCCGTGTGCCCCAACCTGTACGAGCGCAGCGGTCATGGCACCCCGGAGGACGTGGCGGCCAAAGTGCGCGGCGAAGGCGGCATCCCCGACGACCAGGCGGTGGGCGACCTGGAAGCCGCGATGCGCTACCTGCGGGCGCTGCCCTACCTGAACGGCAAGGTGGGTATCTTCGGCACCTGCTCGGGCGGGCGGCATGCCTACCTGACAGCCTGCCGCGTCCCGGGCTTCGACGCCATCGTGGACTGCTGGGGCGGCGGCGTGGTGGCGTATGGAGAAGACCTGACCCCCATGCGCCCCGTCGCCCCGCTGGATTACACCGCCGGCCTGAGCTGCCCCATCCTGGGCATCTTCGGCAACGAAGACCACAACCCGACCGTCGAACAGGTGAACATCCTCGAGGAGGAGCTGGTCAAGCACGGCAAGACTTATGAGTTCCACCGCTACGACGGGGCGGGGCATGGCTTCTTTTACTACATCTACAAGGCTTACCGGCAGGAGCAGGCTATGGACGGCTGGGCCAAGGTGTTCGCCTTTTTAGAGAAGCACCTGCAAACTGCGGGTGAGGGAGAGTAATCATGTGCACCATGATCGTCCAACAGGCGCCGGTCGAAGGCAGCGGCAAGGGCGCCGGCGGCTGGTTCAACGTGAAGCAAGCCAACGTGTCTTACGAGCACCCCTTCCACATGCCGTGGGAGTATGCGCTGAACATCGATTTCGTGGATGAATCGCAAGGTCCCGGGGCGCGGGTGGCGGTCGAGCTGAGCGCCGAAGCCGGGCGAGCACTAGCGGAGGCGATCCTGGCGGTGCTCCAGCGCGCTGAAGCGGGGGGGTATATAGATCTACAGGGCAAGATCTGAGCGGAGCGAGCGACGCAGGCATTCCAACGGCGCATGGTTATAACAAGCCAGCGCAGGATCTAACCTGCTAATAGGCGGGGGATTTCTCGCTGCGCTCGAAATGACATGGGGACGGTCGCTGCAAGGAGCGCGGCGACGAAGCAACCACTTACCGGTTGGCCTGGGGATTGCTTCGGCAAAGATCGCCTCGCAATGACCAGAGTGTCAGTTTGGCCTGGAGATCGCCTCGCAATGACGAAGGTGTGGGTTCGCCTGGGCCGCGGCCCTGCCCCTCAGCGGGATTTCAGCTCGATGGTCTCCAGGTAGCCCCAGCCCGCCTCCCGGCGCACGTGTATCTGAGCAGGATCGACGCGCACCAGCCGGCACCACTGCGCCTGTTCTTCTCTGAGGATGTCAAGCTCAAGGCCGGCGGCGGCTGCGGAGACCACCTGCGCTTCCCCTTTCAGCTCCCAGCGCTCAGTCAGCAGGGTTACGCCTGGCTCGTGCTCCAAATTGAACAGGTGATCTGTGGTGCGCGGCACCAGGATATACAGCACCAGGCCCACCGCTTCGCAGGGCAGCTCACAGACCTGCAGTCCGGCGGGTCCGCTGGTGACGAACACCGCTTTGCGGGGCACCTTCAAGGCTTCGATAGCGCGCTGACGGGCGTAATCCAGCATAGCCTGAGCATACCCGCGATGGCGGGCGCCGTCATCCACCCAAAGTTAGATTTGAGGTTAGATCTCGAGCAGACCCAATGCGCGCGCCCGGGCGACCGCCTCGGTGCGGTTATGGGAATCGAGCTTGCCCAGGATGTGGTTGATGTGGCTCTTCACCGTCCCCACGGTGACCACCAGCCGCTCCGCAATCTCGCGGTTGGTGGCTCCCTGGGCCATGAGGCGCAGCACTTCCAGCTCGCGCTCGCTCAGGCTTTCCCCGAAGGGCGTCCGGGCGTTCTGAGGCGCTGTTCCCCCATGCCCGGTGGACCTCAAGATGCGCTCGACATACTCCCGGCGAATGCCGCGTTGGGCGGCCTCGACCAGCAGCTTGGCAAACTCGGGACCCCGGTCGAAAGTGCGCACGTATCCAGCCGCCATGCCCGCCGACAGGGCGCGCTCAAGGGCCGCCCAGGCGCGCTGGCTATCACCTGCCGCCCGCCATGCAAGCGCGGCGAGGGCCGACAGCTCGATGACGCGGCCGACCAATCCGTTCGCCGCGGCCTGCTCGAGCTGCTTTTGCAGGCAGGCGAGCGCCGCTTGCGGGTTGCCCAGCTCAATTTGGATTTGGGCCCAGGCCAGGTAGGCCAGGTAGTAAGCCTCCGCGGCGCCGAACGGGCCGCTGCCGGGCAGGAACTCGCCATCCCCAACGGAAGCGGCGAGGCCCTGGCACCACGCCGCCGCCTCCGCTTTCGCCCGCGGGTCACCCGGCGCCTGGCGCAGAGTATGCCTGAGGCGCAGCCCCTGGGTTAAGAAAGCCACGTCCGGCCAGCCGGCTTCCAGGCGCTCCAGGTACCTGAGAGCGTCTCCCGGGCGATCCTGGACCTCGTACAGGCGGAAGAGCGCCACGTAGGCCGTCATCAGGTAGTATGGGTTCATCCCCCCGCCCATCAGAACCAGGCCGCGGCGCAGGCTCCCTCCGGCTTCGTCCAGCCGATCCCCTTCCAGCAAGACGCGGCCCAGCTCGACGTCCAGGCAACCCAGGGCGGGCAGCTCGCGCTCGGGGCGGGCCAGCGCGGCGGCAATATCAGCCTGCCCCTGGCGGCAGAGCTCGACGGCGCGATCCAGCTCCGCCTGGTCGTGCGCCAGGCGCGCCAGGTGGAAGGTGGACTCGATGATCCCGAAATACAGGCCCGCGCAGCGGGCGATCTGCCGGGCTTCTTCCAGGACCTGAGCGGCGGGCCGGACGTTTTGCAAGGCCAGATGGGCATAGCCTTTCAGCAGCAATCCGCTGAACTGGCCCGGATCGCCCTCAGGATAGCTATCCGCCATGCGCTCAGCGGTGGCGAGAAGTTCAGCGGGGTCAGCCGCCGGATCCGGGGCAAAGGCCATGAATGTGCGGGCCACAGCAGCAAACTCCAGCATCTCACGCGCCGCCTGCCTGTCTTCCAGCCGGGCGATCATCTCATCCGCCTGCCGCAAGCGCGCTTCGACCCTGGCCCGGTTCTGCCGCCGGAAGCTGTATGCCAATGCCAGACCTTGCAGGATGCACAGCATGGGACGAGCCTGCAGAACGTCTTCCGGGAGAGCAGAGCACCATTCATAGATGGTGGCGATATCGCTGTGGATGATGAGCGTGAAGCTGTGCTGCTCGACGAAAGCCGCCGCATATTCCGGGTCCTGGGTCTGGAAGGCATGATAGGCCGCCTGGCGCAAGAAATTCTCGGCTGCCAGCCACTCGCAGGCCGCCCGGTGCAGGGCGTCGATGCGCTCCGGGTGGTCCTTGCCCAGCCTGGTCCGCAAGAAGTCTCGGAACAGGTGGTGATAGCGGTACCAGGTGCCACCGTCGTCGATGGGCACAAGGAACAGGTTGGATTTCTCGAGATATTCCAGAATGGGTCGAGAATCGAGAGAGAGCAGAGATCCGCCACTGCTCTCTACTCCCGATTCTCGGCTCCCGGTTATGGCGTCACATAAGGGGGCGCACATGCGCTCCAGGACAGAGGTCGCCAGGAGAAACGAGCGCACCTCCTGCGGCTGGCGGCTGACCACCTCATCCAGCAGGTATTCGACCAGGTAGCGGTGGCCCCCGGAGAAGGAGGCGATAAAGCGCTCTTTGTCGTCCCGGCCTGAGAGGGAGAGCGCCGCCAGCTGCAGCCCAGCAACCCAGCCCTCGGTGCGCTCATCCAGCGCCGCGACCGCCGCGGGCGACAGCCCGAGCTGCATGACCTCGTTCAAGAAGCGGGCTGTCTCGTCTGCCTGGAAGCGCAGGCCGGATGTGCGCAGCTCGAGCAGCTGCCCGCGCGCCCGCAGGCGGGCCAGCGGCAGGGGCGGGTCCGAGCGGCTGCCGATGGCAAGGCGCAGGTTCTGGGGAAGGTGCTCCAGCAGGTAGACCAGGGCGCTGTGAATAGCCGGCGAGCCGATCAGGTGATAATCATCTAGGATCAGCACGCACTCCCTGCCGCTGGAGAGGACGGCGTTAATGACCGCCGGCAGGACCTGCTGCAGATCGATCTCCGGCGAGGAGCGCAGGAGCTGGGCGATGTGGGCCAGCTCGGGGACCGGCCCAAGCGCCTGGATGAAGCTGGCGATGACGTAGGACCTGAAAGGGATCGGGTCGTCATCGCCGGGGTCCAGGGCAATCCAGGCCACGGCGGTCCCGTTGGCGACCAGCGATTGGGCCCACTCCGCCAGCAGGGTGGTCTTCCCATAGCCGGCCGGGGCGCACACCAGAACCAAGCGGGCGCCATCCCCTGGGGAGAGCAGGTCGACGAGATGGGGACGCGAGATCGTGCGCCTGCGCACGGCTGGCACGCGCAGCTTGGTGAGGACGAGTGGGGAAAGCGCGTCTTCCATAGTCTGTATTGATTTTACTCCCACATGGCGGTGGATGTGGTAGCTCTGCACTTAACCGTGGTCATCCACCCCACCCCCGGCCCCGCCCCTCAAGGGGCGGGGAGAAAGAGGAAGGGGGTCGGGGGGATGGGCAAATTCCAGCAGCCACGGTTTATAGTGGTGCTACGGTGGATGTAGATATAACCCCGGATCTAACCTTTGATAGATGACAGCCGGGGAGGGTTACGGCTATGATGATATCAAAGGAGAATCAATCAGATGGATAAAAAAGTTCTGGTGGCTTACGCTTCTACACACGGCTCGACCCAGGAAGTGGCCGAAGCTGTGGCCGCGACCCTGCGCGTACACGGGCTTACGGTCGACCTGCAGCCGGCGCGTGATGTGCGCAGGCTGCAAGACTACAGCGCGGTCGTGCTGGGAGCGCCGCTGTATATGTTTCACCTGCACAAGGATGCGCTGCGTTTCCTCTCCCGGCACCAGAAAGCGCTCACCGGCGGCCTCCCCATTGCGATTTTTGCAGGCGGTCCCATTGAGTCAGGGGATGGAAAAACACCCGAGGCTGGGGATGTCTGGCAAGAAACGCGCAAGCAGCTCGACCGGGAGCTGGCGAAGTACCCCTGGCTCAGCCCGGCAGCGGTCGAGGTGATCGGCGGCAGGTTCGACCCGTCGGGGCTGCGCCTCCCGTGGAGCCTGATCCCTGCCATGCGCCAGATGCCGCCCAGCGACCTGCGCGATTGGGAAGCCATCCGCGGCTGGGCACGCGACCTGGCTGCCCGGCTTCAGCCGGCGGCGTCAAATTGAGAGGAGAAATAGAGATGAAAAGCGCAACAAGAGTATTTGCTTCGTCATTCGGCGCCTTCATGGCGCTGGGGGGCATCGAACATGGGATCGGTGAGATGGCTCAAGGAAATGTAGCTCCGGGTGGGATTATGATCCAATCGTGGCCCGAATCGGAGTTCTTCCGCAGCCTGAGCGGGGAGCCCGCCATGACGGTCATCCCGAACCTGCTGGTCAGCGGGATACTGACAGTGCTGGTTTCCCTGGCCCTGCTCGTCTGGTGCATCCGGTTCCTGGAGCGCAAGAACGGCGGCCGGGTTATGATCCTGCTGTCCATCGCCATGCTGCTGGTGGGTGGGGGCATTTTTCCCCCGATCTTTGGGATGCTGATGGGCGCGCTCGCGACCCGCATCTACGCACCCGTATCACCGTCAACAGCTCAGCGACCGAGCAGCTTGCGGCGCTTTTTGGCTGCCATCTGGCCCTACTCCTTCCCAGCCTGCATGGTCGCCTGGCTGTGCGTGCTCCCCGGCGTGCCCATGCTCGAGTACTTCTGGGGTGTGGATGATCTGAATGCCATCCTGGTGATCATGGCGCTGGCCCTGGGCAGCTTTCTGCTGACCACCTTCTCCAGCCTGGCATACGATGCCCAGATGAAAGCGGGCGGGCGCAGGTCATTCTCGACCACCTGGAGATTGCTTCGGCAAAGATCGCCTCGCAATGACGAAGGTATCAGTTTGGAAAGAATCACCACGGAGCACACGGAGTCCACAGAGATCGGATAAGGGTTTTTCTGTGTGCCTCAGGCCTCCCAACGGCGTATGGTTATAACAAGCCAGCGCAGGATCTAACCTGCTAAAAGGCGGGGGATTTCTCGCTGCGCTCGAAATGACATGGGAACGGTGGCTGCGAGGAGCGCAGCGACGAAGCAACCACCGTTCGGGAATCGTTTACAAAACGCTTACAAAGAAATCGATGTGTAAAAGGGCACAATAGAATAAAATCAGGGCTACATGGCAACTGTGCTGGTCGTTGAAGACGATACCTCCCTGCGCGAGACCCTGGCCTACAACCTGAAGGCCCAGCAGTTCACCGTCGAGGCGGTTGGCGACGGCCTGGAGGCTTTGGAAGCTGCCCGCCGCCTGCGCCCCGACCTGATCTTATTGGATCTGATGCTGCCCGGGCTGGACGGGATCGAAGTGTGCAGGGTCTTGCGCCAGGAAATGCCGGTCCCGATCCTGATGCTCACCGCCCGTGACGACGAGATCGACCGCGTGGTCGGGCTGGAGATCGGCGCGGACGATTACATCACCAAGCCATTCAGCATGCGCGAGCTGATGGCGCGGGTCAAGGCCCATTTGCGCCGCGAGCGGCTGCTGCGCGATGAAGCCGCCGCGGCCGAGCCGGCCCCCAGCGAGGTGATCCAGTTTGGCAACCTGGCGCTCAACCTGACCCGCAGAGAAGTGCTGCTGGACGACACCCCTTTGCCGCTCACGCCCAAAGAATACGAGCTGCTGCTATTCCTGGTCCAGCATCGCGGCCAGGCGCTGAGCCGGGATTTCTTGCTCGAGCATGTGTGGGGCTGGCAGTACCCCGGCGGCACGCGCACCGTGGATGTGCACATCCACGGCCTGCGCGAGAAGATCGAGGCTGACTCCGCCAGACCGGTGCGGATCGTGACCGTGCGCGGCTCAGGCTATCGCTTCGAAGGATAAGCGCGTGTTCCATTCCATCCGCTGGCGTATCGCCATCCCTTTCATCTTACTGAGCCTGGTGTCCCTGCTGGCGCTGGGGTTGGTGCTCTCCAGCTACCTCGAGCAGACCTATCTTGATAACCTGGAATCCAGGCAGCTGAGCCAGGCGCGCATGCTGAGCGATGTGGTCGCTCCGATGCTGCAGAGCGGGACGCCGGGCGCCGACCTGGACGCGGCTGCACGGCATTGGGCTGAGCTCCTGGATGCGCGGGTGACCATCGTGGCGGTCGGCGGCACGGTGGTGGGCGAATCGCACGAAGACCGGGCGCAGATGGAGAACCACCGCGACCGGCCCGAGATTGCCGCCGCCCTCGCCAGCGGGCAGGGCAGCAGCACGCGCTTCAGCCATACGGTCGGCTACGATATGATGTACACGGCGGTGACCATCGTCCAGGATGGGGGAACCCTGGGCGTGGCGCGGGTGGCAGTGCCGCTGCAAGATGTGGCTGCCGATGTGGCCCGGGTGCAGCGTATCCTGATCATTGCTACTTTGATCGTGACGGCGGTGACCATGCTCCTGGCGGGCTTGATCTCGTACCGCACCACCCGACCGGTGCGCGAGCTGACCCAGGCTGTTCGCCAGCTGACGGCCGGGCAGCCAGCCGGCGCTCCCATCCCCGCCGACAGCGATGAGATCGGGCAGCTGACCCAGGCGTTCAACGTCATGTCGGCGCAGCTGGGCGAAAAGATGCAGGCCCTGCAAACCGAGTCTGCCAAACTGTCGGCTGTCCTGCAGAAGATGACGGATGGCGTGCTGATCGTGGATCAAGCCGGGCTGATCCAGCTTACCAACCCGGCGGCTGAGAAGCTGTTCGGCGTCGATACGGCCGGCGCCCTGGGGCGCTCGCTGGTCGAGGTGACCCGCGCTCACCAGGCGTTCGAGATGTGGCAGCGCTGCCAAGCGAGCGGAGAGAGCCAATCGACCAGCTTCGAATCAGTCCGCAGCAAGCTGGCCCTGGAAGGGATCGCCACGCCGCTCGGCCCGCTCCTGCCCGGCAGCACGCTGCTCTTGTTCCAGGATGTGACCCGCCAGCGCCAGACGGATTCCATGCGGCGGGATTTCATCAGCAACGTCTCTCACGAGCTGCGCACGCCCCTGGCGGCTCTCAAGGCCCTGACTGAGACCCTGCAGGATGGCGCCCTGAACGATCCGCCAGCCGCCCAGCGCTTTTTATCCCAGATGGAGACCGAAGTCGAGGCGCTCAGCCTGATGGTGGCGGAGCTGTTGGAGCTGTCGCGCATCGAGTCGGGCCGCGTCCCGCTGGCGCTCAAGCCCACGCGTCCGCTGGACATCGTCGCCCCGGCTTGCGAGCGCCTGATGCTGCAGGCCGAGCGGGCGCACCTGGCACTGTCCCTGGACTGCCCGGACGACCTGCCGCTGGTACTAGCGGATGCCGCCCGTGCCGAGCAGGTGGTCGTCAACCTGCTGCACAACGCGGTCAAGTTCACCCCCGAGGGCGGCAGCGTGGCGGTGAGCGCCGCAGCGCAGGGCCAGGCGGTGCGCTTCAGCGTGGCTGACAGCGGCACCGGCATCGAAAGTGATGACCTGCCGCGCATCTTCGAGCGCTTCTACAAGGCCGACCGCGCCCGCTCCACGAGCGGCACCGGCCTGGGGCTGGCAATTGCCCGCCACCTGGTCGAAGCCCACGGCGGCAAGATCTGGGCCGAGAGCGAGCCGGGTAAGGGCAGCACCTTTACCTTTACGATCCCATTCGCCTGACCGGTAGCCGGCTCAACCACGCACACCTGCCTTTACAAAACCATTACAATTCCCTTACGCCCCCATTGCCAACTGCTTTGGGGGCGATGGTATGCTATAACCCGCCCCCATGTCACGGGCAATGAATTATGTTGGACTTACGCAGTTGAGGGAGGAAATGTGGGTGTTTGGGCGGGCGTAGCCCGCCCAAACACCCACCGATTACCCCTAAAGTTCGTAACTCCTATTATGGAAAAACAGGCCGATTGGATGATCACAGATCAGGTAACCAGCACAGACGTAGATCGCTATAACTTAAAAAAGCGACTGCGTCTCAGTGAGTTTCTTATCCAGGGGTTTTTGTTCCTGTGTGGGGCATTTACGATCCTCACTACCCTGGGGATCGTCTACGAGGTGGGCAAAGAAGCCCTACTGTTTTTCCGCAGCCCGCTGGTGAATATCTGGGAGTTTTTTACCGGGACCAAATGGCAGCCCCAGGCTTCCGAGTTTGGCATCTTGCCGCTGGTCAGCGCCACGCTGATGACGACCCTGATCGCCATGCTGGTAGCCATTCCCCTGGGCCTGAGCGTGGCGGTCTACCTGAGCGAGTTTGCCTCGCCCCGCTTGCGCAACCTGCTCAAGCCGGTCCTGGAAGTCCTGGCGGGCATCCCCACCGTGGTGTACGGCTATTTTGCCCTGACCTTTATGACCCCGCTCCTGCGCTCCATCTTCGGCCGCGATGTGGTGGATATCTACAACACCGCCTCCGCCGGCCTGGTGATGGGCATCTTGATCTTGCCCCTGATCAGCTCGATGGGTGAAGACGCCCTGTCGGCCGTCCCGCGCGCCTTGCGTGAAGCGGCTTACGCGCTGGGCGCCACCCGCCTGGAGACCGCCCTCACGATCGTCGTCCCGGCAGCCATCTCGGGCCTGGCGGCAGCCCTGATCATCGGCATCTCGCGGGCCATCGGCGAGACCATGATCGTCGCCATCGCCGCCGGGGCCGGGCCGAACTTCACCCTCAACCCGTTCGAAGGCGCCGAGACCATGACGGGCCATATCGTGCGCATCTCGGGCGGCGACCTGAGCTACGATTCGATCGACTACAACAGCCTATTTGCCGTCGCGATCTTGCTGTTCTTCATGACCCTGGGGCTGAATGTCATAAGCCAGCGCATCGTGCGCCGCTTCCGGGAGGTGTACGAATGAACCGGCCCGGTATCGAGCCCCAAGGTGCGCCGCACGGCACCGGCTTGCCGCCGGCGTTCGAGGCCAACTTGCCCGCCCGCCACAAGCGCAGCCGCCTGGGGCGCGCTGTATTTCAGTGGTCTACCCTGGTCGGGATCGTCTACCTGGCACTGCTGCTGTACAACATCAGCGACCAGTCCTTCGGCTATGCAGCCATCGGTCAGCGGGTCGATCCGGCCAGCCTGGCTGTGGACGGGGTGGCGCTGGAAGACCTGGACCAGCCGGCGCTGATCGAGATCTTGCAGGCCAACATCTCCAGCGGGCTGCTGCGCCAGCTGGAACGGGAAAGGCCGCTGAGCGAGTACTCGCGCGCTGAAGTCTATGCCCTGGTTGTCGATAAAGTCGTGCGGGAGGAAGTGCTGCAGACCTGGACACTGACCGATTCGCTGCTTCACGCTTCCGAAATCCGGGCCCAGGTGGCGCAAGAGCACCCCCAGGCCGATCTGCGCTTCCGGGCATGGCTCACGACCGATTTCCTGAGCGTGCCCCAATCCTCGAACCCGCTGGTCGCCGGCGTGCGCACGGCCGTGCTGGGTTCCTTGTGGACGATCGCCATTACCGTACTGGTGGCCTTTCCGGTGGGCGTGGGGGCGGCTATCTACCTCGAAGAATATGCCACCCAGAACCGGCTGAACCGGCTCATCCAGACCAATATCAACAACCTGGCGGGCGTGCCCTCGATCATCTACGGCATGCTGGGCCTGGCGATCTTCGTGCGCGCCCTGGAGCCGCTTACCAGCGGGGCGGTCTTCGGCTTTACCGATCCCACCACCGCCAACGGGCGCACCATCTTCTCGGCCGGGCTGACCCTGGCGCTGCTCGTCTTGCCGCTGATCATCATCAACGGCCAGGAGGCCATCCGGGCTGTGCCGGCTTCGCTGCGCCAGGCCAGCTACGGCGTGGGCGCCACCAAGTGGCAGACCGTGTGGCATCATGTGCTGCCCGGCGCCATGCCCGGCATCCTCACCGGCACGATCCTGGCCATCTCACGCGCCATTGGCGAGACAGCGCCCCTGGTGGTGGTAGGCGCGGCCACGTATATCACCTTTGACCCCGACAGCCCGTTTTCGAAATTCACCACCTTGCCCATTCAAATCTACCAGTGGACCTCGCGCCCACAGGCCGAATTCCACAACCTGGCCGCGGCAGCCATCCTGGCCCTGCTGGGCATACTCTTGAGCCTGAACGCCCTGGCTATCCTGCTGCGCAACCGCTTCCGCCGCGCAGGAGGCAATTCGTAATGGAAACCACCACCCCCGATCAGGCGCGCTTCGCCGTGGAGGCGCGTGACCTGAGCGTTTACTATGGCAGCTTCCGGGCCGTCAAAGATATCAGCCTCAATATCGAGCCTCAGAAAGTGACCGCCATCATCGGCCCGTCGGGCTGCGGCAAGAGCACCGTGCTGCGGGCCTTCAACCGCATGAACGAGCTGGTGCCTACCGCCCGCACGGAGGGGACGGTGCACTTCATGGGACAGGATATCTACGCCCCGGATGTAGACCCGGTGGAAGTGCGCCGCCGGGTGGGCATGGTGTTCCAGAAGCCCAACCCCTTCCCGAAGAGCATCTATGAGAACGTGGCCTGGGGCGCGCGCTTGAACGGCTTCAAGGAAGGCCTGGGACGCCCGGCAATGGACGAGTGGGTCGAAAAGTGCCTGCGCAAAGCCGCCCTGTGGGATGAAGTCAGCGACAAGCTCAAGCAGAGCGGCCTGTCGCTATCAGGCGGTCAGCAGCAGCGCCTGTGCATCGCCCGGGCGATTGCTGTGCGTCCCGAGATCATCCTGATGGACGAGCCGGCCTCCGCTTTAGACCCCATCGCCACGCTCAAGATCGAAGAGCTGATGCGCGAGCTGGCTAATGAATACACCATTATCGTCGTCACCCACAACATGCAGCAGGCTTCCCGCGTTTCGGATTATACGGCCTTCTTTACCATGGACAGCGACCGGGCCGGGGTGCTGGTCGAGTACGGCCCCACGGCCCAGATCTTTACCAACCCCAAAGATCCCCGCACTGAAGACTATATTACCGGAAGATTTGGTTAACAGGTGCCCTATGCCTTCATCCACCCGCAGAACCTTTGACCGCCACCTGCAAATCCTGCTGGAACAGGTGCTGGTGTTGGGCAGCATGGTCGAGCAGGCCGTTGCGCAATCCGTCACGGCTCTCCAGCGGCGTGATCGCCTTACCGCCAGACGTGTCTATGCGGACGACCAGCGCATAAACGAGGTACGCTTTGCTATCGAAAACGAATGCGTCACCCTGATCGCCACGCAGCAGCCCATGGCGCGGGATGTGCGCATCCTGGCAGCTATTTTAGAGATTATCACCGAGCTGGAGCGGATCGGCGATTACGCCAAGGGCATCGCCAAGATCACCCAGATGCTGTCCGAGGAGCGAACCGGCTCATCCATCCCCGGCGACCTGCAGCAGATGGCTGACCAGGGCCTCTCCATGCTGCGCCAGGCTTTAGATGCATTCGTGACCGGCGACGCGGCGGCGGCGCGCCAGATCCCGGCTGGCGACGATGCTGTCGACGGCCTTTATAATAAGATCTACCGGGAGCTTATCCGGCAGATGATCGCCGACACCACCACCGTCGAGCATGCCAACCTGCTGATGTGGACGGCCCACAACCTGGAGCGCCTGGCGGACCGGGTGATCAATATCTGCGAGCGAACGGTCTACGTCTCGACCGGCAGCCTCAAAGAGCTGGACCTTGCCGATGGGGTCCAGCTGACAGAGATCCAGTGAGGATCCCATGAACGACCGTCTTCCGAAAGTCCTGTTTCTGTGCACCCACAACTCAGCCCGCAGCCAGATGGCTGAAGCCTTCCTGCGAAAGTATGCCGGCGACCGCTTTGACGTATACAGCGCCGGGCTGGAACCGGGGGAGATCAATCCCTATACCCGGCGTGTGATGGCTGAATCCGGGCTGAACCTGGAAGGCCAGCACTCGAAAGGCCTGACGGAATACCTGGGCAAAGTCCATTTTGCCTACCTGATCACGGTCTGCGACCGCGCCGACCAGCAGTGCCCGGTCTTTCCTGGCATGGGCACCCGGCTGCACTGGTCGTTCGAAGATCCGAGCGCCGCCACTGGCAGCGATGAGGATAAATTGGCAGTATTCCGGCGGGTTAGAGACGAGATCGAGCACCGCGTGTTGGAGTGGATCCCAGCGCAGCAGTGACCCCCCTTCCGCCGGTTGTCTCCCCATAACAAAACCATTACGAATCGCTTACTCCGCCTTTGCACACTTTCTGGGCTGGAATGATAACCTAGGGGTATGTCGAGATTCTACAGAACAGAGGAAGTGCTGTCATAAGGCTATGGGGAGTGGCACCCTCACCCCCGGCCCCTCTCCCAAGTCCAGGAGAGGGGAGTACCACGATGACTCAACATTCATAAGGAGAAAATATGCTTAGAAAAATGTCCGTTTTATCAGCAGTCCTGATCAGCGCCGCCCTCGTGCTGAGTGCCTGCGGCGGTGGGGCTACCCCAGCAGTGACCGAACAGCCCGCCGTTCCCGAGCCCACCCAGGCGCCGGCTGCGGAGCCCACCCAGGCGGTCGTAGAACCATCTGGCGCGGCAACCCTGCCGGATATCGACCCGGCTTCGGTGAGCGGCAGCGTCGTCTCCGCCGGCTCTTCGACGGTCTACCCGCTGTCCGAGCGCATGGTCGAGCGCTTTGAAGAAGAAGGCTTTACCGGTAAGATCACCGTCGACTCGATCGGCTCCGGCGCCGGCTTCGAGCGCTTCTGCAAGACCGGTGAGACCGACATTGCCAATGCCAGCCGGGCGATCAAGGAAGAAGAAATCACCAACTGTGCGGCCATCGGGCGCACACCGATCGAGTTCCGGGTCGGCACCGATGCGCTTGCGATTGTGGTCAGCAGTGAAAATGACTTCCTGACCAACGTGACCCTGGAAGAGCTGGCAAAGGTCTTCTCCACGGATGCGGTGAAGTGGTCGGACGTCAATCCGGCCTGGCCGAACGAAGACATCCTGCGCTTCTCACCCGGGACGGACTCGGGCACCTTCGACTACTTCGTGGAAGCGGTCATCACGCCTGCCTATGGGGACGAAAACGATGTGGACAGGAACGCCATCCTGAACGCCGAAAACATCCAGTTCAGCGAAGATGACAACGTGCTGGTGCAGGGCGTGGAAGGCAGCCCGTATGCCATCGGCTACTTCGGGTTTGCCTACTTCGCCGAGAACCAGGGCGCTCTCAAAGCCGTGAGCGTAGACGGGATCAGCCCTGCCCTTGAGACCGCCGAGAACGGCGAGTATCCGTTGGCCCGCCCGCTGTTCATATACTCGGATGCCACGATCATGCAGGAAAAGCCCCAGGTAGCGGCATTTATCAACTTCTACCTCACCTATGTAGACGAAGAGATCCAGAGCGTGGGCTACTTCCCCGCCAGCGCCGACGCCCTGGATGGTGCCAGGCAGGCCTGGCTGGATGCGATGGAGTAAATCTGGCGATTGGTGAACCAATCCTTTGCAGGGGGAGAGGCAGTGTGGGAGGAGTATCCTCCCACACTGCGCATATCGAAGAAGAATCGTTTTTCAGAAAGGGAAAGTATGCGAATTATCGTAGCCAATGATGATGGGTTTTACAGCCCTGGTATTTACGCCCTGGCAGAGGCTGCCAGCCGTTTCGGCGAGGTCTTGATCATGGCTCCCGATGGAGAGCAATCCGCCATGAGCCATGCGATCACCATCCAACGCCCGCTCAATTATCGTCCCATCAAACTCGACCGGTTCGAAGCGTACCGTGTCAATGGCACGCCGGCAGATTGCGTCGCCCTGGGGCTTTACCATTGGGGAGGCGCCGATCTGATCCTCTCGGGGATTAATTTGGGCAGCAATCTCGGTCACGATGTCTGGCACTCGGGCACTGTCGCGGCTGCGAAGCAAGCGACTTTCTTTGGCGTCCGAGCGGCAGCATTCAGCCTGGACCTCAATGGAGATGAGCCAGATTATGAAGCGCTGAGGCCGCATGTCGAGGCTGCAATTCGAGAGCTGTTGGAAGCAGATCGACCGATGCTGGTCAATATCAATTTTCCTCAGAACCCGCAGGGCATTCTTTGGACGCACCAATCCGTGCGCGCCTATAACGGTCAAATCATGGAAAGTGAAGACCCAAGGGGGCGCAAGCATTTCTGGTTTGGGGTTGTCCCTCTGACCAATCCCGAAGAGGGCAGCGACCGCTGGGCAGTGGAGCACAACTATGTCTCCATGACACCCTTGAGGTCGGACCTGACAGACGAAGAATGGCTGCGCAAACTGCGGCGTTAGGCAGATCCGAAAGTGCAGCCCAGAGTGGGTATTTAAACACAAAAACCTGCCTATCCCCGCCGATATCTGGCGAACTGGCAGTGGGGCTGACTAGACCCGTATTGTGGGAAAGGTTTGTGGAAGTTTATCATAGACGCTGGTCCGGTTGCCCACTGGATCGTAATACTTGAGCATCACAATTTGGGTTGGACAAGATCATCAACCCTAAATAAACCTATATCATTTTTAGCTGCGTGATCTTTCAATGCTTTAGTAAAACCTCTGCGAGAGAATAAGGCATAATGGATGTGCTCAATACCGCTCTCCCGGGCCATCTTGGCTGCGCGGTCTTTTAAATCCTCCAGGATGTTCATCCCCACAGGGTTAACTGACCATTTGCATTCCCCGACCAATGCGGAGCGCTCTGATGAGCTGATCGCTAGGACATCTAGTTCTCCAATGCGACTCCACCAGCTACCGACCCTCTCGGGCAGAAAAGGCAATTTTCCCTCCCGCGCTTTGGCAGCGATGAATTCTCGCGCAGCTTCCTCAAACGCTATTGCAGCAAAATGATCCAGATCTGGTTGCACGCGTTGGGTTAAGACAGAATCAGCAAGTCCCAACTCAAGCGAACCCTGATTGGGATGTACATAACGGAACCAAAAGCGTAGGAAGTGATCATTAATTTGATATATGCCACGCTTGCTCTTCTCAGGCTGGCTTTCTGTAGCTGGCACTCTGCGTGTTATTAACCGCATCTGCTGCAGGATATCAAGATAGCGGGCAACAATAGATGGCGAACCGACGCCAGAAGCCTGGGCAATCTCATTAAGCCGGGTGTTCCCTTGGGCAATGGCGCGCAGTAGGGAAAAATAATTGCGTGGTTCTCGAAGCTCTTCCATCAATAATAAGCGCGGCTCGCTATACAATGAGCCCGAATGAGCATCTAGGATATGTATCCGTATGTTAGACAGTAGCTTTTGCTGGTCCGAGAAGGTTGTTAGGTAGTACGGCATACCACCAACCACTGCCCAGGCTAAGAATTGCTCTTCGGGGGAATACGAAGGGTAGAATAAGGCTGAAGATTGAAGATCTAGGGTCTGCAGTAACACACTTCCAGTTCGACGCCCATAGAGAGGGGCATTGTATCCTAACACCTCGGTTTCCATCATGCCAATGTATGACCCACATAGAACGATCATAACCTGAGAGCTTCGTAATCGTTCGTCCCACACTTTTTGAAGAATAGAAAGGATGGCTTTATTCCCACTCATCAGGTAAGTAAACTCATCCAGCACAACTACAGGCCGGTCAGGCAGGTCCGCCAGAGCGCGAAAGGCGGCTTCCCAAGAAGGAAAGGAAAAACCAACTGGTATTTCGGAATGGTCGTAGCCCCAAATTTGTTGAGAGAATGAAGCCAGCTGCTCGCTATCTGCACTGAGGTGGCAATGAAGAATATATATGGTTTCTCTGCACAGAAAGCACGCAGTAGTTCAGTCTTACCAACGCGACGGCGGCCATACAAAATGAATAGAACTGCTTGTTTTGATGAATACAGTTTGTTTAATTGACCAAGCTCGGTTTTTCGATCGATAAACATGTTCCCTCCTTAATACAAATCGTGATTATTATAATCGTGATTTGTATTATTGGCATCCTCAGTCATTTAGCATTTTAGTGAGGTGCTACCGTGCGGCCCAGAGTGGGTGATTAAACACAAAAACCTGCCTGTTGGCAGGTCTTGATCGAAGAAGCCGAGGCAAAAGTGCAACTTTTTGCCCCGTTTTTCATCTAATCTATGAGCGTGGAAGGACTCGAACCTTCAACCAATGGCTTAAAAGGCCACTGCTCTGCCATTGAGCTACACGCCCTAAAAAGGTGCAACCGGTCCAGCGTTGTGCATTCTATCACGCGAACATCCCGGCGTCAACGCCGCGGCTTTGACCGCCCCACGTCTTTCACAAGAAAGAGATTTTGGGTGTTTGCAGGCGGCTTCGCCGCCTGCAAACACCCAAGAATATCTCCTTCCCCCGCCCCAGGGCGGGGGCCAGGGGGTGGGGAAACACAGGGGTTTCGACCTTATGAAAACCCTGTTTGACGGCCCAGGGGTTTCATAGCAGCGTTCTTTGCGACGATGCAGCCCCTGACAAGTTTACGCAGATTATAATTAGAGGCGACACGCTTCTATGACCATGATAATGCGCGGTGCCTTTCCACGGGAGATCCTTTATGGCTGAACTGGAACATGTGAACGAAGACAACTTTCAAGAAGAAGTGCTCGGGTCGATCGTGCCCGTGCTGGTGGATTTCACCGCCGTCTGGTGCGGGCCGTGCAGGATGCTCGACCCGGTGGTGGTGCAGCTCGCCCAGGATTGGGAGGGCAGGGTCAAGGTGGTCAAGCTGGATGTGGATGAGAACCCCAACCTGGCGGTGCAGTACCAGGTGATGGGCGTGCCGACGCTGATGCTTTTCAACCAGGGCCAGCCTAGCCAGCGGGTCAGCGGCTACCAGCCTAAAGACCGCCTGCTGGCGAAATTTGGCCCGCTGGTTTAACCCCGCCCGGCTTTATTTGGCTGACGCTATCCACAGTATGAACTGATTCGCCAAAACAACTGCGCGCTGTGCTCCTGCGCTGGTCCAGGATATGGCGGCGGAGATGCCAATGGTGACCGGAATGGTCAGGCCCCAGGTGAGCAGCATCTCGACCCCCACCTGCCAGCGTACTTTGTTCACCCGCTCTGCAGCTCCTGAACCCATCAAGCTCATACTGATCACCTGAGAAGTGCTCACCGGCGCCCCCAGGGAAGCCGCCCCCAGCACGATGCCCGCCGAAGCTGCCTGCGAGGCCAGGGCATTGACCGGGCGGATGCGGTAGATCTTGCCGCCCAGGGTGCGGATAAGGCGCCAATCGCCGCGCGAGGCCCCCAGAGCGATGGCCGCCGCGCACAGGATCACCACCCCCGGCGGTGCCTGAAACGTATCCAGCTTTCCAGCCAGCATGAACCCCAGGACGATCATGCCGATCGATTTCTGGGCATCGTTGGAGCTGTGCGCCATCGCCAGCCCCAGCATGGTGAATATCTGCAGGCGCCGGAACAACGTGTTGACGCGTGGGGTGGCCCGCCTGAAAAGGGCCAGGAGCAGCACCATCGTCAGGTAGCCCACCGCCAGCCCCACCAGCGGCGCCAGAAATAGCGGCAGCACCACGCGCAGCAGCCCTTCCGGCTGGATGGCATCCCACCCGTTGATCAGCCAGGCCGCTCCCAGCAGCCCGCCCAGCAGGGCGTGCGTGGATGACGAAGGGATGCCCCAGCGCCAGGCGACCAGCGTCCAGATCAGGGCCGAGACCAGAGCCACCACGATGGTCTTCAAGCTAATCGCCGCCGGGTCAAACAGGCCGGTTGCCAGGACGCGCGCTACCGCCGCGCCGAAGATCAGGGGCGCAATGAACTCTGCCAACGCTGAGAGCGCCAGCGCCAGGCGGGGGTGCATGGCGCGCGAGGCGATCACACCGGCCAGGATGCTAGATGAATCCCGGTATCCGTTCAAAAAGGCGTACAGCAGCGACAGCACGATCAGTGTCAAAAGCATGTAAATCTACCGCCAAATAAGTTGTAGGGGCGCAGCCAGAAAGACCACATAGCCTTGAGATTTTACGGTAGTGTATCCTTCGTTCAGGAAATTCCAAACGTTGGTCCGTACGCATGCATGTCATTCCGAAACCCTGCGCTCTTTGCAGGGTCGAGGAATCCCTGAGGCCTTGCTCTTGGTTACCTGCCGGCAGGGGTAAGATTGCTATCGCCCCGGGGATTTCTCACTTCGTTCAAAATGACATTCTGGCTTGCCTGGTTATGCATGAAATTCCTGATAAAAGATACACTGTCGATTTTACCGGATGCTGCGCCCACCACGCAAAACGATATTCGATCAAATAAGAGCGTATATTTTACCGGATATCTCAAATTATGATACCCTGCTGCCGCTTTTTTGATATAATCTTATTGCAACTAGTTGCAATAGAGAGAGGTCGCATTGTCCCACTGCCACACCCTGATCGACGCCCTGCGCCAGCGCGGGCACCGCATCACCCCCCAACGCGAGATGATCATCGAAGCCCTGGCGCATGCCGAAGGCCACGCTTCCGCCGAAGATGTCTTCGCCGAGGTGCAGAACCGCACCCGCTATCTCAACATCGCCACTGTCTACCGCACCCTGGACCTGCTGGTAGCCAGCGGGTTGGCCAGCCGGGTTGACCTGTGGGACGGCTGCGTGGTCTACACCACCCACCAGCACGGCCCGCATGCGCACCTGGTCTGCCGGCGCTGCGGTGAGATCTTCAACGCTGACCACAGCCTGCTCGAGTCGCTGGGCAACCAGCTCCAATCCCAATACCAGTTTGCAGCCGACCTGGAGCATGTATCGATCATCGGCGTGTGCGCCGAGTGCAGATCAACGAGTGGATCCCTCTAAACCTGGAGGTTGAGATGCTGTATTCTCCTGAACCCATGCACATACCCGATGGCTTCCTTTCAGTGCTCGTCTCTATCCTTTTATGGGTGGCGAGCATCCTGGTGATTGCCTATGCTTTGCGGCGCGTCAGCCGGGACCTGGACGAGCGCAAGATCCCCTTGATGGGTGTGCTGGCAGCCGCCATATTCGCTGGACAGATGCTCAACTTTACCGTGGCAGGCGGCACTTCCGGTCACTTGATGGGCGCTGCCATCGCCACCATACTGCTCGGACCGTGGGCTGCGATCCTGGTGCTCACCGTGGTCGTGGGTGTGCAGGCCCTGATCTTCCAGGACGGCGGCCTGCTGGTGCTGGGCGCCAACATCTTCAACATGGGCGTCATCGGCGTGGCGGTCTCGTACATGGCGTACCAGACCGTGCTGCGGCTGTCTGGCGGGCGCAAGTGGGGCATCTTCGCCGGCGGTTTTATCGCCGCCTGGCTCTCGATCTTCATTGCCGCGCTGGCGGTTGCCCTGCAGCTGGCCTTATCCGGCACGTCTCCCGCCAACCTGGCTGTGCCGACGATGGGCGGCATCCACGCCTTGATCGGCATCGGCGAAGGGCTGATTACCCTGGGCGCATTGGCCTTTATCTACGCCGTTCGCCCCGACCTGCTGAGCGCCGGCAAAGAAAGCCGGGGCAGTGGGGTCCTGGTGTGGGTCGTGGGCCTGCTGATCGCCCTGGGACTGGCGATCGCCTCCCCACTGGCTTCTGCACACCCGGATGGACTGGAATGGGTTGCCGAGCAGAAAGGCTTCCTGGATGCAGCTCAGGGTCCGCTTTACAGTATCATCCCGGATTACGTCTTCCCAGGTATGTCGAACGAGGCCCTGGCGACCATCCTGGCCGGCATCCTGGGGGCGCTGATCGTGTTCGGCGCAGCCATTGCCATTGCTTACGCGCGCCGCAGCCGCCAGCAAACCGATCAGACTCCGGAGCCGTAAGATACGCCCATTCACCTTATTCTGAACCGAAGCTGCTTTTTTCTGATCTTCCATGCATGCCCATTTTCTGGACCCCTACATCCAGCGCGCCAGCCCAATCCACCGGCTAGACCCGCGCATCAAGCTGGTTTTGGCGATTGCGTTTATCTTTACAACTGCGCTGACCCCGCCGGGGGCCTGGCCTGCCTATGTGCTGCTCTTCTCAATGGTCCTGGCGGTAGAGCTGCTTTCGGATCTGGGCGTAGGCTATGTGCTGAAAAGGGCGGTGTTGGCGCTGCCATTCGTGCTGGCGGCCGTGCCGGTGCTGTTCACCCTGGGCGGACCGGCCCTTGTCAGCCTGCCCGTCGGGCGCTGGACATTGGAGCTCAGCCAGCCCGGGCTGGAGCGCTTTCTCAGCATCGCCTTGAAATCGTGGATCTCCGTCCAGATGGCGATTGTCCTGGCATCCAGCACCTCCTTTCCGGACCTGCTGGTCGCCATGCGCGCCATCCGCATCCCGCGCTTGCTGGTCTCGGTCTTCGGCCTGATGTGGCGCTACCTGTTCGTCCTGGCTGACGAGACCCTGCGTCTGATGCGCGCCCGCACAGCGCGCAGCGGGCAATCCGACCTGCCCGGCTTGAAGACCGGCGGCAGTTTGCTCTGGCGGGCGCGCATCACCGGCGGCATGGCGGGCAGCCTGTTCTTGCGCGGCATCGAGCGCAGCGACCGCATCTATATGGCGATGGTCTCGCGCGGCTACGACGGCGAAGTGCGCAGCCTGCCCTTGCCGGCGCTGCGTCCCACCCACTGGCTGGTCCTGGTCTGCGGTCTGGGCATCCTGGTGCTGCTGCTGCTCTTAGCTTACCTGGTGTAAACACAAAGGTACCACCATGCATCATTCGATCGTAGTTGAAGACCTGTCATTTTCCTATTCCGACGGGCACACTGCCCTGCGGGATGTCTCGCTCAGCATCCAGCCCTGCGAAAAGGTCGCCCTGGTGGGACCCAACGGGGCGGGGAAATCCACGCTGATCTTGCACCTGAACGGCATTCTGAAAGGTCAGGGTCGCGTGCATGTATGCGGGTTGGATGTGACCGATAAGAACCTGGCCCGCGTGCGCGCCATGGTCGGGCTGGTCTTCCAGGCCCCCGATGACCAGCTCTTCTCGCCGACCGTGTATGATGACGTGGCTTTTGGACCGCTCTACCAGGGGCTGCCGCAGAGCGAAGTGGAGCAGCGCGTGCAGGAAGCGCTGGCTGCCGTGCATATGAGCGACTACGCCCGGCGCGTCTCGCATCACCTGAGCGTGGGCGAGAAGAAGCGCATCGCCATCGCCACCGTGCTCTCGATGAAGCCCGAGGTGCTGGTGCTGGACGAGCCCACCGCCGGGTTGGACCCGCGCGCCCGCCGCTCGCTGATCCACCTGCTGGCGGAGCTGCCGCTGACCATGCTGGTCTCGACCCACGATATGCTGATGGCACGCGAGCTGTTCCCGCGGCTGGTGATCATGGACGAGGGGAAGGTGGTCGCCGACGGGCCGACTCAAGCGCTCATGGACGATATTGAGCTGCTAGAAGCCCACGGGCTGGAGCGACCTTGATAACGTCGCTCTGAGCGCAGCGACGAAGCCTGATTGTTTTGTAGACAGATTAAATTTGGATAATTCCCACCCACGCGTGTCACTCTGAGCTGCCGAAGGCAGCGAAGAGTCCCTAAAGCAGCTGTATTATTGGAACGCTCCAGGGATTCTTCGGTCGCTTCGCTCCCTCAGAATGACACACTGCCTGGGTAGCCGAATATTTGATATTCCCCAATTATCGGGCGCGGCCCACTAATCGGATCCGTCGACTGCCACTCCAGCAGGCGTGCTGATCCCGGCTGCCTGGCGCAAGATCTCCGCCTTATCAATGCGCTCCCAGGGCAGGTCGAGGTCGTCACGACCGAAGTGACCATAGGCAGCCACCTGGCGGTAGATCGGGCGGCGCAGGTCCAGGTCACTGATAATGGCGCCGGGGCGCAGGTCGAAGTGCTCGAGCACCAGCCCGGCGATCTTCTCATCCGAGATGATCCCGGTGCCGAATGTCTCCACGTTCACGCTCAAGGGGCGCGCCACGCCGATGGCGTAAGCCACCTGGATCTCGCAGCGCTCCGCCAACCCGGCAGCCACGATGTTCTTGGCCGCCCAGCGGGCAGCGTAAGCCGCCGAGCGGTCGACTTTGGTGGGGTCTTTGCCGCTGAACGCCCCGCCGCCGTGGCGTCCCATGCCCCCATAGGTATCGACAATGATCTTGCGCCCGGTGAGGCCGGCATCGCCTTGCGGGCCGCCGATGACGAACCTGCCGGTGGGGTTGACATAGATCTTCGGCTCGCCGTCCAGCAGGTCGGCCGGGATGGTGGGGTGGATCACGTGCTCGATGACCGCCTGGCGAATGTCCGCTTGTGAAATCTCCGGGGCGTGCTGCGTGCTGACCAAAACGGTAGCCACGCGCAGCGGGCGCCCATAGCTGTACTCAACCGTCACCTGGGTCTTGCCATCCGGGCGCAGCCAGGGAAGGGTGCCATCTTTGCGCAGGACGCTCAGCCGGCGAGCGAGCTTGTGCGCCAGGTAGATCGGCATGGGCATGAGCGTGGGGGTCTCATTGCAGGCATAGCCGAACATCATGCCCTGGTCGCCCGCGCCGATCGCTTCGACTTTCGCATCGCCCATCTCGCCGGTCTTGGCCTCGAGGGCCTTATCCACGCCCATAGCGATATCCCCGGATTGGCGGGCGATGGCGACCAGCACGCCGCAGCTGTTCCCATCCAGGCCTTTCTCACTGGCATCGTAGCCGATGTCGTTGACCACCCGGCGCACCAGCTCATCAAAATTAATCGTCGCCTGGGTGGTGATCTCACCCAGCAGCATCACATAACCGGTCTTGGTCGCCGTTTCACAAGCCACCCTGGAATAGGGGTCTTGTTCCAGGCAGGCATCCAGGACGGAATCGCTGATCTGGTCGCAGATCTTATCCGGATGCCCTTCGGTTACCGATTCGGAAGTGAACATTAGGCTGGGTGAAGTCATAAAAGTTGTGCTCATCAACTAACCTCCAAAGATAAAAATACGGGTCGCACGCAGTTGGGAAGAAGGCTGGCGAGCTTTCCCCCAACTGAGTAGCAGAGACATTAACCAAAAACCCTTTCCCGCGATAGAAAGGGCAACAATCGAAACGCGATAAGCCCTCTCATCTTCCAGAACATCCGTCTGTCGGAATTGGCACCATGGGAATAATCCACTTTCATCATCCCGGTTGCCGAGGCTTCACTGGGCCGGTCCCTCCACCTCTCTGGATAAGAGCGCCGTTCATGGCTATGCAGTTGTGGGCGAGATAATACCATGAGATAAAAGAGATGTCAAATAAACGATAGGTATTCCCCAGCGTCATTGGGGCTTGGATAGCGCCTCACAAAACCGTGGTGCTGCTTATTTGCCCATCCCCCCGACCCCCTTCCCGGGGGAAGGGGGAGAAAATTTGTGGGGGGACCGACCACGGCTAAGTGCAGAGCTACCTGGGGCTTGAAATTGGCCGGTTAATTCTCTATAATAGTGAGAGATGACACAAACGGGGGCAAGTGGCTTCACACCGTCCCGCTCGGACTGACTGTGCACGGTCTTACAACACAATAGGGGAGAGTACCTGGGAGGGAAACAACCATGAAAAGCAAGTCTGCCCTGCGCATCCTGACTTTTGCCTGCCTGTTTATCCTGCTGTTCTCGTCCCTACCTGCTCAAGCCGGCTATGCAGCGGAGACGCCTGAACCTGGCATCCCCGCTTCACCGCAGGCCGGTGGGGAAATCGTCATGGTTGCGCGGGATGTGATCGACCTGAAGTGGGATCCAACCGGCTATCCCCAGACTCCCGGCAAATACAAGCGTTGGGAGCTCCACCGTGGGACGTCCCCGGATGCGCTGTCCAAGATCGCCGGCAGTACAGACCAGACGACCGGCTTTTACCGCGATCGAGATCGAGCGCTCAATACCACCTATTATTACAGCCTTTATGTCGTGCGCTGCGTCGATCCGTGCCTGACGAGTGCAGATGAGAAATACCTGCAGTATTTTGTAGACTCGGTGACCACGGGCGTCATCGGCGGAACGCTTTACCACTCTCTTGAGCTGGGTGAGGGTGTGTATGAGTTCGCCTACAACGGTATTACATCCTCTGTATCCCTGGATATCGAAAATGGCTCGGCGTTGGTCATCAATTCCAAGACTACCGTGACGAAAAAGCCCGACATCTCCCATGGCGCCATATTTGTCAATTCGGGCAGCCTGACAGTTAGCGGCGCTAACCTCACCGACGTGATGGTGACCGTTGGAGAATCCGGCGGGAGCGAATCGAACTGCGTGGCTACGTTCAAGAATGCCGTTGTCACAGGTCCGTCTTTGGTGGTGAACGCCGCCTGCCGGCTGGACTTCAACGGCGGGAGCGGGACAGCCTTTATAATGGCATCTGATTACGCCGCCCTCACCATCCAGAACGCGCTGCTGGATGGCGGGATCGATATCGAGAAACACGCCACGGCGACGCTCTCGAACAACCAGATCACCGGGCGCATCGAAGTCTCCGGCTACCATGACCCTGGCGACCCAAAGCCGGTAGTCTTCCTCTACAAAAACCTGATCACCACTCCGTACAAGCACAACGTGGGCATCCTCGTCGATTACGGTGCAACCGTTTATATGGGCGAGAATACGCTCACGTTCACCGGAGTCGTCGACGATGAGACCGCTATCCTGCTACAGGCCTGGGATGCGGGCACAAAGCTCGTCGCCAAGAGCAACCGCATCGAAAACGCCAAGATCTTCCTGGCGTGGAACCCGACCGTCGAGATCAGCGACAATGTGCTGATCGGCAGCGGCTCGGCGATCACCATCGGCTGTCCCTTCTGCGGCACTGGCCCCCAGGCGACCGGGCCGATCGAACGAAACACCCTGCAGTCCGGCTGGGGATTCGAGATGTGGGATGGCAGCCAGAGCGTAACCCTGCGCCACAACTGCATCCGCGGCAACGACCCGGGGATGACCGTTGTCAATACCCTGCCTGTGAACCTGGACGCCAGGGAGAACTATTGGGGCGACGCCAGTGGACCCCTGCATGCAGGCAATCCCCCCGGTATCGGCGATGAGATCGTTGGCGCCAAAGTGGATTACAACCCCTGGGATATAGATCCCACCAACTGCAAGGAAACGCCTCCCCCAATGCTCCGCGACCTGTATCCCATCGGCCTGGAAGTCGTGCAGAGCGTCCAGACCATGTACAACAGCGTGTCATTGGTGACAGGGAAACCGGCCTGGGTCAGGGTCTATGCCCAGTCCTCACGCGGTTTCGTTGCCAATGTGGGCTGCGTGCTGCGCGGTTATCGGGGCTCCACCTTGCTGGGCACGCTGGACCCCATCACCCCCAATATAGTCGTCCGGGGATCCACTTCCATCACCACCCTGCGCGAAAACATGTTCGGGAGCTGGAATTTCGACCTGCCCCCCGACTGGATCGCCGAAGGGAACCTGCGCCTGGTCGCCGAGATCAACCCCGGCCTGGCGGTGCCCGATCTCATTGCAGCCAATAACACCATCGAGCGCAATGTCATCTTTGCCACCCGGCGCGCGATGCGCGTCGCTTTTGTCCCCGTCCGCTACCATACCCTGCTGACCGATGATCTCCCGAATCAGGACGACATCCTACCCATGATGTGGTACATGCGGCGGTTGTACCCTATGGCAACCATCGAGGGGGAGCTCATCGCCGCGCCGATGGAATGGACCGGCTCGTTGGCGAATAAATTACTTCAGGGTATCTACGACTCGACCATCCAGGACCGCTTGATGGATCGTTTAAATCTCTTCAATGCAAACCGGCCTCCGGATCAACGGATCGACCAGGTCTACGGGGTCTTCCCAGACAGCGCCGGGATGACCTATTGCATATCAGATCCGCGCTGGGCCGGCGGTAAGGGCCGGTCGGCCTACTGCATCGTCCACCCAATCCACCTGGCGCACGAGATCGGTCACAATCTGGGCCTGCGCCACCCCAATACCCCTGACGCCTGCGATGCAAAGGATTCCGACACCGATTGGCCGTTCACGACCGCCACCATCCAGGATGTGGGCGTCGATATCCTGAGCAATGATATAAAGCCGGCGCGCTTCCACGATATCATGAGCTACTGTGCTGCCGGGCAGAGATGGATATCGCCCTTCCACGCCAACAAGCTCTTTCAGGCGGACGGCAACCCGCAGCCTGCCACCGAGTCGCCGGAAGCACAAGTCAATTACCTGTTCGTACGCGGCCAGGTGGACATCACCGGCACCGTGACACTGCTGCCTGCCTGGCAGCTCAGCATGGTCTCGCCGCCTGTGAATCCCCCGGAGGGCAGCCAATACTGCGTCGAGCTTCAAAGTGCTGCCGGCACGACCTTGAGCAGCTACTGCTTCGACCCGCGGTTCTATATTTACGAATTGGGACTTTCGGTTGATACGACAACTTTTGAGATCGCCCTGCCCCTGGTCGAAGGGGGGGCCAACATCGTGGTGAACAAGTTCGGTGATCCGGCCCCTGCCGCACAGGCGAGCGCAAGCGCAAACGCGCCCTCAGTTGCCGTCCTCTACCCGAACGGGGGAGAAATCCTGTCCGGCAGCGTCACCATTTCGTGGGAGGGGAGCGACGCAGACCTGGACGCCCTGTTCTACCACCTGCTCTACAGCGAAGATGGCGGCGCTACCTGGCTGCCTGTCACCGAATACTTGACCGCTACCACCTACACAATCGATACCGCTTATCTGCCAGGGAGCGCTGACGGGCGGTTCCGGGTGATCGCCAGCGACGGTTTCCACACCAGCTATGATGACAGCGACGCGAGCTTCACCACGCCGGATAACGTGCCCCTCGTGGGGATCAGCGCGCCGGAGGACGGCGGCCACGGAATGCTGCCCCTCAACGTTTCTGGGGCTGCGTATGACCTGGAGGAGGGCGAGCTGCCAGATGGCAGCCTGATCTGGAGCTCGGACCTGGACGGTCCCCTGGGGGCAGGCCCGAACCTGAACCTCGAAGGGCTGACCCTTGGCCTCCACCACCTGACGCTCACCGCCATCGACAGCCAGGGACATACCGCCGCCCAGTCCATCACCTACACCGTGCTGGAACCCTGGCGCGTCTTCCTGCCCGCCTTGAACCGGTGAGCAATTATGTAAACAGGGAAAAGCTGAAGGAATTTTATCAGTCCGAGTATTCAGCTAACCTATAAAGAACCACAGGATCACGTAATACGAGATCACCCCGGCCCACAGCCAGGAGTCGATGCGGTCGAACACGCCCCCGTGACCGGGCAGCAGGTCGCCTGAATCTTTCACCCCCACCTGGCGCTTGATCATGCTCTCCCCCAGGTCCCCCAGGGTGGGGAACACGGAGAGCACCACTCCCAGGATGACCCCCTGCAGCGGGGTGAAGGGTGCGCCCGGCCCCGCCAGGGCCGCCAGGCCGACCGCCAGCAGCAGGCCTCCCAGCACGCCGAAGAGTATCCCACCGAAGTAGCCTTCCCAGGTCTTCTTGGGGCTCAAGCGCGGGCTGAGCTTATGCCTGCCCAGGCCGCGGCCGACGAAATACGCCCCCGAATCCGCCAGCCAGACCGTCGGCAGCGCCAGCAGCACCCACCACAGACCTTGCGGGAGCTGGCGCAAAGAGACCAGGTATGCGCCGATCCAGCCGAAGTACAGCACGCCCGCCATGCTGACACCGAAATCGGTACCCGCCTGGTCGCGGCCGCGTTCATAAGCCGCCAGGTGCCAGGTCATCCCCGCCAGCACCAGCAGGCTGATGATCCAATCCGAGCCGGAGAAGCCAGCCACCGCCCGGGCAATCACCAGCGCCAGCGTCCCGGCGATAATCAAAACACCAGCGGGCTTCAGCCCGCCGGTTTGAAATAAGTGCACGTACTCACGCGCCGCCAGGCACATGATCAGGGCGATCGTGGCGATATATGCCCACCCCCCCAGCCAGATTAGCACCAGCCCGATGGGGAGCAAGACCGCCGTCACCGCGGCGCGTTTAGCCAGCATGGGGGTCGGCTGCTCCGCTCGCCGGGACAATCCCCCCATAGCGGCGCTCACGCTGAGCGAACTCGTGCAAGGCTTTCAGCAGCTCGTCGCGATCAAAATCGGGCCAGTAGGTAGGGGTGAAGTACCACTCGGAATAGGCCCCCTGCCAGATCAAGAAGTTGCTGCCGCGCAGCTCGCCGGATGTGCGGATGATCAGGTCCGGGTCTGGCACGCCGGCAGTAAACAGATAGCGGTTGACCAGATCGTCGGTTACATCGCCCGGCCTGACCCCGTCTTCGATGATGCGCTGGATGGCGCACACGATCTCGTCGCGCCCGCCGTAGTTGAAAGCCACGTTCAGCACCAGGCGGGTGTTCTGGCGTGTGTACTCGACTGCCTCGATGACCTTCTCACGCAGCGCCGGGGTGAGCCGGTCCAGCCGCCCGATATGGTGGAGCTGTACCCCCTGGTCGTGCAGCTCCTGCAGCTCGCGGTCGATCACATCCTCCAGGATGCGCAGCAGTCCCTGCACCTCTTCCTGCGGGCGGCCCCAGTTTTCGGTCGAAAAGGCATACAGCGTCAGGTAGCGCACCCCAAATTCGGTGCACGCCTCGATCACCCTGCGCAGGTTTTCAGTGCCAGCGCGATGTCCCGCCAGCCGCGGCAGGCCGCGCGCCAGCGCCCAGCGCCCGTTGCCGTCCATAATGATGGCAACGTGTGTGGCGATTCTATCGGGAAGCTCGAGTGATTTTTTAGATTCCATAGCACACCGGGCGATCTGGATCAGACCTCCAGAATCTCCTTCTCTTTGCGTTCGGCAATGAGATTAATATCCTCAATGTAGCGGTCGGTGATCTTCTGCAGCTCCTCTTCACCCTGCTTGAGATCGTCTTCGGAGATCATCTTCTCCTGCAAGAACTCACGCAGATCGCGGATGCTGTCCCGCCGCACGTTGCGGGTCGCCACACGCGCCTCTTCTGCCCGGTTGTGGACAACCTTCACCAGGTCCCGGCGGCGATCCTCGGTCAGGGGAGGCAGGTTCAGGCGGATCGACTTACCGTCATTGTTGGGTGTCAGCCCCAGCTCGGAGGCCAAAATGGCGCGTTCTATGGTTTTCAATGTCGAGGCGTCGAAAGGCCGGATCAGCAGGGAGCGCGGCTCGGGCACGCTGATAGCCGCCAGCTGGATCAAGGGCGTGGGGTTGCCGTAATACTCTACATGCAGGCGCTCGACCAATGCCGGGCTTGCGCGCCCGGTGCGGATGCCTGCCAGGTCTTCCTCCAAAGCCTGGATTGCGCCTTTCATGCGGGTTTCCGCCTCTTTGTAAACTTCTTTCAGCATGGGTGCCTCCACAATTCTTTCATCCCCTATAGGATACCCGAAAATGCACTGCTAGAAAAGGGGAAAAAAGGATCAGTCGCTGACCAAAGTCCCTACCGGGGCACCCAGCACCGCCTGGCGCAGGACGTCCGGCTGCCACAGGTTGAGCACCAGGATCGGCAGGTGGTTATCCATGCACAGTGAAATGGCGGTGCTGTCCATCACCTCCAGGCGCCGGTTGATCGTCTCCATGTAGGTCAGGTGGTCGAAGCGCACGGCATGGCTGTTCTTGAGCGGGTCGCTGTCGTATACGCCATCCACCTTGGTGGCTTTGATGAGCACATCTGCGTCGATCTCCATGGCGCGTAAAGCCGCGGCTGTATCCGTAGAAAAGTAAGGGTTGCCGGTGCCACCCCCCAGGATGACCACCCGGCCTTTTTCCAGGTGGCGAATGGCGCGCCGCCGGATATAGGGCTCAGCCACGGCGTGCATCTCGATGGCCGACTGGACGCGCGTGATCAGGCCCATGCGCTCCATGGCGTCCATCAGGGCCAGGGCATTCATCACCGTAGCCAGCATGCCCATATAATCCGCCGTGGCGCGGTCCATGCCGCGGTTCAGGCCTGTACGGCCGCGCCACAGGTTGCCCGCCCCGATGACGATCGCCACATCCACGCCGAGATCGCGCACTTCGCTCACCCGATGGGCGATATCCTCTGCCCGCTGGGGATCGATGCCGTAGCCGCCCTGACCGGTGAGAGCTTCGCCGCTGAGCTTCAGCAGTATGCGGCGGTATTTTAGTGCCTGTTCCATATCATTTTCTCTCCTGGTTGATAAATTTAGGAGTTACGCACTTCAGGGTAATTGGGGTGTTTGGGCGGGCGCTGCCCGCCCAAACACCCCCAGCCACCCACCAACTGCGTAAGTCCTGAAATTGTGAGCCTGGGGGTAAAAAAAGACCAACCGTGTGGTTGGCCTTTTGGATATTCTATGATTCTGTGCTGCTTTCACCTAACTCCCAGCGGACGAAGCGCCGGATGATGATGTTTTCGCCGATGGCGGCAATATTCTGCATTAAGAGATTTTCGACGCTGATGGCCTCGTCGCGAATATAAGGCTGGCGCAGCAAGCAGGCCTCGTCCTTGTATTTCTCCAGGCGGTTTGCGACGATCTCTTCTGCCGCCGACTCGGGCTGGCCCTCTTGCTGAACCCCTGCCCGGGCGATGAGGCGCTCGTTTTTGACGAACTCGTCCAGCTCCTCAGCCGGGATGTCGCTCTCGCGGATATACTTTGGCGCGGCGGCTGCGATCTGCAGGGCGAGCTCATGGGCAAAGGTGCGAAATGCTTCGGATCGAGCGACGAAGTCGGTCTCGCAGTTGACCTCCACCATCACGCCCACACGCCCGCTGCCGTGCGAGTACAGCTCAACCACGCCCTCCGAAGCCTGCCGGTCGGCGCGCTTGGCAGCCGTCGCCAGGCCTTTCTCGCGCAGGTATTCCAGCGCTTTGTCGTAATCTCCGCCGGCTTGCTCCAGCGCCTTACGGCAATCCAAGATACCCGCGCCGGTGGCGGCGCGCAGTTGTTTGATTTGTTCCGTGGTGATTGCCATGCTCATGCCTCGTCCTTGTCTTCGTCTTCGTCGAGGTCCTCGTCTTCATCATCGTCGCTGTCATCGTCGCTGTCATCGTCGAGATCTTCTTCATCTGCTTCTGCATCTTCAGCTTCTGCTTCCGCAGCCAGGTCCTCAACCTCCAGCTCTTCACCGGCCTCGGACTCTGGCTCACCTTCCTCGCCGAGCTCCACAACCGGTTCCTCGCCCTCGACAACTAAGAGCTCGTCCTCCGAGGTGACCAGGACAGTTTTCGGGGTCAGCTTTGCCAGGGTGGCTTCGCCAAGCAGCTCTTCATCGGACAATTCAGCTTCCTCGGCATAGGCGCGCATCCCTTCACGCACCGGCTCGATCTCCTCTTCCTTGCGCATGCCCCAGCCTTCCACAGCGGCGTCGGCGATCTTGCCGACCAGCAGCTTGATAGCCCGGATGGCATCGTCGTTGGATGGGATGACGTAATCCACGTTGGACGGGTCGCAGTTCGTATCAACCAGAGCAACCACCGGGATGTTGAGCAGGTTGGCCTCGTGGATGGCGGTCTCCTCGCGGCGCACGTCGACCACGAACAGGGCTTCGGGCAGGCGCGTAAGGCCGCGGATGCCGCCCAGAAGCATATCCAGGCGCTCGATCTCGCGGTTGTTGAGCAGGGCTTCTTTCTTTGTTATGCGCTCGAAATCGCCCTTATCGCGCATGCGCTCCAGCTTCTCCAGCTCGTTGATGCGCTGGCGGATGGTGCGCCAGTTGGTGAGCATGCCGCCCAGCCAGCGCTGAGTGACGTAGGGCATGCCGGCGCGGGTGGCTTCGGCCTGGATGGTTTCCTGGGCCTGGCGCTTGGTGCCCACGAAGAGCACTGTACCGCCGGCGGCGACGGTGTCGCGCACCAGGGCATACGATTGTTCCAGGGCCTTGACGGTTTTTTGAAGATCGATGATGTGGATGCTGTTGCGCTCGGTGAAGATATACGGCTTCATGGCAGGGTGCCATTTGTAGGTGCGGTGCCCAAAGTGCACGCCGCTCTCCAGAAGCGCTTTCATAGAAATAATGGCCATGTTAACACTCCTTGCGTTAGACCTCCGCTTCCTTCATCCCTGACCGGAGCCTCGGCCGGGGCACGCCCGGTCAAGTCGGGAAGCGTGTGAGATAGGGTTGGCCCCGCACTCGGGGCACAAGTTCTCCCGCCTGGGGCGGGAGCGGGGGAAGTATATCACGGCGGCGAGGATTCGTCCAGAGCGGAGGAGAAAAATGTTAGCGCAAAGTAGTAGAGGGTTCTTCCCAAATTTATGTGAATCGGGTGAATCCAAGCAGGGTATAACCTGCTTATGGAAATCACAAATCTATGCCAGCTTTTGTTGGGCACCGATGAACTGATCGTCAAGCGAATAATC
>Ga0105094_10000118_pt1 | contig 33375 bp, 22 predicted proteins | sample PPLLak1March2015_2_FD_87023 | JGI IMG/M metagenome (GOLD analysis project Ga0105094, IMG submission 87023) | Freshwater sediment microbial communities from Prairie Pothole Lake near Jamestown, North Dakota, USA - PPLs Lake P8 Core (3) Depth... | ecosystem: Environmental > Aquatic > Freshwater >...
CACGCCGGTCTCGGGGCTCATCCTGCCCGAGCGTCGCACGCCAGCCTGGGACGCGCAGTTCCGGGCGGCAGCCGACGTGTCCTATCGTCAGCTGCAGCTGATGACGGGCCCGCGCTACGGCGTCTACTGGATCGACAGCTACAACGCCACGGACGATCCGAATCCGCAGCCGCGCGCCGGCGCCGACAGCGACCTGGTGCCAGAGCACCTGCGGACCGGGCGGGACCGCGAGGTCCTGGGCCGGGGCGAGCACCCGTTCCCGACGCGCTATGCCATTCGCCAGTCGAACCTGGCCATCGAACCGTCCCGCTACATGGACGCGCTCGTCGAGGATTTCGTGGCGTTCGGGGGGCGCATCGTCATCCGCCGGTTCGAGTCGCCCCGCGAGCTGGCCGCGCTTCCCGAGCCCGTCATCGTCAACTGCACGGGGCTGGGATCGTTCTCGCTGTTCGACGACAAGGAGTTGGTCCCCGTCAAGGGCCAGCTGACGGTCATCGTGCCGCAGGCCGAGGTGAACTACCGCGCGTCGGCGCGCCTGGCGGACGACAGCAACGCGAGCGTCAACCCGCGCAGCGACGGTATCGTGGTGGGCAACTCGCAAGAGCGGGGCATCTGGTCGCTCGAGCCGAACGAGGAGATCCGGAAGCGGAACATGGACAACGCCATAGCGTTCTTCTCGCGGATGGGGCCGCCAGGGGGACCTTCCGGCGCGGTCAGTACAGCCGGGTGAGGCCCGGCAGGGTGTCGAAGCCGGCGTCGAAGCTGAGGATGCGGGTGACGCCATGCCGCTCCATGACCGCGACATGCAGCGCGTCGCGAGCAGATAGGGTCTGGCGCTCGAGCACGATGGCGCGGGCGCGGTCGGCGTCGGCCAAGTCGATGGCGAACACCTCGTCAGTCACCGCCGCCAGCAGGTCCCACGACGGCTGGATCGCATCGCGCCGGCCGATGGCGGTGTAACGGTGCAGAATCTCCTGAAAGACTTCCGCGCTCGTCACCAGCTTGTCACTGTCGACGACCGCGCGCTCGAGGAGCCGCTGGGCGTCTGCCTTGTGCGGATGGGAGGCCCCTATCAGGTACATCGGCATGTTCGAGTCGACGAACGTCACGGCTCGGCCTCGGCCCGGCCGCGGGCGATCTCAGCCAGCATCTGGTCGATGTCCGCCGTCGGAAAGGCGTGACGGCTGGCGGTGCGAATGGCCTCGAGCTTGCGACCGCGATCCGGCCCGGGCTCGGCCCGCCGGGCCGCACGCAGCGTGCTCCGCACCCACTCCGAGACGGTCATCCGCTGCCGCCGCGCACTCCGCTGGATCTCCCGAAGCTCGGCCTCGTCCATCACGACCTGGAGGCTCGCCATGGCCTGGCGGCCGGCTCGCTCATGTCATGATGCCGGCATGCAGGTCCTGACGCGCGAAGAGCACGCCCTCCTGGCCGACGAGCGCGCCTGCCTGGGCCGGCTGCAGCGGACGCTCGCCCGGTTCGAGACCAGCGCGCCGGACCAGGAGGCGCTGGCGCACTCCATCCGCCGGCTCGACGAGCTGTTCCTGCTGATCGTGGTCGGCGAGTTCAACTCGGGCAAGAGCACGTTCATCAACGCGCTCATCGGCCAGCGCGTGCTCGAGGAAGGCGCCACGCCCACCACGCGTCGGGTCCAGGTGCTCACCTTCGGCCCGGAGGTGACGCGCACCGTCTCGGAGACGGCGGTTGACACGGTCACGGCGCCAGCCGAGATGCTTCGCGAGATCCACATCGTGGACACGCCGGGCACCAACGCCATCTTCCGCGAGCACGAGGCCATCACCACCGACTTCGTGCCGCGGGCCGATTTCGTCTTGTTCGTCACGTCCGCCGACCGCCCCTTCACCGAGACCGAGCGCGGCTTCATGGAGGCGATCCGCGAGTGGGGCAAGAAGATCGTCGTGGTGATCAACAAGGCGGACATCCTCGAGACGGCGGCCGACCTCGCCAGCGTCGAGCAGTTCGTTCATCGGAGCGCGTCGGATCTGCTCGGTGTCGAGCCCGTGGTGTTCTCGGTTTCCGCGCGGGCGGCGCTCAGGGCCAAGCTGGCCGGCGAGCCCGAGGCCGGCGCGACCGGGGCGGGACCGTGGGCCCAGTCGTTCGCGGCGCTGGAGAACTTCATCGCCACCACGCTGGACGAACGCGAGCGCGTGCGCCTCAAGCTGATGAACCCGGTCGGCGTGGGGCTGCGCCTGGGCGAGCGCTACCTGGGCCTGGTGGAGTCCGACCTCCACGTACTGAAGGACGACGTGGTGGCCATGGAGGACATCGAGGGTCAGCTCACCGTCTACCGCGAGGACATGAGCCGGGAGTTCCGCCATCGCCTGTCGTCGGTGGACAACATCCTTCACGAGTTCGAGCGCCGCGGCGTGGCGTTCTTCGACGACACGCTGCGGCTGGGGCGCGTGTTCGACCTGATGAACAAGAGCCGGCTGAAGGCCGAGTTCGAGCGCGACGTCATCCAGGACATGCCGAAGCTCATCGAGCGGCAGGTGCACGACGTCATCGACTGGATGGTGGGGAGCGACCTGCGCCAGTGGCAGGGCGTGATGGCGCGCATCCAGGCGCGCCGAACCGCGCACGCCGATCGGCTGGCGGGCGCCATCGACAGCCGCTTCGAGTACGACCGCGCCCAGCTGCTCGAGACCGTCGGCCGGGCCGCCGAGCGGACGGTGGAAGGCTACGACATCGCGCGTGAGAGCGAGACCATGGCCGAATCGGTTCGGATGGCGGTGGCGGGCACCGCGCTGGCGGAGGTCGGCGCCATCGGGCTGGGCGCCGCCGTCACCGCGCTGGCCACCACGACCTTTGCGGATGTCACCGGCATCCTGGCGGCGGGGGCGCTGGCCGTCATCGGGCTGTTCGTGATTCCCGTGCGCCGGAAGCAGGCGAAGGCGGCGATGCGCGAGAAGATCGAGGGGATGCGCACGCAGCTGGTCAGCTCGCTCACCTCGCAGTTCGATCGCGAGGTGGACCGCAGCATCGGGCGCGTGCGTGACGCGGTGGCGCCCTACACGCGGTTCGTGCGAGCGGAGCAGCAGCGCCTGGGGACGACCCGCGACGAGCTGCGCGCGGCAGCGGAAGAACTGGGCGCGTTGCAGCGCCGGATCGAGGAGTTGGCGACCGGGCGCTAGTGGCCGTCGCCTCGGCGCCCTACTCGCTGCGCAGCGCGGTGACCGGGTTCACCTCGGTCGCCCGCCTGGCCGGCATCCACGTGGCCGCCATCGACGCGGCCAGGAATCCGGCGGGCACCAGCGCGAACGTCCACAGGTCGAAGGCCGCCATGTCCACGAACAGGCTCGCCAGCAGCCGGCCGATGCCCAGGCCGAGCACCCACCCCACGATCACGCCGGTGGTCGTGGTCCGCATGCTCTCGGAGAGGATCATCCGCAGCACGGCCGCGGGCCTGGCGCCGACCGCCATGCGCACGCCGATTTCGCGCGTGCGGCGCGCCACCGCGTAGGACGTGACGCCGTAGATGCCCACCAGGGCCACCACCATCGCCATGCCCGCGAAGAACGCGAAGAGCGAGGTCGCGAGCCTCAGCATCCAGTACTCGGCCGCGCCCTCGAGGTGCGCCGCAAACGTGCGCACGCCGAACAGTGGCACCGCGGGCGCCGTCGCGCGCAGCTCACGACGGACTGCCGCCTCCAGGCCGTCGGTCGGCCCCGCCGGACGGACGTGGAAGAACACGTTGCTCATGAAGCCCTGACCGAATGGCACATAGACGGCGCCGCGCGGCTCGCGCTCGAACAGGCCGTTACGTGTGGCCGAGACGACGCCCACCACCTCCATCGGCGTGCCGGGCTCCTTCGCGCCGTCGTCCGCGGCCCACTGAATCCGCTGGCCCAGGGCCGAGCCGTCGGGCCACAGCTTGCGGGCGAGCGTCTCGTCGATGATGGCGACGAGCGGCGCCCCGGTGCCGAAGGACTCGGCCTGCGTGAAAGTCCGGCCCTGCAGCACGCTCACACCCATCGCGTCGAAGTAGGAGGCGCCAATCGCGTTCCACGGCGCGCCGAAGGCCTGGCTGGCGTCTGGAGTCGACGGCTTCGAGCCCGGCGGCGGATTCACGCCGGCGCGCTGTATCGACTTGCCCATGTTGATCATGCCCATCGGCACGATGGCGCCCACGCTGGCCGACTGCACCCCGGGCAGGGCCGCCAGCCGCTCCTCGATGCGCGCGTAGATATCGAGGCTTTGCGCCTGGTCCAGCCCGCCGAGACGGCTGTCCAGCTCGGCGAGCACCGTGTCGTCCGCGCGGAACCCGAAGTCCGTGCTCGCCGCCACGAGCGCCATGCGGAGGAACAGGCCGGCCGCGATGAGCAGACACAGCGACAACGCCACCTGCGCGGCCACCAGCGGGTTGCGTGGCACAAAGCGCCACCGACGTGGCGCGGGATCGTCCCCGGGCTGCGCCTTGAGATCCGTGAGGATGTCGGCGCGCGAGTGCTTGAGCGCCGGTCCCAGGGCGAAACCGAGGGTGGCGAACAGGCAGAACACGATGGACCCCGCCACCAGCGCGGGCGAGGCCATGCCGTCCAGGGCGATGGTGATGGGCACGAGATTGGACAGCGATGTCGTGAAGAAGTCGAGGGCGTAGAGCCCGAGCGCCACGCCAAGCGATCCGCCCACCAGCGAGAGCAACAGGCCCTCGACCAGCAGCTGTCGGACGATGCGGCTGCGGCCACCGCCAAGGGCCAGGCGCACCGCGAACTCCTTGCGCCGGGCGCGCCCTCGCGCCAGCAGCATCGAGGCCAGGTTGAGGCACACGGTCAACAGCACCGCGGCCGTCATGCCCATCATCACGGCGCCGAGCGTGCCGATCACGGTCTCGTTGGCGGGCGAGGTGCCGGTGACGAACTTCGGCAGCGGCTCGAGCGACAGCACCTGGTGCTCGTGCTCGGCGGGGAACGCCTGCGCCAGGCTCTTGCCGAAGAGATCGAGGCCCACCGACGCCGCCGAGACGGCCAGGTCGTCCTTGAGCCGCCCGACGAGGAACAGGTTGTAGGCATCGGCGCGCTGGAGCGACCGCGCTGCCCCGCCCTCGAAGTCGTTGGCCAGGGTGTGGAAGACCCCCAGCGGGAAGAAGAACTCCGGCCCGAACACGCTCATCGTGCCCGTGAAGCCGCGCGGCGCGATGCCGACCACGGTGAAGGGGCGCTCGTTCACGCGCACGGTCTTGCCGATGAGCTCCGGGTCGAACCCGGAGCGCTTCCAGTAGGCGTAGCTGGCGATCGCCACCGGGAGATCCTGGCCCGGGCGATCCTCCTCGGCCGAGAAGGTGCGGCCCTGGATCAAGGGCACGCCCAGCACGTCGAAGTAGTTCGCGCTCACGACCACCGAGAAGGCGCGGCGCGACTCGGTGCCGTCGCCGATACCGACAATGGTGGGGTTGTGCGCCAGCAGGCCCGTGAACATGTCGGCCCGGGCCGCCAGTTCCTTGTAGACCGGGTACGAGAACGCGCGGTAGTCGTTCGTGGTCCGCGCATCTCGTGAATACAGCTGGACAATGCGATCGGCGTCAGGGAAGGACCGCCCGGCCATCGTGAAGGCGTAGACCACGCTGAACATCGCGGCGTTGAGGCCAATGCCCAGCGCCAGCACGACGATGGCGGCGAGCGAGAAGCCGGGTGATTTCAGCAGGAGCCGCAGCGAGACCTTGAGATCGTCCACGGGGGCTAGGACGAGAGCGGGGAGTGGGTTGTTCCGAACGGGCCGCGCTTCGCGCGGTGGGCCGGACGGTGGGCCTCGCCCCTTCGCGGCTTGGTGGGCGCTTCGCGGGGGCGGCCCTTCGGGCCGTGGGCGGACGGATCACGCGCCGGGCGTGAACCGGTAGCACCAGGCCTCGCCCTCGAGCACTGTTTCGCCCGTCTGGCTCGTCACGCGCACGGCCAGCTGCGACACGGGCTTGGTCTGGTGCACTTTCAGCACCTCCGCGTGCGCGGTGATGGTGTCGCCGATGAAGACCGGGGCGGTGAACTTCCAGTTCTGGCTCAGGAACACGGTGCCGGGCCCGGGCATGTCCATGGCCACCAGCGCGTGCAGCAGTCCCGTCGTCAGTCCGCCCTGGACCACCAGGCGGCCGAACTTCGTGCCCGCGGCAAACGCCTCGTCGAAGTGGAGCGGGTTGTGGTCCCCCGAGATCTCGGCGTACTGCCGCACGTGCTCGGCGGTCAGCGTCAGCGTCCTCTCGGCCGTCTGGCCGACGTGCAGGCTCATACCGATGCTCCCTCCAGGGCCAGGGCGTTCAGCGCTTTCACCTCGCGCGACATCTCCTCGGCCAGTTGCTTGTGCAGCGCGCGCGCCTCGTCCAGCGTCCAGTCGAACGCGGCAATGCGGTCGGTCACCTCGAACAGCCCCGCGGCCCGCCGGTTCCGCCCCGCCTCGTACGCTTCCAGCGCCTCGGCGGTGCCGGTGACAATGGCCCGGGCCAGGTGCTCGGCATCGATCAACGCGTCGGTGATGCCGTGCGCGGTGATGGGGTCCTTGAAGTATCCCGCATCGCCCACCAGCGCCCAACCGGGACCGTGGCTGCGGCGGAAGAATCCCGGCTGTCCCGGGAATCCGTGCAGGGAGCCAACGAGCGAGGCCTGCTGCATGGCAGGCACGAGATCGGCGCCGGCCTCGGCCAGCACGCGCCGGTAGCCGCCCTCCACGTCGTCACGAAAGAGCTCGGCGAAGCGATGCGCGGGCGCCGACGCGAACACGCACGTCAGGCCGTCGTTGGTGGGGATGGCGCCGACGGCCAAACCCGGGTGGTAGTACCAGCGATAGCCGTCCACCGGTAGCCCCGACCAGTAGCCGAACACGTTGGCGGCGGCCGCGAGGCCCGCGCGTGTGATACCCGCGCTCACCAGGCGCGCGACCGCCGAGCGCAGGCCGTCCGCGCCAACCACCACGTTCGCGGCAAACTCCCGCTCGCGCCCGTCGTCGCCGGCCACCACCACGCCGCGGACCCGCCCGCTGGCGTCGACCATCAGGTCCACGAGCCTGGCGCCGTACGCGACATGGGCGCCTGCCTCGATAGCGACATCCACCAGCGCCCGGTCCAGGACCGTGCGCCGGGGCGCGTAGAGCGCATCCACGCCGTCGCGCGGCTTCACGGGCACCGACAGCGACTCGCCGCTATAGAGAAACGTCGCCCGCCGCACCGCGGGCGTGCCGGCGGCCAGCACACGAGGCAGCACGCCCCATCGCGCCAGCTGCATGACGCCGCCGCGCATGAGCGCGTGGGTGGACAGCGTGTCGGTGCCGTAGCGGCCACGCTCCACCATCAACACGCGGAGGCCGTACCGCGCCAGCAGCAGGGCAGTGCCGGCGCCGGCCGGGCGTGCGCCGACGACGACGGCATCGTAGCGAGACTGAAGATCGGTCGAGGTCATCATACGCGTGTGTCCTGTCAGGCCACCGCGGCCGGACGGCCCGCAAGGTGACTCGTGAGGTGCTCGGCCAGGGCGCGCGCGTCGTCGCCCACCCCGTCGATGAAGGCCGAGTTGCGGCGGCGCATGAAGTGCAGCCCGAGCGCATACAACCCGGGTTCGGGCGTGACGCCGCCGGTGTGCCGAATCTCGCCGCACGCATCGAGGACCGGCACGTGGAGCCAGTCGTATCGACGCCTGAAGCCCGTCGCCCAGAGCACGGTGCGGATGCCCGCGTCCTCGAGGCGGAGCGTCGTGTCGGCTTCGAGGAAACGAAGGCAGTGCGGCTCGAAGGGCTCGCCGGGCGGGGCGTCGACGCGTTCGCGCGCGATGAAGCGATCGATGCGGTGCAACAGGCTGGCCAGCTTGAAGTCGGCGGCGGCGGTCGTCGCCACCAGGTCGTCGTCGAAGCGCACGACGCCGTCGTTCACATCGAGCAGCCGGCCGACGACACGAACGCCGCGCTCCCTGAGGCCCGCCAGGTCGAGCGTGAGGTGCTCGGGGTGCCCGACCAGCTGCAGCGAGGGCTGTTCACGCGAGATCTCGACGTCGTAGACCTGGTCCACGGTCTCCCCGAAGAGGCCCATGCGGTCGAGCCACCACAGGATGTCGTGCCCTCGATAGCGACGCGGCATCCTCAGGTGCTGTCCCACGGCGATGGTCACCGGGCGGTCAGCGCGGTGGAGTTCATCGGCCAGCTGAATGCCGGACGAGGAGGCGCCGACGACCAGCACGCCTCCATCAGGGAGCAGCTCGGGCCGCCGATAACCCGTGGGCACGACGTGCGTGAGTCCCTCGGGAAACCGCGCGGCGACCTCTGGCATCCAGGGCGTGTCCGAGTGGCCCGTGGCCACGACCACCGCGCGGGTGCGCCACTCGCCGGCGTCCGTGCCGACGATGAACCGGCCCTCGACACGCCTCACGGAACGGACCGTGACCCCGGACCTGACCGGCGCGCCGAACGACGCCGCATAGCGCTCGAAGTAGTCCACGACCTCGGGCATCGACATGTAGCCGTCCGGGTCGGGACCCTCGTAGCAGAAGCCGGGGAGGCGGCTCTGCCAGTTGGGTGTGAGCAAGCGCAGGGACTCCCAGCGCTCGCTCCGCCACCGCTCGGCCACCCGACCGCGTTCGAGCACGACGTGATCCACGCCCTGGTCGGTGAGGCAGCGGCTCATCGCCAGGCCGGCCTGGCCGGCGCCGATGACGACGCAGTCGGTGTGGATCATGGGAATCAGCCGGCGTTGATGCCGAACTCGACGGGCGTCTTGTTGGTGATGATGTCGAACACCGCGGAGCGGGCCTTGGCCTGCTCGACGATCTGGCGGAGCTTCTCGGCCGGCGCGTCGCCCTTGATGGTGAAGTTGGCGCGGATGTTCTGGTAGCCGTTCCGCACCTCGTCCGACAGGCCGAGGATGCCGCGGATGTCCATGTCGCCTTCGATGGTGGCTTCAACCTCGGTGAGCTTCACGCCACGGGCGGCCGCGATGTTGCCGACCGACCCGACGATGCAGGCGGCCAGGCCGTAGAGGACGATCTCCACGGGCAGCGGTGCGTTGTCGGCACCCACCAGGACGGCGGGGTGATCCGCTTCCATGGTGAACGTCTTCTTGTGGGTGTGCTCGCCGCCGGCGCCGCTGAAGGTCTCGATGGTGCCCCGGCTGTGCGTGCCGGAGACCCACTTGTTCGTTGCCCGGAACTGGAACTTGGCCAGCGGCGGGTTGTCCCTCACGGCGTTGATGGTGGCGAACAGCGTGGGCGTGTCGACGCCGTTGAGCGGGCCGCGCTCCTTCTTCGGTTCCTGAACTGCGGTCTGTGACATCGGTACGTTCTCCTCTGTCTGTCTAATCGACAAACCGAGGCGAATCCCGCCACGGATCTTTTGTTGTGGATTTGCCCAGGACCGCTTGAACTTTTCCTGCAGGACTCTCGTCAAAGGGCCGCTCGGCCGGGGACGGCCGTGAACCTTGGACCTTCGGGATCTACCGGTGCAGCGCCACCAGGTCGCCCACCTCGACCACGTCGGTGACGCGCTCGATCCGGATGGTGGACGACTGCGACCGGGTGACGACGACCACCGCATCGGCGATGGCTATGGCCGGGCCGCGCTCACCCAGCGAGCGGCGGAAGATGGTGAGGCGCTGACCGCGTCCGACGCCCTGGTTGAAACCGCGGTCGATGACCATGAGCTGACGCGGCCCGCTCGTCACGCGGCCCAGCTCGCCGAACACGATGCGGGCCGGATCGTCGAACTGCGGCGAGCCCTCGGACTGGGCCGCCACCACTGGCATCGGATCGAACGGCTCGAGCGCATCGCCCGCCATGAACTCGCCGCAGGCGTAGACGACGACAGCCACCGATGTCTCGGGCGTGGCCTCCACCACCTGGACCAGGCCGGCGGTGTGCTCGCCGAACGTCGCCTGCTTCAGCGATACGCCCTTGTCGCCGTAACGGAAGCGGCGACGGACGATGAAGTTCTGCCCGGCTTTCATTCCCATGTCGGCGCCGACGTCCAGGAGCAGGACGTCACCGGGACCGTAGAGCTCACGCTTCGGGTCGTCGCGGTGCGCGGCGATGTGCCCGACGGTGTAACTGAAGTCCGCGGCCTTGTCGGGCCCGCACACCGAGGCGAGCAGGGGCTTCGGGATGGGCACCGTCTGCGGCCGGGTCCGCATGGGGGGCCGCGGCGCCGGCGGCGGCGGTGGCGGCTTGGGCGCCTCGCCGGTCACGGTCACGGTCTCGGCGAGGGCCGCCAGGCCGAGCTGGCGGTCGAGCACGAATACCTCGCCGGGGCCCAGCACGACGGTGGGGTTCGTCCGCGACTCGAAGCCGGACATCTCGAACGTCACGGCGTAGGTGCCTGGCTGGAGCGGTGGCGTCTGGTACTGTCCAACCTCGTCCGTGACGACGGCCACGGGCCTTGAGGCGCCCGGGCCGGTGATGGTGACCGTGGCCCCGGGCAGCGCGCCGCCAGATCCGTCGGTCACGCGCCCGGTCAGGCGCGCCTGTTCGGGCTGCGCCCCGATGGCGCCAGAGGCCGCGAGCGTGGCGGCCAACAGGGCCAGGGCGAGGGTGGAAACCAGCGATCTCATCGTGCCACTCCGGGGGTTCGTCTTCGTATCGGCCCCGGGTGGGCACGCCTGTAGTGCGCGGCGTCCGCCGGCCCTGCAGGCCCGGCGCGCGCCATCCGCCGCCTTCGGCTATCGGCCGATGTTCGAGGGCGGCCGGCGATGCTTCGTCGCCTGCTCGTAGGCGTGCGCCATCTCCAGCAGCTTCCGGTCGTCCCACATGCGGCCAAGGAACGAGACACCGACGGGATAGCGTCCGCCGATGAAGCCGGCCGGGACGGTCACCTGCGGCAGCCCCGTGGCCGCGCTCTCCTGGCACGTGCCCGGCTCGGTGCCGTATCGCTCGGCGCCACCCTCGTGCGTGTGCGGGCGGGCCTGGTTGGCGGGGTAGAGCATCGCGTCGAGCTCCTCGCGCTCCATCAGGTCCACGAAGAGCTGCCGGAAGGCTTCGCGGCGCGCGTAGAAGCCGCGCGTGGCCTCGTCGAGCTCGGCGCCCGTGGGCCCGGGAGCGAGCGCGCCTTCGAGCCGGCGCTGTCCGACGGGGGCCATCTTGCCGGACGCGATGAGGTCCTGGAGGGTGAGCACGCGCTCGCCCGGCTTCGCGCCGCGGGAGAGGTACGCCGTCCACCCGGCCGCCAGCGAGCCCGGCGCGCTGCCTGCGGCCGCGCGATATTTCGCGTCGTAGTCGGGAATGGCGACGTCCACCATCGTGGCGCCGCCCGCCTGCAGCTCTTTCACCACGCGTTCCATGGCCTCGGCCACCTCGCGCTCGCCGGTGATGCTGACGAAGCGCTGGCGGAACACTCCGATGCGCTTGCCTTTCAGCGTGGCCGCGTCGAGGCCGGCGGCGAACGAGCCCGCGATGTGCGCGTTGGCCTCTGAGGTGACCGGGTCCTCCGCGTCGGTGCCCGTCACCAGGTCGAGCGCGAGCGCGACGTCGCGCACCGACTTCGCCATCGGCCCCACCGCGTCGTTGTACGTGTTCAGCGGCATCACGCCGGCGCGGCTGGTCAGCCCGCGCGTGGTGCGGATGGTCGCGAGCGACGCGAACGAGGCAGGGTTCGAGAGCGAGTTGCACGTGTCGGTGCCGAAGCCCAGCGTGGCGAGGCTGGCGGCCACGGCCGTGGCGCTGCCGCCGCTCGAGCCGGCCGTGCTGAGCGAGGGATCGTAGGCATTTCCCACCGTGCCGCCGACGGTGCTGATGCCGAAGTCGCCGAACGGGAACTCGTCCAGGTTCGCCTTGCCCAGCACCACGGCGCCGCCGGCTTTCATGTCCGTCGCGACGCGCGAATCGAGGCGCGGGCGATGATCTGCGAGCGCGCGCGCGCCACCCGTGGTGGGCAGCTCGGTGGTGTCGATGTTGTCCTTGAAGACGACGGGCACGCCGTGGAACGGGCTGCGGACGCGTCCCGCCGCGCGCTCGGCGTCGCGCGCGCGGGCATCGGCGATGGCGCGCGGGTTCACGGCGAGCACCGAGCGGAAGGTCGGGCCGTTCCGGTCATAGAGCGTCAGGCGCGTGAGGTACTCGCGCACCACGTCCTCGCTGGTCATCACGCCGCGCGTCATCGCGTCTTGGAGCTCGGAGACCGACTTCTCCAGAACCGTGAACGGCGTGGGCGCCGGCATCTGGGGGAGCGTCCAGTTGACGATCTGTGCGCGCTGCCGGGGCGTGAGACCGCGGAGATCGGGATCCTTCACGAGTTGCCGCGCGACGGTGGTCACGCGCGCAATCTCCGATCCGGGCGCGGGCACGCGCGCATCGGGGGCCGTGTAGATCGGGTCGGACCAGTTGGCGACGAGCGCGTCGGCACGCGCGATGGGATAGCCGCCGCGCGGGTCGTAGACCTCGCTCAGGCCCTTCACGACGAAGGTGACGATCGCCGCGGTCTGTCCGGGCGCCAGCTGCAGTTCGAAGAGGTACCCGATGTGCGCCGGGTCGTAGCCAGGGTAGGTGTCCGTGAAGGGATCCGCGTACATGTCGCCAGCGCCCGTGAGGACACCGGCCTTCGTGCCAAGGACGTGCGCGGATGGGCCATGCCCGGAGGGGCCCTGCACGGGGTTCATGATGCCGCGCGCGTTCTGCATCACGGTGACGAACTGGTCGCGGGGATCGATCCGCCGGTCGCCGCTGGAGGTCGTTGCCACCGCGACGCGTCCCCCGTCATCGAAGGCGCCGGTCGCGCCGCCCCACGCGATACGAACGGTGCGCGGCTCGCCCGTGCTGTTCAGGAAGGTGTCGAAATAGCGCAGGTAGCTCGTGTCCTTCGGGGCGAAGATCGCGCGCGACACCACGATGCCGTCGTGGAGCACGGGCGTGATGCTGTCGAAGCGTTCGCCGCCGTCGTGCGCCAGGCCGAAGCCCTGCAGATAGCGATTCGTCACGGCGGGCGGCGCACCGGGTCGCCCGGTCTGCAGCTTGAGGTAGCCGAAGCCGTTGAACGGGTTCGCGCGTCCTCCCGTGGCAATGCCGCCGCTGTCCTGCGCCCAGGGCGAGGTGTCCTGGATGTCCCAGAACTGTCCGTCGGAGGATGGCATCGGCGTGACGGCACCCGAGCGCGCCACCATCAGCAGGGCGGCCACCGAGGCGAGAAGCAGGTGTCGGACGATCTTCATGGCGCCCGAGTGTACCCAATTCCCGGGCACTCCCTTGCGTGGCAGCCGGGTCAGGACCGCGTTCTGATCACCTGTCCCGAAGGGCCTCGCGAGGGATGTTCGTCACGGGGCCAGTTCGACCGTGGTGACCTGGACCGTGAACGAAGAATCGGTGTCATCGCCGTCAGCGCTCAGCCACAGCGCCAGCACGGTCGCGCCAGAGGCCTCCGCGGTGAAGTCGAAGCGGCCCGCGGCATCGGGCACGGCGACCACCGACTCGGAGAGCAGATCGCTCAGCGGGTGCGTGCGCTGCCATCCGATTTGGGACTCGGCGAGACCGAGATTGAAGAACCTGATCTGCCCCACGCCCTGACCAGGCGGTGCCAGCGCAAACAGCCGGCGCGCCCATTCGGGCGCGAACCGTCGCTCGACGATGCCTGGCCGCCGCGTGCCGGCCTCCACCAGCCCCACTCGCAGGGCGAAGTCGTCCGCGCCCTTCTGTCCCTGGCGTGCGGGGGTGGTCCGCACCGCACCGGTCAGGGAACCACCGACGCGCAGGGTTCGCACCTTCACGGGCCGGTCGAGCGGCCATACGACGGGGCCCGCCGACTTGTCCACCATGATGGTCAGGCCGCCAGGGCCGAACCCCACGCGATTCGGGGGAATGCCGCGAAACGACAGGGTCTGCCACCCATCGGGCGCGGCGAGGGGGACCGGACCGAGAAGCGCAAGCAGGAGGACGGCTGGCACGGGCGTCTCGAAGACCCCCTTAGGATGCCCGTCCGCGCGCCGGGGATCCCGGACACTCGCGGCCGAATGCGTCCTTTTGCCGCATGGCGCGGCGGCCCCCGCGTTGCTAGGCTGAGTGTCATGCGTGCTGGTGCCGCTCTCGTGCTGCTGACCGGCCTGCTGTCGGCGGCGTGCCAGGACAACAAGTCCCCGCAGCTGGCGCAGGAGGTCGAGCGGGGCAGGCAGATCTACGCAGCCAACGGCTGTGGCACCTGCCACGGGCTGCAGGGCAAGGGAGACGGTCCCATTGCCGTCACGCTCGAGCCGCCGCCGCGCGATTTCCGGGACCCGGACGCGTTCAAGAACGGCGCTGACCCCTCGTCCATCGCCAACACCCTCGCGACCGGCCTCACGCGGGACGGCGGCCAGATGCAGTCGTACTTCCACCTGTCCGATCGCGAGCGCTACCTGCTTGCCCGGTACGTGATTTCCCTCCGTGACTCATCAGCAGGAGCTGGTAATGACCCGACCCATTAGCCTCGCAGCCCTGGCGCTGCTCGTCGTCGGTCTCGGCGTCGCCGAGGCGCAGGCGCCGCTCAGCGCCTCCGGCGCGTGGGTGCGCGAGCCGGTGCCCGGCCGCACCGTCACCGCCGCCTTCGTCGTCATCGAGAACCCGGGCGCCGCGGACCTTCAGATCGTCGGTGCCACATGCGATGCGGCGGGCATCGTCGAGATGCACGAGATGGTGCGGAGCGGCGACATGATGAAGATGGCGCCGGTGAAGAGCATCGCCGTGCCCGCGAAGGGCAAGGTGGAACTGAAGCCTGGCGGCCTGCACCTGATGCTGTTCGAGCTGAACAAGCCGTTGAAGGAAGGCGACACGGTGAACCTGACCCTGACCACCGACACGGGCGCCAAAGTGCAGGCTGCGGCAGCCGTCAAGAAGTTCCAGATGAAGCCATGACGAGACGCCTGCTGCCACTTTTCTTCGTGCTGTCGCTGGCGGCCGCCTGCGCGCCGGGCGGCGATAGCTCTGCGCCGGCGGCGTCACCCTCGGGCTCTGCCGGCGCGGCCGAACTGCCCGTCCTGCCCCTCGGCGGCGACTTCACGCTCATCGACCAGGACGCCGAGCCGTTCACGCTGTCGTCGCTCGAGGGCAAGGTGGTGCTCATCTTCTTCGGCTACACCATGTGCCCCGACGCGTGCCCGACAACGCTGTCGAAGCTGAGCTCGGCGTACTCGCGCCTGACGCCCGAGGAGCGCGCGCGGGTGAAGGCCGTGTACATCACCATCGATCCCGAGCGCGACACGCCGGCCGTGATGAAGGACCACCTCACGTACTTCGGTGTGGACGCCATCGGGCTCAGCGGTACCCCTGAAGACACGGCAAAAGTGGCCGCGCAGTTCGGCGCGCACTTCGAGCGCACCTCGGACAAGACCGCCGCCGGCTACCTGATGTCGCACACGGTATCGGTGTTCGGCCTGGACGCGAAGGGGCAGACCCGCGTGCTCATCGACTACGAAGCCAGCGTGGACACCGTCGTGAAGGAGATCCGGGCCCTGCTGGCGGCTGCCTGAGGGGCCGGCCGCGCCTGCGACGATTCGCCGCACACCGCACGGCGCTGTCGGGAGGACACTGGTGACAGGCGGTGTTGCATGACGCGTCCGCTTTCGATGATTTCCATCCTGTTGCGCCCGATCGCGCCCGCCCTGGTGGCCGGGGTGCTGAGTCTCGCCCCGTTTACCGCGTTCGCTCAGGACCAGCCCGGTGTTGACAAGGCGGCCGCCCAGGCCGAGGCCCAAGTACTGTTCCGCGAGGTGATGAGCCCGTTCTGCCCGGGCCTCACGCTGGCCGACTGCCCATCGCCCAACGCCTTCGAGATGCGCAAGGACATCCAGGCGCGTCTCGAACGCGGAGAAAGCCGCGAGTCCATCGTCGATGCCCTGGTGGCCCAGTACGGCACCGAGCTGCTCTCGGATCCGTCGGACACGCCCATCGGCCGGGTGGTGTGGGGCGTGCCCTTCCTGCTGGCGATACTGGCGGCCGGCATTCTCGCGATCTTCGTGCGGCGCATGACGCGTGGGCAGCAGGCCGAGACCGCCGCCGCCACCGAGCCTGCGGCGGTGAGGGAGCGGCTGGACGAAGAGCTGGCGGCGCTGGACTAGGGTCTTGGGTCGTGGGTCTTGGGGTTCTGTACGTCCTCACGGCCCGAGAAACGCAAGTCCCAAGTCCCAAGTCCCAAGTCCCAAGTCCCACGACCCAAGACCCAAGTCCTCACGGTCTAATCAGGTAGAACTCCGTCTGCCGGCCGTCAATCCAATCCCACTTGCCGCCGGGCATGAGCGCGGCGTCTTCCTCGAGCGCGAAGCGCACGGGCTGGTTGTCCCATTCGGGGACCGGGTGCGTGGCGTTCAGCTCGATCGAGTGCCACGTGTTGGGCCGGAACACGTAGTCGCCTCGCACCGGGACGCCGTCCTGGTAGTCGGTCATCCCAATCGGCGGGCCCGCGCCGTGGCCGTGATAGCCGATGGCGTGGCAGTAGATGGAGGGCACGAGGCCTTCCTTCTTCGCATGACCGAGCGCGTCGGCCAGCGCCTGGTTTCCCGTCCGCTCGAGCCGCGCGTACTGCATGGTCAGATCCTGCAGGCGGTTCGCGGCCTTCAGCCCATCCTTCAATCCCCGCGGCGCATCGGTCTCGCCGGGCCGCAGCACGTAGGCGTTGTGCTGCGTGTCCGTGGACAGGCCCATGTAGACGATGCCGAAATCGGTGTGGAGCACGTCGCCGGGTTGGATGATCCCCTGGAGCGTCCCCTTCCCGCCGCGGCGCGCGATGTTGATGGAGGGGTGGAACCACGAGCCGAGGCCCAATTCAGCGACGCGCTGCCGCATCCACCACACCACGTCCTGAGAGGTGGTTGTGCCGGGCGTGATTACCTTGTTCGAGAACGCCTCGCGGATGACCATGTGCGCCACCTTCATCGCGTGGCGATAGGCCTCGAGTTCCTCGGGCAGCTTCGACTCGAGCCAGCCCACGGCCAGCATCTCGGCCGACTTCACGCGCGCGGCATAGGTGGGCCCCAGCGCCTCCATCAGGCGTCGTTTCTCGTTGGCGGTGATGCCGTCGGCGTGATTCCACGCGTCCGATTCGTTGATGCCGATCACCTTCGGCTGCTTGTCCTCGACCAGCGTGCGCAGCCCCTCGTGCTGCCCGTCGTTGCTGGTGGGGATGGGGGTGTAGATGCGGTCGTAGTCGAAGCGGCCGATGGAGTAGCGCTCCACCGGCTTGCCGCCGCCCGGGTTGTAGAACACCAGGATGGTGCGGCGCCTGGACGCGAAGTAGGTGAGGGGCGACATCGACGCGAACACGGGGTCTTCGTTGTACTCGCGTGTCGGGATGATCCACATGTCGATGCCCTCGCGGGTCATCAGGCCCGGCAGAAGGGTGTCGAAGCGCTTCTTGATCCACGGCGTGACCAGCTCGTTCTGCTCGCGGTGGCTGAGAACGCGGAGGGTGGGGTCGGGATAAGAGACTGGTGATTGCGCAGACGGGCTGCCGCCTCCGATGGCCGCAATGGCGGCTGCAAGGATGAGCTTCTTCACAAGGGTCATGGTGGTGAGTTTAGTGCGGCATCTGCGGCATCTGCGTTGCGGATCTACCCGAGCGTGTAGCCAGCTCTGACGAACGGCGTTCGGCGGATGCGGTCGCCAGTGAGTGCGGCAATCGCGTTGGCCGCCGCCGGTGCGATGACGGGCACCGCGATCTCGCCGAACCCGGTCGGTCTCATGGTCGACGGCACGACGTGCACGTCGATGGCGGTTGGCGCCTCGCGGTTCCGGATGAGTCGATACCGATCGAAGTTCCCCTCGACCGCGCGGCCGCCATCGATGGTGATCTCGCCGAAGAATGCGTGCCCCAGCCCGTCGATGATGCCGCCCTGGGCCTGCGCCTCGACGCCCGAGCGATTCACGACGATGCCGCAGTCCAGCGCGCAGGTGACCCGATGGATGGTGACCCGGCGTGGCGCGCCCGGCGCGCTGGAGGAAGCCGGATCCACCGAGAGCTCCACCACGTGAGCGCAGTACGACCCGAACGTGTAGTGCGCGGCCAGCCCGCGCGCGCGGCCTTCGGGCGCCCGTTGGCCGAATCCGCCGCGATCCGCGGCGAGTCTGAGCACCGCGGCCATGCGCTCCGGGTTGTACGGTGTGGGGTCGTCGCCGGTGATGCGGAGCGCGCTGGCCGGGCCATACAGCTCGAGGCGCAGGTCCACGGCGTGACGCCGCGTGATCTGCGCGATCTCGTCGAGCAGCGTCTCCACCGCGAACGCGTTGGCGACGTGCGCCGGGGCGCGCCACGCGCCGGTAGACACGCCCGACCGGGGCTCGCTGAACCGCAGCCGCACGTGCGGAATGTGCCACGGCACGAGATCCAGTTCGAGGTCGGGGCCGAGGTTCTCCGACACGCCCGCCACCATGCCGTAGGTTTCCGTGGACCACGCGGGCGAGGTGCCACGCCGGTAGGCGTTGCGTGAGAGGTTCACCAGGTGGCAGTCCCACGCCACGATGCGGCCGTCGGCGTCGAGGCCCGCGCGAAGCGTGCGGGCGCCGGCGGGGCGGTAGTAGTCGTGGCGCATGTCGTCCTCACGCGTGCCGATCACCTGCACGGGCGCGCCGATGGCCTTCGACACCACGGCAGCCTCGGCCGCGTAGTCGGACATCAGCCGTCGTCCGAAGCCGCCACCCAGGCGCGTCACCTGGATGTGGACGTTCTCGCGGGGAATGCCCGCCACCGCCGAGACCACCAACGCCCCCGAGCCCTGCATCTGGAGCGGGCCGGTGATGTAGCAGTGTCCGTCGCGCACATCCGCGGTGCAGTTGTGGGGCTCGAGCGTCGCGTGCGACAGGAAGGGGAACTCGTAGTAGCCCTCGACGACGCGCGCCGCGCCCGCGAGCGCCGTGTCCACGTCGCCGACCGCGCGCACCGTCGTGCCGGGCGTTCCTGCCAGTCGCGCGAAGTCATTCGAGAGCGCCGTCGATGTCTCATCCCGGAAGGGGCCCTCGTCCCACTGGACGCGGAGCGCATCGCGTCCCTGGAACGCCGCCCACGTGGAGTCGGCCACGACGGCCACGCCGGGCAGGAGGAACGTGGGGTTCTCGTGGCCGGGGACGCGCACGACCTGGCGCACGCCGGGGACCTTGAGCGCCTCGGTGTCGTCGACCGTGGCCGGGCGCCCGCCGAACACCGGACACTTCGCGATGGCGGCGTACTTCATCCCGGGCAGGCGCACGTCGATGCCGTAGAGCCGGCGGCCCGTGACGATGGCCGGATTGTCCACGCCCGGGACGCGCGTGCCGAGCAACGTGAACGCTGTCGCCGGTTTCCATGGAGCCTTCTGCGGGACGGGCCTGGCCGCCGCGCGCGTGGCCAGCTCGCCGTACGCGATCGAGCGACCCGAGGTCGCATGCGTCACGCGGCCGCGTCCGGTGCGGCACTCGCCGCGAGGCACGCCCCACCCGTCGGCGGCCGCCTCCGCCAGCATCTCGCGGATGGCCGCGCCCGCGTTCCGGTAGAGATCCCACTCGGCGCGCATGCTGTCGCTGCCGCCCGAGCCCTGCCCCCCGAACGTCGATCGATCGAGCTCGGCATCGAGCGCGCGCACGTGCGTCCAGTCGGCGTCCATCTCCTCGGCGAGGATCATCGGGAGCGCGGTCTTCACGCCCTGGCCCATGTCGGGGTTCTTCGACCAGATGGTGACCGTGCCGTCGGGATCGAGGCGAACGAACCCGTTGGGCTGCAGCGACGCGGGCAAGGATGCCTGCGCGGCGTCGAGCGATGCCGGCTGCCAGCCGAACGAGAGCAGCAGCCCGCCACCGGCCAGCGCGCCCACGCGGAGGAACGTGCGACGGGAGACGTGCGCGCTCATCGGGCCTCCCCGGCCGCACTGCTGGTCGCGATCGACGCCGCGCGGCGCACCGCCTCGCGGATGCGCATGTAGGTGCCACAGCGGCAGAGGTTCCCGTTCATGCCGGCCGCGATCTCTTCGTCGGTGGGCGCTGGCGTGCGCGCCAGCAGGGCGGCCGCGGCCATGATCTGCCCGGCCTGGCAGTAGCCGCACTGCGCGACGTCGAGCTCCACCCACGCCCGTTGCACAGGGTGAGAGCCGACTCCCGACTCCCCACTCCCGCCTCCCGACGCTGCGTGCGGCAGGCCTTCAATCGTCGTGATCGCCCGCCCCTGCACCTTGCCCATCGGCACCGTGCACGATCGCGTGGCGACCCCGTCCACGTGCACCGTGCAGGCGCCGCAGAAGCCGCCGCCGCACCCGAACTTGGTGCCGACCAGGCCGAGCGAGTCGCGAAGAGCCCAGAGCAGCGGCATCTCCGGGTCGATGTCGAGCGTGTGCGTGCGGCCGTTGACCGTAAGCGCGATAGATGGCACGTCGTGACCCCCGTCGGTTGCATGAGACGTTCCCGACGGGAGCGGGGCCCGTCCCTCGTCACAGCACTGGTCACCTCGCAGGGGCAGGGGGTGGGACGGACAAGGCGATTGAGTGATTGGGGGATTGTAGATTGGCGATTGATTGGCGATTGGAGGATTGGGGGATTAAGCGATTGATTGGTGATTGCGCGATTGGGGCATTGGCGATTCGTTCCTGAACCGCTGATCCGCAGGGCCGGTCCCACGGGTACCGCGGGCGACACAGCGCGGCACGGCCGTATCGCTCAATCCCCCAATCACCAAATCGTCAATAACTCACCCGATCAATCCATCCCCCCAATCTCCAATCAATCGCTCAATCTGCAATCACCAATCACTCAATGTCCACCCTCAGATACCCCCGGCAGCGGCGGTCAGTCTTGCCACCGCCTCCTGATAGAACTTCAGCTCACTCAGCTGGTCGGCGGTGGGCCTGCCCACCCAGCGGCCGGTCTCGCCGTAGAGCCTCGTGAGCCGCGACAGAAGCTCGCGCGCCTGGCGCTTCAGGTCGGTCATCTGCGCACCGCCCGCGGGCGCCTTCTGCACCTTGTCGGCCACCGGCGCGAACTCGCGGATGGCGCCGGCGACCTGCACCTGGAAGTCCGCCCACACCTTGCGATCCGCCGGTGGCGTGTCGATGCGCGGGTCGTCCTTCACCTCGATCTTCTCCTCGAGCGTCCGGCCGCCGGACGCGAGCCGCACGGTGTAGACGCCCGGTGCCACGTACGGGCCCGCGAGGTTCCCGCCACGCGGCGCACCATCGTCGTTGCCGAAGCCGCCCCCGCGAACGGGGAGGTCCGCATGGCGCAGGTTCCAGATCACGCGGTTCACGCCGCGCGCCCGCGTCGGCGTGAGCGCCTGCACGAGCGTGCCCGAGGCGTCGTGGACCGAGAGGCCGACCTCGTTGGCGGAGTTCGCCAGCCAGTAGTCGATGATGGCGCCGTTGGGCGGGTTCTCACCGCGGAAGAGCATGTCGCCGGTGTGCGCCTTCAGGTTCGTGTAGCGAATCTGCTCGGCCGCGTCGATGGGGAAGAGATGCGCCTCCGATCCGATCGCCGCCGGCGTCAGTCCCTGCAGCGCCGACAGCTGATCGAGAATCCAGATGCCGCGCCCGTGCGACGCGAGCACCAGGTCGTTGTCGCGGGCCTGGATGGTCAGGTCGTTGAACGGCAGCGTGGGCATGTTGTTCTTCAACTCCACCCAGTTCTGCCCGCCGTTCACGCTGATGAAGAGCCCGAGCTCGGTGCCGAGATAGAGCAGGTTCGGGTTCTGGTGGTCCTCGCGGATCGTCCGCGCCACGCGCTCGGACGGCAGGTCCCCGACGATGGATGTGAACGTCCTGCCGAAGTCGGTGGACGTGAAGACGTAGTTCTTGAAGTCGTTGCTGCGGTGGTTGTCCACCGTGACGTACAGCGTCCCGTCCGCGTGTCGCGACGCCTCGATCCCCGAGAACCACGACGAGGCCGGCAGCCCCTGGAAGCGCGTCTCGACGCTCTCGAACGTCTTGCCGTCGTCCATCGAGATGCGGAACTTGCCGTCGTCGGTGCCGACGTAGAGCACGCCGCGCCGGCGCGGCGATTCCGCAATGGCCGTGGTGCCCGGGAAATACGGCACGCCGTCGTCCACCGACAGGATGTTCTCGTCCGGCATGCGGCCCATCAGCGGCAGCGTCGCGCGGTCCACGCCGCTCGTCATGTCGCCCAGGTCCTGCCAGGTGAGCCCGCGGTCGCGCGAGCGGAACAGGTGCTTCGCGCCCGCGTAGATGGTGGCGCTGTCGTGCGGGGAGATGATGATGGGCGAGTCCCAGTTGGCCGGGTGCATGGCGTTGCCCAGCACCTGCTCGGGCACGTTCCTGCCCCAGGTGTCCCAGTTGCGCCGATCGCCGATGGCGCCGGTCGGATCGCCGGGCCGGATGTCCTGTACCTGCCAGGTGCGCGTGTCGTTCCTCTGCAGGCCGAGGAATTGCGAGGCCGAGAACACCACGCGCGGGTCCTTCGGATCGGGCACGGCGAAGAAGCCGTCGCCGCCGCACAAGCGCGACCAGTGCTCGTTCAACACGCCGCCCGACGTCCAGCTGGCGTTGGGGCCCACCCAGCAGCCGTTGTCCTGGAGCCCGCCGTAGACGTTGTAGGGATGCGCGTTGTCCACGGCCACCCGATAGTACTGCGAGACGGGCAGTGACGTGACATAGAGGAACTTGTTGCCGCGGTCGAACGAGATGCCGATGCCGCCGTCGTCCAGCTTCACCACGTGGCGCGAGTCGCGGGGGTTCACCCACACGAAGCGGTCGTCGCCATGCAGCGTCTGCCGCGGGGTGGTGAACGTCTCGCCCCCGTTGTCCGAGTACGAGTAGCTGTTCATCATGTAGATGCGCCGGTCGTCGTTCGGATCGATGGTCGGCTGGCTGGCGTACATCGGGCGCGGGTTCCAGTCGGACATGAACCGCCAGGTGCGCCCGCGGTCGTTGCTGCGGTAGATGCCGCCCCGGCGGTTGATGTAGGCCGTGGACGCGTTGTAGCGCGTGCCCTGCTCGATGCTCACGTAGACGATGCTGGGGTCCTTGCGATAGACGGCGATGCCGATGCGGCCGTACTCGCCGTCGGGGAGGCCGTTGCCGGTGAGCTTCGTCCACGTGGCGCCGGCGTCGGTGCTCTTCCACAGCGCGCTGCCGGGGCCGCCACCGTTGAAGCCGAAGGCACTCCGCCGTCGCTGGTAGCTGGCGGCATAGAGGATGCCCGGATCGCGCCAGTCCATGGCCACGTCGGTCACGCCCGTGTCTTCATCCACGTGGAGCGTCCGCGCCCACGTGCGGCCGCCGTCCATGGTGCGATAGAGCCCGCGATCGCCACCCGGCCCCCACACCGATCCCTGCGCCGCCACGTAGGCGATGTCGGGATTGGTCGGGTGCAGGACGATGCGGCCGATGTGCTTGCTGGACCTGAGACCCACGTTCGCCCACGTCTTGCCGGCATCGGTGGACCTGTAGACGCCGTCGCCCCAGCTCACGCTCTGGCGGTTGGCGCGCTCGCCCGTGCCCACCCAGATGATGTTCGGATTCGGCTGGAAGATGGCGATGTCGCCGACCGAGTGGACGGGCTCGTTCTCGAACACCGGCTCCCACGTGATGCCGTTGTCGCGGGTGCGGAAGATGCCGCCCGTGGACGAGGCGACGTACATGACGAAAGGGTCGGACTCCACCACGTCCATGTCCACCATGCGGCCGGACATGGTCGCGGGGCCGATGTTCCTGAGGCGCAGGCCCGAGAGATCCCGGGACTGCAGGGCAACCTGTTGCGCGGGCAGTCGGGGCGCCAGGGTGACACCCAGGACGGCCACGAAAAAGATGAGGAGGCGCTTCATGGCGCCATTATGCGGGGGCGCGCTGTCACCAGTTGTCAAGACCGCTTGGCGCCATCCGTGCACGTCAACGCGCGAATGGACCAGATGGTGCCAACCGGTGACGCCCGAAGATAAGCTGGTGACGCCTGAAGATAATCTGTTGCATCTGTTCACGAACCGGTCGTAGAATCCCCGGCACAAGTTCGACCAGCACGGCCGGGTCCACGTCACCCCCCGGCCAGCCGCGCGTTTTTTCGGACCTTTGTTCGACTCGGCTACCCACGGCTCTCCTGCGGAGGCTCGTATGGCGCGATTCGGCGGTGTCGTCCTGACCTTGTTCCTGGCCTGCGCGGCGGTTCCCGCCTACGCGCAGGTGAGCGCGACCACGGGGTCCATCAACGGCAAAGTGACAGACGCGACGGGGGGCGTACTTCCCGGCGTGAGCGTCACCATCGCCAGCCCCTCGATGCAGGGGACCCGCAACGACGTCACAAACACCCAGGGCGACTACCGGTTCCCGGCCATTGCCCCCGGCGAGTACCGGATTACCTACGAGCTGGCCGGGTTCGGCACGGTCGTCCGCGAGGGTGTCCGCGTCGGCCTTGGCTTCACAGCCACCGTGAACACCGAGATGAAGGTGGCGACGCTCGAAGAAACCGTGACGGTCAGCGGCGAGTCGCCGGTCGTCGACGTCTCGACGACGACGACGGCTACCAACTTCGGCGAAGCGAAGCTGGCGTCGCTGCCGAACGCGCGCGACTTCTGGACGGTGCTCGCCGCCGCGCCCGCCATCGTGCTCACGCGTATCGACGTGGGTGGCAGCGCCGCCGGCACCCAGACCGGCTACGCGGTGTACGACACGAAGCAGGATCAGCATCGCCCGATGGTCGAAGGCATCGTCAACACCGAGGGCACCGGTGCGGCAGGCTTCTACTACGACTACGGCGCCATCGACGAGGTCGCGGTGCAGACCAAGGGGCACACGGCCGAGATGCCGTGGCCGGGCGTCTGGTCGAACTTCATCGCCAAGTCGGGCGGCAACGAGTATCACGGCAAGATCTACGCGGACTACCAGAACAGCGGCATCCAGAATCGGAACATCGACGATGCCAACACGTTCCTGTGCCCGGGCGGCCGCTGCGGCGAACTGCAACCGTCGGATCTCAACCGGCTCGAGAGCTACTACGACCTCAACGGCGATGTCGGTGGCTATCTGAAGAAGGACACGCTCTGGTGGTACGGGTCGCTGCGCGAGCAGAACGTCAAGGTGCTGCTGCCGAACTTCCCGGTCAAGGCGTTCGAGACCGGGCTGCGCAACATCACCGCGAAGGGCACCTACGCGATGTCGCAGAACAACAAGTTCACCGGCTACGCGCAGTGGGGCCGGAAGTCGCAGCCCAACCGGCTGGACACCTTCGCCATCGGCGCGACTGCAGCGCGGCATACCTCGGCCGACTCCACCTGGCAGCAGCTCTACTGGGGCCACACCTACAAGGCCGGCTACGAGTCAGTGCTGAGCGACCGGACGTTCGTGGAGGTGCGGGGTGGGCAGTTCAAGTACGTCTGGCCCAACTACCGCTACACTGACGAGCCCGCCTACGCCGACATCGGCAACCAGCTGGTCTCGGGGGGGAACCGGGACGGCTGGTTCCGCACGCCGGAGCGGAACCAGGTAGCCGGCTCGATGACCTACTTCAAGGACGGGTGGGCGGGCGACCACAACTTCAAGGTGGGCGGCGAGTGGTTCCACGAGACCTTCACCGACGAGCGCGGTGTCGGAGTCGATGGCGTCCTTCCCGGGGACATTCTGCACGTCCTGAACAATGGTGTCCCCGCCGAGGTCTACCTCTTCGCGAGCCCCTCGAAGTCGGAGCAGGGGCTGCTGTCGCTGGGTCTCTACCTGCAGGACAGCTGGCGAGTGAACACGCGGCTGACGCTGAACCTCGGGCTGCGCTTCGACCGCTACCGCTCTTTCCTGCCCGATCAGGAAGGGCCGCCCGTTGGCCGCTTCAATGCCACGCAGGTCTCGTTCCCCGAGGTCAGCAACGTCAAGACGTTCAACCAGCCCGTCCCCCGGCTCGGGCTCGTGTACGACCTCACGGGCGAAGGCCGCACCGTGATCAAGGCGAACTACGCGCAGTATGCCTGGAACCCTGGCGCATCGGGGTTGCCAGCCCAGGTGAACAACAACTCGGCCGATTGGTACAAGCGTTATCGCTGGTCGGACCGCAATAGCAACCTCTTGTACGACCCTGGCGAGGACGGCGTCATCATCGCGCAGCGGGGCGGCCAGGCCAGCGCGGTGCTCGATCCGAACCTGGAGAACACCAAGACCAGCGAGATCTCGGCCTGGTTCGAGCACGAGCTCATCCCGGGGCTGGCGGTCCAGGGGGGCTACGTCTACCGGGAGATCGACAACTTCCGCGTGCTGGTGAACGAGAACCGGCCGATGGACGCCTACAACGTGCCGATTACGATCTTCGACCCCGGCCCGGACGGCCGCCTGGACACGGGGGACGATGGCCCCGGTATCCCTGGCTTCAACCTGAGCGCCGAGGCCAGGGCGCTGCCGGTCGTGAACATCGCCACCAATCTGCCGGGCAAGGGCGAGTACCACACCATCGAGTTCTCGGCCAACAAGCGCCAGTCGGGCCGGTGGTCCCTCCAGGGCTCGTTCTCGATGCGATGGAACAAGGACCAGGACACGGGTTACTTCGGGAACAACCTTCGGGCGGTCGACACGCCGTCCACCCCGAACGATCTCATCAACACTACCAACGGGCGCTACGAGTTCACGATGTGGACGATGAAGATCAACGGCAGCTACGACGCCGGATGGGGTATTCGCATCACGCCCGCGCTTCGCTTCCAGCAGGGCCAGCCGTTCGGCCGCACGTTCCTCGCTGGCGCCGCCAACGGCATCAACTACGGCTCGCAGCGCATCCTGGCCGAGCCAATCGATTCTCGACGACAGGACGACATCGCCATCGTCGACATCCGCGCCGAGAAGTTCTTCACCATGGCGTCGCGCCGCCTTGGCCTCTTCGCCGACGTGTACAATCTCACCAACTCCGACGCCGCGCAGAACATCACCTGGAACAGCGGCACGGCGTTCCTCCGTCCGGTCAGCATCATCGGTCCGACCATCATGCGCTTCGGCGTGAAGTTCGACTGGTAGAGGCACGAAGGTTCAAGGGGGCCGCGGGAGCGATTCCGCGGCCGCTCCGTTCGCGCCCGCGACTGAACCGCCCCCATTCCGCTACGCGTCGCTACTTCCGGACGCCACGTTTGGGCGGCCGCGGAGCGGTTGAGGGCGCGGAGGCCGGCACCAGGCCCCGGCCCTCCTCGACGATCACGAGCTGGCGCGTCCCGACGTTGGCGATGCGGTCTCGGGTGCCGCTGGGCCACTCCACCTCCACGGTCACCGCAGCTGGGTTGTCGCCCAGGCCGAAAGTGAGCGTCAGGTCGCTCTGGGAGGCGTAGCTCGAGCCGCTCCGCACCATCTGCCACTGCTGGACACCGCCGCGGGTGACGCGGACGACGGCGCCGATGCCGTCGCGGTTCGACTTCGTGCCGCGCGTCCGGACGGCGATCCAGTGGTGGCGATTGCCGCCGTCGTTTCGGAACAGGTAGGCGGGGCCGTGGTTGGTCGTGAGGGCGACGTCCAGGTCGCCATCGTGGTCGTAGTCGGCGTACGCCGCGCCCCGCGCCACGATGGGTCGCGCGAAATCGGAGCCAAGCGATGCGGTGACGTGCTCGAAGCGCCGCGTGCCGAGATTGCGAAAGACCAGCGGCGGCTGCCGGTACTGCACTTTCGGCTGCACGCGGCCGATCTCCTCTTCGATGTGACCATTGGCGGCGAGGATGTCCGGCCAGCCGTCGAGGTCGTAGTCGAAGAAGAACACGCCGAACGCCAGGTACAGGAGCGACACACGGCCGACCGTGGAGCGCGGGGCATCGTCCACGAACAGGCCCTTTCCCTCGTTGTGGTAGAGGCCGAGCATCTGGTTCGAGAAGTTGCCCACCAGCAGGTGCGGACGACCCGAACGATCGTAGTCCGCCGCATCCACGCCCATGGCGCCGCGGGCGATGCCCTCCTCGCTGTAGGCCACGCCTGCGCGCAACCCGGTTTCCGTGAAGGTGCCATCGTGGTTGTTGCGGTACAGCTTGTTGGGCTGCGTGTCGTTGGCGACGAAGAAGTCGGGCCAGGCGTCGCCGTCGAAGTCCAGCACCGCGACACCGAGTGACTTGCTGGTGGGGTCGTCCACGCCGGCGGCCTTCGACACGTCGCCGAACGTGCCGTCGCCGCGGTTCCGATACAGCTTCGATGAGGTGCCGCCGTACGACTCGGGCGTGCAGTACGACTTCGTGGCGCCGTCGAGGGAGCACCGCAGATCGGTCTTCGGCGTCCAGCGCACGTAGTTGGCGACGAACAGATCGAGCCGACCATCGCGGTCGTAATCCACCCACGCGGCGCTCGTGCCGAAGTTGGCGTTGTCGATGCCCGACGCCTTCGTCACGTCCCGGAACCGGCCGCCGCCCTCGTTGCGAAACAGACGGTCGCCCTCGAGCGCCGTGACATAGACGTCGCCGCGCCCGTCGTTGTCGTAGTCGCCCACCGCGACGCCCATGCCGTAGAGCTCGACGTCCAGGCCGCTGCCGGCCGTGATGTCCCGGAAGCCGCCGCGGCCGTCGTTCCGGTATAACGCCGCGAACGAACGGCGCCCGCGCGGCTCCCAGTCACGCCCGTTCACGAACAGCAGGTCCGTCCACCCGTCGCCGTCCGCGTCGAAAAAGGCGACCCCGGAACCGAGCGTTGCGGGCAGCCACTTCTGTCCCGCGCGCCCGCTGTTGTGCACGAAGCGGATGCCCGCCGCGCGCGTGACGTCGGTGAAGGTCAGGCCTGCGGCGGGCTGCTGCGCCCGGCCCGCCAGCCCCAGTCCCGCCAGACCCAGGACCACCAGCGCCAGTGCGCTCGAGGGGCGCCTCATGGTCGCCCTCGCGTGGGGTCGGTGCCTCGCGGCAACGACACGGTCTCGTGCTCGTGAATCGACTGGCGCTCGTTGTTGTCCTCGACTCTCAGCAGCCGCGGCGCCTCCGTGATGGCCTGCGACGCTTCGTCGGCCTTGAAGCGGAGGAAGAGCCGTTCTTCCTGTGCGGCGCGCTCCTCGTCGCCCAGGCCCCGCGCCGCCAGCATGGCCGTGTAGTGCATCTGCAGATCTTCAGGATCGACGGCTGCCACGCGATCGAGCACGGCCAGCGCCTCGGCGTACCGACGATCGAGGAAGAGGATGCGCGCCATCTGGTTGAGCGCCACGCGGTCGCGGGGATAGCCGGCGACCACGCGCTCGAGAGACGCGAGCGCGGCCGTGTAGTCGCCGTCGGCCTTCTCGATCATGGCCTTGAAGAAGTGAATGCGCCCGAGCGAGTCGTTCCGGGCGAGCGCTTCGGCGATGAACGGTTTTGCCGCGTCGGTCTCACCTTCCTGGATGAGCGCCCGAGCCATGTTCAGCCAACCGTCGGCATACCCGGGCTCGGCCTTCGTCACCTGCCTGAACGCGAACTCTGCGCCCTTGAGGTCGCCCTGCAGCAGCAGGCCGATGCCCCAGTCGTTCCAACGCTCGCGGACCGTCTTGTCGACCACGGTGCGCCATTCCGTCGGGATCGACCCGTTGCCGACCGCCAGAGAGGCGGTGGCTTCCGCGAGGGTGACGATGGGCAGATCGGGGATGCGGCCCTTGATCTGGCCCGACACGTTGGCCGGGATGTTGGCTGGATCGTACGAGAACTTCCGGTCGTCGTGGCCCGGGCCCGCGGCGCTGGCCGGTTCGCCGTCCACCGGCTGACCGGCGTAGGCGAACTGCGTGTACGCGTGCGAGAACTTGCGGTACTGCAACCTGGCCGTGAACGTGATGGGCCCCCGCGCATCGTCGGGGATGCGCACGCGGTAGTGGGCTACGTCCGCGGCGCCGGGTGGGATGAGGCGCACGTACAGCAGGCTGCGGGTCTGGAACGCGTTGCGCTTGTCGATGGGGTTGCCGTGCCCATCGAGCTGGTACGAGCGATAGAAATGCGCGCCCGGCTCCACCGGTCCGCGGCCCTCGTCTTCCACCTGGCCGCTCCAGAAGACGATGCGCCCGTCGGCGTCGCGACCCTGCACCTCGAGCCAGACGTCGAACGCGTCCACCGTCCCGGCGGGGAAGAAGTGGCCGATCTTCCGCGTGCGCACGACCACGTCCAGGCGGACCGTGGACCCGGGCGCGAGGACGGGCGCCGCGCGGTCGAGGGGCGCCGCCATGCGGCCGACGTCGCGGATCACTGCGGGAGCGGCCTGCTCCGCCTCTTCACCCACCGCGAACGAGGACATCGCCTGCGGCGGCATGGCGCCCGAACGACGGACCATGGGCGTGTCGGTGGATTCGTCGATGGGCGACACGGCGAAGATATCCACGGAGACGAAGCCCGAGGTGAGGAAGTCGGTGGTGACCTTCAGTTGGGTGGTGTCGTGGTTGACGAACGGCACGGCGGTGTTCGCGCCGGGGAAGCGATGTGAGTGCACCATGCCGTCCGCGTGCCGGCCCGGATCGGCCGACGGCACGCGCGGCATGTGGCAGTCCACACAGGTGGAGGGCTGGTCCGGGTAGTAGAACGACCGCGCTCCCTGCCCGGAGACGCCGCTGGCCTGCCAGTTGTCGTACTCATTGAAGCCCCGGATCCACCGATAGCCGTTGACCGGGACGTCGAGGTGCACCTTGTGGCAGGCGGCGCAGTACTCGGACGCGTCGAGGCGCATGAACGGCTTCATGAAGGTGCGGCGGTGCGGCTCGGGGTCGAGGTAGGTGAGGAAGCGGTCCATCGCCCGGACCAGCGGCTGCCGGCTCGAGGCCAGCCGGTGCAGCGGGGGATATTCGATGGTGAAGCCGCCATTGCCCATCGAGCTGTCCACCTGCGAGATCGAATGGCACGACGTGCAGGCCAGGCCCGCCTGCGCTTCGGGCGTGTCGATCTGCTCGGCGATGGGCCGATCGAAGCGCCCGTTGAAGAAGACAGCGTGGTCGTGACAGCCGGCGCACCACTTGCTCGGCCGTGTGCCCACGATCGACTGCATGTACTCGATGGACTTCCGGTAGAACTGGTTGTTGAACGACGCGAAGTGGTGCACCGAGCCTTTCCACTGCTCGTACACGTCCTTGTGGCACTCGCCGCACAACTCCGAGTCGAGGAAGAAGTCCGAAGGGATGGTGCCCCCCACGTTCGTCCGGGCGGACGAGGGGAAGAATGGCGACGAGGGCCCGGCACCCTCTTCGTCCATGGACGAAGGCGCTCTCAGCGGGTTCACGATGCGATCCGATGGCGAGGGGCGGGCGCCGACCCCGAGCCAGGCCGCGCCGGGAACCACGGCCAGGAGTGCCGCGGCCGCCATGTAGGCCCACCCGAAGCGGCGATGACCGCCGATGTCCTGTGCCGCCATCCGCCAGGCGAGGGGGAGCAGCGCGATGACGGCGACGCCGCCGGCGACCACGTGGGCGACGAGCGCCCATCGCATCTCGGCAAGGTTGCCGCGCCAGATCAGCACGCCGGCCAGCCCCACGGCCGCCGTGAGGGCCAGCGCCGAGATCATCGCAGGCCCGCGCGCATGCCCGGCCCGCGCCCGTCGCACCCAGATGATGGCCGCGACCCAGAGCAGGGCGCCACCGACCACGTGCAACAGCACGTTGGCCATGTAGAACACGGTCGGCGAGGCGGCCACGGCGATGTAGGCCGTGTTGATCAGCAGGAGCAATGCTGCGTACGCGACGAACCAGGACAGGGACCAGCGAGGCATGGCGATGGTGGAGAGTCTCCCACAATTGCCTCGCCTTTGCCCCAGCCATCCCACGGATCCGCAGCGTGCCCCGGCGCCCAATGAGCCGCGCGTCCTGACGTCGTGATAGTTTCTCCGCCAGGATGCTGAGCGGAACACGAGTCCGGTGTTGGGTCGTCACCATGGTTGCGCTTGGCCTCACGTCAGCGGCATGCCGGCGGTCACCCGAAGCCACCGTGACAGCCGAGATGGTCGCCCGAAACAATGAGGCGATCGGATTGATGGGGCAGTTCGACTTCGACGCCGCCGCCACCGCGTTCGAAGCCGTGCACAGCGCGCATCCCTCGTGGCCGGGCGGTCGACTCAACCTTGCGATCGCGCTGATGAACCGGCAGGGGGCGTCGGACGCCGCCCGGGCGGAGGCTGCGCTCCGCTCGCTGCTCGACGTGCCCGAGGTGATGCGGCAGGCCCGTTACACGCTCGCGCTGCTCCTGGTGCACGAGGGACGGGATGCGGAGGCCCTGCCGCTGCTGGTCGGGGTCGCCGACGGTGATCCCCCAGACGGCTTTGCGGCCTACTTCGCGGGGCAGCAACGTCTGGCCCCGGCGCCGGCCGAAGCGCTGGCGTGGTACGAGAAGGCCATCGCCCGCGTGCCGTTGCTGCGCAGCGCGCACTACGGCGCGTTCCTGGCCCTTCGTCGCCTGGGACGCGACGAGGAGGCCGCCGCCGCGCTCGCGCGCTTCCAGGCCCTCGAGCGCAATCCCCAGGCCCTGGTCGCCGAGTTCAAGTACACGCGAATGGGGCCCATGGCCGAGGCCATCACCGTGGACGAGAGGCCGGGGCGCCCGCCGGCCCGCCCCGCCGGTCCGCGCTTCAGGGCGGCCGCGCCCGTGGTGGCTGGAACCGGAGCCGCCTGGAGACCCGGGGGATCACCGCGCTCGATCACCGTGGCTGATATCGACGGGGATGGCGCGCTCGATATCTTCATCGCGGATGCGCTTCTGGGGCGAGCCGCCAACGCGGTTCTGCTCAGGCGAGGCGAACGATGGGAGGTGGACCTGCAGCACCCCCTCGCGTTGGTCGCGGACGTGCGCGCCGCCATCTGGGCCGATCTCGACGACAACGGCCTCGTGGACGTCGTGCTGTGCCGGCCGTCCGGCGGCACCGCCATCTGGCGGCAAGCCGCCGGTGGGCGGTGGAGCGCGGCTGCCGATCTCGTGAGTGGCACGCTGCCACGCGGGACCGACGTGGTGGACGGCGCGGCCTTCGACGCCGACCACGACGGCGACCTCGACCTGTGGCTGGTGAACGCGGCCGGTCCCCACGTGTTACTCAACAACGACGGCGACGGCCGGTTCCGTTCGATTGGCGACCTCGCGGGGGTGGCGGGCGACGGTCGTCCGTCCCGTGGTCTGGCGGTTGCCGATTTCGACGGCGATCGCGATGCCGACGTGATGGTGATCAAGGCAGAGCCGCCTCACGACGTATTCCTGAACGATCGCGTCTGGACCTACCGGCCCGATAGCCGCGCGGCCGCCTTGTCGGCGGCGCCAGTGTCGGCGGTCGTGATCGGCGATCTCGACGCGGACGGCGAGAGCGAGATCTACACGCAGGGGCCGCGCGGGCTCGAGCGGTGGCGTCGCGGTGAGGCGGGAGATTGGCGCGCCGAGCCGATCGCGCCATCGGCCGGCGGGCCTGACACGGGGCTGGCCATCGCCGATACCAACGGCGACGGCCGCCTGGAGGTGCTCGCCACGTCGGGGGACACGTGGGTGGTGCACGAGATCGCTGCGAGTGCGCAGGCGACGGCGGCCCTTCCTGATGGAGGAGCCGCCGCACCCGGCGGCTGGACGGTGGCGCACATCGACCCGGGCAACGGACCGTCGGTCGTGGGGGTGGGAGCCGACGGTGTTCCGATGATCTGGGGCCCG
>Ga0105094_10000120_pt1 | contig 33106 bp, 30 predicted proteins | sample PPLLak1March2015_2_FD_87023 | JGI IMG/M metagenome (GOLD analysis project Ga0105094, IMG submission 87023) | Freshwater sediment microbial communities from Prairie Pothole Lake near Jamestown, North Dakota, USA - PPLs Lake P8 Core (3) Depth... | ecosystem: Environmental > Aquatic > Freshwater >...
AGGGTCATGGCTGGCAGCTTGTGCGCCGTCCCACTGGCGGGCGCGCCATCCTCCACATCGATGAGCTCACTTACTCTGTAATCGGACCGCAAGATGAACCGCGCCTTGCCGGCGGTGTGCTGGAAAGCTACCAGGTACTGGCCCAGGCTCTGGTGAGGGCCTGTCACCACCTGGGCGTCCCCGCCCAAACCAACGCACTCGCCCCTGGTCGGGAAAGCAGCGCCCCAAAAGGACCGGTCTGCTTCGAAGTACCGTCTAATTTTGAGATCACCGTGGAAGGCAAGAAGCTGATCGGCAGTGCCCAAGCTCGACGGCGCGAAGGGGTGCTCCAGCACGGTTCCTTACCCATACACGGCGACCTGGCGCGCATCACACGCGCCCTATACTTCGAGGATGAAAGCGGACAAAGACAGGCTGCCGCGCGCCTGCTCGAACGAGCAACAACCCTTGAGCGCGTCCTGGGGCGCGTCCTGGATTGGCAGTCCGTTGCGCAGGCGTTTGTGGGCGCCTTTGGCGAGGTATTGAACCTGGATTTACAGCCATCTGATCTTTCAGGTGATGAATTACGGCTGGCTGAAGAGCTGATCAGGAGTAAATACGCCCATCTCCAGTGGACCGGGAAGCAGTAAATCCCCAAAAAGTTCAACCAGATTTGTTGCCTTGTAATAGAAAAATCTGTATACTGATAGGTGAGAATGCCAATCGGTCTGCTCACCCTGGATATTCATATCCCTGGCTGTACCTCCTTGAAGGAGAAACGCAGCCGCATGAAACCGCTCCTGGCCCGTCTGCACCGGGAATTCAACGTCTCGGTAGCAGAGATGGATCACCTGGATTCCTGGAAAGATGCGGTGATCGCCTGTGCAGTCGTGAGCAACGATGTCGGCCAAACACAGAAGGTGCTCCAGCGCATAACGGACTGGATTGAAACATATTGGCCAGATGTAGATGTCATTGGAGAAGAGCTAGAAATTCTATAAGATTTTGCACAACGAATCTATAACTACAGTGTTATACCATTCAAACTGATCATTAATCCTAGCCTTTCATTTTAAATGCGTGCTCTGGACCTGTTCTACCGGGAGTTGAATTGTCTTGATCGGAAGGAAACCACTGGCCAGGAAATCCTGCTAAATCATTCGCGCCACCGGCAAGAATTTGCTCTACCGCGTGGCGCTTTCATTTACTGAAAAACCGCATGGGAAAGACATTACTGGTAGAAATAATTGCATATGCGCCAACGGCCTATTATCACTGCACACACTGCGAGGTGGTGTGGCGCGAGATGGGATCCACGAATCACATCCATGCTGAACAAGTGAGAGCCAGCTTGCCAGATGATTTGATTCGGGAATATCAGATGATTTCAGATTGGGTGAGGGAACTGCTAAGCCAGCATTGTGACCAGGTTGCATTCAAGGTCATCGATGCAGCATCGGTGGAAGGATTCTTGATGTCCTTGCGCTATCGTGTGAGGAAATATCCAGCGGTTGTCATCGATGGCAGTAGAAGATATGCAGGTGGCAGGCTGAAAGAAGCTGGCGATGAGATTGCCCGGCTGGTAAGGAAGGATCCATTACCCGAGACATAATCCTCGGGCCGGAGGAAAGGAGCTTTTATTGGGGAAGATTATGCATGTATCTGACTCTTTGCTTAATGTACGGAAATTCATCCACGAATATCTCAAGTGAAGATACAGGCTTAAGCTGTTGATAAAGCCCGAAAAGGAGTTTAGTTTATGAATACACTCTGGATCGTTGTCGTCGGTGCTCTTACCATTTATCTGGCATATAACTACTATGCGCGGCGTATTGATCGCCAGATCATCCAGGTGGACGCCAAACGCGCCACGCCCGCCAAGATGTACATGGATGGCGTAGATTTCATGCCCACTGGCAAGAATATTCTCTATGGCTATCACTTCAAATCCATCGCAGCTGCTGGACCTATCGTGGGGGTTATCACTGCGGCTAACATCTGGGGCTGGCTGCCATCAGTGCTATGGTTAATGCTCGGCGTTTCTTTTATCGGCTGGGCCAGCGACTACAGCGCCATCATGGTCGCTGTGCGCAATGACGGCAACAGCCTGAGCGCCATCAGCCATCGCCTGATCGCCCCGCGCACGCGCTCCATCCTGTTTACATTCATCTTCTTCTACCTGCTGCTGGTAGCTGGCGCATTCATGGGCATTATGGCCGCTCTGCTGGCTGCTCGGCCGGATGTGGCCTTCGGCATCGTGATGCTAGCCGTGATGGGTCTGCTGGTAGGGCAGATGCTGTACCGATGGAAGATGGATCTCATCGTAGTCACCTTGATCGCGGTAGGCGTGGTGGTCCTCTCTATGATCGCCGGGGTTTGGGGTGCTACTCCAACACTGGATGCCGCCGGGCAACCTACCGGAGCAATCACCTGGGCTGGACCAATCAACTCAGCGGTCGTGAAGCTCAATGCCGGTATCAATACCATTACAGGCGGGAGAGCAGTCATGGCTGTCACAGATCCGACCAACGCCGATCCGCGCATCCCCGCGCCGGGTGCCGATGGTGTACGGCCCACGACCGCCCTGTACAACGCCGATACAGGAGAGATCAACACCCTGCCATCTTATCTCTTCTGGGCGTTGTTCTTGCTGGTTTTTGCTTACCTGGCGTCTACATTGCCAATCTGGCGTTTCGCCCAACCGGTGAACTACATCGGGTTCTGGATTACTTTGATCACGATCGGCCTGGCTGCGATCGGGGCAGTGCTGGCGCCATTCATCAAACCTGCGGTGGGCGCGTTTGCACTGGAGGCCAGCAAGCTCCCTGATCTGGGCTTCAAGCTGGCGGCAGGGAAAGCCTGGTTCCCACTCTGGCCGATGCTGTTCGTCACTATCGCCTGCGGAGCGATCTCGGGCTGGCATGCTCTGATCGGATCGATCGGTACGGCGCGCCAGCTGGAGTATGAGACAGACGCCTTACCCGTCGGTGGTGGCGCCATGTTTACAGAGTTCACCCTGGCTCTGCTGTCGCTGACAGCGGTCTCTATCGCAGGTGTGGGCGGCGGCGCAGGCCGGTTTGCAGCGGGTGTTGGCAGCCTGTTCACAGTTCTCTTCGGAGATGGCTTCAGGCTGTACGGCACGGCGTTGGGCTTCGGCGTATTCATGGTCATCGTGCTCACCGTCACCCAGCTGGTCTTCCGTGTCATGCGCGTCACCCTCTCCGAATGGGCAGGCGACTTCATCCCGGTATTAAAGAATCAGCATGTGTCTACCGTGACTTCGATGGTCCTGACCATGGCGCTGGTGCTGACCGGCACCTGGGTGTACCTGTGGCAGCTCTTTGGAGCATCCAACCAGCTGATGGCTGCCTTGAGCCTGCTGATCGTCACCGTGTGGCTTAAATCCAAGGGACGCAATCCGGGCTATGCCATGTACCCCATGCTGTTTATGTACGTTACTACACTGGCAGCCACGCTGGTTAACGCCTACAACCTGTATGTCACGATTGCCATTCGGGAAGGTATCAGTGGCGCAAATAAAGCCGGCGCCTGGGCGATGATCGCCATTTCCGTGTTGTTGTTTGTGACTGCAGTTGTCATCGCCTGGGATGGCTACCAGGCATACAAGAAATACAGCAAGGGCGAGGCAGCCAAGCCAGCTCCAGCCCCGGTAGGAGACTGACCAGGCAACCGGGACTCAGGATAAGTGCTGAAACGTCGCAGATTAATTTTATCCCCCTCCCCTACCTGCAGGGGAGGGGGAACTGAGCATCATTCTACCTGGGTGACCGAGCGCGCCAGGTCTTGCAGCGCCTTGAAGTATTGATCAGCCGCTATGTGCCTGTAATCCGGCGGCGGCAGGTGGATCTCCAGGTGGGGCGAATCTCTACGCAGGCTGAAGCGGCGATAGGTGGTGGCTAGTTCTCTCATTGGCGCTTCCAGCTGTTGAAGCACAGCTACTGCTAGATTTCGATAGACAGCGGGCGATACCAGCGTCAATTCCTGGTAAGCCTGCACCTCCCAGTTTTTCTCGGCGGCATCCTCCATCGCCATGCGCCCTGTCCAAAGCGCTGGATCCGCCAGGTCAAAATCGATTTTTGGAGCAACACTGAGCTGAGCGCGAAAGATAAGCGTATCCCGGCGACCCCGCAGGTGCGCCGGCAGCCATATCCAGGGGACATCCCGTGGTGCCAGGGCGAGCATGATCTGCAAGCTGCGCATGGGGTTCTTTGCATGGGCGATTCCCAGCTCAGCCACCGAGCTGCCCAACCAGCGGAAGGTGGTGCGCTCTCCAACAATTGGCAGACCGCCCTTCATCCATTTCAATATCGCTTCACCATGACGAATGTTGTATATCACACCGAAAGCAAACCAGCCCATCACCAAAGTCACAACAATGATCAAGATTGTTTGTGTGTCCACAGGGTACCTCACCGGGTAGTTATCTGACGGTTTACGAGCATCGACCTAGTATAATATATTCGAGTATGCCAGGCCAATCCGATTTGCCGCAAAAGACCAAGACCAACCGCTGGAAGGCGGTGCGTGAGTTCCTGTACGGCATGTTTGGCATGGAGATCGCCGAACACGCCCTGGAGATGCGGGCCAGCGTAGAAAGCCTGTTCATGCTGGCTACCGTAGGCGACATGATCGGAGTACCCATCATACCCCCGTATTACAGCCTGCGCTTGCTGCCCTATGTCGTCCCGCAGATCTCTACCTGGAAACGCCGCGTACTCCGTGAGCGCGAGTTCAGCGACGAGCACGATTACCATCTTGATGGATTATAGAGAGGAGCAATAATGAGCCCAGATGCGTTTCAACCACCTAAGAAGAGCTTCTTTCAGAATTTGAAAGAGGTCATGTATGGCATGGCGTCGCACGATATGAGCCGATATGCACTGCGTACGCGCGCCAGCATGGAGCACCTGTTTATCTTGATCACCATGGGTGACATGATCGGTATACCCATATTGCCGCCATATTACAGCCTGCGCTTGCTGCCGTATGTCGTTCCGCAGATATCAACCTGGAAACGCCGCTTGCTGCGTGAAAAAGATGTTTCCGACGCCATGTTCTAGGAGATACCATGAGCCTCAAACAAATCTTTGAATCCCATCCTGAGCGCCGCTATATCATGTTCGGCGGCAAGGGCGGCCTGGGAAAAACTACTTTCTCAGCAGCAACTGCATATTGGCTGGCATCTCAGGGGAAGCGGGTGCTGGTCTTCTCGGTCGATCCTCAAGCCAGCTTGACGGATATCTTCCAAATGGATATCTTCGGCAAAGGGGCGGTCAAGATCATGGACAACCTGTGGGCGCAGGAGATCGACGCCGACAAGCATATCAAGCAGTATCAGAATGAAATCCGCCAGAAGATCCTGGATATGTATGGCTTAGACCAGGTGCCAGACGAGATCGAGCAGTACATCCAGGCGGCATCCGCCGAGCCAGCGATGGAGGAGAGCGCCATCTTTGATGCGGTTGTCGATATTGTCGTCGAAGGTAATTATGATTATTACATCTACGATCTGGTTCCCCTGGGTCACGCGCTGTATTACCTGAGCATGGGAAAGGTCTATGACGAGTGGATCAACAAGATCACCCAGCTGCGTGAGGAAATGCGCGAGTACGAAGAAATGGTCTCTCGTTTGAAACGCGAGAAGGAGACAGAAGAAGACGCGATTTTAACGGAATTGCAGTATATCCGCTCACGCATCAATGCTTCCTCCCGTATTCTAACCGACCGTGAGAAGACAGCGTTCTTTTTTGTGATTATCCCTGAGGAGATGATCCTGCTAGACACGCAAAAAGCCGCCGGGTTGTTTGCCAAGTTTGACGTACCCATCTCCGGGTACGTGGTTAACCGGGTTGTGCCGCAAGAGCTTATGGATCAGGAAATCCCAGCATATTTACGCAACCGGATCGAGATGCAGGGACGATACATGACGGAAATCCAGCAGATGTTCGGTAAGGATGTTGCTGCTTACGTCCCCGAGCTGGAACGCGATGTCACCGGGCTTCCGATGATCGAGAAGCTGGCGAAAATCATGTACGGCGAGTGAGGTGTGATAATGAGCCCGATTGATACTTCGATGACCCAATACATCCAGGAGCATCCCCAGTTGCAGTTTTTATTCTTCGGAGGCAAAGGCGGGGTCGGTAAAACCGTCATGGCAGGCAGCACAGCGCTCTGGTTGGCGAACCAGGGGAAGCGGGTTATGCTCGCATCGACCAATCCCGTGCACAGCCTGAGTGGGCTGTTGGGTCAAGACGTTTACGGGAAGCCAACCGTCGTGACAGGCGCCACGAACCTGTGGGCGTACGAGATCGACACCAAGGAAACGATCGAGCGCTCCAAGCAGGAGATCCGCGAGAAAATCCAGTGGTTCCTGAAGTTCGCGGATATTTCTACCAAGGCGGAAGAATTTGTCGAATCAGCGACCATGAACCCGGCTTTTGAGGAATCTGCCATGTTCGAAAATATGGTGGATTTGATGACGAAGAAAGAATATGATACGTATATCTTTGATACGGCCCCGACCGCGAATGCCCGCCGCTTGCTGGGCATGTCGCAGGTGTACTCATTGTGGGTCAACAAGATGATGAAGAGCCGTGAGGAAGCGCGCTCCCTGCGGGAGCTGCTTTCGTTCACAAAGAAAAAGGAAGCTGACCCGTTGATGGAGTACCTGGTTTCCTTCCGGGATCGGATGGGACATGCCCGCGAGCTGCTCACTGACCCGGCGCTGACAGCCTTCTTCTTTGTCACACTGCCGGAGGCGCTGCCGATCGCTGTCATCACGCGGTTCATTGGCTGGTTCCACGAATTCGGCATCCCGGTTGGAGGGGTGGTCGTCAATATGCTGATCGATCATTCCCAGATCAAAGAGGACGCGCCTGAGTTTGTACACAACCGGGTAGCCATGCAGGATCGTTATATGGAAGACATCTGGGAAAAGTTCGATGGCATGGTGCGCTCGATCGTCCCTCTCTACGAGACAGAGGTGCGCGGCGTGCCCATGCTCGCACGCTTATCAGAGCATCTTTTTATATAGATCGGAGATCTGATACCCTATGGATTTACAACTGCAAGGCAAACGCGCCTTAGTTACTGGTGCCAGCCGCGGTTTAGGCTATGCCACAGCTCGCGGCCTGGCTTTAGAGGGCTGCCGGGTGGCGATCAATAGCCGGGACGAGGAGAAGATCAGCCGCGCGGCACAGACACTCTCTGTCGAGAGTGGGAGCCAGGTGATCGGTCTGGCAGGCGATGTCGTTGATCCGGTCGTGCCGGAACAGCTCTTGAAGCAAACCGTGCAGGCATTTGGCGGGCTGGACCTGCTGGTCACCAACTCCGGTGGACCACCTTCCGGTAAATTTGAGGGCTTCGACGATGACACCTGGCAGCAGGCGGTCGAGCTGAATTTAATGAGCCACGTACGCCTGATCAGGGCGGCTTTGCCCTATCTGCGCCAATCGACATCTGCCAGCGTATTGACGATCACATCCTACTCAGTGAAGCAGCCCATACCCAACCTGGTGCTATCCAACAGCGTTCGTGCTGCCACCGTAGGGCTGACGAAGTCCCTGGCGCTCGAATTGGGCTCTGAAGGCATCCGTTTCAATTCCATTTTACCTGCCTGGACCGAGACTGAGCGCGTCTATGATCTGATGGCATATCGCGCTAAGATGAATGGCACTACTGTAGAGGAAGAGATTGCCAGGCAGTCACAGGACAGCCCATTTGTGCGCATGGGCACCCCGGAAGAATTTGCCAATGCGGCTGTCTTTCTTCTGTCACCTGCTGCCGGATACATCACCGGAGTGATGCTGTCTGTAGATGGAGGCATGTATAAAGGTACGCTTTAGGATTAGGCGATGCCTGACCAAAACAGGGGTGCAGCTGCCAGGCTGGCAGCCGCAACCCTGTTTTTTATTGCATGTATTAATCAATTCGTTATTGCAGGTGCACCAGCACTTTACCTTGCGACCACAGCTCTTCCAGGCGATAGTAGTCACGCCGGTCCGGGGAGAAAAGGTGCAGGATGACATCCCCGCAGTCTACCAGCATCCAGCCATCCTGTGGTTTGCCTTCCACTCGCGCTGAGGTCTGGTAGGCCTTGTGAATTCGCTCCACTGCCGCATCCGCCAGCGCCTGAAGCATCCGGTCGCTGGTACCGGAGCAGATGACGAAGTAATCTGCAAACGCTGCAATCCCCTGGATATCCAATAGAACGATATCTTCACCTTTCTTCTCTTCCAGTGCGTCAATAATCGTGCGAGAAATTTCTAATGCGTCCAGATGTCACCTCTCCAGAATGGTTTATATATTTAACCTCAGTTCGGGATAAGAGAAGGATGTGGGTGTTTCGGGCGGCGTAGCCGCCCGAAATCCCCACATCGCTCCGTCTCTCTTTTCTTATCCTGAATTCACGTTATTTACTCAGGTGGGCGTTGTGCCAGGCTGGAAGAAAATAAGGAAGTATATACAGCGCCACTGGGATGTAGGTCACTGCGGTAGAAGTGTACTTCCTGGATCCTGGCCGCGCCGACAAAGCCAACCTTATATGTATTCAGCATTTCACTGATGCGCCGCAGATCATCCGGTCCCGCGTTGCGTGATACCCGCCCAACTGTCAGGTGCGGAGAGAAAGGACGATCCTCTTTGGGATATCCCAGGCGTGCGGTTTCGTTGTCAATACCCCGCTGCAAGGCCGTCAGCTCAGGCGGTGCCTGAACGCTCACCCAGATTACACGCGGGCGCTTCACAGACGGAAAAGCACCCAGCTCACCCGCACTGATCTCAAATGACAAGTGGCTGGCAGATTCCACCTCGATGATTTTCTTTAATACATCTAAATTCGAGATCGATACATCTCCCAAGAACTTGAGCGTGATATGGATATTATTGACCGGAACCCAACGAACCGGAACACCTTTCAATCCCTGCTGCAAGTCCCTGGAGATCACCTCCAGCTTATTAAAAATTTCTGGAGAAATATTGACTGCGATAAATGCACGGAGAACAGACATCAGCTCACCGGACCAGTCTCAGGATAACACCTTCTGGACAGTTGCTTTCAAGTCTTTATATGTCACGGGTTTGGTCAGATAGGCAGTCGCGCCTGCTTCCAGACCTTCCTTGATATCTTCAGGTCGGCTTCTTGCAGAAACCACGATTACGGGTATATGCACCAACCGGGGATCCCGGCGCATCAGGCGCAGCACATCCAGACCGGATAGATCAGGCATCATCATGTCCAGAATTACCGCAGCAGGGGAGCTGTTCATGATCAGGCTGAGGGCTGTTTTACCACCCATAGACTTAACTGCCTGAAAACCGCTCAAACGGATCATCTCCGCGATCATTTCAGCCGTCTCCGGCTCATCTTCAACGACAACGACTGTTTCTTCTAGTGGCAGCACTCTGTTCATATCGCCATCATCTGGCAGCACATCAGCAACTCCGGATTAGTGCGCAGGTATATTCACCTGAATTCTACCTTAATCTCGCAGATGGTGAAACCGAGCCGAGGACTCATAATTCAAGCAAACGCTGGTAATCTTGCGGTGTGTCCACATCCAGAAGCACGGCAGGATCGTGCCACTGCACCCACTCAACCGGGTATTTAGCGAACAGCGACCTGCCTCCCGTATCTCCCTGGAGCAACATCAAAGCAGGAAATGTCTGCCGGTCGAAGAGAACCGGGTTGGCGCGCTGACCATCCACCATGGGGGCGACCAGCGGCGCCAGGCTGGCTGCATGCGTTTCAACCAGCGCCTGTACAAGGCCGGGCGGGATCTGCGGCTGATCACCGAGCATGAATACCGCCGCGCCGATCTCATCGGGGAGAGCACTCAAACCCGCCTTGAGCGAGGTGCTCTGACCATCTGCCCAACCTTGGTTTTCGACAACCAGCGCTCCCAGGTCTTCTACTTCTGAGCGGATGTACGCGTTGTACTCGCCAGCAACTACCACCAGCGGATCAAGACCCGCAAACCGCGCCGCACGCGTTACATGGCGGATGATCGCCTCCCCTTTCCAAGGCAGCAATAGTTTTGGCTGCCCATAGCGAATAGCGCCTCCAGCCGCCAGGATAACTCCGGCAGTTCGCTCATGCACTGCCGCCACCCCGCCTGCCGACGAACCTCGGGAGGGAAGGGCTTTCTCGCCTGGAGGCGCCAGAGAGGCGACCAGGACCGCAGCATACTGCTGGAGGAGATTGCGAGCGATCTTGCCTGCCCGAGCCTGCATCTCAGGATTATCTGCCTGATTGAGCAGTACAATCCTGCGGGCAGCTTTTGGAATACCCTTTAACCCGCCCTCCGGATGGATCAGCAGCCGAACCAGGTCATCTTCACCAACCACGTCGCCGGCAGCCAGACCTGTTAGCTCCGAGAAACGACCGGGACGGTGAATCCAATCTTCCGATAGATGTCTCCCTAATCCGGATAGACCCGCGCACACCACCACCTCGTCGCAAAAATCCGGGATGGCAGGCTCGTGGCTGGCGGGAGCTTTCAATGGTCGCTGGCGTGATCCATCTGCTTCCACGAGAAGCGGGCAGTGAAGCAGGCTTGCCAATTCGCTCAGGCGCCGCAGGGCAACGGGAGGCAGCCCCTGTGTACGACCAGAGCTATACAAAGCTCCAGTAATTAGCAGCACTTCAGGATCGATATTTTCAGCCGCTGGCAGATCCTCAGGCACATCCACGACCAGCCAGCGATCGGCAAGGCTCGTCTGGTAGTCGGCCATGTGTGTGCTGGCAGTTACCAGGACTGGCGGGTCGCAAAGGCGGGCAAGCTGAAAGATCGCGGTGGATTTTCCTCCCGCCCCGACGAAAGCCAGCCGCGACGAGCGCTTTATGCGCAGCGCTTTGTACAAATCCATCATGAGAACCATCGATCAGGAATAATCATCCGGTCCATAGATACGAGCGCAGCTCGATGCGCGAAAGGATCGCCTCCAGCACACCGCCGCCAACCGCCAGCGATTTGTCCGACACAAGCCGGCAGTAGCTCGGATCGCCGCGCGGATCGACATCACCGATCTTGGAACCCTCTTTCACAACCAGGCCTTCGCGGAGCATACCGCGCAGCACACCGTCGAATGGGGCCAACACGGGTACCCCATCCACCTCGGCCAGGACCTGACCGCGCTTGACAATCTCCCCGATCTCCCGTTTCACTTGAAGGGCGCCATCTTGGGGAGCCCGCAGCACCCTGTCTGCCCCCTGCCCTGCCACAGCATCCGGCCGGCCTGTATCCGGCTCTGCCGAGCCCTGCCATAAGACACGCCCCAGGGTATGGCCGCGCTTCGTCTCCACCACGGCATGGCAGTTCTCTCCAACGGTAAAGCCCGGTCCTAACCCGATGATCAGCTTGATGGGCGTTTTAATCAGCTCAGCGGTGCGCTTGAGCATACGCGCGTCAACGACCACATGGGGATGCAGCGCTGGGATTGCCGCACCGTCCGGATCCAGGAGCACCGGAATGGCCCCCTTCGACATAACCTGCAGGATGCGCAGCGTATCAGTGGGATCGGTCACCCGGCGGGCGCTGACCTCTTCAACCGTTGTCTCGCCGGTGTAAACCGCCTCGGAAAACGAAACCGTGCGGCGCACTGCCAGCGGCTCTGGCAGCTCGGTAATGACTATACGCAGCCCGGCGCGGTGCAGCCGCAGCGCCACTCCGCTGGCCAGATCTCCACCACCTCGTATTATGATGATCATAATCTATCCTGTATTCCTTAAACCAGACGCTATGCCATTGATCGTGATCAGGATTATCTGGCGCAGAGCCTGGCCTTCTTCACCATCAGGGTTTGCGAGTGCGCGCAAGCGGCGCAGCATCGCTACCTGGATATAGTTCAGCGGATCGACATATGGATTGCGCAGCTGGATAGAGCGTTTTATGCCTGGCTCGCCATCCATGAGCTCCTGGTGTCCTGTGACCGCCAGGACGACTCGGCGCGTTTTATCATACTCCGATTCGATCTGCCCGAGGACCTGGTGTGCCAGCTGTTTATCGGGTACCAGATCGGCATACAACCCGGCGATTTCCATATCCGCCTTCAACAGCGACATCTCCGCATTATCCAACAACGCTTTGAAAAATGACCAGGAAGCGTACATCTCCTGCATCAGATCGTGAGACGCCAGAGCCGACAGCCCTGCACCCAAACCAAACCACCCCGGCAGATTAAAACGGCTCTGCATCCAGGAGAAAACCCAGGGAATCGCCCGGATGGTGAGCATTTCAGAACCACCCTGCTGGCGGGCGACCGGGCGCGAGCCAATCTGCAGCCGCGTGATCTCATCGATCGGCGTGGCGTGGCGCCAGAACTGCAAAAATCCGGGGGTCTCGTATACCAGAGAGCGGTACACACGGTGGGAGACTACCGCTATTTTATCCAGCATCTCCCTCCACACGGGCCGGATTTCTTGGGCCATATCTCCGGTTTGGGGGCAGGACGCCAGCAGCACAGCATTGACAATCTGCTCGACATGGCGGTGCGCCAGGGGTTTACTGCCATAACGCGAGTGGATCACTTCCCCCTGCTCGGTCACCCGGAAGCGCCCGCTGATCGTTCCAGATGGCTGGGAGCGAATCGCCCGGTTTGCTGGTCCACCCCCGCGCGCCACAGTGCCGCCGCGACCGTGAAACAACGTCAACCGCACCCCATGTTCCCGGCACACCTGGACAATGCTCTCCTGCGCCTGGTACAGCGCCCAGTTGGCCGCCAGGTAGCCGCCATCTTTGTTGCTGTCCGAATAACCGATCATCACCATTTGCTGACCATCACACGAGCCCAGATGCTGGTGATAGGCGTCTTGCTTGAAAAGCTCTGCCAGCGTTTTCCCGGCATCATGCAGGTCGGACATGGTCTCGAATAAGGGCACGATCTGTAAGCCATCTGAACATCCTGACCACTGCGCCAGCAACAGCACACTGAGCACATCAGCTGGGGAGCTGGTCATTGAGATGATAAATGGCCCAAACAAGTCACGCCCATAGATGCGCCAGGCGCGACCGATCAGCTGGAACAATGCCCAGGTTTCCGCGGTAGATGGCGTGACACCTACCTGGTCTGCCAGATTTGGAGGCGGCTGGCTACATAAGCGAGACAGGAGAGCCATTCGCTCAGCGGGATCGGCGCCTTCAAAATCTGTGTGCATACCCAGGGCGCGCAAGATCTCGCCCAAGGCGGCATTTAAACGCCTGGCATCTTCGCGAATATCTAATCGGGCGGCATGCAATCCAAAAATTTGCAGCTGGTGAATGACAAGTCGGACTTGATCCCGGGATAAGGCAGCCGGAATCGTCCGGCGGATGATTTCCAGGGGCTGCAAGAAATCATCGACTGTCAAGCCCCGCGCGCTGACCTGGCTTCCCAACAGGTTGCCGGTGACATCATCTTTTGACGCTTCGGTGAGATCGTTCGCCAGCAGAGAGAGCAGCAGGCGATATGGTTCGTGGGAATAACGCTGTTCCAGGTAGGCGACGTGTGAAGGAAAAGGGCGGCGCGCTTCCAACCAACCGAGCAGTTCGTCAGGAGGCGGCACTGAGCGATCATTTAAGCTGAGGCGGCGAGCCAGGTCCTGGATTGCGGGTCTGTGCCTCTGGACTGCCAGGCCTCGATGCAGACGCAGTGTTTCGGCAGTGACTGCATGGACGACATTGGGATTCCCATCCCGATCACCGCCCACCCAGGATGCCAGGGTTATCCAGGGACGTTCAACGCTCAAGCCAGGATAGTAACGCTCTAGAGCGCGGTCCAGGTCAGAATAGATGCGCGGCAGCACCTCCCAGAAGACCTCGTCGACAAAATAGAGCACCGTGCGCACTTCATCTGTGACTGCAGGATGTATGGTGCGGGCGCGCTCGGTCAGCCAGAAGGCTGTGATCTCGGCATACAGTGCCCGCTTCAGCTCGTCTTTCTCCGTCGGCAGCGCATCCTGACTGCTCAATCCGTGCAAAACCTCGGCTATGCGATGCAATTTCGACAGGATGGTGCGCCGCTTGGCCTCGGTCGGATGGGCAGTCAGCACCAGCTCGATATGTAAATTTTCGAGCAGCTCTGCCATCTGTGGGCTGGTGACACCGCGCGCCTGCAAAACCGCTATCGCTTCGCCGATCGAGTCATGCACCGGCTCGGGATAATTCTCCCGCTCGAGCTGGCGCAGGACACTCACCCGGTAATGTTCTTCAGCCAGGTTAACCAGGTCAAAGTAAAGGCTGAAGGCGGCGGCAACTGGTCGAGCAGACTGGATATCGAGCCTGCTCACATCATTCGCCAGCACCCGCCCCGCCAGCGTGTCCCCTGCACGGCGTGCCTTCGCGCTCTGGCGGATGCGCTCCTCTAATTCGAATATCTCGGGGGATTCCTGTTCAGAGATCACCCGGCCCAGCAGATCGCCAAGCAGGTGGATTGTGGCAGATAGGTCAGTCATCCACCTACCGCCGGTTCAGATCTTCCCCAGCCCGCGCAATACCCGTTCCGGTGTCAGCGGGAATTGGTAGAACCAGACTCCGATAGCATCATGGACTGCAGCGATCACCGCCGGGGCCAACGGCAAGAAAGGCATTTCAGCCATACCACGCGCGCCCCACGGGCCAATCGGATCCGGATATTCCAGGATCAATGACTGCACATTTTCTGGGACGTCCAGGACGGTCGGGATCAGGTAGGTAGAAAGGTGCTGGGTTTGAACATAGCCGCCTTGCTGCACGAAATTCTCGAGGATTGTATACCCCGCAGCCTGAACGACTGCCCCTTCGATCTGCCCACGCACCTGCTGCGGATTGAGCGCTTTGCCCACATCATCCGCTGAGATCATGTCCAGGATGCGGACGTGACCGGTCTCCACATCGACCTCCACAGACACCGCCTGAGCCACATAGCCATAGGTGATATTCGGTATAGAATGACCGGTCTGCGGATCGAATGGAGTGGTCTTGGGGGCCAGGTACTGGTAGCGCGCAACAGCCGGCCGCTCCTCAGCATGCCACTTCTCCAAAGCTCGCTCGCAGGCGCCTTTGATCGAGTTGCCCGCCATAAAAGTCATGCGCGAGGCTGAGGCGCTGCCAGAGTTATCAGTTCGAGCGGTGTCAGAAACCACCATCTCGATTTTCTCCAGCGGGATACCTAATGCAGTGGAGGCCATCTGAGCAAAAACCGTGTGAGCGCCCTGCCCGACGTCGGAACCGGCATGATATACCACAGCGCGTTCGATTTGTGCACCTCCGTGCAGCTCGACCGTGGCCCAGCTGTTCTCCTGGTATCCAAACGAGAAGCCCACGTTCTTGAAAGAGCAGGCAAATCCCAGGCCGCGCCTCAGGTGGGCAGGTTGTGCATCAGATTCTGCAGCCGGCCCTTTTGCCGGTTGCTCCCATCCCATTGAGGTCAGCTCCCAGCCAGCTGAGCGAGCGCATTCTTCTACAACCTCCGGCATGCTCACACCTTTAGGCAGCGGCGTACCCACTGAGAGCAAAGACCCTTCGCGCAGGACATTGCGAAGGCGCAGCTCGACCGGGTCCAAACCAAGCACTTCCGCAAGACGATTCATCTGAGTCTCGGCTGCGAAAGCACCCTGCGGCCCGCCAAAACCGCGGAAGGCGCCGTTCGGCAGGTTATTGGTGTAAACCGCGTAAGAATCCACGCTGACATTCGGGATCTCGTACGGACCGGTGCACATTATTGTGGCGTTGCCCAGCACCTTGGGGGAGGTATAAACATAGGCACCGCCATCTGCCACCACCCGCACTTCAGCAGCGATTACTTTACCCTCTTTGGTCGCTCCCCAGCGAGTCTGGATACGGTAAGGATGGCGTTTATGGTGCCCAATGATCGACTCTTCCCGGCTCCAGATAATCTTTACCGGGCGTTCGATGCCCCGCTGGTGCAGGCGCACGACCGCCAATGCCAGGACAATCTGGACGGACATATCCTCTCGCCCGCCAAACGCCCCGCCAATAGCCGGATAGATGACGCGCACCCGATCCAGAGGCAGGTCCAAGGCATGGGCGATCTGCTCCTGGTCCTCGTGCGTCCACTGCCCGGCAACCACGACAGTCACACGCCCCTCAGCATCGATATACGCCACACCCGCTTCAGGCTGCAGGTAAGCATGTTCCTGCGCAGGGGTGTGGTAATCCCCTTCCACGATAACATCTGCCTGAGCGAAGGCAGCTTCCACGTCCCCTTTGCGGATGCGGTAGTGACAGAAGGTATTTGACCCGGTATCTGGATGCAACAGAGGCGCATCATCTTGCATCGCCAGGTCAGGTTCGGTGACGATGGGCAGGTCCTCGTAAGTCACAACGATAAGGTCGCGCCCGCGTGCGGCGATAGCTTCACTCTCGGCGATCACCAGCGCGACCTGGTCACCCACGAATCGCACCCGGTCTGTATACGGCTTGCTCGATCCAGGGCCACACAGCACCGGCTGGTCCATGGTTCCCAGACCGTACTCATTCACGGGTACATCCCGGGCGGTGAAGACTGCGATCACCCCGGGCAGTGCCTCAGCTTGCGCGGTGTCTATTGATCGGACGATGGCATGTGGACGGTTGGCGAACAGGATTTTCATGTATGCCTGTCCGGGCAGGTTGAAGTCCCCAGGGTACAATGCTTCGCCAGTCACTTTGCTCCTGGCATCGATCCGCTTGGCAGACTGACCAATGCTTTCCATAAAATTCTCCAGATGAATGATCACACCTGCCCGTCCTTCAAGACAGGCAGGTATGCCAAACTCGTGTTCAGATTATACCTCCCCAATCCAAGTGGGCAGAAAGCGCCCTTTCGGACTGACAAAAGACGAGGAGATCCCTAAAAACCAGGCAGAATAGGGCGCATCCAGGGCATACCCAACAGGATGATGAGCAGTGAAAGCCCATACCAGATGGCTGCCTGGCGATGCTTGACTACCGGATCGGAGGCTTTCTTCGACAGCATGCTCCCCAGGTGGGCAAAAACAACCGCCACCAGCATATAGAAAGGATGCTCCAAGGCAAAGTAGCGCTGAACCGCGATTCCCATCGCAGTCCCAAAATCCTGGAAAGCCTGGGTCGTCAGGGGACTCAGGAAAATATAAAGCAGCAAGCCCAGGAGAAGCTGCACATCCATTGAGGATGTGTAGAATATTCCCAGCATACGATCCCGGTCGGTCCATTCTCGTTTCCCGTACCAACCGGTGACCGAGCGTACCACGACAAGAATGGCGAGAATCAACACCACCCAGCGCAAAATATTATGAACAGCCAGTATGAACGAGTACATAGAAAACTACAGCCTCCATAAATAGTAGATATCTTCAGGGCAAATCCCTGGTACACTACCAGACCATCACTGCTGGGGCGATCTCAATAATCAATACTTTGATCCGATCGCGCCGTGCGCGTCTTAAGATGATTATAAATTCCTAACAAACCTGATGGCCGATCAGCTTACTTTATCAAAGGTATCATGGGCTGTCAAGCATACGGATCATGCGCTGAAATGTGATACGATTCACATACAACACTCACAGCCGCATCGAGGTGAAAATGACTGAAATTTTAGACTCACAGATCCTGCCCCTCTCGCTTGAACACACTTTCTGGACCTGGTCCGCGCAGGGCAAGGTGGCACCTATACCGGTCAAGCGCGCTAAGGGGGTCTATTTTTGGGATGTGGATGATAAGCGTTATCTAGATCTCAATTCAACAATCATGTGCGTCAACATCGGGCACGGCGATGAGCGTGTGATCAATGCCATTATCGATCAGGCACGCGAGCTGCCGTTTGCCGGCCCATCCATGGCTACTCGCCCACGCGCCGCATTGGGCAGCCTGCTGGCGCAGATCACTCCCAGCGATCTGGATCATTTCTTATTCACCCTGGGCGGCGCGGACGCCAACGAGAATGCCTTCAAGCTGGCCAGGGCTTATACAGGCAGGCATAAAATACTGGCCCGCTACCGTTCATATCATGGCGCCACCGCCGGAGCCATTGCAGCCACTGGCGACCCGCGCCGTACGGCCTGGGAGCCGAACCTAATGCCCAGCGTGGTGCATTTCCTCGATCCGTACCGCTACCGCTCCACCTTTCACCGTACCAACCCGGAAATCTCCGAAGCAGAATTCACCCAGGATTATCTCAACCATCTGGAAGAGATCATTACCTACGAGGGACCAGAGGGGATAGCAGCCATACTGCTGGAGAGCGTGACCGGCACCAATGGGGTGATCATCCCGCCACTGGGCTATCTGCAAGGAGTGCGGGCGCTGTGCGACCGCTACAACATCCTGCTTATCTGCGATGAGGTGATGAGCGGATTTGGACGCACTGGTAGATGGTTTGCCGTTGACCACTGGGAGGTAGTGCCCGACATAATGACCATGGCGAAGGGTCTGACCTCCGGCTACGCCCCGCTCGGCGCGGTTGGCATGCGTCCCCACATTGCAGAGTTCTTTAAGGAACGCGTCTTCCATAGCGGGCTAACATACAATGCCCACCCTATCTCGCTGGCAGCCGCGATCGCCAATATCCAGGTCATGCAGGCCGATCGGCTGGTCGAGCACGCTGACGAAATGGGACGGGTGCTCCACAAGCTGCTCACCGATTTAGGCGAGCAGCATCCCTCGGTTGGAGAAGTACGCTCGATCGGCCTATTCGGGGTGATCGAGTTGGTGCGCGACAGGGCGACCAGAGAGCCAATGGCTCCTTACAATGGTAGCAGTCCAGAGATGGTGGCTTTCCGCAAATATATGCTGGATCACGGTGTTTACCTTTACACCCACTGGCATACTGCCCTGATTATTCCTCCGCTGATCATCACCCCCGAGCAGCTAAGCGAGGGATTCGCGGTGCTGGATAAGGCTTTGGAGATCACCGACGCAGCGGTAGCCAGGGAATAATGTATCCCCCGGCGTTTCTGCAGCGTATGCAGGGGCTGCTCAAAGATGAGTACCCTGCCTTTGCGGAAAGCCTGCGAAAGCCAGCAGTAAATGGGCTGCGGGCCAATCCGCTGAAAATCGAGCCAAATTCTTTATTACGGCTGCTGCCGTACAGCCTCGCACCGGTGGCCTGGTGTCCAGCGGGCTTTGTCCTATCGCTGCCAGCCAGCGACAATCCTGAATTTTCTCCCGGCAAACACCCTTATCATGCCGCCGGACTCTACTATCTGCAAGAGCCCTCGGCTATGGCCGTGGCAGAAATCCTGGACCCCCAGCCGGGAGAACGCATCCTGGATCTGGCTGCCGCCCCAGGAGGAAAATCCACTCATATTGTGTCCCTGATGAAAAACCAGGGGATCCTGGTTGCTAACGAGATCCATCCGCAGCGAGTGTGGGAGCTGGCAGAGAACCTGGAGCGCTGGGGAGCGCGCAACGCCATAATCATCAACGAGAAACCCGATCGCCTGGCAGCCCGCATGGAAGGTTTCTTCGACCGGGTGCTGATCGACGCGCCATGCTCGGGTGAAGGCATGTTCCGCAAGAGCGAGCATGCCCGCCTGGAATGGTCCCCCGCGCTGGCGCAGAGCTGCTCAGTGAGGCAATCCGCCATACTGGAAGACGCTGCCCGGCTGGTGCGATCTGGCGGAGTGCTGGTCTATTCGACCTGCACGTTTGATCCCCAGGAGAATGAGGCCGTTATTGAGCGCTTCTTGTCCGCTCATCCGGAGTACGAGCTGGAGGAAATCCCCCTCCAGCCTGGTTACTCACCCGGCGAGCCGGGCTGGATAGACCAGGACGCACCAGCTCGCTCCACGCTCCAACGATCGGTCAGATTGTGGCCTCATAGGGCAGCGGGGGAAGGACACTTTGTCGCCCGCTTAAGGCACACGGGCGGGTACACTTCCGAGACTTCTGGCATGCGCCAGAGCAACCGGATTCCCCGCGATGTGCTGGAGTGCTACCAGGAATTTTGCTTGAGTCTGGATAAACCTGCGGTGGAAGCTGATAGGTTAATGCTCCGGGGAACCTATCTATACCATCTCCCCGCTCAGCTGCCTGATTGGAGCGGGCTGCGCATCATCCATACAGGCATGTGGCTGGGCACGATCAAACGCGGCCATCAAAATCCCCGCCCGCGCTTCGAGCCATCCCACGCCCTGGCATTATCCCTGACTCCCGACGCGGTATATGATGCGATCTCCCTGGACTTGCAGCAAGCAATCACCCACTTAAAGGGGGAGACCATGCAAAATTCAGGCTCCGACGGGTGGGTATTGATCTGTGTCCACGATTATCCCCTGGGTTGGGGAAAACGCGTTAAAGGACAGGTGAAGAACTACTATCCGAAGGGATTGCGCTGGAAATAAACTCAATATTTGCGTTTCTTCGGGCTCTCACGAACCGGCGGTGCATCCAACGGGCCCAGGCGCGGCGGTCCGACAGCGCTGTAGATCAGTGAGTATATGATCGTCAGCAGGCCGAAGCCAATGATGACAAGCAGCACAGTCAAAATCAAGACGGCGTAAAAGTTCTCCACACCGCCGATGACAGGCAGCTCCACCGTTTGCATCAGCTCGCGCGGCATGGGCAGCCACTTTTGCTTGGAATTCATCTGGACCAGAATGACTGATCCGGCGTAAGCCAGAACAGGGATAATAACCATCATCAAGCAGCCGATCCCGCGCCAGATGGGATGGATTTTCCATGGGCGCTCCTCTAACCGCGCACGCGTACTGTACTTATCATATTTAGGCATTGACACCCTCCCTTTGGCCGTGAACAGCTTTCATCCCTGCAGCGGCCTTCTCGATTGCTGATATGATGCTGTAGTATCCGGTGCAGCGGCATAAATTACCGGTTATCGCTGTACGGACCTCATCCCTTGTAGGATTGACCTTCTCTTCGAGCAGCTTGGCGGCAGACATCAAGAATCCAGGCGTGCAGTATCCACACTGCACCGCGCCTTCATCGATGAAAGCTTGCTGAACCGTATGGAGTACGCCATCACCAGCCAGCCCTTCTACCGTCACGATGTCAGCGTGGTTGGCCCGTGCGGCGGGCACCAGGCAGCTCATCACCGCTATACCATCCAGAAAAACCGTACAGGCGCCGCATTCACCTTCGGCGCAGCCTTCCTTCGTGCCGGTCAAACCGGCGTCCTCACGCAGAAGCCGGAGCAGTGTTTTATCATGCCCGCTGGGAAAGGAGTACTCTTTGCCATTGATGCGAGTAATGATCGAGGTACCCGCCTTATGCTGGCTGCTCTCAGACAGGCGCGGCGCTTCGCCGTGATAATGGTCGCCCCACAACAGGACCGGGTTTTCTGGATAAGCAGCGCGCTCCTGGCCCTGCTTTATGGCACGCAGCCCACGCAGCGTGCAGATGCGCACCATCTCGCTCCGGTAGTCTGCCGGGCTGCGCACATCGTCTATTGGACTGGCAGCCGCCTCAGCCAGGTCTGCGGCGCGCCCAATCACCGCTTCGTCGAGTGTCCTCCCGACCAGATAATTCTCTGCCTGGACGGCATGAACGATTACCGGCGTCACTGAGCCGAGGGTAATCGAAGCTTTTTCGATCCGATCTGCCTGCATGGTCAATACCAAAGCAACATCGACCAATGAGATCGCCTGCGCCCGGCGCAAGCCCAGTTTGATGAACGTGCCGCGCTGGTTGGCTTTCAAAGCCGGGAAAGAAATATCTATCAGCATCTCATCCGGACGCATGACAGTCTTGCGCACACCGGTGTAAAAATCCTGCAGGGACAGGCTGCGCTCGCCCGATGTCGAGATCAGCCGGACCCGGGCACCCAAAGCCATCAATGGGGTGATCGTGTCGTTGGCTGGCGAGGCGGTGATCAAGTTGCCAGCTACAGTGCCGCGATTACGGATCTGCGGAGCGCCCACTTCCCAGGCAGCCTGCGCCAGCGGTAACGCCCGTTCCACAAGGAGTTTGGAAGCCACACAGTGATTATGGGTTACCAGCGGTCCAATATGGATGGTCTCCTCTTCGTCCAGGGTGATTTGATCCAGGCCGGGGATACGCGTCACATCCACCAGGATATCGATCCCCTTGCGCACACCGCGCTCGATCTCCAACAGCAGATCAGTCCCACCGGCGACAACTCGTGCCCGCTTTCCGTTTTCTGCCAGGATTTGCAGCACCTGTTCGACACTCGTTGCATTGATGTATTCTTTCCACATAACTTACTCCATGACTGGGATGTAGATCATTTCGACTTTTCTTGCACAGCACGGCCCTGGCGCAGCGAGATAATCTCAGCCATTATGCTGACCGCGATTTCTTCCGGGGTCTCCGCGCCCATCTCCAATCCGATCGGCGAACGCACCTTGTCGATTTTTTCAGTAAATACCCCAGCCGCGATTAATTTCTCCCGGCTGGTCTCCCAGCGCCGCCGGGAGCCAATCACACCGATATATGCGGCGGGCGAATCCAATAGCGCCGGCAGACCGAGGACATCGATATTCACGCCGCGCGTGGTCAGGACAAAATACGTCCAGGGTGTGACTTTCAGCTGCTCCGTAAGGGCCTGGAACGGGACCGGGTAGTACTCTCTGGCTTCCGGCACTGTTTCTGGATTGCAAAGCTCAGCCCGGTCATCACTGGCCACCACCCAAAATCCAAGCCAATCCGCCAGATGAGCCACCGCTTTGCCAACATGTCCGCAGCCGACTACGACAAGCACCGGTTTGGGTAAGATCGGTTCCACGAATATCTCCACCTGCCCGCCGCAAACACCCGGATCGCCGCGCTGCGGCTCAGACAGACTGTATTCTAATAAACGCGCCGCGCCATCTTGAATAGATTGGAGCGCCTCAGAGATGACACGGCTCTCCATCTCGCCTCCGCCTACTGTGCCAAGTATGCTCCCGTCAGCATATACCAGCATTTTGCTGGAAGCCTGGCGCGGGGTCGAACCGCGGCTGCGCACAACAATACACAATGCCCCCGGCTCATTATTCTTTTCAAGCGCTGATACTGCCTGGTAGATCATCGGTCAGCTCTCCAGCAATCCCAATACTGCTGGCAGGAGCTGCTTTTTTCGAGATACAACCCCTTCTGCGAGGCGCGTCCCATCCGGTTGGAGTGGATAAGGCAGCCCACCCAGAGCAGGAGGCTCATTCGATATCAGCAGACGGCTGGATCCGCTGACTACGTCTGTAACCATCAGCATGGCAAAATCCAGCCGCCTGGATTGGCGCAGCTGATCCACGGCTCCCTGCAAGGCTGACAAATGCTCGTCGAGCTGCAGGAGCGTGGTTACTTCTGCCTGGGCGATAGCGAAATTAAAACCGCCAGCTTCATATTCTTTCAAATCCGTACTGACAACTTCCTGTGGGCTGCGGGTGCCTAATCCGGCGCCGGCATTGACCACCTGTTGTCCGAAAGACTGGATCGTCTCACCTGCCAGCGGACTGTTGCGGGTAAAAGCCCAGCGGGCCAGGCGTTCAGCCGCCTGGTGATCGCGGTCCGTAGTGGTGGGCGAGGTCAATATCAGCGTATCCGACAGCAGGCCTGCCAGCATCAGCCCTGCCAGGCTAGGCGGCGCACTCAAGCCAGCATTCTCGATTTGCTCCGACACCAGTGTACTGGTGCTGCCAACGATATCCACCGTAAAACGGATGGGAATATGTGTGCTGGGATTACCCAGGCGATGGTGGTCAAGTATCTCGATCAGCTCGGCTTCGTCTAGAGAGCCGACAGCCTGGTTGGGCTCGTTGTGATCTACCAGGATTAAGCGCAGGCGCGGTGGGTTGAGGGCATCCCGCTGCAGGCTGACGCCCAAATACATACCATTTTCGTCAACAATGAGAAATTCCGTGTGTTCTTCTCGAAGGATGAGGTTGATTACGTCGCGGATGCGCGCCTTGGCTTGAAAGCGGGGCACGTTCGTATCCGTGGCATCCCGGCAGGGAAGCTCCAGGATCTCGCTGATGCGCATCTCCTGGCGGCGGGGGTGCGGACCTACCAGCTTACCGAACAAATTGAACAGACTGGCGCCGGTGATCAGACCACACGGACGCCCATCTTCTTCGACTACCGGTGCGATCCCACCGGTGCGGCTGGTAATTGCCCAGGCATCTCTGAGCGGATCCTGTGGCTGCACGGTATCCAGGCGGCGAGTAACGCTCTCAAATATCGGGGAAGCATCGGTGAGTAAGGCAGGCGGCTCTAATCCGAGGTGTTTAAGAACCCAGGTGGTCTGTGGATTGGGTGCCCCTGCGCGCCCGGCGATGACCCCGGCGTTATCGCGCTCGTTCAACAACCAGGCATATCCCATTGCTGAGGCAATTGTGTCAGTATCCGGATTGACGTGCCCGATGACGTAGGTCTGGCTTGTAGCTGGCATAAAACTTCCCACTCTAGCGAACTGCGCGCAGGGCGCGCCACACCTTCTCCGGAGTCACCGGATTGTCGTCCACATCGGCACCACATGCATCCAAGACGGCATTGCCCACCGCTGGCGCGACGCCGTCCATCGGGATCTCAGCTACAGCTTTCACACCAAAGGGATGGGACGGCTCGAAAGTCTCGATAAATATCGTCTCCAATTTCGGCATTTCGTTAGCCTGGAAGATGTGGTAGTCGCGCAGATCGCGCTCACGAGCAGCGCCGTTTTCATTGTAGACCATCTCTTCACACACCGCATAACCAAGCGCCTGGGTCATCCCGCCTTCGATCTGCCCAGAGGCGGTGAGGGGATTGATGATCACACCTGAGTCGACCGCCATCACCAGCTTATCCACCACCACCTGACCCGTCTCGATATCCACGCTCACCTCCGCAAACTGTGCGGCGAACGGAGGAGGCGAGACAGGCGACATATAAGAAGCCACCCCCATGATCTGCTCCTGGTCAGCGTGATGCAGGGCATGATGGGCAATTTCGGACAAGGTCACCGAGCGTCCATCCGGAGCGAAAGCTTTACTATCCAAAAGACGGATCTCGTCCGAACGGACGGGCAGGTCCGCAGCACGCTCGTTGAGTATGCGCGCAGCCCTGGAGCGGATGCGTTCAGCTACCTGCTGAGCGGCTTTTACCACCGCAGCGCCGGAGATATATGTTGTACTGGAGGCATAGGCGCCCTTGTCGAAGGGAGTGAAATCTGTATCAGAAGAATAGGTGATCATATCATCTACCGGCACACCCAGCACCTCGGCTGCCATCTGTGCCAAGACAGTGTCCGATCCGGTTCCCAGGTCGGTCGCGCCCACCAGCAAGTTGAAAGAACCGTCATCATTCATCTTGATGCTGGCAGCACCCATATCCAGGTATGGGATGGCAGTGCCTTGCATCACCAGGGCCGCTCCGATGCCTTTGCGTAGATGCGGTTTACCGGGTACCAGGTGCCAGGCGGGATTGTCGAATTTTTGATCCCACCCGATGGCTGCTTTACCCTGCCGGGTACACTCGACCAAGCCGTTCGTTTCGATCGTCTCCGGGCGCGGCTCACGACCCTCGCTCCAGGCTGTGCTGAATGGGTGCAGCTCTCCTGCCCGCAGGGCGTTCTTCAGGCGGAATTCCAGGGAGTTGAGCCCCAGTTTACGGGCAATCTTCTCCATGTGGCGTTCAATCGGCCAATATCCCTGCGGCACCCCGTAGCCTCTATAAGCCCCAGCCGGGGGGTGGTTGGTATAAACGATATCGGCATAGAAGCGGATATTAGGCTTCTCGCGGTAAGGGCCATCCCCGACATACAGCGCCATCGCCTTATGCCCTGTGTTGCCGGTCACAGTCAGGGCGTGGCAGCCGTAGGCGCCCGTGTCGCTCAATGCGTACATGGAATTAGCAGTGATCGTTCCATCTGCCTTGACCCCGGTCTTCATGTGAATGCGCATCGGGTGGCGCGAGCGAGCAGCGATGAACTCCTCTTCACGGGTGTACTCGTAAATCACCGGTCTGCCGGTGGCAATGGTGAGGTGCGCAGCTACGTCTTCGATCATCACTTCCTGCTTACCACCAAAGCCGCCCCCAATGCGCGGCTTGATCACCCGGATGCGCTTCAACGGTAGACTGAGCACAGGGGCTAGGATGCGCCGGGCGTGAAATGGGACCTGAGTGCTGCTGCGAATGACCAGGCGATCATCCTCGTCCCAATAGGTAATGACCACATGCGGCTCGATATGCGCCTGTTGGACTTTCGGGACTTCATAGTCGTCTTCGAAAATATAGTCTGCCTCAGCAAAACCCTTCTCGACATCTCCGATATCAATGCGAATCTGTGCAGCCAGGTTGCGGCTCGGGTCAGAGTCGGCGAAATTCACGAACTCCGGCTCGTCATGCAGCAGCGGCGCGTCTGGCTGCATCGCCTGGCCCGGATCGAACAATGCCGGTAACGGTTCATATTCAACTTCGATCAATCTCAGGGCTTCATCGGCGATGGCGTCTGTTTCAGCCGCCACAAAGGCCACTCGATCTCCAACGAAGCGCACCTTGTTATCCAGCGAGAAGCTATCCAAAGGTCCAGGGATTGGGTCGGATTGACCAGCTGTGGAGTAAACCACCCGGGGGATATCCTGCCAGGTGAGCACCGCAGCAACGCCAGGCAAGGCCCGCGCCCGGCTGGCATCGATGTGCTTTATGAGGGCGTGTGCAACCGAGCTGTGCAGCACTTTAGCGACCAGCAAACCGCGTGCGTCGAAGTCGGCTGTAAAAGCCGGTTTCCCCTGTACCAGCTTGACAGCATCCAGCTTGCGTTCCGGCTTGCCTACATGCTGCAGGTTCTCCGTCTCTGGAGCGACCTGAATACGAGGCATTATATGAGTACGCGTCAGCAGGACTTCCTCTGCACCCGCATGGGGCTCCACCCCTCCCGGTTGAGGAGCAGCCGGCAGCCAATCGGGCAAGGCAGGGATGCCAAAGCCCTCGCTGCCCACCGGATCAACCTGCTCGCCACGCAGCGCTGCGGCTGCGCGCAGGACCGCCTGGACCGGCTTCAGATAACCAGTGCAGCGGCATAACACACCTGAAAGCGCCTGGCGGACTTCAGCCTCGCTTGGTGAGGGATTGCGCTCCAGCAGCTCCTTCGCTGCCAGGACCTGAGCCGGCGTGCAGTATCCGCATTGGATCGCTCCTGTATCAACGAATGCCTGCTGGATGGGGTGCAGTCCTTGAGTTGTCCTCCAGCCTTGTTCAGGATGCTGTCCAATCGACTCGATGGTGCGGATCTCGTGTCCGTCAGCCTGGGCTGCCAGGAGCACACAGGCGTTCACAGGATGTCCATCCAGCAGCACCGCGCAGGCTCCGCACTCACCGCTTTCACAGCCGTGCTTTACACCATAGTATCCCAATCCACGGATAATCTTCAGCAGCGAATCTCCGGGCAAGACGGACGTCCTGACTGGAGTCTGGTTGATCGTAAGATTGATCTCCATGAACATCTCCAATAATTTATCCGACTCTGGTCCAGCCCAACATCGAATACGCTTGCTGCCTCAGCCGGTCAATCAGCACCAGGTCTCCGCTGCCTGGGTCGCGATAATACCAACGTTCCCAGCCATTGCACGGGCTGTTCTGGATAGATTTCGCTATCTGGTGAATCGAGCCGCTGGTCTCCTGGTAGCGCAGATGACCGTTCACCTGGACCACTGCGCTTAGGTCTTCCCGCTTTTCAAAATACAACCTCTGACCCGGAGACAGCAAACCGAATTCCAACAATGTACCGAATGGTATTCGGGGCTGGCGCCTCTGCTCAGACTCAAATACATCTGGTACGTCGTATGGAGCCGTTATGGCGTCTATACGTGCCTGGGCGAGGCTGACGTACTCAGGATCACGCTCGATGCCGATCCAATGGCGATGGAGCTTCTTGGCAACGGCTCCGGTTGTGCCTGTGCCAAAAAATGGGTCAAGAATTATGTCGTCAGGAGATGAGCTGGATAAAATCACCCGGTAGAGCAGCGCCTCCGGTTTTTGCGTGGCATGTGCCTTGCTGCCGTTGATTTTAATCCGTTCCTTCCCGGTACAAAGAGGCAGCCTCCAATCACTACGCATTTGCAGATCTTCGTTCAGCGCTTTCATGTCCCGATGGTTGAAGGTATAGCGAGCTCCACGATGCTTCTGCGCCCAGATCAGCGTCTCCTGGGCATTGGTGAAACGCACTCCCTTGAAGTTGGGCATTGGATTGCTCTTGATCCAGACAATATCGTTGAGGATCCAGTAATCCAGATCTTGCATCAGCGTGCCGACACGAAAGATATTGTGATAAGAGCCGATTACCCAGATCGTGCCGGTCTCTTTTAAGACCCTGCGGCAAGCCTTCAGCCAGGAACGGGTAAATCGATCATAGGTTTCATAGCTGTCGAATTGATCCCACAGATCATCGACGCCATCCACGCGAGTGTTATTGGGACGAAAAAGCTTGTTTTGCAGTTGCAGATTGTAAGGAGGATCTGCGAAGATCAAATCGATCGAGCCTGGAGGCAAGGTCTCGAGCACTTCGATGCAATCTCCCAGGACGATCCTGTCTTTGGGCAGATCTAGGCTGGTCATTACGCGTTTCCTGGATGGCGATATTGTGTGCAGAACCAGACTCAATTGTAAACCATTTTGTCAATTATCCGTAATCTACCTACGGCAAAAAATAATAGTTCACAAGAATGTGAAAATCCTTGTTCTCCCCACGTGAAGGAGGATGAATGGGGTCGCGTCATAAAATTTAATTTTCGGATAGATATTTAGATAAATATAACCTATAATAGCGAAATGGACACGACGAACGGGATGGATCGGGCGGCGATTGAGGATCTGGTGCAGAGGCTGCCATTTACCAGGCAGCTCCCCATTGAAGACATCGGGGCTTTCATCCAGTCCGTTAATCTTCGCCAGTTTCCCGCAGGCGCCATCATTTTCCGCGAAGGAGATCCGGGAGATCGTTTATCGATTCTGGTCATGGGAGAGGTTGAAATTGTAAAATCACTGGGAACAGAAGATGAGCGCCGCCTGTCGTTCCTAAAAACGGGGGATATCTTCGGTGAGACGAGCTTACTGTTTCCCGACCGTTTGCGCTATGCGAGTGCACGCACCCTTACGCCGGTAGTGCTGCTTGAAATGCTGCACAGCGACTTTGAAGTGCTGATGATACGCCAGCCTCACCTGGGTTATCATGTCATGCGAGAGATGATCATCCGCTGGGGCGCCGCGGAACAGTCGATTATCCGCGAGTTGAGCGAAAAAAACATGCAATTAACGCACGCCTACGAGGAGCTGCGGCGTGCCCAGGGGCAGTTGATCGAGCAAGAACGCATCGAACACGAGTTGGCATTAGCGCAAAGGATCCAGCAAAGCATCTTGCCCAAAGAGTCACCTTCTCCCCCGGGTTGGAATATTACCACCTACTGGCAGCCGGCTCACGCGGTGGGAGGCGACTTTTACGACTTCATTGCCTTTCCGAGTGGGAAGATCGGGCTATTGGTCGGCGATGCCACAGGTAAGGGTATATCTGCTGCTCTGGTGATGGCAACCACGTGCTCCATATTGCGCGCCATCGGCAGCAGCTTAAACGAGGAACAAGGGCTTTCTCCTGGAGGGGTTTTGTCGCGGGCAAACGACCTGCTGTGCCTGCAGATGCCTCCCGGAACATTCGTCACCTGTCTGCTGGCACTCTTAGAGCCAGACACAGGGGAACTTCAGTTTGCAAACGCCGGGCACTGCCTGCCCTGCCACCTCAACGCAAGCGGAACAATTGAGCTGCGCGCCACTGGCATGCCGCTTGGCTTGATACCCGGTATGTTTTATGAGGAAAAGCAAACCGTATTCACCCCAGGGGATACATTGCTGCTGTTCAGCGATGCCTTGATCGAAGCTCACAACCCGCTGGGGGAAATCCTGGGCACACCCAGGGTGCTGCAGATTTTGAGTTCCCAGACCGGCGAGACGGAAATAATTCCACACATGCTTGCCGCGCTATACGATTTCACTGGCTCGAGTTGGGAGCAAGAAGACGATCTGACCCTGGTCACATTGCAGCGGATGCTCTAAAGGAAAACGGCAGGACGGTAATGGGGCTGTCTCCGAACCAGACAGCCCCGCCTTTTATTCAGCCTATTACCATTACCGATTGGCGAAATGACGATCCCGTTTCTACCTTGTATCTGGGTCAGATAACGAATCAATACATCGTTTTGCCAGAATACCGGCAATCTCTTTGCGGTACTCGGCACTGGCCCACTGGTCCTGGGCCTGCTCATAAGCATTACTGGCAGCAATATCCGCACCGGCGGATTCTGGACCATCCATAACCAGCACTGGCGCAGCACCGTACCCACCTATAGCCAGCCGCGTACGCCCCGAAGGCCAGCGCGCGGCTGCGACGCAGACAATCGGCAGGTCAGCAGGGGTACGCGCAACATATTGAAAGTCGAAGTTCGCATTGAGCGGCAGGGTGATGCTCGACACCAGACGAGCGCGCAAACGTTCTCGGCGCACAGGCAGCAGGTCGCCCAGGCTGATCGTCGTATTTTCAGGGAGCAGCGCTAATTGCGCATCTAATGCCAGCAGCGCAGTGGTCAAAGGTGAGCGACCATCGGCTGCCACCAGTGCTCCAGCCAATGTGGCGATCTGGCGCAAGTTGTATGTGGCTTCATATTCGATAACCGCCGGGAGTCCGGCTGGCAAATATGGGACATCAAGCAGTGACTGCAGCGTCGCGGTCGCCCCGACAACCAGCTCCTTGCCGCGCTGTTCGATTACGTTCAAGCCAAGTGACTGCAGGTCGACCACCGCAACCGGCTCGAGCGAAGGTTGGTTGACCACTGTCCCGCCCCCCAGCGGTATGGTGGTCATTTCGGGACGAGCGAGCAATTTCAACGCTTCATCCAGGCTTTGCGGTCGATGGTATTCTACGATCATGTTGGCAGTTCCTGTTTCTTATTCTTCATAGACTTTCCAGCCCAGGGCTTCTGGGTCAGCGCTTTCCCTGTAGTCCGCTGGTACATCGACCAGCAAGGCATCTGCCTCGGCTAAAAGCTCCCCATCTGGTCCATAGATTGCCCCGGTGGCGGTTGCCGTACGGGATTTGCTCTTTACCGTCCTGCCAATGATGCGCAGCGGCTGTCCTACCGGGACATTCTTGCGGTAGCGTATTTCCAGCCGGGCCGTGTACATAAAGCGTGGAGGCTCAATGCCCATATGAGCGCGACCGCAAACCTCGTCCAACATGGCAGCAACAATGCCGCCATGCACGATGCCCGGGAATCCCTGGTACCTTTCAGGGACAGTATAGCAGGTGGTCACTTCCCCTGGCGCAGTGATGTCGAATCTGAGCTGCAAGCCGAAAGGATTGCCGAGGCCGCAGATAAAGCAATGCCGAGAATTGGGTTGTCTCACTGCGCAAACGTATCGATCAGCAGCCTGACATCGCCGCTCACCGGGTAGAGGATTGGACAGGTGCAGCCGCGCTTGCGGTACTCGTTGACCTTGGCGCGCGCTTCATCGGGCGTACCGGATGCAGTGATTTTATGGATGAGATCCTCCGGCACCAGGTGTTTGGCGCGCTGGATCTGCTCTTTGGTTGCCGGCCATCCCAGGATCGACTGGATCTGCGCCACCACATCCTCTGACACCCCGGAGGCTTTGGCGATATGTGGCTGCTGGGCCAGGTATTGGGTGAGCAACCCGCGGGTTGAATCGATGGCTTTCTCGTGATCGTGATCGACAGAGCAAACCACCAGCTGGGGCCGGTCGATTGCTTCAAGGCTGCGTCCAGCCCGTCGGGCGCCGATCTCTAGCAGCTCAAGCGCTTTGTCATTGTATTCTGGTGGAACACAGTAGTTGAGCACCACTCCATCGGCGATCTCACCGGTCATCTCCATCATCTTATCCCCGGTAGCGCCAATCATGATCGGGACATGGCGCGGTTCGCGGCGCCCATGCACCACATCCAGTTCAATGCCATCCACATGGTGGAACTCACCGTGAAATGTGACCCGCTCCATGTTTAAGAGACGGCGCAGCACCTCGACGGTTTCGCGCATAGCAGTCAGCGGCTTGCGCCGCTCGATCCCCACGTTGTGGGCCAGCGGATCCCACCAGGCTCCGATCCCGCAGATGATGCGGTTTGGAGCCAGGTCATCCAGGGTAAGGAATGTAGCTGCCAGCAGGCCAATATTGCGCGTCCAATTGTTAATAACCCCCGAGCCTATCTTGATGTGCTCTGTCACGGCTGCATAGGCAGCCATCGGCACGATAGCGTCTCGTACCAGCCTGGATTCCGCCTGCCAGACCGCTTCAAAGCCACGTTGTTCAGCATAGCGAGCGTAGTCCAAACCATCGCGCAAATCGTGCGCGTCTTGCAAATACAGTGCAACACGATCGGACATAGTCCCTCCTCAGGGAAAATTATTCGTATTCGGCTCTCAACTCGGCCTCGATGATATCGAGATCTTCTGGATAATCCACATCGATCGCCAGGGAAGGCAGCTCACATATCTCCAGCCGCGCCCCGGCTTTGATTGCCAGGTCGCAGTGACGTTGAAATGATCCTGGGCCGAATTCATACTCGATCAGCCCTACTGGACATACCAGCAAGGCGTTCGTACCCTGATGGTGTCGGTCCGGTGCAACGACTACCACTGGAGGGTACTTTGCCCGGTCCAGCATGGCGTGCACATCCTCGGCGGTCAGGAGGGGTAAATCCGCAGGCACGATCAATACCCCGCGGGTAATAAAGTTTTTCGCCAGGATGGTCGCTCTCGCCAATGCAATGTTAAGCTGCGGAGCGCCATTTTCCTGTACGGTTCTGGCGCCATGATCGCGCGCCAGGGATAAAGCCGCCGGGTCGCGGCTGACCACTAAAACCTGTCCAATCTCAGGGATGGAGCGCAGCGTATCGACCGTATGCACCAGCAAGCGTTGGTTCAGGTCAGCACGCTCATCCTGGTTTAGAACACCCGCCAGACGCGACTTCCCACGTCGCAGTGGTTTGACGGGAACGATTGCCCATAATGTCATCCGGGTTTATACCTCCAATCAATCAGGCAATCCAAACATATCTGTGTTGCGCGTTCCCTCGCAGGTTTCTGAGTAGATTGCGCCCGGGTGATGTCTCTTCGCTCCATGAATATTACGTATAACCTTCTCCTGATGTTTTATGCGGAGGGCGGAACTCCACAAAATTCTAGATGATCGATCCTGCGAATTCAACCACCTCCTTTGCCAGACGGCAGCGGTCATCA
>Ga0105094_10000123_pt1 | contig 32709 bp, 18 predicted proteins | sample PPLLak1March2015_2_FD_87023 | JGI IMG/M metagenome (GOLD analysis project Ga0105094, IMG submission 87023) | Freshwater sediment microbial communities from Prairie Pothole Lake near Jamestown, North Dakota, USA - PPLs Lake P8 Core (3) Depth... | ecosystem: Environmental > Aquatic > Freshwater >...
CCGATGCGCACCGCGCGCTGATCGACCAGGTGGTCGAGGTGAACGAGGAGCTCATGGCCCGCTATCTCGAGCAGGGCGACATCGACGCGCATGAGTTGCACGAGCCCTTCGAGCAGGCATTGCGCGAAGGCCATCTGGTGCCGATCTGCTTCACTTCGACGCGCACCGGCGCTGGCGTGCGCGAGTTGCTGGACGTGTTCGAGCACCTCCTGCCCACCCCGTCGGAGGGCAATCCGCCGCAGTTCCTCAAAGGCGAAGGCGACAATGCGGCACCGTTCGCAACCGAGCCCGACCCGGCCAAGCACGTGGTGGCGCACGTCTTCAAGGTCAGCGTCGACCCCTTCGTAGGCAAGCTCGGGGTGTTCCGCGTGCACCAGGGCACGGTCACGCGCGACAGCCAGCTCTTCATCGGCGACGGCCGCAAGCCCTTCAAGGTCGGCCAGCTGTACATGCTGCGGGGCAAGGACCACATACCGGTGGACCGCTGCCTGCCGGGCGACATCGGCGCAGTGGCCAAGATCGACGAGATCGCATTCGACAGCGTGCTGCACGATTCGCATGACGAAGACCACATCCATCTCGTCCCGATCGAGTTTCCCACCCCGATCTTCGGGCTCGCCATCGAGCCGACCAAGCGCGGCGACGAGCAGCGCCTGTGGGAGATCATGCACAAGCTCTCCGCCGAAGACCCGTGCCTGAAGATCGAACACCTCGCCGGCACCAACGAGACGGTGGTGCAGGGCCTGGGTGAGTTGCACCTGCGCATTCTGCTCGAGAAGATGAGCACCCAGTACAAGCTGGAGGTCAACACCCATCCGCCGCGCATCGCCTACAAGGAGACCATCACCGCACCCGCCGAAGGTCACAGCCGGCACAAGAAGCAGACTGGCGGCGCCGGTCAGTTCGGAGAGGTATTCCTGCGCATCGAACCGCTGCCGCGCGGCTCGGGATTCCAGTTCAGCGACGACGTCAAGGGCGGCGTCATCCCTAATCAGTTCATCCCGGCAGTCGAGAAAGGTGTGATGCAGGTGATCGAGCACGGCGCCATCGCCGGCTACCCCTTGCAGGATGTGCGCGTCTCAGTCTACGACGGTAAATCGCATCCGGTCGACTCGAAGGAAGTGGCATTCGTTGCGGCCGGGCGCAAGGCCTTCCTGGACGCGGTGCAGAAGGCGCGCCCCATCGTGCTGGAGCCCATCGTCAACGTGCAGATCAACGTCCCGGAGCACTGCATCGGGGACGTCACCGGCGACATCTCCTCCAAGCGCGGACAGGTGAGCGGCACACAACCGCAGCCCGGTGGGCTGGTGGCGGTGACCGGACAGGTCCCGCTCTCTGAGCTCAACGGCTACGGCTCCCGTTTGAAATCCATCACTGGCGGCCAGGGCTCCTACAGCGTGGAGTTCAGCCACTACGAGCAGGCTCCGCCGAACGTCCAGCAACAACTGGTCGCGCAGCACAAGGCGCCGGTGCACGAGGACTAGTACTGCGACACACTAATTCCACCTCTCACCACGAAGGCACGAAGACTCGAAGAAAACCGGAACGAGAGGCTATGAGGGCCTCCGGCACTCGCCACCTCCACCATACGATGCTTCAGAACTAACCTGTCTCTGTACTAGCACCGGCGGCTGCGCGGCAGGCGGGGCGGGAGGCCTGCTCAAACCACCCCGGCGCTTCGCGCCACCCCGTTGAGTGCACCCTGAAGGCGCGATCGAAAAAGGGACTCCCCTCCTGCCTGAATCTGCCTGAAGAGGGGTGCAGCGAATCTGATGTGGTGATGGGCGCCTGCCCGAGAAGGGGACACGCGCGAAGCGTGACCGAGTAGTGGAGCCTGCGCGAGGAGGTGCTGCGCAGCAGGCGCGGTGAGCCTCCCCAAACCACCCCGTCGCTTCGCTCCACCGTCCTTGGAAAGGAGGGGAGAGGAAAGCCTTGTCCCCGGCCTGCCTGAGGAAAGGCGCACCCCCCACTGGCTTGCTTCTTGCGCCGACGCTTTCCCCGACTCGAGGTTCCACCCCATGCGCAGCCTTGGCTCCTTTCTGCTCGCGGTCGCCGCCGCCACCGTCGTCGTCCTGGTCGGGTGGTTCCTGATCCGCGGCGGCGACGGCCTGTTCAAGACCGAAACTCACACCTCCACCGTCTCCATCGTCGAGCAGATCAAGCTGGTCGCCAAGCTGCAGACGGTCGAGTATCACGGCACGACCACCGTGCGCAAGAACAAGGAGCATGCGTTCGGCAAGAGCAGCGTGCTCTACCTGGCGGAGGGCAAGGTGGCGGCGAGCGTCGACCTCGAGCAGATGCAGATCCAGGTGCTGGACGGCGGCGCCCCGCGCAAGGTCCAGCTGAAGCTTCCGGATGTGGTCGTCGACGACCCGGTGGTCAAGCGCTTCGAGATCCTGATGTCCTGCGAAAGCTTCGTCGCGCCCGAGCTCACCGACGCCGAGCGCAACAGCCTGCACCAGGAAATACTCGGACGGCTCAAGCTTTCCGCCCAGGAAGACGGCATCAGGGCCAAGGCGCGCAAGCAGGCGGAGGACTACCTGCGCACGTTCCTGGCAGCGTTGGGATACGCGGTGGAGTTCGCGTGAAGGCAACGAAAATCACCGGCGGACGTCGGACGTGGGACGTCGAACCTGGGACATAGGACGTGGGACGTCGGCGCTTCGCTACGACAGTCGTCACGCGCCGCGCCCTACTCCAGCGTGAGCTGTGCCCTCACCGTCCCTGCCCTGTCATGACGTGCCATGAGGTTCACCACTGAGCCCGCCAGTGCGCGAACCACCCATTCCACCTTTGCGCGATCGTCGGTCGTGTCCCCGCTCCATCCTGCCCAGCTGCTAGGTGAGACGGGCTTGTAAGCGCGGCCCTCGAGTTGGCCCACCTCTTCGCGCGGCTTGCCGGTCTCCAGGCGAGCACCCTGCGGAAGCTCGATCTCACAGACCACACCGCGCGTGAGCTTGTTGCTGGCCGCGCGCTTGGTCACGTAGCTGGGCAGCCAGCCCGTGTTCTGGACGACGAGCCGGACCCGCCAGGTGTCCTCGCCGATCCGTGCCGCCGCAGCTTCGAGCAACTCCAGTCTCGGCGAGATCAGCAGGTGCCACACCAGCCACTTGGGGAAGCGCTCGATCTCCTGCTCCAGCAACGCATGCGGCGGGTTGCTCCAGGTGTACAGCGTGTCCCAGCCGCCCAGCTCCACCGATCCGAGCTGCGGATGCTCGAAGGCGTACCAGTTAACGAAGCCCTTGCCGCCCAGCACGCTGTCATTCCACTCGAGCAGCTTGAGGTCGTCCTCCACCGGGTGCTCGCGATACCACTCGATGAACTTGTACTCGCCGATCCCCGCCTGGCGCTGCGGGCTCCAGATCTCCACGGTCCAGGCGAACACGCCGCCGTGATCGTACATCCAGTCGTCGAGCGACCCGGTGATGATCTCCTTCGGGTGGTAGCGGAAGTCGTGGAACACCGAGATGTTGGGATAGCCGGTGAGCTCGGTGCCCTTGGCGCCGATCTTCTGGTAGGTCCACAGATCCTCGGCCGGAAGCGAGTCGTCGGCCTGGTGCGAGTATGGCCGCAGCAGCACGCCACTGTACGTGTGGAAGGCGACCGCTCCGGTGATGTTGGGGTGACTGGTGATGAACTTCACGGCGGCATGCACCTCCGGCTCGGAAGCCGGGAACGGCCCTGCACCATACTGCTCGTGCTCCTGCCGCCAGCCTGCCGGAAAGTTGCGGTTGAGGTCGAGCTGCTCCTTGCGCGGCTGCAGCTTGAGCGACACGCCGTCGTAGTCCTCGATGCGACCTTCGGGCAGCAGGCGGAAGTAGCGCCCGCCCGTCTCTGCAGGGTCCCGGCGCACCAGCAGCCGCGGATCGCGCTCGGAGACCTTCCACGGGCCGTTGGGATCGGGTACGCGCATGGTGAGCACGCGCCCATCGGCATCGACGTCTTCCCGCACCAGGCCGCCGACCGGCTCCTCGTCGTGGGGATAGGGCCGGGTACTGGAGCGGATCAGCCGCGGCACATCCGCCAGCGCCCACTCCGCCCCGTCGGGATTCAGCCGCGGGCAGACGTAGAACACCCGCGTATCCAGGCAGCGCGTGACCTCGGCGTCGCGGCCGTGCCCGCCCAGCAAATGCTGCAGCAGATACAGGCAAGCCATGGAACCGGCTACCTCGGTGGCGTGGATGTTGCCGTCGATCCACAGCGCGGGCTTCTCGCTGTCGGGACCGGTGGCCGCGTTCGTCACGGCCACGAGCCAGATGTCGCGGCCCTCGAAGCTGCGGCCGATGCTGGTGAGTCGCAGGAGTTGCGGATGCTGCTGCGCGAGCTCGTGCAGGATGCGGCTCAGGTCCGCGTATCGGTAGTAGCTGTCGAAGCGGACCGAAGGCATGGCGGCACGCAGTGACCGGGCCGTGCTCGAAACGCCCGAGGTTCAGGTGCAGCGCGCACCGCCCGGAGGGGCGGCAGCGCATCTCATTGCCCGCTCAGCGCCCCGCAGGGGCCTTCGTCGGTGCACCGCCTGCCGTCTTCGCGGCAGCCTTCTTTTTGCCCTTCTGCGGGCGGGTGTTGCCGTAGCTGCCGGCGTAGATCTTTCCTCTGAAGGTGCGCTTGTCGCCTCTGCCCATCTGCTCGCTCCTGGTCGGTATCGGTGACGGACACGCAGCCCGCCGGAATACTAGTCTTAAGCCATTGATGAATAATGCATTACGTCAGACGGAGCACCAAAAGTACCCATCTTTGTACCCAAGAACTCGGTCTTGCCCCACCATCTTAACCTGCCTGCGCGCTCATGCTGCCAGCATTACAAAACGCGGGTGTCCGATGCTGCCACTCGACCGGCTGCCGAAGCTTGCCTTTGATCGTGAGCGGTGCTGGCGGCTGCTGCGCCAGATCCAGCGAGGCAAACTCGATAAAGGTGATGACCGGCCTCAGATCGTCGCGGCAAGCATCATCGCGGTCGGCGTGGGTTACGGTAGAAAAGACCGAAAGAAGCCCGTAGCCCAGCGACAAAATGAACATCCTGATTGACATGATATTGACCTCCGATCGTTGAGTGGATCGGCTGCCTGACGGCAGGAAAAAGACTACGTAACGCTCTATAGGGAGAAGAAAGTCTATCTGCAGCTTTGGCCTTCGAACCTTAAGCGGGTGACCTGCTTTTGCCACTCGTAGCCTCGTAGAACTGGGTGTAAAGAACCCTATTCGATTCAGAATCCTTTGCGCGGCACCGGCCGGAGGAATTCGGGCAGTGGGTTGAGATCAGGCGGCCTGGGTGACGATGCCCTTCATTCGCCCCAGTTTCGGAGATACCACGGGCACCGTAAGCATGGTGCTCGCAACGGCCATCAGCAGCAGTGCCGTGAACGTCTCGCTGGTGATGACGCCCTTGTCCAGGAGGATATTGGCGAAGATGATCATGATCAGCGCCTTCGTCTGCAGCAGCCAGCCGATGATCGAAGCCTCGCCAGGCTGCCACTTGAGGACCTTCCCCGCGAGCTGAACGCCGAGCAACTTGCCCCCTATCGAAGCGAAGAGCAACACGGCCGCGGCGATGAACACTGCCTCGCCGCCCACGCTCCAATTGGTTCTCAAACCCGTGCTCAGGAAAAAGACTGGCATCACGACCAACAGCACATGGTGACGCAGCAGGTCCATCTGCTTCTGGTCGAACCAATCGCCATCCATGACGGCTCCCGCGAGGAACGCCCCGACCATGAAATGCAGCCCGGACCAATCTGCGCCGAAGGCGCACACGGCGAGCCAGATCAGACCCACGTACCAGCGGTCCCTCTCCGGCAGCCGCACCATCAGTTTGCGGAATCCGTAACTGCAAACTGCGAAGGTAAATAGAAACGCGCCCTGCATGCTCACGCGTTTCCAGTCCATCAGGATGAGGGCCAGCACGCCCCAGATGGCGATGTCATCCAGGCTCGCATAGCGCAGGATGCGCTGCCCGATGGGTTGCCGCAGGATCTCCAGCTTCTCCATGAGCAGAATCAGGATGGGAAGCGCGGTGACGGCACAGGCCATGCCCACTCCGAGGACGAATTGCCAAGTCATCGCCTTGGGACCGACCCAGCCGTCGTGCATCAACATGCCCGCGGCCACGATGCCGCCCAACAGCAGCGGGGTGGCGAGCGCGAACCCGGCGGTGATGGTGCTCTCCCGGCGATGTGCCCAGGCCTTCTTCAGGTCCAGCTCGATGCCGGCGATCCACACGAAGATCATCACCGCCCACCAGGCGATGCCGTTCAACGACTGGACGACCGGCTGGGAAAAGACGAAGGCGTAGTAATCCGGGAAAATTGCTCCCAGGATGCCGGGCCCGAGCAAAATTCCGGTGATGATTTGCACGACCACAAGGGGGGCGTAGTAGTCGGTCTTGGCCACGCGCCAGATCAGATACGGGACGGTGAAGATGATCCCGATGGCGATCAGGAATATCTCCGTCGTGCTCAAAATGGTATGCATGGATTCTTCTTGAAATTCGATGTATGCCGCGAGATGGGCAGACAGGTACTCCATGACGACCACCACCGCGACCCCGACCGCCGCGGGCTTCAATTACTCGTACGCGTTCACGCAGGCGCCCCGAGCTCCGTGGTCGAATCGCCAGCCGTCGGAACTGTGCCTGTCGGGGACGGCTCCACCGAGTCGATGCCGGAGGTTGGACGGCGCTTCTGGCCGAAAGCGGTCAGTTGCGCCGCCCTGAGCTGCTGCCGGTGTTCAGCCACTCACCGTAGTCGGATCTAGTGGAAGCAGAGGCCTAACCGCGAACGGGTGGAAACGGCTAGATATTCATATTCGGCGGACACGCAGTCCGCCGAAAGCCCGGCATTCTAACGGATGTCCGAGTAGGCCGCCCGCGCCCGGCCTGATCCTGCCGTCGCGTGCAGTCCGGGCCCAATGTCCACAACCGGGCTCAGAACTTGCGTAGCGGGTTGGTTGCCAACAAAAACCGACCCCGTCCATGCCGCCACTCCTGCCCATCGGGCTTTCCGCCGAACAGGACGAAATCAAGGGTTTCTCGCGCACGATTGCCGAGATCGAATGGCTGTTGCTGTCGCTGGTCCTGATTTACCTCGTGGTGGCGGGACTGCCTTCCAGCGGACAGGCAGCCCTCGAAATGGCGCTGTCCTTCTTCGGCGCCCTGATCCTGGGCCTGCACTACGTGCGCTTCTACAAACAGGAGACGCGGCTCAAGCTCGCCCTGGAGACCTGGGTGATGATCCTGTTCGTAACCTGGGTGGTCTGGAGCACGGGCAAGACGGAAAGCCCGCTCCTGAACCTCTATCTACTACCCGTCATCGCCAGCGCGCTCATCCTCGGGAAGCTGATGACCGCCCTGGAGATCCTCGTGATCGCCGGCTGCTTCGTGCTGTTCGGATGGGATTCCGCAAGACTCACATCGCACCCGCTGACCTGGTTCGGCGGCATGCTCGCCCAGCTTGGTCCAGTCGTCCTCGTCGCCTACATCACCACCATGTTGTCGGCCGACATCCGCTATGCCGTCGACAGGGTGAAGCAGGTGTCGGATACCGACGAGCTGACCGGTCTGTACAACATGCGCGCCTTCAGCGCCATCCTGCAGCGTAGCTTCAAGCAAGCTGCACGCTACTCGCACACGCTGTCACTGATCATGATCGACTCCGACAATCTGAAAGCCATCAACGACAGCTACGGTCACGACGCCGGAAACAAGCTCCTGATCAGCCTCGTCAACCGAATAAGAGATGGCGTGAGGGGGTCGGACGTAGTCGCCCGCTATGGCGGCGATGAGTTCGTGGTTCTGCTGCCGCAGACAGGCCCTTCCGGCGCCATGGAAGTGGCTGAGCGCATCCGGCAAGCGGTGGAAGAGTCCCGCATCGACATCGGCGGCCATGTCGTACGCACCTCCGTCAGTATCGGGGTAGTCAGCTATCCGTCCGGCGGAGGCGATCTGGCGACGATGATAGACAAGGCCGACCGGGCACTCTACAAGGCCAAGCACGCGGGCAAGAATCGCGTCGTCGCCCATTCGGACTCGCAAGGGACGCTTCCGTTCGATGATCCTCGCATCGCCGCGTAGTGGCGTCGCGCGGGTCTGCGTTCGCAGCGAGATAGCGCAACCAGGCTACTCAGGACCGGGCGCACGCTGATTCGCGGCTAGACGTGAAACCGCGTGGCCTGGGCCTATCGTGTGGGCGGCCTGAGCCCTGCCAAGGCGCCCGGTCGCTGCAGGGGTACTCCCTCCCACCCCCTTCCCCACGTGTGCGTGAAGCGGCCCGGGCACGCACACCGGGCGTCGGCCTACCGGTCGGACAGCCCAATGCCCAGATCCCCGTGAGAGTAGACCGCCGCCCGTGCGACCGGCTGCTTCGCGACGCCGTGGTCGAACGGGTCACTGCTCAGGGCCTTGATGTATATCAATCGCCTGCCGTTCCGGCGGCGGCAGACTTCTGTTTCTTGGATGCTGCGAAGAGCGGCCGCAGTGCACAGACCCTTCCGAACATGAGGAAAAGGCGTGCCGACCGCCGCCCCGCCCTGGCTGCCCACGCCCTTCCCTTACGGAGACTGCAGGACCCTTGTTCCGCCCGACGCGACCGCCAGCCGTTGCCGATTTCGTCCTGCTGCCCCTTCTGTACTACGTTGGAGCCAAGCTCGGCGTCTGGTTGACAGTGATGCCAGAGGGCACGGCAATCCTCTGGCCGCCCAACAGCGCCTTGCTTGCAGCCCTCATCGCCTTTCAGGGTCGCGGCTATGTACCGTTCGCAGCCCTTGCAGTTGGCGCGGAGGTCGCTGCCGACTTGCCGGCCTTCAGCCTGGTCGAAGCGTTGCTGTTCGGGGTCACCAATGTTGCCGAGGCGACCATCGCGTTTCTGCTGCTGGCTCGCTGGCGCTTCGACCCGCGCTTCGCAACGCTCGCGGACCTGCCGAAGTTCATTCTGGCAGGACCCGGCATCGGCGCACTCGCCGCCGCTTTCTGCGGAGCGGCAATCTATAGCCACTTCCGCGGCGCCGACACGGGCTATCTGGAGTTTCTACGCATCTGGTGGTTCGGCGACGCTCTCGGCCTCATGATCTTCACGCCGCTGCTGCTCAGCTTGCGGCCGTACGCGCGGGCCGAGGACCCGACCCCGCCTCTAACCCTGCGTCCGTCCGATTGGCTGATCGGCCTGGCGGCCCTGGCCATCGTCGGCGTGCTCGTCGCCTCGCGCGACGGCAGCTTCCACGGGGTGCACATCGGCCCGGCATCGCTCCTGCCCTTCGTCATCTTCGTGGCCGCCCGATTCGGAACACGCTGGACAGCCATGGCCACCATGAGCGCCGCCATGGTCGTCATAGCGATGGCAACGGCCGGGCGCAGCCCATTCGGCAACCTGCCGCCGCGCGACATGGTCGTCCAGGTCCAGGAATTCGTCCTCATCATGAGCCTCATGGCCCTGGGCTTGTCCGCGCTCCTGACCCAGTTGCGGACGAAACAGCGTGAGCTCGAAACCAGTAACCGGCGCCTCGACGACTTGAACCGCAACCTCGAGGCGCGCGTCGACGAGCGCACGGCGGCGCTCAAAGCGCTCAACGCGCAGCTCGAGAAACTTGCTCTTACCGACGCCCTGACCGGCCTGCTGAACCGGCGCGCATTCATGGATCTGGTGACTCGGGAGATCGCCCACAGCCGCCGCCAGCACCGTCCGCTGGCTGTCCTGATGTGCGACCTCGATCACTTCAAGTCGGTGAACGACCGGTACGGACATCCTGTCGGGGATCTGGTCCTGCAGCAGGCGGCAGCGATAACCAAGGCGGTGATCCGAGCCAGTGACACGCTGGTGCGCTACGGCGGGGAGGAGTTCGTGATCCTGGCGCCCGATACCGATCAGGTGGGCGCGCTGGATCTGGCGGAACGCATCCGACAGGCCCTGGGATCCGCGGCAATCGAGACCGATCGAGGCATCGTGAACATCACGGCGAGCTTCGGCGTCACGGCGCTGTGCGAGGACGACGAGAATCCGGAGCAATTGGTCCGGCGGGCCGATGAAGCGCTCTACTCTGCCAAGGCGCAAGGCCGCGACCGAGTCGTTGCCAGCTTCCCCGAGCGCACGGAACCACTCGCTGCGCAGGAATTGAACTCGCAGATCGACTACGAGTAGCACTCGTCAGCATGAGGCTATCGCGTTTGCGTCTTCTGGGCCTCGCCCGCATGACCACGGCCTGCACTCTCGGGTTGGTTTGTGCAGCCGCGGCCGCCCCCGGGACCAGCTCTCCTGAAGATGCCGGCACATCGCGCGATCCCGGCATTGACTTCTCCTCCTGGGCAGCGGATCCGACCGCACCCGGCCCCGACTTGCCTCCGGTGGGACGCTCTCTCTTCGACCATCTCGTTACGGACGCCAACGGAAAGGACAAAGCCTACCGCGTCCCGTTTCCGTTCTCCGCCTTGACCGATCGCATCCAGGCACGCCTCGCACGGCGCGAGTTCATGGGCGGCACTCGAGTCGTGATGCTTCCCATGGGACGCTCGCTACAGCGCGCCGCGGCCGCTCCGGACTTCTTCAAGTATCCACGCATCGTGTTTGCCGTCACCGGCGAACCCAGCACCCATGAGCACGATGCGGGCGCCCTGCTCAGGGACCGTCTCTACATCGGCTACGTCGAGAAAACGGCGGTACTGGAAGTGATCAGTTACAACGAGGCAGCGGGCCGCTTCGAGTTTCAACTGGTGAAGGACTACCGTGCCGGCGCTCAGCCGAAGGTCCTCTATGCCAACCGGGCGATCTGCATCTCCTGCCACCAGAACCACGCGCCGATCTTCTCTCGAGCCATATGGAGCGAGACCAACGCCAATAATCGAGTGGCAGAGCTGTTGCGGCTGAAACACACCGGCTTCGACCTCTCGGCGCAGGCCAATATCGACTTCCCCGACGACATCGACAAGGCCACCGTGCGAGCCAACAGCCTCGTGGCTTTGCAGACGATCTGGCAGCAAGGCTGCTCGGATGCGCAGAACCTCTCAGCGTCCCGGCGCTGCCGGAGCGCGGCGTTCACTGCCATCCTCCAGTACGGTCTTTCCGGCGAGCAGGACTTCGCCTCGGGCTCGCCGGGCTATCAGAGCACCTTCGTATCGACCCTCGGCAGGGTGTGGCGGCAGAAGTGGCCGCAAGGGCTGAACATCGCCGAATCCAGTCTGCCCGATCGCAATCCCTTCGGCGGCACCACCGCCTTCTATGGTGCCGGCGGGTCAGCGGAACCCTCCGTGGACTGGATCGCGGCGGCGCATGTGACGGCGGGGTTGGACCCGCTCAATCCCCGGCCTGCGCGAGAGGTCTGGCGTTTCGCGGGAGCCATGGACACGAAGAGATTCATCGCCGGGTGGACCCAGTTCTTCACGCCGACCGACTTCCGTGCGCTGGACGCACACCTGCTGCAACAGGGAGCAGCGAACAACGTCGAACGTGCTGCGTATCAAGCCCGGTGCACGCTGGTTCGCGATGCACCTGGCTCCACGGCTTTCGAGCTGCAATGCGCCAGCGATGCCGCCGGGGCCCAGGGCGTACACCTTGCCGGTCGCTTCGACGCGCTAGGTGGCGGCCGCGTCGACTGGCTCAATCTCGGCCCCGCCGGCGGAATTCGAGATGCGGTATTCAGCGGCGGGACCATTCGACCGGTCGGTTCAGAGTACTTGTTGCACGCAACTCTGAAAAGGAAAGGGCTCACGGCGCGGCTCTCAGATGGTCGAGCGCTCGCGAGCATCGAGATCCGCTGGCCCGCCGGCAGGCAGGACACGAAGCAGTCGAAGACACTCGAGGCGCGCCTCGAGGTCGTAGTGCTCGAGGATTTCGCCCTCCTGCGTCGCGCCGTCGACCGACTGCTGGACCAGCAACCTGCGTTGTTCGATGACGGGCCACTCGTACGCGCGAATCTCATGCGAGCGCTCTTCTCCGAGCTCGGCATGCCCGAACGGTCCTGGTGCTGTGCCGACGATACGGGCATGCCGCCCGCCATGCTCGACCCTCCCGAGGTGAGCGCAGACGCATTCAAGGACCCCGAGCTGCAACCATTCTTTCGCTATTGCGCGACCTGCCATCTGACCCGCGAGCAGTTCCCGCCGAACTTCCTGTCGGGCGATGCAAGCCAGGTTGCGGAGAGCCTACGCCAGTGCGCGCCGCGCATCTTGGTGCGGCTTGCGGCATGGCACACGCCAGCGGAACAACGCGTCAAATCACCCATGCCGCCGGTGACGGCATTGCAGGCGCTCGGCACCACGACGCAGCGGTGGGCGAGGAGCGAGGAGCTGAGACAGTTGCGCGCTTACCTGGAAGGGCTATCTCAGCGGGAAGGCCGACCGTCAGATGTCGCCGAACTCGTCAAGGAGGGCTACGAAGCGTTGCCCACGTGTCTGCCGGCCCCGAACTACTGAGCCTTGCAGAATCAGGTTGCAGACCTCCACACCACCCCGCCGGCTGCGCCGGCACCCCTCCTTCGGAGAGGAGGGGAGTGTCTCCCCTCCTTTCAAAGGAGGGGTGGCGCCCCCGGGTCGGTGCCCGGGGCAGGCTGCGGCGACGGGGTGGTTGGCGTTGGACTACTGCGGCTTGAGCGTAATGCCTTTATGCAAGGCTCAATGGACCATCAGCCGTAATCTCCGTGCAGGCGTTGCGCAGGCCGGAGTCCTGGAGAGCCTGAGTAGCTGGGTTCCCGCCGCCGGGGAAACGACAATCCCTTGCTGTCTCTCGAAGAAGACGCACTCGGGCAGGAACGTCGGGGAAGCGAGGTCGCGCGCGATAACAGCAGACGCCGGCCCAGATCTTGCAGGCCGTACGATCGCGCAGCGGCACTCCACCGAAGGACATCCCGATGAGACTCATACTGCTGGGCGCCCCGGGCGCTGGCAAGGGCACGCAGGCCGCCGCCATCTGCCAGAAGTACGACATCCCACAGATCTCCACCGGCGACATGCTGCACGCCGCGGTACGAGCCGACCATCCCTTGGGCCAAAGGGCAAAGAAGTACATGGACGCCGGCCAGTTGGTGCCCGACGCGCTGATCGTCGGCCTGGTGAAAGCACGTATCGCGCTGCCCGACTGCGCCAACGGCTTCCTGTTCGACGGCTTCCCGCGCACCATTCCTCAGACCGAGGCGATGGAGCAGACCGGAGTGGACGTGGACTACGTGGTGGAGCTCGACGTGGACGACGACGAGATCATCCGACGCCTGTCCGGGCGGCGCGTGCATCCGACCTCGGGGCGCACCTACCACATGCAATTCAACCCGTCGAAGCTGCCGGACAAGGACGATGTGACCGGCGAGGACCTGATCCAACGCGAGGACGACGAGGAGAAGACGATCCGCACACGCCTCGACGTCTACCATGCACAGACCACGCAGCTGGCCGATTACTACTCGGCCTGGGCCGCTACCGGCGACCCGCGTGCCCCCCAATACCGGAAGGTGGATGGCAGCGGCAGCGTCGACGAGGTCCGCGCTCGGATCCTCGCCGCTCTTGCGTGACTGCCTGGCGCTTGCGGCCGAAACGGTGTGCGGTCCAGCTACTCCAAATGCGTGCGTAGTCCCAGCGCGGATTCTTTAACGCCAGCGGCCGCATCCAGGTGCTGCCCGAGCAGCGCACGTCACGCCTGCGCTCCAGTTTGCGCACCTGGGAGGGACCGGATTCGGCATTCGACGGCACGCGTGCACGGGATACCGCGTACGCGAGAGAGCGATGCGGAGGCGTAGCACAGCGCAATTGCGGCTAGTCCTCGCTCTCGACCCGCGTCGCGGACTCGGCGAAGACGTACGCGATGCCCACGCCCGCGAGCACGGCCGAGCGGCGCCGGACGAGCGGGCTGTCCTCGAACACCGCGCCGTGCAGCGCGTACGCGCGCACGAAGGCGCCGACCCAGATCGCATCGAAGCGCTTGCTGAGGCTCACCGTGAACTGGGTGCCGCCGTAGCCCCCGTCCGCGTTGTATGCGGGCCGCGCCGCCGTAGCGAACGCGGGGTCGACCTGATAGTAGTAGCGGTTGTAGCGGCCGTCCGTGAACACTGGACCGGCCTGCAGGCCGAGCCGCCAGCCCCCGCCCGGGCCCGCGTCCCGGAGAAAGTAATCGAGCACCGGGTTGAAGACGACGCCGATGTAGCGCGCGCTTGGAAAGTCGATCGCGACCGTCGGACGCACCGGAAGCTGCAGGGAGAGCTCGCGCGAGCGTCCGCGGTCTTCCCACAGCGTGAGCTTCAGCACCGGCCCGAGCTCGAGAGTCGGGTCGAGATCCGGCATGCCCTGGCGCGCCGCGTTCTGGTCGCTCGGCGCGGGCTGCGAGGCGTTCAGCGATATATCGAGCTCGGCGCGGCCGCGCTGCAGGAGCAGCAACGCGGCGACCCCGCGGCGATCGTCCACCTTCAGCACTTCGCCGCGATACCTGACGTACGGGATGGGGTAGAGGTAGCCGCGCGACTGATCGGAGCCGCGATAGTCGGGCAGGCGGAGCGCCGCGGCGCCGGCGCCGACCTCCCATAGCGGACGCTCGCCCGCCCACGCACCGCCCGCGGCGGCAGCCGCGGCCAACACCCACACTGCGCGCGCAATCGACCCGACCCTTCTCTGCCCGGTGCCCTGCACTGTGCTCCCCCTTTCCGTTCAACCCGACCGACGCGGTGATTCTAACGGGTGATGAGCCGACCCTGTCCACGGCACGCGTTGCAAGGGGTGCCGGCTCGCGCAGCATCGGACCCAAGCCGGGCTGGCATGGATGATGACGACGCCGACCCAAGGAGGAAGCACGGGCTGTGTCCGCTCCACTGGCGACGTCGGTTCGCGCACCGCGATCTCTGCGCCCTGCACTTGGTCTATGTTCGGCACCGCACAGATCTTTTGAACAAGAGGGTGCATTTTTGCAGATTGACCGACTGGGCTGTCGACGGGGACGAGAGGCACTCCGATGCCAGATACAGGCGGCAGGGCAACTTGAGCAACCGTTTTTCGAGCTCACGCAGAGGCAGCCGCATGTCCTCCGCCTGGTATACCACGATGCGCTGACCGGTGTTCACAACCGGACTCTGCTGCAAGTCCGGTTCGGTCAGGCAATCTCGAAAGCGCAGCGTCAGCACAGACTGGTTGCGGTGCTCTCGCCCGACCCGGAATTCACGCCCGGCTTGGAGTGAGGCTAAGCACAATACAAGGCGTCAACCAGCGACAGCTCACCAAAGGAAGAACTCTGGCCATCCCGATGCTCGAGCCACGGACCCCACGCGCCACTGCCTTGCGTGTAGTGGTAATGGAGACCGACCGCTCGCAGGCGGAGCTCGTACGCCACTCGCTGCAACGCGCCGGGCACCTCGCTCGTCATTGCGACCGCGCCGATGCTCTCCTCCGCGCCCTGGAGCAAGACCGCTTCGACGTATTGGTGCTGGACTGGGACTGCAAAGAGAACGGTGGCGCTGAAGCGCTCAGGCGGGTCCGCGCGAGCCGCCAGCCGCGCGTGCCGGTTCTGTTCGCCAGCGCACGTGACCTCGAACAGGACGTGGTGACTGCACTCCGCCAAGGGGCCGATGCCTTCATGGTCAAGCCAATGCATCACCGGGAACTCGTCGCGCGCGTGGAAGCCCTGGCCCGACGCGCGAAGCACCACAGCAGGCAGCCTGAGGCGCTGCAGCTGGGCCCCTACCATGTGGACTGCCAGATGCGAACTTTGCTTCGCTGCGGCAGTGTCGTGGAACTGACCCGCAAGGACTTCGATCTGTCTGTCCTGTTCCTGCGTAACGTCGGACGACTGCTCTCGCGCAGAGACATTTGCCAAGGCGTCTGGGGCTCTTCTGCGAACGTCACCTCGCGCACGCTGGACACACATGTCAGCCGCGTCCGTAGCAAGCTCGCGCTAACACGTGAGAACGGATGGTGCCTTGCCGCCGTCTACCGCTTCGGCTATCGCTTGAAGCAAGTGTGACCTGCGCGCACCCTCGAAGATGATCGCCACGCGCTCTCCATGATCGCGCGGCTTTGTGCGGCATCGTACCGACCAATCCGGATCTAGGGGCTAGAGTGGCGATCAAGTGTCGGTGCATCGGTTGCGTGCACCGAACCCATCAACTTGGATCGGAGCAAGAACATGAATCTGATTATCTGGATTGTCCTGGGCGGCGTGATCGGCTGGCTGGCCAGCATCGTCATGAGAACCGACGGTCAGCAGGGGTTGATTCTGAATGTTGTCGTCGGCATTGCCGGAGGACTCCTGGGCGGATGGTTGCTCGCACCACTGTTTGGCACTGCCACCATCAATCAAAGTGATTTCAGCCTGCCTTCTCTAATGGTCTCGTTCCTGGGCGCCGTTGTGCTGCTGGGCATCGTCAACATGGTTTACCGCGGCAACCTTCGGTAGCAGCCTGCCGCCCGGCTTCACATCGTTGGCCCAGCCAGCTATGCCGTCAGTGCGAGGCTATTGGCTGACGGCATCGGATTTGCCACGTGGCACTCCCTCGACGCGCTGCCACGCTGCCCTCGAAGCGGCTGCAGAGACGCATCCAAAGCTGGTTCGCCTGTGCCGATCTCCGACCGTTGACGTTGGGGTAGTGCGGGACGCGGACCGGGTGCTTAGAGCCCCCAGGTTGGGCTCGTCGCGCTATGTACCCTACCGCACAGATGGACTCCGTAGGCACGAGTATGCTGCCGAAGGGGGTTGGACGGCCACCGCAATGCAAGTGCAACGGAATCGGGAACGCTCGACGGAGCGCTCGGTTGGCTGCCTGGATCACAGCGACATCAACGTCCTGCGAGGACGCGCAAACGTGAAGGGGATCAACATGCGATCGCGACTTGGCAAAGGCTCGGACCCGCTGGTGTGGATTCCAGGGCTCGCCCTGAGTGTGTTTTGCGCGACGGGCCTCGCGACCCACCTGGGGTGGATTCCGACCCCAATCGGGCTCGGTGACCGCCCTGCAGTTAGACCGTTACGCGCGCCGCCGCAGGAGCTACCCCGACCGGCCATCCCCGTGACGCAGGCGGCGAGCATTGCACTCCCGACGGTGCCCTGCACCGAATGCGGCGTCATGGAGCTGGCCGCGCTCATCGGTAGAACGGGCGAACCCGACGGCGCGGGTGCCTTCTGGCCTGGCAATACCCGAGGAGCAAATGCGGAAGCGCTCACGTCGGGATATGATAGCTTTGGAGTGCTGATCGCGTGGCATGTCTGTGCCCGAGCGGGGGGTGGCTGCGACTAGTGGTCTGCTGTTGCTGGTTACACGTTGGCGCCTGCCGGCAAACTGGTCTTTCACAGGTGTGCACGGGGCTATTGAGAAGATACCGAGAGCCTGACGCCACGGCGTATTGATCTCCTCCGAATTTCGCATGAGCCCTGAAGGCCCGGGCGGTGCGCTTGCGCGCATATCTCGCCCAGTTCCTTTGGGCACCCCTCTTCCCTCGCGGACAGTCGGACGCGTCTATTTGGAACATGGCAGTTGCCCTTTCGATCACTTGAAATCCTGCTGCGGAGACGGAGGCGTCTGAAGTGATAGCGAGCAGCAGGACCCTCCTCGCCCCCTTGCTCCGCCTGGGCGAGCGTCTGCTACGAAGCGGCTGGCGGACGAAGATGCCCGCTGAAGAGCCGCCGCTGCGATCGGTGCTGTTCAGTGCCGATCAGATGGAGCAGCACGGCAAGGCGCTCGCCGCCTCTCACACGCTGGCTCAGGGGGGCGCTGCCGACCAGCTTCTCCCGCGACTGGCTGCGAATGAAGCGCTGTTGGCCGACGTGTGCCACCTCCTGACGGAGGCGGTCAAAGCGAACCGCGGCATCACGCCGGCCGGGGAATGGCTGCTGGACAACTTCTATCTGATCGAGGAGCAGATCCGAACGGCCAAGCGGCACCTGCCGCCGGGGTACAGCCGCGAGTTGCCGCGCCTGGCCCGCGGTCCTTCCGCTCGCCTGCCGCGTGTATATGACCTGGCGCTGGAGACGATCGCGCACGGTGATGGCCGCGTCGACGCGGAGAGTCTGAGCCGGTTCATGGCCGCCTATCAGACCGTTACCGCGCTCAAGCTGGGCGAGCTCTGGGCCATCCCGATCATGCTGCGGCTGGCGCTGATCGAGAATCTTCGTCGCGTCGCGGTGCGAATTGCCGCTGGAAGGGTCGAGCGGAACCTCGCCGACTCCTGGGCGGATCAGATGATGGAGATGGCCGAGAAGGATCCCAAAAGCCTGATTCTGGTGGTTGCGGACATGGCGCGATCGGGTCCGCCGATGACGACGCCGTTCGTCTCGGAGTTCGCGCGTCGCCTGCAGGGGCAGAGCTCCGCCTTGGCACTACCGTTGACCTGGGTCGAGCATTTACTCTCCGAATCCCATCTGACGATCGAGCAGCTGGTGCAGTCGGAAAACCAGCAACAGGCTGCCGATCAGGTCTCGATCAGCAACAGCATCGCCAGCCTTCGCTTCCTCGGCGCGATGGACTGGCGCGAGTTCGTCGAGACGATGAGCGTTGTCGAGCGCACACTGCGCGAGGATCCTGCGGGAGTCTACGGCAGGATGGAGTTCGCGACCCGCGATCGCTACCGGCACGTCGTCGAACGCAACGCCAGAGGCAGCCGGCTCTCCGAGGAGGATGTGGCACGCGCGGCAATCCGGCTGGCGTATGCGGGCGCGGCTGACGTGAGCGGGGACGCACGCGCGGCGCACGTCGGCTTCTACCTGATCGACAAGGGGTTATCTCAGCTCGAGCGGACGGCAGAGGTACGCCTTGCCATCGGCGAGGTCCTCCGGAGAAGCATGGGGCGGTCTCCATTGCTTCTCTATCTGGGCGCGATCGCGCTGCTCACCGCCACGCTTACCGGGTTCCTGGTGGCGGCAGCAGATGCCGGCAGCGTGCGCAATGATTGGGTGCTGGTCCCTATCGGCATCCTCTGCATCCTGGCCAGCAGTCAACTGGCCGTGGCTCTGGTGAACTGGCTGGCGACTCTTCTGACGGCACCGCGTGTGCTCCCACGGATGGACTTCGCAGAGGGGATCCCGCTCGAATCGCGCACGCTCGTCGCCATCCCAACCATGCTCACAAGCGCCCAGAACATCGACGATCTGGTCGACGCGCTCGAAGTCAGGTTCCTCGCCAATCGCACCAGCAACCTGCACTTCTGCCTGCTGACAGATTTTACGGATGCGCAGCAAGAAACACTTCCAGAGGACGGACCGCTGCTGCGTCTGGCGCAGCAGCGAATCGCCGCGCTGAATGCGAAGTACGCAGGTGAAGAGGCGGACACGTTCTTCCTGTTCCATCGACCTCGCCGCTGGAACGATCAGGAAGGGGTCTGGATGGGTCATGAGCGAAAGCGAGGAAAGCTCGCGGCTCTGAACGCTCTGCTGCGCGGTGCCTCGGGGGAGGACTTCTCGCTCGTCGTCGGTGAGACCGAAATCCTGCTGAACGTGAAGTACGTGATCACTCTGGATACCGATACGCAACTCCCGCGGGGCTGCGCCCGCGAGCTGATCGGAGCCATGGCGCACCCGCTGAATCGTGCGCATTACGACCCGGTCAAGCAGCGGGTCAGTGAAGGCTACGGCATCCTTCAGCCACGCGTCAGCGTGAGTCTGCCCGGCACCAACCGGTCCCGCTATGCGCGGTTGTACGCAGGCGACGCAGGGATCGACCCCTATACGCGTGCCGTGTCGGACGTCTACCAAGACGTGTTCCAGGAAGGCTCATTCATCGGCAAGGGCATCTACGACATCGATGCGTTCGAGGGGGCGCTGAACGGACGCTTACCCCAGAGCCGGATCCTCAGCCACGATCTGTTGGAAGGGTGCTACGCACGCGCCGGACTGCTGAGCGACGTGCAGTTGTATGAGGAGCACCCCGCACGCTACAGCACTGACGTCAGTCGGCGATACCGCTGGATTCGCGGGGATTGGCAGCTTGTGCCTTGGCTGTTGCCTCGCGTTCCCGGGGGCGAGCGTCCCAGCCGCCAGAGGAACCCTCTGTCGGCGTTGTCGCGCTGGAAGCTTCTCGACAACCTGCGGCGAAGTCTGGTGCCGGCGGCGTCGATGGGCCTGTTCCTGTTGGGCTGGACGATCCTGTCTCCGGCGTGGTTCTGGACCCTCGCGGTGCTCGCAGTCATGCTGACGCCGGCGCTGATTGTTTCCGTTCTGGAGCTATTCCAGAAGCCAGACGACGTCATGCTTCGCGCGCATCTCGCCGGCACGGTTCGTTCTGCTGCCAGACGCGCTGGCCAGGCGGCGTTTGCTCTCGCGTGCCTTCCATACGAGGCGGTCTTCAGCCTGGACGCGATAGCGCGCACCGCGGGGCGGATGCTCTTCACACACAAGCGACTTCTGGAATGGACTGCGTCGAGCGAGTCGGATCGCAACACCCGCGCGGACCTCTCCAGCTCCATACGGTCGATGTGGGTCGCTCCGGTGATCGCTGTGGCGGTGGCGCTGTGCCTCTTGCTCGCCAGGCCGGCTGCGCTGGCCGTGGCCGCACCCATCCTGCTGCTCTGGTTCTGCTCTCCGATAATTTCCTGGTGGATCAGCCGGCCGCTGTCCCACCGCAGCGCCAGACTGAGCGCAGATCAGACGGTCTTTCTCCACAAACTGTCTCGCAGGACCTGGGCGTTCTTCGAAACATTCGTCGGCCAGGAAGACAACTGGTTGCCGCCCGACAACTATCAGGAGCATCCCGTCGCAAGAGTCGCGCACCGCACCTCACCGACCAACATGGGGCTGGCGCTACTGGCGAATCTGGCTGCCTACGACTTCGGCTACATCCCAGCCGGAACGCTCATCGAGCGGACCGCGAATGCGCTGCGCACGATGGACTCCCTGGAGCGGTACCGGGGGCACTTCTACAACTGGTACGACACGCAGTCCCTGAAGCCACTGACTCCACTCTACGTCTCGACCGTGGACAGCGGCAATCTCGCGGGTCATCTGTTGACCTTGCGCCCGGGTCTGGCTGCGCTTCTCGACGAAAAGATCCTCGGGCCACGGATGTTCCAGGGCTTCAGCGATACGCTCGGGGTTCTTATGGACGACCTAGAAGGAACCAAACCGCCTGCGCTCGCCGGATTTCAGCAGGACCTGGAGTCTGCGTGCGCTTCGGGGCCCGCCACGCTCACGCAGGCGCGGGCGACCCTGGATCGGCTGGACACGCATGCCGCGGCAGTCGCGGCCAGCTCGAATGCCAGTCTCCAAAGCGAAGCCAGCCGGTGGGCGCAGGCGCTGGCGCGACAATGCCGCATCGCGCTCGACGAGCTCACCTATCTCGCTCCGTGGATTACGCTGCCAGCCGCGCCGAGTGGCGTTGCCGACCTCCCGGATCTCGGCGCGATCCCAACGCTGCGCGAACTGGCCGGACTCGAGGCGAGGTGCCTGCCCGGGATCGAGTGTCGGTTGCGTGGGGAAATGGAGCCCGAGGAACGCGGCTGGCTGGCCGAGCTGGGACAGCGCATCACGCAGGCCAGCGTTCGCGCCCGAGCGCGCATCGCCGCCATCGAGAGCCTGGCGTTGCTATCGAGCAAGCTCGCACAAATGGAGTACGGCTTTCTGTACGACAAGGGGCGCCATCTCCTGACCATCGGGTACAGCGTCGGTGAACTGCGCCGGGACTCGAGTTACTACGACCTTCTCGCTTCGGAAGCGAGGTTGTGCAGCTTTGTGGCGATCGCGCAAGGGCAGGTGCCGCAGGAGAACTGGTTCGCCCTGGGGCGCTTGCTCACCAGGGCTGCCGGCGAGCCGGTACTGCTGTCCTGGAGCGGCTCGACGTTCGAATACCTCATGCCCCTCCTGGTAATGCCGACCTACGAGAACACCCTGCTCGACCAGACCTACCGTGCCGTGGTAGACCGGCAGATCGAGTATGGGAAGCAGCGCGGCGTACCGTGGGGCATGTCGGAATCCGGGTACAACACGGTCGACGTCGGGCTCAACTACCAGTACCGCGCCTTCGGGGCGCCCGGTCTGGGGCTCAAACGCGGACTGGCCGAGGACCTGGTCATTGCGCCGTATGCTTCGGTGCTCGCGCTCACCGTGGCTCCAGAGGAGGCGTGCGCGAATCTGCAGCGGTTGGCCGCCGAAGGGTTGGCGGGGAAGTTCGGCCTGTTCGAGGCCGTCGACTACACCCCATCACGTCTGCCGCGAGGCCATTCGAAGGTGGTGGTACGGTCCTTCATGACGCATCACCAGGGCATGAGCTTGCTCGCTCTGGCCTATCTGCTCCGGGCCCGTCCGATGCAGAAGCGATTCGAGTCGGACCCATCGTTCCAGGCGACCATGCTGCTGCTCCAGGAGCGGGTCCCAAGGGCCGTGGGGTTGTTCCCGCACACCGCAGAGCTGGTCGAGATGCGAGCGACTTCCGCCGAACCGCAAATGCCCGTGCGCGTGCTCCGCCGCCCGGATACCCCGATACCGGAGGTCCAGCTGTTGTCTAACGGCCGCTACCACGTGATGGTCACGAACGCGGGAGGCGGCTACAGCCGCTGGAAGGACCTGGCCGTCACACGCTGGCGTGAGGACACCACCTGCGACAATTGGGGCACGTTCTGTTACCTGCGCGATGTGGAGAGCGGAGCGTACTGGTCAACCGCGTATCAGCCAACCCTTCAACGGTCGGAGCACTACGAAGCGATCTTCTCGGAGGGCCGCGCGGAGTTCCGGCGGCATGATCACGACTTCGACGTGCATACCGAGATCGTCGTCTCGCCCGAAGAGGACATCGAGCTGCGCCGGGTCCACATCACCAACCGGTCTCGGACGCGCAGAGCGCTCGATGTCACGAGTTACGCGGAGGTGGTGCTGGCCCCGCCTGCCGCGGACGCGCTGCATCCCGCCTTCAGCAATCTGTTCGTGCAGACCGAGATCCTGACTGAGCGACGGGCGATCCTGTGCACGCGGCGTCCCCGTTCCCTCGACGAACGGGTGCCGTGGATGTTCCACTTGATGGCCGTACATGGCGCGGACATCGGAGAGATCTCCTTCGAGACGGACCGCATGCAGTTCATCGGCCGCCGAAGTACCGCTGCCGCGCCGCAAGCGATGAGCGCGCCCGGGGCACTATCAGGCGGACAGGGCTCGGTGCTCGACCCGATCGCCGCGATCCGATATCGACTGACGCTCGATCCGGACCAATCGGCGACCCTGGATATGGTTTCCGGTATTGGCGATACTCGCGAGGCAGCCTTGAGCCTGGTCGACAGATACCAGGATCGCCGGCTTGCGGACAGGGTGTTCGAGCTGGCCTGGACGCACAGCCAGGTCGTGCTGCGACAGATCAATGCCACGGAGGCGGACGCGCAGCTCTACGCACGCCTGGCCAGTTCCGTCATCTACGCCAATGCCTCGATGCGCGCAAACGCGGCCGTGCTGATCAGGAACCGCCGCGGACAATCCGGCCTATGGGGCTATGCGATCTCGGGTGATCTGCCGATCGTGCTGTTGCAGGTTGGAGACCCGGCCCATATCGATCTGGTACGCCAACTGGTACAGGCCCATGCGTACTGGCGGCTGAAAGGGCTGGCGGTCGATCTGGTGATCTGGAGCGAAGACCACGCGGGCTACAGGCAACGGCTGCAGGAGCAGATCATGGGGTTGATCGCGGCGGGGGTGGAGGCGACTGCGATCGATCGACCGGGCGGCATCTTCGTGCGGCCGGCGGAGCAGATCTCCACCGAGGATCGCATCCTGTTCCAATCCGTCGCCCGCGTGGTGATTACGGACGAGCGGGGAACGCTCGCGGAACAGATCAACCGGCGGGTTGCGCCGGACAAGCGGGTTCCGCGGCTTGCACCGACCCGGACCCACCGCCCCGAACTGTCGGCCGATAGCGCACCGCAACGTCGTGATCTGATCCTGTCCAACGGCTTGGGGGGATTCACGCCAGACGGGCAGGAATACGTCATTTCACTCGCCCCCGATCGAGCGACCCCGGCGCCGTGGGTCAACGTCCTTGCCAATCCCCACTTCGGCACGGTGATCTCGGAAAACGGAGTGGCCTATACCTGGGCAGAAAACGCGCATCAGTTCCGCCTGACACCCTGGCACAACGATCCGGTGACCGATTCGAGTGGGGAGGCCCTCTACCTGCGCGACGAGGAGACTGGTGCGTTCTGGTCGCCGGCGCCGCTCCCCTGCCCCGCGGCGATGCCATATGTGAGCCGGCATGGATTCGGGTACAGCGTGTTCGAGCACAGCTCCAGCGGCATCCGCTCGGAGCTTTGGGTCTACACCGCGCTGGATGCGGCGGTGAAGTTCTCAGTGCTGAAATTGCGCAACGAGTCGGATCGACCCAGGAAGCTCTCCGCTACCGGGTACGTGGAGTGGGTGCTAGGAGATCTGCGTTCGAAGTCGGCCATGCACGTGCGCACGGAGATCGCCCCTGAGAGTGGAGCGCTGTATGCACGAAACCCGTACAACACGGACTTCGCGGATTGGGTCGCTTTCTTCGATGTGGACGATCCGACCCGGACGCTGACCGGCGACCGCACGGAGTTCCTGGGACGCAACGGGACGCGTGGAAGTCCCGCCGCCATGACGCGTTCACGCCTTTCGGGTAAGACTGGGGCGGGATTGGACCCCTGCGCCGCGATCCAGGTGAGCGTCGAACTGGCTGAGGGACAGGAGCAAGAGATCGTCTTCAGGCTTGGCGTAGGGCGAGATGCCGATGGCGCCGCCATCCTAGTCAATCGTTACCGGGGTGCGACTGCGGCGCGCGGCGCGCTCGACGCGGTGCGCCAGCACTGGAAGCGCACGTTGGGCGCCGTCCAGGTGCACACACCGGATGAGTCGCTCAACGTCCTGGCCAACGGCTGGCTGCTGTACCAGACCATCGCCTGTCGGCTGTGGGGGCGCAGCGGATACTATCAATCAGGCGGCGCCTTCGGTTTTCGCGACCAGTTGCAGGACGTGATGGCCGTGATCCACGCAGAACCACGCCTAGTGCGCGAGCACCTGGTCCGGTGCGCAAGCCGTCAGTTCCGTGAAGGCGATGTCCAGCACTGGTGGCATCCGCCATCTGGCCGCGGCGTGCGCACCCATTGCTCGGACGACTATCTTTGGCTGCCATTGGCGACCTGCCGCTATGTCTTGACTACGGGGGATGCCGCCGTTCTGGATGAACGGGTTCACTTCCTCGAAGGTCGTCCGGTCAACCCGGAGGATGACTCGTACTACGATCAGCCCGACCAGTCTCTTGAGACGGGCAGCGTGTACGAGCACTGCGTTCGAGCCATCCTGAGAGGACTGAGCTTTGGCGAGCACGGTCTGCCACTCATGGGCTCCGGCGACTGGAACGATGGCATGAATCTGGTGGGCAAGCGCGGCAAGGGCGAAAGCGTGTGGTTGGGATTTTTTCTGTGCGAAGTGCTCACGCAGTTCACCAGCGTTGCGCGCCTGCGGGGTGATGAGGTGTTCGCGCAACGCTGCGCAACTGAACAGCGCCGGTTGCGCCAAAGTCTCGAAGACAACGGCTGGGATGGCGAGTGGTACCGCCGGGCCTACTTCGACGATGGCTCCCCGCTCGGATCCGCTAGCAACGAAGAGTGCCAGATCGACTCCATCGCGCAGAGCTGGGCGGTACTGTCAGACGCTGGGCCTTCCCGCACGCAGTCAGCCGCAGCGGGAGACGCCAGCCGCGCGCGCATGGCAATGGACGCGGTATATCGGCGCCTCGTGCGTCGTGACGAGGCGCTCATCCAGCTCCTGGATCCTCCGTTCGACCGGTCGAACCTGGACCCCGGCTATATCCGAGGATACGTCCCGGGCGTGAGAGAGAACGGCGGGCAGTACACGCACGGGGCGATCTGGGCGGCGATGGCGTTTGCCGCCCTGGGCGACAAGCAGCGGGCATGGGAGCTGTTCGCCATGATCAACCCGGTTAACCATGCGAGATCGCAGAAGGAGCTGGGAATCTACAAAGTCGAGCCCTATGTCGTCGCGGCCGATGTCTACGCGCTCGCCCCGCACATCGGCCGCGGCGGCTGGACCTGGTACACGGGCTCTGCCGGCTGGATGTATCGGCTTATCGTGGAGTCGCTGCTTGGCTTGCGGCTCGACATCGACAAACTGCACTTCGCTCCTTGCCTGCCCGCCGATTGGAAAGCCTTCGAGCTGCGCTACCGGTATGGGGCAACAGTTTATCGCATCGCCGTTCTACAGACACGCAACGAGACTGAAGGGATGCGTGTCACCGTTGATGGCATCGAGCGGGAGGACCGGGTCATTCCACTGGTTGACGACTACCGAGAGCACTCAGTCGAAGTGACAATGCACGTAGTACGCAGCTAGCGGGCCCTTCGATAGGAGCGTGCCACGGGCGCTGCAACCACAGACCGTGAGCGCGAGTCGCGCGGGCTCTGCTCGAAGCCTTCACGTCAGGGTGCCGCCATGTCGCGCGGTCGCACGGGATGCCGCACCAGCGGACGCTGGGCTTCTATCGGTGTGACCGACGAGTCATGGCTTGCCGGCGCTCCGTCGATGGCGCGCATGGGGATTTCACTTGCGGGCGGACGGGAGAGGCGCTCGATCCTGCCGAACATCAGCCGCATGGCCCAGCCAGACGTCCGGAAGATCGTCATCACCAGTCCCATCATGCCGATGATCTGCATGTAGGCGGGCTTCTTGGAAAGGGGAGTCTTGTCGCGGATCAGCGCGACGATGAGCCAAACCGGATTGTAGAAGTACGAATAGCCCGCAAGCATGGTCAGCTGCTTTTGCCAGGGGCGTTTGTGGTTGGACGCAACCACGTAGTTGCCGTCGCACATGTGCGGGGGCACCGCCTTCCCGCCTACGCTCTTGAACACCTGGCCGCTCGTGTAGGTCGACTCAAGGAGCTTCGAACCCACTGCGGGAGTGAGCATCAGAACCTGCATCGAGACGGCGCCGGCCCTTCGCAGCAGCTCGATCTGATTCAGCAACCCGTAGCTCGACCCGCGCGAGTAGAGCGGTTGCGTGTCGTGATGCATCATCATCGGCATCGGGCAGATGCCCGCGTCGCGCAACGCACGGAACGCCTCGGTGGTCTTGTCGGCGCTCTGGCCCTTCTTGACGAGAGTCGCGGTCAGATCCTCGACGCCGAGCCACAGCGCGCGACAGCCCGACTCGCGAATGAGCGGCAGGTGTTCCTTCATCTGCAGCGTGTCGTGGACCGTTACCTCGGTATACCATCGCGCCCGTTTGGCGAGCCTCACGCCGTCGAATTGCGCGCGGGCGAGCTTGTCGACGATGTCGAGCGTGCGCGACTTGTCGTTGAAGAAGTTGTCGTCGGTGCCGAAGAAGTGATGAAGACCGTAGTCCTTGTTGAGACGCCACATTTCGTCGGCGATCCGTTCGCCGCTCTTCACGCGATACTGCCGCTGGTTGTAGGCGGGGATAGGACAGTAGGGACAAGCGAACTTGCACCCGAAGGTCAGGACGAGCGAGCTGATGGGACTGCGCTGTCGCACCTGATCGACCGGCATCGCGCGCGCGCTCAGGGTTGCGTGCCGGCCCGGCGGTTCGATGAGCCGGTACCCGAGGACCGGGTGGGGCAGTTCGTCGAGATCCCCGACGAGGCGTTGAATACCCGTGTCGACCAGTTCCTCGGGAACCCCGTTCTTGTCGCCGCGCGAATAAACCAGACCGGGGACATCGTCGAGCGCCCGGCTGTCACGCGCGCGCACGAATGCCGAGCGCATCGATTCACCGCGACCGCGCGTCGACAGCACCACTTCGATGAGGCTCAGCAGGACAAATTCCTCGCCCGTGACGACGACATCGGCGCTACCCGGTCGCGCGGGGTCGGCACTGAAAAGGTCATAGGGCTCGTAGACGGCGTGAGGACCGCCGGCGATGATCAGCGGCCGATGCGCGGGGTCGATCCGGTGGACGTCCCGGATCAGCTCCATGCACATCTCGGAATGCAGGCTCATGCTCGAGACCATGAACACGTCGGGGATCCTGCCGTCAAGCTGCATTTGCGACGGCCGGAACCTGCGGTTCCACTGCTGGAGGACGATCCGGGTCTTGTCGAATCCGGCGTCTACCAGGGCCGAGCCTATGGCCCGAACACCCGCGGGTATCATTCGCATGTCCGCGAAGATGAAAGGCAACATCCGCGTACGATGATCGAAGGCGCAGGCGATCACGGACGCCAGGTCGTGTTCCTGCGCGCGAATCCGCAGGCGCTCCCGAACGCGCGTCAATTCGCCCGGTTTGAGCAGTTCGTCGCCACGTGTGCGTCGGGGAAGTTCCATTGCTCGCCCCCTCCAGGAGTGTGTGAAGTGTCTGCTCGTCGAAGCGCGCCGCTGCTATCCCGTGAGGCGCATTGAATCTGCAGCACCGCGCGCCCGGTTACCGCCGCCGCGGAGTTGATGCGCCCTACGCAGGCCCGCAGGCGCAGGGACTCGGTCAAGGCTCAATAGGTGCGAACGCGGACAGAGATCCTACCACGCAACGAGAAGATGATAATCCTCTTCCCGGGTTGTCGATACTGGAACGCTGTGGCGATCACTCCACGGTATCTGCCGTAAAGTCCGGTCCGCGGGTCTCCCAGGACGCTGCAGCCGAGGGAAATCGTCGCGCGGACCAGTTCCACCGCCCGCGCCACGTACGCCGCTTCCCCGTGCCGGTGCCGAACCTGGCCAGCATTCGGCAGCAGCTCTCGAGTTGGTGCCGAGCCTACTTCGCGACGGCGGTCGAGCTTGGCGCCCGCTGGCGCTGGACTTCCTTGTGCTTCATGTCGAGGTACTCGCTGCGTTCGAGCTCGTGCAGCTGCACCGGATAGCGCTCGACACCGGCGTGCCAATCGTTCAGGCGCTTTTCGAGCTGCTCCCGCGCTGGCGCCGACAGCGCGCCGAGGTAGGCTTCGATCGCCAGGTAGTAGCGCATCGTATTGCGCTCGACGACGCCGCGCATGCCACCTATATAGATGGGCTGACCATTAGCTTTCCTCGCGAGGACGCTGAACCCCACCTTGTGGCGCCCGATCGTCGCCAGGTAGCCCTGCATGGCCACGCGGGCCGCGACGCCGTAGGCGTACGAGTACGACAGGTGGAGGAAGCTGCGCTTGTCATCGAGCGCCACCACTTCGAGCACGATGCGGTAGCGGCGCGTGCCCAGCGGCCCTTCCTCGCCGTTCAGCACCGCCTGCAGGTAATTGGGTCTGGACGCCACCACCTCGTAGAGGAACTCGAACGGGTAGGTGTCGGCCAGCGGCTGGTCGAACTTGCGCCCGACGTTCACGCTCAGCGTGTCGCCTGCCTTCTGAGTGGAGGCGCGGCAACTCTTGACGTTCAAGTGCAGGATCAGGATGTCGCACCAGTGGTCCATGCCGTGAAGGACCGGACCGATCACGGCATAGGGCTGTTCGACCACAGCGTAGATGTCACCTTCCAGGACGCCTGAGCTCTCGCCCGACTCGAGGTAGAGCGGGCGGTGGAACTGGTTGCTGGACAACTGTTCGCGCAAGGCCGCGTGGCGCGCCATCAGCGACGCCGCGTCCTGCGCGTGCGCCAGCGGCATGCCGCCCAGTGCGCAGAGCACGGCCAACCGGAGCAGCCTCGAACATCCGGCGAGACCGGAGGCGCTGAACTTCACCTTCGTCTCGCTCCTTGGCCACGCGTGCGGCAGCGCGCTTTCGAGTCGAGCCTTGCGGGCCGCATCACCAGCGTATCTCGCCGCGCGTGTCACAGCCAGTACTCCCACATGCGTCCGATCAGCTCCTTGACTCTCACACCAAGCGAGCGGCGCTGCCATTCTTCGAGGGTGATCGCGTCCGATCTTGCCAGGTCGGCCAGGAACGCGGCGCGCATCCTGTCGCCGAACTCGGTGCCGAGCACCACGGCGTTGACCTCCTCATTATGCAGAAAGCTGCGCCAGTCAAGGTTGGTCGAGCCGACCGTGGACCACACGCCGTCGATCACTGCGGTCTTGACATGCAGCAGGGCATCGCGGCGCTCGTAGAGCTTGACGCCGGCCTTCAGGAGCTCGGTGTAGTGCGCCCGGCCGGCGTGGAGTACCAGCCACGAATCGGTGCTGCTGGGAAGCACCAGCTTCACGTCAACGCCACGCGCCACCGCCTCCTTCAGCGCCGCCAGTAGCTGCGGGTCGGGCACGAAGTAGGCGTTGGTGAGCCAGATCTCGGTTTCGGCGCTGCGCAGGGCCGAGATCAGCGTGGCGTAGATGAGGCTGTAGGGTTCGTCGGGCGAGCTGCCGATGGCGCGCACCACCTCATTGCCTTTGCGTTCGGCGGCCGGAAAGTAGTCGCGTGCCGCGAGCGGCTCGCCTTTCTGCTTCTGCCACGTTTCGATGAAAAGCTTCTGCAGCTCACCGACCACCGGCCCTTCGAGCTGCAGGTGGGTGTCGCGCCAGGGTAGCTTGCCCTCGGGCCGCACTTTGGAGCGCTGGCTGAACGACCCGCCCGAATAGACGCTGCTGATGTTGATGCCGCCGAGGAAAGCGATGCGCCCGTCGACGACCAGCAGCTTGCGGTGGTCGCGCTGGTTCACTTCCCAGGCGCCCTTGGCAGTCAACGGATTGATCGGGTTGAATTCCAGCACCTTGATGCCGGCGTCGGCGAGGCGGGTGAAAAATTCGGTCGGCGTACCCATGGTGCCAACGCTATCGCGGATCACGTTCACCTGCACGCCTTCCTGCTGCTTGGCGATCAGCGCCGCGGCGAAGCGCTGGCCGACAGCGTCGTCCTCGAAGATGTAGGTCTCCATGTTGATGTGGTCGCGCGCTGCGCCGATCGCGGCGATCATCGCTTGGTAGGTGCTCGGGCCGTCCTGCAGCAGCACGACCTTGTTGCCGGCCGTCAGAGGGCTGCCGACGATGGCCTCTTCGACAGCCAGGTGGAGCTCAAAGATGTTGGTCTGTGCGCCGCTGCCCTTGAGCCGCTCGAGGATGGCCTTGCTGCGTTCGGCCGACAGCGGCCCGCGCGTACCGTCGAGCTGCACCGGCGTCGCGGGCTTCCGCGCCATGTCGGGCACGATGGTCGGCAACGAACTGCAGGCCGCGAGCAGCGCCAGGCACAGCGCCGCCGAGACACGCGCCAGAGACGGCACGTCCGGCAAACTCATTCGGCATCCTCCTGGAAATACCATTCCGCCTTATCTACCTCTCTTCGACACTGGTGGAACGCTTTCAGCGGGCACCTCAGGCCCCAGCAATACCGCGATCCACTGTGTGCCTTTACTGTTTTCGCATGCAAACTTCAGGGTCATGGTAAGCGGTATGCACAGAACCATGCCAATCGGACCGAGCAGGCTTCCCCAAAAAATCAACGAGAGAAAGACAACCAGCGTGGACAGTCCGAGCCTCCGCCCCATGAGCTTCGTTTCAATCACATTGTCAAGTAGGAAGTTAACAGCCATATATCCCGCTGTTGCCGCTACCGCGGGGCCTATCCCCAATTGAATAAGGGCAAGAAGAACCGCGGGAATGGCGGCGACCGTGGAGCCGACACTCGGTACATAGTTGAGCAGAAAGGCGAGAAAACCCCAGAGAATGGGAAAATCTACGCCGAGAATGGACAGCCATATTCCTATCAGAATCCCCGTGATCAGACTGATGAGAGTCTTGATGACCATATAGCGTTCAATATCACCGACGAACCTTGTGAACTGGGGAAATACCTGCTGAGGATTACCGAGAACAGCGCGGAGCTTGACGGGAAAGCTTGACGCCTCGAGCAGGATGAACGTTACGGTGAGCAAGATCAGGACAATGTTCGAAAGAGCCGAGCCCAACCCCGCGAGCAAGCGTGCGGTCAGGTTCATCACCGCTACTGGATTGATATATTCGAGCAGAATCTTATCCATGCTCCGAATGCCCTTGGTCGCCAAAAACGCATAAAATGCCGAGACTTGCTCCTGTAAACGAGTCTGATAGAGAGGCAACTCAGTGTAAAAGCTGTTGATGGACGCGCCTACGATTGCGCCGACAATCAGCAGGATGGTGATCATGCCGGCCACCACGAGCAGCACCGCGACAATGGAGGGAATGCGTTTCCGCGCGAGCCAGAGTACCGGCGGCGTCCCGAGCATAGCGAGGAAAACGGCGACAAGGAGGGACACCAGGACCGATTGCGCCTGATTGATGCCCTCGATGATGATCACGAGCGCAGCCGCGACGACAAGGAAGCGGAACCCCCGCTGAGAATTGCTCTGTTCAGTCATGGACAAATACGTCTTCGGCAGGAATTCGCTCAGTTAAGATGCCCGACCCATTCTGAGGCCGCGTCAGCTCGGGCATGGCCGCGTCGCCGAAAATGATGAGGAGCTCGCCGCCTTGAGCTCATCCTGGCTCTTATACACGATCTAACCAGAGGATCCCAGAATGATCACCAGGATCATCTGTTCAGGCTTGTTCGTGCTCGCCGCGATGGCCGCACACGGCGCTGCAACCGACAAACCGGGTCCCGAGGAATGGCTCAGGGAGGCTGAGGCTGCTTACGACAGAGTTACAACCTACACGGCCGTTTTTCACAAACAGCAACGTGTTGCTGGCAAGCTCCTTCCCGGAGAAACCATACTCCTCAAGTGCAGAAAAGCGCCATTCAGCCTGTACATGAAATGGATAGAAGCGCCCTACAAGGGGAGCGAGTTGCTGTATGTGGCAGGCTGGAATGAGGACCGGATCAAGGCTCACAGAGGTGGGATACTGCGCTTTATCACGCGCAATCTCGACCCAAGGGACCCGGGGGTCATGGCGGGTAACCTTCGTCCGGTCACCAGTACAGGGATTGGATACCTCCTGGAAACCGTCGCGACAAACCTCCGCAAGGCGATCA
>Ga0105094_10000126_pt1 | contig 32358 bp, 30 predicted proteins | sample PPLLak1March2015_2_FD_87023 | JGI IMG/M metagenome (GOLD analysis project Ga0105094, IMG submission 87023) | Freshwater sediment microbial communities from Prairie Pothole Lake near Jamestown, North Dakota, USA - PPLs Lake P8 Core (3) Depth... | ecosystem: Environmental > Aquatic > Freshwater >...
TGAAGCCGCAGGCGGAAGCGGGAATGGCGGCATAGGGTTATTCTAGTCACCACGCGCTTGATCGTTGCTGTAGTCGCAACACGACAAAGGACGGCGTCATGGCCCATCCGTTCGATCCCGGCTGCTTCGAGGAGCCGTTCAGCATCCTGGCCAGCGAGTATCCTGGTGAAGATGTCTATCCACCAAGTCAGTTCCGCGTCGAGTGGGGACCGATCTTCCACCGGGGCCGGCTCGACGGCTCTGCGCGCGTCCTCGTGATTGGCCAGGATCCGGCGCAGCATGAGACCGTTGTGCGTCGCATCCTGGTGGGAGAGGCCGGGCGGCGCGTTCAGGGCTTCCTGGCCAAGCTCGGGATCATCCGCAGCTACGTGTTCATCAACACCTACCTGTACAGCGTGTATGGCAGCGTCAAGGCCAAGACTCGCAGGGACCCGCGGCTGCTGGCCTATCGTCACCGCTGGCTGGACGCACTGCTGCTCGGCCAGAAGGTCGAGGGCGTCCTCGCGCTCGGGAAAGCGGCAGACGAGGCCTGGCAGTTTTGGAAGGCGACGCCAGGGGGCCAATCGGTGAGCCCCGCCTACGCGGCCGTGGCCCATCCCACCTATCCGGAAAGCTTCTCCAAGGGCGACAAGATGAAGCTCGCGGCGGCCACGGGAAAGCTCCTGCAGAACTGGAATGCGGGCTTGCAAGCGCTGGCGCCGTTGGTCCTCCATCCCGATGTGTCGATTCCGCTCGTGCTGTATGGCGAGAGCTGGGCCGATGGCGATCGAGTGGCGATTCCCGAGTTCGACTTCCCCGCCGGGCTGCCTGGGTGGATGCACGAGCAGGACGGCTGGGCCAGGCGCGTTGGCGCCGACGAGACTGCCAAACGACGCAATATCACGATCAACGTACCAAAGGGGATCTTGGCATGAGCAGCCTTGAGCGCCGATGGTATCCGCTGACGGCTGCGGAGCCGCGGTCGCGGCGCGGGGGAGCGAGGGTAGTGAGGAAGAAGGGCGCTGTCGATCCGCTCACCGGCCCCAGGCTGGCGCTGGCTGGCCGAGTAGTCACCATGGACGACGCGTTCACGGTGAAGACCCGCGCCATCGTCTATATCGACCACGGCATCATCGTCGCTGTGCAGGACCGCATGCAGCCTGCACCCGCGGGCTTCGAGGATGTGGTCCCGGTCGAGACCCGCGGGACAATTTTCCCGGGCTTGATCGAGCTGCACAACCATCTGAGCTACAACGCGCTGCCGCTGTGGAGCCCGGTACCGAAGCTCTTCCAGCACCGCGGGCAGTGGCCTGACCACCCGGACTACCGCAAGCTCATCAGCGGCCCGATGCGGGTCGTGGGCGAGTACCGCGACGCCCATGGCAAGCCCGCGCTGCTCGGTCCGCTGGTCCGCTACGTCGAGTGCAAGTGTCTCCTGGGGGGTGTCACCACCAGCCAGGGCATCATGCTGAGCAGCAACGCCGGCGTGCAGCGCTTCTACCGGGGCATCGTGCGCAACGTCGAGCGGACCGACGACCCGGACCTCTCGGAAGCCCTGGGGCGCATCGCCGATGTCGACGCCAAGGACGCGCGCGCGTTCCTGGCCAGGCTGAAGAAGGAGGACAGTTGCCTCCTCCTGCACTTGAGCGAGGGGGTGACCAGATCGGACCAGGTGGACTCGATCGCCCGCCGGCATTTTCTGGCGCTGGAGGTCGCACCTGACGAATGGGCGATCAACGACCGGTTCGCCGGCATCCACTCGGCAGGGCTGCTGCCCGAGGACTTCGACGTGCTCGCGCAGCGCGGAGGCTCGATAGTGTGGTCGCCGCTGAGCAACCTGCTGCTCTACGGTGACACCGCGCGCGTAGAAGTGGCCAAGCGGGCGGGCGTGCGCATTGGCCTGGGCAGCGACTGGTCGCCTTCCGGCAGCAAGAACCTGCTGGGCGAATTGAAGGTCGCCTGGCTCTACTCCCAGCACGCTCTGGGCGGGCTGTTCAGCGCGCGCGAGCTGGTCTCGATGGTCACGCGGGAGGCCGCGGCGATCCTCAAGTGGCAGGCTTCGCTCGGCACGCTCGACGCCGGCAAGCGTGCCGATCTGGTTGTTGTCGACGGGTCGACCGGTGACCCGTATGAGGCGCTCATCAAGGCCAAGGAAACCTCGATCCGGTTGGTGATGATCAACGGCATTGCGCGCTACGGCATGCCCGGGCTCATGAATGCGTTCGGCCCGGTCGGTGAGTCGATACGCGTGGGCGGCAGATTGCGCCGTCTCTTCCTCGAGCACGAGAGCGCCGATCCGGACGTAGCCAGCGTATCGTTGCGCACGGCGCGGACTGTCCTGCGCAAAGCCTTTCGCGATCTACCCAAGCTCGCGCGCGAGCTGGAGAAGCCGAAGAAGCTCGAGCGGGCCGCCCTCGACGCGCCCAGGCCGGTCATCTGGTCGCTGGCGCTAGAGGAGATCCAGGACACCGGAATCGAGCAGCGTCCGCGATTGCCGTTCAATGGTCCGCGCGACTTCACCGGGCCCGATCACGCTGCCGTGCGCGCCGCCGCATCTCCGCTGTCGACGATCCTTCAGCCGATCACGTTGGACCCGCTCACTGTGGCCGACGACCAGGGCTTCCTGGCGGAGATCGCGAAACAACCCAACGTGCCGGAGCCTGTCCGCATCGGTCTGGCACAACTCTACTAGGTTGACTGCACCCATGGAGGCGGACGCGGGCGCGGTTCGGGGAACGTAGAGCGCTGGTCGAAGACGAACTCGGGCATGGCTGCTGGGGAGTCAGCCCAGTCGGCCACCGGCTCGGCCGCCTTGTGCCAGAGCGGGGTGCCACGTGCTGGGGCCACCCCGGATCAAGTCCGGGGCAGGCTCCGGGCGGGTGGTGGGCTCGCCCAGATGAGTCAGGATCGCGTCTGCAAGAGCACCAGCCGGAGCATAGCGCTCAGGCCGTGCACCACGCGCGCAAGCCGATCGTAGTCGAGCGTGTCGGGCGTGTCGTGCGCTGCGTGGTAGTGCGGATTGCGGTAGAACGCGGTATCCGTGATCATGATCGCGGGCCAGCCTTGCTCCCAGAAGGCCCAGTGGTCGGACCACTCCAGACCCGGCACGGCCCGGGGTGCCGCGATCCCCTCCGATGGGAACCGCGCGACGGTACGGAAAGCGCGCATGGATTTCCTGACCAGATCTCGAGATCGAAGATCTCCCACGAAAGCCAGGAAATCGCCGCGATCGGGATACACCAGACCGAACAGCCAGGGATAGGTTTGAGACCCCCGCGCATCGCGGTAGTAGCCGAGCGTCTCCAGAGAGTACATGGCCAGCACGTTCCACTCGCGCTGCCTGGCCTCGATCGCGTACACCAGGCTGCCCATTTGGGACGAGGCGAAGAAGGGCATCTCCTCGTTGGCGAAGAACACGCATTTCAGCGCCGGCGCCGACGCGGGCCATGAGGCTGCGGCCTCTGCCTTGAGCAGACGCATGATTTCGATTGCCGCCGCAACGCCGGAGGCGTTGTCGTCCGCTCCCGGCGTGCCCTGCGCCGAGTCGTAGTGCGCGCCGAGGACGACGACCTGCCTGCTGTCCTCGTCACCCAGACTCGCCTCGATGTTGTGAACCCGGCCGTAAGGCGTGTCGTAGCCCTGGCGTCTTGGAGCAAAGCCCAGATGCTCCAGTTGCTCTTCGATATAGCGCTCGACCGCGGCGAGCGCCTGGGCTCTCCAGACGTTGTGCTCCTCGGAGGCGATGAAGGCGACGTGCGCGCGGAGGCGGTCGCGTGTGATCCGTTCCGTCTGGCCGAGCGGCGCGAGCGCCCCCGAGAAGGACCGGCCCGGCATGTGGATCATCCAGGCGGCGGCTCCCGCAACGCACAGCAGGAGCAGGCCCAGCGCCGCGAGCCCAACCGCGAGAGCCCCGGCCGGAGACCGCATGATCGGCGAGCCGAGCTGCTAGCAGTCCCAGGCGTTCGGCCGGTCCGGATCGATGCCGTATTTCTCGATCGCCTGCTTGACCAGCTGACGGTCGATGGTCCCTTCGTCGGCCAGCGCCTTGAGCGCCGCAACCGTGACATGGTGGCGGTCCACCTCGAAGAAGCTGCGCAGTGCGGCGCGTGTATCGCTGCGGCCGAACCCGTCGGTGCCGAGCACCGTGTAGCGGCGCGGCACCCAGTTGCGGATGAGATCGCCGACGGTGCGCATGTAGTCGGTGGCGGCGATGACGGGACCCTGGCTCGCGTCGAGGCATCGTTCGACGTGCGTCTGGCGCGGCTTCGCGTCGGGATGCAGGCGGTTCCAGCGATCGACCTCCATGCCCTCGCGGCGCAGCTCGGTGAAGCTCGTCACGCTCCAGACGTCGGCGGCGACGTTCCAGTCCTGCTCGAGCAGCTCGGCGGCGGCGAGAACTTCGCGCAGGATGGTTCCGGAGCCGAGGAGTTGGACACGCGCAGAGGCCGCGGAGGCGCGCAGCCGGTACATCCCTTTAAGGATCCCCTCGCGCGCGCCCTCGGACATCGGCGGATGAACGTAGTTCTCGTTCATCACCGTCACGTAGTAGAACACGTCCTCCTGGTCCTCGAGCATGCGCCGCATGCCGTCCTGCAGGATCACCGTCAGCTCGTAGCCGAAGCAGGGATCGTAGGCCACGCAGTTGGGTACGGTGGAGAACAGGATGTGGCTGGAGCCGTCCTCATGCTGCAGGCCTTCGCCCGACAGCGTGGTGCGCCCGGCGGTAGCGCCGAGCAGGAAGCCGCGCGCGCGGGAATCGCCTGCGGCCCAGACCAGGTCGCCGATACGCTGGAAGCCGAAGCACGAGTAGAAGATATAGAAGGGCAGCATCGGCACGCCGTGCGCGCTGTAGCTGGTCGCCGCCGCGATCCACGAGGAGATGGCGCCGGCCTCGGTGATGCCCTCTTCGAGGATCTGGCCTTCCTTCGCTTCCTTGTAGTAGAGCAGCTCGTCCTTGTCTTCCGGCTCGTAGGTCTGCCCCACGGAAGAGTAGATCGCCACCTGGCGGAACAGCGCCTGCATGCCGAACGTGCGCGCTTCGTCGGCGACGATGGGGACGATGCGCTTGCCGATGCCGGCGTCCTTAAGCCACTGCGAGAGCAGTTGCACGAAGACCATGGTGGTGGACTGCTCGCGTCCCTGGGTGCCTTCGAGGTACTTCGCCATGCTCTCGAGCGATGGCGCAGGCAGCGCATCGCTCTTGCCGATGCGCGCCGGCAGATACCCGCCCAGCGCCTGCCGGCGCTGATGCAGATACTTCATCTCCGGGCTGTCGTCGACGGGCTTGAAGTAGCGCAGCTGGCGCACGTCGTCGTCCGACAGCGGTAGGGCGAAGCGGTCGCGGAAGGCGAGCAACGCGTCGTCCTCCAGCTTCTTCTGCTGGTGCGCGGTCATCCGGCCCTGGCCCCAGTGGCCCATTCCGTAGCCCTTCTTGGTCTGGGCGAGGATCACGGTGGGCTGGCCTTTGTGATTGACCGCGGCGTGGTAGGCCGCATAGATCTTCACCGCGTCGTGGCCGCCGCGCTTGAGCCGGTCGATGTCCTCGTCCGACAGGTGCGCGACCAGCTTCTGCAGCTCGGGGTACTTGTTGAAGAAGTGCTCGCGGTTGAAGCGGCCGTCGGTGGCGGCGTATTTCTGGAACTCGCCGTCCACGGTTTCGTGCAGGCGCCGCAGGATGATGTTCTCGTGGTCGCGCGCGAACAGCGGATCCCAGTCCGATCCCCAGAGGACCTTGATCACGTTCCAGCCCGCGCCTGCGTACAGGCCCTCCAGCTCCTGGATGATCGAGCCGTTGCCGCGCACCGGGCCATCCAGCCGCTGCAGGTTGCAGTTCACCACGAACACGAGATTGTCCAGGCACTCGCGTGCTGCCAGCGACAACCCGGCGAGCGATTCGGGCTCGTCCATCTCGCCGTCGCCGACGAACTCCCAGACCTTGCGGCCCTTTGCGTCGAGGATGCCGCGGTTTTCCAGATAGCGCAGGAAGCGCGCCTGATAGATGGCTGTGATCGGCCCCAGACCCATGGAGCCGGTCGGGAACTGCCAGAACCCCGGCATCAGCCAGGGGTGGCAGTAACTGGACAGACCCTTGCCGCCAGTCTCGCGGCGGTAGTTGTCGAGCTGCTCCTCGCTCAGCCGGCCCTCGAGAAATGCGCGCGCATACATGCCCGGCGCCGCATGGGGCTGGAAGTAGACCAGGTCACCGCTTTGCCCGGCCTTGAAGAAGTGGTTGTAGCCAACTTCGAACAGGTCGGCCACGGATGCATAGGTCGCGATGTGCCCGCCCAGCTCGGAGGCGACCTTGTTGGCGCGTACCACCATCGCGAGCGCGTTCCAGCGGACCAGTGCGCTGATGCGGCTTTCGATCTCGAGGTTGCCCGGGTACTGCGGCTGGTCGGCCAGCGGGATGGTGTTGCAGTAGGGCGTGTTAAGCACGGGCGGCAACGGCACCCGCAGTGCCCTCGCGCGGTCGAGCAGCTTGCGCAGGATGAAGGTCGCCCGCTCGGGGCCTTCGGCCTCGACGATGGCTTCGAGGGCGTCGAGCCATTCCCGGGTTTCGATCGGGTCGAGGTCGGGCGGCAGCACGGCCCAGTGGCCGCTGGAGAGGATATCGGAGAGGTCGGTCATGGGTAAGGCGTGAGGAGTCAGGGGTGGGGAGTCCGAACGTGCGAACCGCCGTATCGTACTCCGGGTTGCGGAGCACATGGTTTGGTTTGTCCTGGCGATTGCCGGAGATTAAAGCATAGAATGCCGAAGCAATGCCATGATGGAGCACGATATGCTGAACGGCGCCCTGGACCCGACGGACTGGAAGATCCTCGCCATGCTGCAGGAGGATGCGCGCATCTCCAACGTCGACTTGGCACAGGCCGTGGGTCTCTCGCCCTCGCCCTGCCTGAGCCGCGTGCGGGCACTGGAGGAGCAGGGGTTCATCCGGCGCTACGTCACGCTGCTGGATCCGCAGCGCGTCGGGATGAAAGTCAGTGTGTTCATCCAGGTCACGCTGGAGAAGCAGATCGAGCCGGCGCTGGACGTGTTCGAGAGGGCGATCCGTGGTCGGCCCGAGGTCATGGAGTGCTATCTCATGACCGGCGAGGCCGACTACCTGCTGCGCGTGGTAGTGCCCGACCTGCAGGCGCTGGAGCACTTCATTCTCAACTTCCTGTCGCGTGTGCCGGGTGTGGGCAACATCAAGTCGAGCTTCGCGCTCAAGCAGGTGAAGTATCAGACTGCGCTACCGCTGCCCGAGCAGGAGGCCAGGCCGCGCGGGCGGCGGGACGCCCCGCGCCGACGCGGCCGGTGAGCGAAGCGCGGCGCTCCGTCAGTCTTGGAGTGCGAAGGGCTGCGGATGGCCCGCGTAGATACGATCGAGGATCTGTGTCTCGCGCCGCTCGATGGTATCCAGGAACTCGCCGGGATCGTCCATGTGGCGGAAGGCGCGAAAGCCGCGTTCCAGGAAGTCCTGCAGCCCGCCCAGCCCCGCCAGACGGGCCGGCTGGCGCATGCCGCGCAGCAGCGAGTAGATCATTGGCTTTTCGACCACTACGGCGAGCGTTGTGCCGATGCCACGGAACAGCTCGATCTGGTGTTTGCGCAGCGCGTAGTTGTCGCAGCGCCGGTACGCCTCGCAGTAGTCGGCCTCGATGATGCGCTCGCGCACGGCAGACTGCTCTTCCAGCACGTCGAGCAGCTGCGCGTCCAGCTCTTCGCTGAGCGCGTCCAGCTCCAGCGCCAGCCCGACGCTGTGCAGCCCGGCTTCGGGCATCAGCCTCACCATGGTCGGGTAGAGCCGCTCCACGGCGGCGTCGCGCTTCCTGGTATCTTTCACGCCATAGACGTCGCTCAGGAAGAACTCCGCGGCCGGACGGTAACGGGGGCTGTCGAGCAGATCGCGATAAGTCCGGGACAGCCGGTCTTGCTGCCACTCCCGCAGAATCTGCCACTTCACGCTGCGCTGCGGATCGCTGAGGTGTGCGGTGCGCAGCGCGTTGGCGCGCTCGATCTGCCGCCGCAGGAAGGCGGAGATTTCGTCCCTGCTGGTGTGGGTTGCGGTCACGGGTCGTACGACGTGTCTCGGCTTGTGCGTATCCAATAGCATGAGCGATACGGTTCACCGTTGACGCAGGTCAACAGCGAACCTGCGCTACCCGGGTATTCTCCGTCGGACTCGTCCCTCGAGCACCCCGGCAAGACACGCAGAATGATCACCCGCCGCCAGTTCCTCAAGGCCGGAATCGCCGGCGGCGCGCTGCTGATCGCAGTGCGCGCCGCCTATGGGCCGTTCTCCGCCGATCCACTGGTTGCCGAGGACCCCGGCTTCGACTATGCAGTGCTGCGCGCGAAAGATCGCAGCGTTCTCGCGGGCGTGGCCCCTGTCATGCTTGCGGGCGCGCTGCCCGCCGACGGCGCCGAGCGGGCGCGCGCGATCGTCGAGGTCATCCGCGGTGTGGACCGCGCGGTGTCCGGACTTCCGCCCAGCGTCCAGGAGGAAGTCGCGCAACTGTTCGCTCTGCTGGGCTTTCCGGTGACGCGCCGCCTGCTGGCGGGCGTGGGCAGCCCCTGGCTCGAAGCGAGCGCAGACTCGGTGCGGCGCTTCCTGGAACGCTGGCGCGACAGCCGGTTCGCCTTGCTGCGCAGTGCATACGCGGCGCTGCACGAGCTGATCATGGCCGCCTGGTACGGCAATCCGGCGGCGTGGGCGCGTATCGGCTATCCCGGGCCTCCAACGGTTGTCACGAGCTGAACGGCGAACCCGAACCACAGAGACACAGAGGATTCTGATTGGGCGGAGGCGGGCTAGCACTGCGGACCGACGCGGACAAGAGTCCCACTCAACGCGATGAGTTTGTCTCCATTCTCTGTGTCTCTGTGCCTCTGTGGCAAGAGGGTTTTGAAAGACCACATCCATGAGCATGCGGGACGTAGTGGCTGAAGGTCTGGCGAGCGGTTGGACGGCGCACGACGCGGCCCGGCTCACCTCCGACCTGCGGCTCGAGGCGGACGTGGCGATCGTCGGCACCGGCGCGGGCGGCGGCACCGCGGCGGAGATCCTCTCGAACGCCGGGCTGCGTGTGGTGATGATCGAAGAGGGGCCGCTGCGCAGTGCGACGGACTTCCAGATGCTCGAGGCGGAGGCCTATCCGCAGCTTTACCAGGAGTCGGCCGGCCGCAAGACCAAAGACAAGGGCATCAACATCCTGCAGGGCCGCTGCGTCGGCGGCTCCACCACGGTCAACTGGACCAGCAGCTTCCGCACCCCGCCCCCGACGCTGGACTACTGGCAGCGCAACTTCGGGCTCGCCGAGCTGACCGTCGAGGAGCTGGCCCCCTGGTTCGCGATGATGGAGCGGCGGCTCAACATCGCGTCGTGGGCCACCACGCCCAACTCGAACAACGACGCGCTGCGGCGTGGTGCGCAGCGCCTCGGCATTCCTACCGGGGTCATGCGACGCAACGTCAAGGGCTGCTGGAACCTGGGCTACTGCGGCCTGGGCTGCCCCACCGATGCCAAGCAGTCGATGCTCGTCACCACGATCCCCGCAGCGCTGTCTCGTGGGGCGGTGCTGGTCAGCCGCGCACGGGTCCAGCGCCTGATACTGGAGAAGGATCGCGTGTCGGGGCTCGAATGCACCGCACTGGATGCGAGCGGCCTGCGACCGGGACCGCACAAGGTCATGGTTACCGCCCGGCACTACGTGCTCGCAGCCGGCGCCATCGGCAGCCCGGCCCTGCTCTCGCGCAGCGAGGCACCGGATCCTCACGGACAGGCTGGCCGTCGCACTTTTCTGCACCCCACTTGCGTCTCCGCTGCAGTCATGCCGGAGCGAGTGGACGGCTACGCCGGCGCGCCGCAGAGCATCTACTCCGACCACTTCCTCGATATCCAGCCCATCGACGGGGCGGTCGGTTACAAGCTCGAGGTGCCGCCGTTGCACCCGTTGCTGATGGCGACCACACTGCAGGGCTTCGGCGGGTTCCACGCCGAGCTCATGCGTGAGATGCCCTTCACGCAAGCCATCATCGCGCTGATGCGCGATGGCTTCCACCCGCAGAGCCAGGGCGGAACGGTCTCCCTGAAAAGCGACGGCTCACCCGTGCTCGACTATCCGCTCACCGATTTCCTGTGGGACGGCATGCGCCGCGCGCTGCTGAGCATGGCGGAGATCCAGTTTGCGGCCGGCGCGAAAGCCGTGTTGCCGGTGCACGAGGAAGCCGTGACGCATTCGAGCTGGGCGGAAGCGAAAGCGGCGGTCGAGCGCCTGCCGATGGCGCTGCTGAAGGCCCGCGTGGTGAGCGCCCACGTGATGGGTGGCTGCGCCATGGGCCGCGATCCGCAGACCTCGCTCGTCGATGGCAAGGGCCGGCACCATCAGCTCGCCAACCTGTCCGTGTTCGACGGTTCGGTCTTTCCCACCAGCATCGGCGCCAACCCGCAGCTTTCCATCTATGGGCTGACGGCGCGCAATGCGAGCCGGCTTGCGGCAGAGCTCACCGGCCGGCCTGCGCCGGCTATCGCTTAGGCGGAACCAAAAAACGCGTTAAGCACAGGGGACAAGCAAACCCCAACCGCATGAGCCACGAAGGTCACGAGTTCTCCTCCCTGGCTGAAGCGAGGTGATCTCAAAGCCTACGCCGCCGCGCGCTGCCCCCGGGCGGCCTTGGCCGCTTCCTCCTCCTTGATGATGCGGCGCAGGATCTTGCCGACGTTGGTCTTGGGCAGCGGCTCGGTGCGGAACACCACCTTGCGGGGGACCTTGTACCCGGTCAGGTGTTCCTTGCAGTGTTTGATCAGGTCGGCTTCGGTCAGCGCCGGGTCTTTCTTCACGACGACGATCTCCACCGCCTCCCCCGACCGCTCGTCGGCAACCGGGATGGCGGCGACCTCGAGCACGCCGGGATGGGTCATGACCACGTCCTCGACCTCGTTGGGGTAAACGTTGAAGCCCGACACCAGGATCATGTCCTTCTTGCGGTCCACCAGCTTGACGAAGCCGCGCTCGTCCATGAAGCCCATGTCGCCGGTGCGGAACCAGCCGTCGGCGGTGAAAACCTTCGCGGTCTCCTCGGGCTTGTGCCAGTATTCCTTCATCACCTGCGGGCCGCGCACACAGATCTCCCCGACTTCGCCCAGCGGCACCTCTGCGCCGCTGTCGTCGCGGATGCTCACCTCGGTGGAAGGCAGCGGCAGCCCGATGGTGCCGGTGAACTCCCTGGCGTCCAGGGGGTTGGCGCAGACGATGGGCGCGGTCTCGGTCAGCCCGTAGCCCTCGATCAGGGGCACGCCGAACACCTCTTTCCAGCGCTCGGCCACCGCACGCTGCACGGCCATGCCGCCGCCCACTGCGATCTTCAGCCCGCCGGCCTTCACTTCCCGAATCCCCGGGGCATTGAGCAGGGCGTTGAACAGCGTGTTGACTCCGGTTATGGCGGTGAACTCGACTTTCTTCAGCTCCTTGATGAAGCCGGGGATGTCGCGCGGGTTGGTGATGAGCACATTGTGTGCGCCGATCTTCAGAAAGGTCAGCAGATTGGCGGTCAGTGAAAACACATGGTACAGCGGCAGCGCCGTGATGACTGTCTCGCCACCCTCTTTCAGGTTCTGCCCGATCCAGGCGGCGGTCTGCTGCAGGTTCGCCACCATGTTGCCGTGCGTGAGGACCGCGCCCTTCGGTACGCCGGTGGTGCCGCCGGTGTACTGCAGGAAGGCTATGTCGTCCTGCGTGACCTCCACCGGCGCGAGCTGGCCGCCCTCCAGCGCGCGGCGCAGGTCGACCGCCTTGGGGATGTGCCACTCGGGCACCATGCCCTTGACGTACTTCACCACCAGGTTGGTGATGGTGCTCATCGGGAAGGACAGCAGGTCGCCGATGCGCGTGGTCAACACGTGCTCCACCGACGTGCGGTCCAGCCCCTGCTGCAGGGTGTTGGCGAAATTCTCCAGTACGACGATTACCCTGGCGCCGGAGTCGGCCAGCTGGTGCTGCAGCTCACGCGGGGTGTAGAGCGGATTCACGTTGACGACCGTCATGCCCGCCCGCAGCGCTCCGAACATAGTGACGGGATACTGCAGCAGGTTGGGCATCATGATCGCCACCCGATCGCCCTTGGACAGCCCGACCGACCCCTGCAGATAGGCTCCGAAGGCCCGACTCATGCGGTCGAGCTGGCTGTAGGTTATCGTGGCGCCCATGTTGCTGAAGGCCGGCAGGTCGGCATAGCGCTCGCAGCTCTTCTCCAGGATGTCCTTGAGGGAGGCGTATTCGCGCAGGTCGATCTCCGCGGGGACGCCTTCGGGATAGCTCTTCAACCAGATCTTTTCCATGGCGCTCGTCCAGGTATGGCGGCGCTCGGGGCCCGCCGCATGGTAATCGTCAGCCGCCCTTGCACACCCCGCGCACGCCCCGTCTCTTTGATGCAAGTCAAGCATTGCCGGGGGGAGGCGGAAGACAATGTAATTGTTGTATTGTAGGCCGGAAGGCGCTGCGGGGGGTCGCGTGCCTTCCGGCCCTTTCATATCCCCACCGACGGAGTAGACCATGGCCCAGAAGCTCAAAGCGAACACCGAAGACAAGAACGTCACCCAGCTGGTAATGGACTCGGCCCATCAGATCTGGCTGGCCGGCCTGGGTGCCTTTGCGGTCGCACAGACCGAAGGCCCCAAGCTGTTCAACACGCTGGTCAAGGAGGGCGAGTCGGTCCAGGCGAGAGCGGCCAAGGCGGCCAGCGCCCAGATCGACCAGGTGAGCAAGACCGCAACCGGCGCCTGGGACAAGCTGGAGCAGGTGTTCGAGGAACGCGTGTCGAAGTCGCTGAACCGCCTGGGCGTGCCGACCTACAAGGATATCCAGACCCTGTCGAAGCGGGTGGATCAGCTCAACGCGAGCGTGCAGGAACTTGTCCAGGCCGGTGGCGGCGCCAGGAAGGCGGCCCCCCGCAAGCGCGCCCACAAGGCGGGTGGCAAGGAGACGGCGGCCCGCGCTGGCTGATCGCACTACATGCTCCGAGCGCACGCCGCCGGCAAGATCAGCCGGGCGGGGCAGTCCCGGGTCGGCCTGGCCCTGGCGGGCGGCGGTCCGCTGGGAGGTATATATGAGATCGGTGCGCTGCTCGCGCTGGCGGACGCGCTGGAGGGCGTCGACCTCAACGACTTGCACGTCTACGTTGGGGTCAGCTCCGGGAGCCTGATCGCGGCGGGGCTGGCCAACGGGCTGAGCCCGGCTGAGCTGTATCGGATCTACATCCAGAACGCCTCGGTCGAGCATCCGGTCACGGCGGACGTGTTTCTGCGTCCCGCCTTCGGCGAGTACTACCGGCGGGCGGTGGCCATACCCGGGCTGCTGCTCGATTCGCTGTGGGACTTTCTCCAGCACCCGCTGGAGCGCGGCCTGTGGGGCTCCCTGCAGGGGCTGGGGCGGGCGATCCCGCTCGGGGTGTTCGACAGCGCGCCGATGGAGCGATTCCTAGACCGGCTGTTCACCACTGGCGGGCGCACCAATGACTTCCGCAAACTCAAGCATCGCCTGTATCTTGTTGCCACCGACCTGGACAGCGGCGAGTCGGTCGAGTTCGGTGCCCAGGGCTACGACCACGTGCCCATCGCCAAGGCGGTGCAGGCAAGCACCGCGCTGCCGGGCCTGTTTCCGCCGACCCGGATCGACGGGCGCGACTTTGTCGACGGGGCGCTCAAAAAAACGCTGCATGCCTCCGTGGCCCTGCGCGAGGGCGCCAGCCTGGTGTTCTGCATCAACCCCCTGGTGCCCTTCGATGCCAGCCTGGCGAGGAAGCACGGCAAGCCCAAGCATGACAAGCTGATCCAGGGCGGCCTGCCGGTGGTGCTGGCGCAGACCTTCCGGGCGCTCATCCACTCGCGCATGCAGGTGGGCATGGCCCAGTACGAGAAAGCCTATCGCGACGCTGACGTCCTCCTGTTCGAGCCCAACCCGGACGACGCGGAGATGTTCTTCACCAACGTGTTCAGCTATGCCAACCGGCGCCGCGTGTGCGACCACGCCTACCAGCGCACGGTACGCGAGATCGCGCGCCGCCGCCGCGAGCTCGGCCCCATCCTGGCGCACCACGGCATCCGGCTGCGCGCCGAGGTCCTCGACCAGGAACAGCCTCACGTCAAGAGCAGTCCGTCGCTGCGCCTGATCTCCGGGCGCGGGGTCAAGACCAGGCTCGATGCCAGCCTGAGTGGCCTGGACCAGTGGCTGAGCGAACGGCGCGCACCTGCCGGCTTGCACGGACCGAAGGCGAAAGCGCATTGACCAGCAGAAGACGTGGAGGGAAACCTCATCGACCACGAAGGACACGAAGGAACACGAAGGACTGCAACACCGAAGCGACTCAGGTGGTCGCCGCTACTGCCGGTCTGCGTGTCGCCCCTCACCCCAACCCTCTCGCGCGGGGGGAGAGGAAGCACCGTGCGAATCTGCTCGGAGAAGGCCCGCTGCCTTCGATATCCCGGGGTTTTCTTCGTGCTCCTTCGTGTCCTTCGTGGTTAATGGGTTTTCTTTCACGCAGATCCGGAGCCAGATCTCTTGTCGGAGGGACCGGTGAAGAAGACAGCCTGGCGGGCATTTCCCTATCCAGACGAGGCGTTCGATTACACCGGCGCCGCACTGAAAAAGCACTGGGACCGGCTGCACCGAGGCGACCAGGAACCCTATCCGGGCGCCCAGTATCTGACCAGGCTGGGTAAGGGCAACCGCGCCCTGGTCGATTCGATTCCCCGCTTCGACGGCGATTACGCCGCATTGTCGGAGCGGGTGCTCGAGACCTGGCGGCTCTACCACCGCGGGGAGTTTGCTGCTGCCGCCGAGTCGGGGCTCAGCCTGGGCGTCCCCGGCTATGCGGCAGCCAACAAGGCCACGGCCATGTATGCCCACTACCTCGAGCAGAGCAAGCCCGCGAAGCTGAAGCTGTTCCAGGAGATTGCCACGCGGGCCGACGAGGCCCGGGGCATCCTGCCCGACGACGTCAACTCCCACTATCTCTACGCCAACGCGCTCGGACGCTACAGCCAGGGCATCTCGGTGGTCGAGGCCCTGTCCCAGGGCCTGGGTGGGAAGGTCAAGGCGGCGCTCGAGCGCACTCTGGCCCTGCAACCGGAGCATGCAGAGGCGCATGCGGCCATGGGCACCTATCACGCCGAGGTGGTGAGCAAGGTCGGCGGCATGCTCGCCGGGCTGACCTACGGCGCGAGCAAGGACCAGGCGCTGGAGCACTTCGAGCGGGCGCTCAAGCTGCATCCGCAGTCGGCCATCGTGCGCATCGAGTTCGCCAACGGCCTGCTGCTGCTGTTCGGCAACCGTCGGATCGACGACGCCACGCGGCTGTACGTCGAGGCCTCCAAGCTGGAACCCAGCGATGCAATGGAGAAGCTGGACGTTGAGTTCGCCAAGTCCCGGCTGGAGGAGGAGTAGCTGCCAACGCTCAGCAACTCAAGCTCTAGAACGCCAAGGACGCCAAGGGAGAGGCGCATCACTCCCGCAGCACGAGCGAACCCACAAGCCTGCTCTTTGTCAATCCCGCTCGTCGCTGATGGCACCGCCTAGTGGCGGTTGCTGTTCGGTGCGCTTTGTCATCGATCGAGGCTTGGAGGATTGCTTCTCGCTCTTGGCCGTTGCTCGAGTCTTGCTGGATTTCCTTGGCGTCCTTTGCGTCCTTGGCGTTGAGCGCTTGTCCTGGATCCCTTCGCCAGGGGCGAGCGCAAGGCGATCGGCCTCGTCTGGGGTGGGCGGTGAGTCCCACGAGCCGAGCAGGGTAACGAACAGAAGCTGCTCGAACTGGCCTGCGAAAAGCTGCGCCACGGGTTCGGGGTCGGCGATCAGATTGCGGTCGGTGACGATACCGAACTGAACGCCGCCGTCGTAGCTCATGATGCTGATGCCCAGCCCGATGGTGCCCGACTGCGGCACCCAGCACACGACTTCCTTCAGGCGTGTGCCGGCCATGTGCAGGGGCTGCTGGGGACCGGGCACGTTAGTCATCACCGCGGTGGCGCGGCTGGCGAGCAGGTCGAGAATTTCCTGCTGGACGCGCTTGGGTGCCATGCCGACCGCCGCCAGCAGTCCGAGGGCGACCAGCGCCTGCCTCGAGGCCTTCAGCTCGGTCATGCGCCGCTTCACTTCGTACAGCCGCTCCAGCGGGTTCTCGATCCCCAGTGGCAGCAGCACGGCGACCAGACCGAAGTAGTTGCCCAGTGCGTTGGCCTTCTCCTCGGGACGCATGTTCACGGGGACCAGCGCGCGCAGCTCGACGCCTTCCACGGGATCCCCCTGGTCCTGCAGGTAGGTGCGCAGCGCGCCCGCCACGCAGCTCAGCAGCACATCGTTGACCGAGGATCCCGTCGAGTGGGCGACCGCCTTGACCTCGTCGAGCGCCAGCCGGTCGGTCCAGGCTACCCGCTTGGCCCCGGTGGGGGTGCCCTTGAAGCGCGTGGGCGAGTCGGTGGGCATCAACGCCAGCCGCGCTGCTTCGGCGGCGAGGTCGATGCCCTGGCGCGCGTAGTCGAGCGCATGGGTAGGGTGCAGCAGCAGGTCGAAGTAGGCTCCCACCAGGGCGTTGCCGGTCTGCCAGGTCGCGCCCACCGTGCTGGTGACCGGCGCGAGCCAGCGGCCGAGCAGGTTGTCTGCCTCGGCGGTGCCGGGCTCGGGATGCGGCGGTGCTGCCGCGGCGCCTTCGTCGGTCAGCCCCAGCAGCACCTTCGCCAGTGCGATGCCGTCGGCGTAGCAGTGGTGGATGCGGGCCACCCATGCGCTTCCGCCGGCGTACCGGTCCACCAGGTGGAATTGCCAGAGCGGGCGCGCGGGATCCAGCGGCGTGCTGACGAGGTCGCTGACGAGGTCGTACAACTCGCGCTTCCCAGCCGGCCGTGGCAGGCCGATGCGGCGCACGTGGAAGCTCAGATCGAAGTCGTCGGCCCGCTCCCAATGGGCCGAGTCGCCGTCCATCACCACCCGCTGGCGAAAACGCGAATGGCGCAAGAAGCGCGTCTCGATCAGCGTCTGGAAGTGCTCGAAGCTGATCTTGCGGTCCAGGGCAATGACCCCCGCGACCATCATCGGGTTCGCCGGCCGGTCCATCCGCAGCCACGCGGTGTCGATGGCCGACATGGGCTCGCGTCTAGGCATGATCTGTACTCGGGCGCACTGTTACCGGCGCGTGGCGGCTTAGCAGGTTCACGATACAGAGCGCCGATGCCAGCTTCCTTGCGTTACGTCAAAGGGATGCCACCGGGCCGGTCCTAGATTAGTGCCATCGTGAGCGGTATTGTCAATCCCGTCCATTCGGTCGAGGAGCGATTGCCATGCGTTACTTCATCACCGGCGCCACCGGCTTCATCGGTTCGCGGCTCGCCAAAAGGCTTCTGGAGCGCGATGGCTCCGTGGTCTATTTCCTGGTCCGCGATCACAAGCTGGCCACAGCGGATGCCCTGCGCGCACGCTGGGGGGTGGGTCCCGAGCGCGCCATCCCGGTAGTGGGCGATCTGACCCAATCGCACCTGGGTGTTGCCCAGGTCGATCGCGAGCGGCTGCGCGGTCAGATCGACCATTTCTTCCACCTGGCTGCGGTCTACGATCTCAAGGCGAGCGCCGAGGCCCTGGAGATGGCCAACGTCCAGGGCACCCGCCATGCAGTCGAGTTCGCGGGTGAGATCGGGACAGGCTGCTTCCATCTGGTGAGCTCCATCGCCGCGGCCGGGTTCTACGAAGGCGTCTTTCGCGAGGACATGTTCGACGAGGCGGAGAACCTCGAGCACCCGTACTACCGCACGAAGCACGAGTCCGAGCGCATCGTGCGCGCGGAGTACAAGCGGCCCTGGCGGATCTACCGCCCCGGCATCGTGGTGGGGGACTCGCGCACCGGCGAGATGGACAAGATCGACGGGCCCTACTATTTTTTCAAGCCGATCCAGAAGCTGCGTGCGATGCTGCCGGCGTGGATGCCCGCCATTGGCCTCGAGGGCGGCCGGCTCAACCTGGTGCCGGTGGACTTCGTGACGGCGGCCATGGATCACATCGCTCACCAGCCTGGCCTGGACGGCGGGTGCTTCCATCTCACCGACCCCCACCCCCGGCGGGTGGGCGATCTGCTGAACATCTTCGCCCGGGCCGGTCACGCTCCGGAGATGACGCTGCGGGTGAACACCCGCATGTTCGGCTTCATTCCCGAGAATCTGCGCCGCGGCCTCACGCACCTCAAGCCGGTGCGCCGCATCGGCGAGCAGATCATGAAGGACTTCGGCCTGCCGCCGGGAATCCTGCAGTTCGTCAACTACCCGACACGCTTCGACAACCGCGAAGCTCAGCGCGCGTTGGCCGGCTCAGGAATCGAGGTTCCGCCGATCGAGGCCTACGCCTGGAAGCTGTGGGATTACTGGGAGCGGCACCTGGATCCGGACCTGTTCGTCGATCGCAGCCTGAAGGGTGCGGTGAAGGGCAAGGTCGTGATGATCACCGGCAGCGGCCAGGGCATAGGCAAGGCGACGGCACTCAAGATCGCCGCGGCCGGCGCGACCGTGCTCGTGGTGGACCGCGAGGCGGAGCGGCTGGCCGAGACGAAGCAGGAGATCGAGGACGCAGGCGGCCGGGCGGCCACGTACCAGTGCGATCTCACCGAGCTCGATCAGGTCGACGGCATGATCGCGCAGGTGCTCGCTGAGCATGGCGCAGTGGACATCCTGGTCAATAATGCCGGGCGCTCGATCCGGCGGTCAATCGAGCACTCCTTCGACCGCTTCCACGACTTCGAGCGTGTCATGAAGCTGAACTACTTCGGCGCGCTGCGCGTGACGCTGGGCCTGCTGCCAGCCATGCAGAAGAGGAAGCAGGGCCACGTGATCAACATCTCCTCCATCGGCGTGCTTACCAACGCCCCGCGCTTCTCCGCGTACGTGGCCTCCAAGGCTGCGATAGACGCCTTTGCGCGCTGCGCCGCATCGGAGTTCGCGGACGACGGCATCGCCTTCACCACCGTCAACATGCCGCTGGTGCGCACCGCCATGAGCGCGCCGACCAGAATCTACCAGCAGACCCCGATGCTGTCGCCGGAAGAGGCCGCCGACCTGGTCGTCAAGGCCGTCATCGAGCGCCCGGAGCGCGTCGCGACGCGGCTGGGGATATTCGCCGAGGTTGTGCACGCGGTGGCGCCGAAGGTCGGCCACATCATCATGAACACCGCCTATCGCATGTTCCCCGAGTCCGCAGCCGCGCTGGGCAAGCAGGAGGCCGAGGTCCAACCCACGCCCGAGCAGATCGCGTTCGTCGAGCTCACGCGCGGGTTTCATTTCTAGGACCAAAGCGGCTCGAGAGATGACGATCCTGGCAAAGAATTCCCCGGGATCCGTGTAGTTCCGCCCCAAGGCTTGAACCACGGAGGACACGGAGGAACACGGAAATCTTGTTGTGGTCGGTCGGTCTGCACCGTGGGTACCTTGTGGGCATCTCCACACGCGACACGACGGTCGAGATGTGGCTGTTTTCCTCCGTGTCCACCGTGTCCTCCGTGGTTCATCTGTCTGGAGTAGTTCTCTCATAGCAGCCGGTTGGGTATACCGGCTGCGCCGGGTTACGACGGGAGACGAGTCGCCCCGGCGCGGATCTCGTCGTACAGGCGTTGCGCAACCGCTGCGGAGAACAGCAGCGTGAGGTGGCCCACGCCCACAAATGGGATGTTCGTGGCGTGAGCAAGGATGGCGCTGTCCTGCGGCGCGACGAAGTTGTCGTTCCAGGTGAATAACGACACGATTGGGACCCGCGGTGGTGCGTGTTCTGTTGCGTTGAGGGCCGCGAGCCAGGGGTTGCCCGGACGCAGTTGCGCGCCGTCGGCGCCGATCGCCAGCCGGGCAAGCGCGCTACCGTGGTGGGGTGAGCCCAGCGTGATCACTCGCGCCACGCGCGTGACCCCATGGTTTCTCAGGTAGGCGCGGGCGATCAGGCCGCCCATGCTGTGGCCGACCAGCACCACTTGCGATGCCTGCGTCTCTTCGCAGATCCGCTCGATCTCGTCGGCAAGCTGGCGTGCCAGTGCGAACATCAAGCCGATCTGCAGCAGCCTCAGGACGATGGCCGCCAACAGAGCCAGCACCAGACATAGCGCTATCGGCACGCCGGCAGACGCAAGCCATGCTCCGGCGAGCAGGTAGAGCCCGAGCTCCAGGATGAGCAGCGCGATCAGGTAGCGAGCGAGCACGGGGCGGGGGCGTGTTTCCGACTTGGCGAGATGCTAGCGCACTCGTTACCGTCACCCGAGACAGTTGGAGGAGGGCAGCGCCCCATGCGGGTTGGGTATTGGGTATAGGGTGTAGCGTGTAGGCTGTAGCGGGAACGGAAGTTGCCTTCGGCGACTGAAATGACCATCTACGACCTCAAACCGAAGTTCCAGACCCTGCTGCGGCCGATCACGCGCGCCCTGCATGACATCGGGGTGACCGCGAACCAGGTGACGCTGGCGGCCTGCCTCCTGTCGGTCGCCCTGGGCGTTGTGCTGTGCCTGTGGGTGCAGCATAGTGCCCTGTTCCTGCTGCTGCCGCTCTGGCTGTCCCTGCGCATGGCGCTCAACGCCATCGACGGCATACTGGCCCGCGAGTTCGGCCAGAAGTCCGACCTCGGCGCCTTCCTCAACGAGCTGACCGACGTGGTGTCGGATGCGGTCCTGTATCTGCCTTTCGCGTTCCTGCCGCACTTCGGCTGGCTGGAGGTGACGGTGGTGATCCTCCTCGCTGCCCTGTCCGAGATGGCCGGAGTGGTGGCCGTCATGACCGGCGCATCGCGGCGCTACGATGGACCTATGGGGAAGAGCGATCGCGCTTTCGTGCTCGGCGCGCTCGGACTGGCCATCGGTCTGGGACTGCCGCCGGCAGCTTGGCAGCTCGCGGTCTTTCCGGTCATGGCGCTTCTGCTGTGCGTGACGATCGCCAACCGCGTGCGCCGCGGCCTGGCAGAGGCCGCGGATGATGGCAAGGGGCCGGCATGATCGAGCGGCCGGCCGCTGCGCTGATCACCGGCTTCGCGCGTCTGGTCACCGGCGTGCAGGCGCGCTGGATCGGCTGCGGGCCGTCGAGCGAGCAGCGCATCTACTACGCCAACCACAGCAGCCACGGCGACTTCGTGCTGATCTGGACCGTGCTGCCCACGGCGCTGCGGGCATGCACGCGTCCAGTTGCCGCACGCGACTACTGGGATGCGGGCGAGCTGCGCCGCTTCCTGATCCACCGCGTGTTTCGCGGGGTGCTGGTGGACAGAGGTGCAGACCCGAAAGCGAAGGATCCCCTGGTGCCGCTGATCGAAGCCCTCGACCAGAGTGACTCGCTGATCATCTTCCCCGAAGGCACACGCAACACGGAGGAGGAGATGCTGCCCTTCAAGAGCGGGATCTACCATCTCGCCCGGCAGCGCCCTGGCGTGGATCTCGTCCCAGTGTGGATCGAGAACGTCGGCCGCGTCATGCCCAAGGGGCAGGTCCTGCCAGTCCCGCTGCTGTGCTCGGTCAACTTCGGCGCGCCCATCCGCCTGCAGGAGAGAGAGGACAAGCAGGCTTTCCTGGATCGGGCGCGGCTTGCCATCATCGAGCTGCAGAGGCGTGCATGACTGCGCAACAGCAGACCCTGTGGCTGCTCGCCGGCACCGCCGGCGTGCTGGTGTTCGCCACCCTCGTGGGACAAGGCCTGAGATGGCGCTTCGCCGCGCGCGGGCAGGGCGACAACCCCGTCATCGCCAACCTCAACGCGCGCATTTACGCGTGGTGGGTGATGGTTGGCTTGATGGGGGCCGCCTTCGTGTTCGGCAAGACCGGCGTGATCGTGCTCTACGGTCTCGCTTCGTTCTTTGCGCTGCGTGAGTTCATCACGCTGACGCCAACCCGTCGCGGCGACCATGTGGCGCTGCTGGTGTCTTTCTTCATCGTCCTGCCGGGCCAGTACCTGCTGGTGGCGAGCGAGCAGTACGGAATGTTCGCCATCTTCATCCCGGTCTATGCGTTCCTGATCCTTCCGATCCTGCAGGCGCTGTCATCCGATACCAATCATTTCCTGGAGCGCTCCGCCAAGGTGCAATGGGGCCTGATGATCGCGGTGTACTGCATCAGCCATGTGCCCGCGTTGTTGCTGCTGCACATCTCCGGATACGAGGGCCGCAACGTTCTGCTCATCGCCTTTCTGATCATCGTGGTGCAGATGAGCGACGTGCTGCAATACGTGTGGGGCAAACTCTTCGGTCGCCGCAAGATCGCGCCTGAGCTGTCCCCTTCGAAGACGGTCGAGGGATTCGTCGGTGGAGTCTTGACGGCCTCCGCGCTGGGCGGGGCGCTGTGGTGGATCACGCCGTTCAGCGTGTGGGAAGCGGCCGGCATGGCGGTGATCATCTGCATCATGGGCTTCCTCGGCGGGTTGGTCATGTCCGCCATCAAGCGCGACCGCGGTGTGAAGGACTGGGGACACATGATCGAGGGCCACGGCGGCATGCTCGACCGGCTCGATTCGGTGTGCTTCGCCGCGCCGATTTTCTTTCATGTCACGCGGTACTTCTACACCGCTTGAAGCGACAGCTTGCTGTTGGCGCGCCTGCCTGAGTAAGGAAGGCGCCGGACAGCGGGTTGATGCGGATCAGCGAGGGAGAAAGACGCAGCGCGTCAAGCTGTCTATTGCGAGACTGGAACGCAAGTGATGCGCTGGTTCTCCAGGACGCACTCCAGGTTGCCGTTCAACCTGAACTCAGTGCGCTTTTTCCCCTCCTCCACGCTGACGCGGATCATATCTTCCGCCAATACCGCCGGCGCCTGCGCGAGCGTGAGGGCCAGCAAACCGGCATGAATCCTGACGAACATGATGAAACTCCAAGGTCGAGATATACGTATAGCTTACAGCGGGGCCCTGATGGCGGCGTGTCCTGGCGCAAGGTGTGAACACGCACAGCCACAGGGAACGGCTGGGCGGGTAGTCCCGCACAGCCGTCCGGCATAGTCGCGTTTACATCGGCATGATCACCGTGTCGATCACGTGGATCACGCCGTTATCGGCGGCGATGTCGGTCTTGGTGACGGTCGCGTTGTCTACCATCACCTTGCCGCCGTCGACGCTAACCATGAACGAGTCGCCCTCGACGGTCTTCACTGCGCCGGGCTTGACGTCCTTGGCCATTACCTTACCGGGCACGACGTGATAGGTCAGCACCGCGGCGAGCTTGGCCTTGTCCTTCAGAAGCGCGTCCAGATCGGCTTTCGGGATCTTGGCGAACGCGGCGTCGGTCGGCGCGAACACGGTGAACGGCCCTGGGCCCTTCAATGTGTCGACCAGGCCGGCGGCCTTGAGCGCGGTGGCGAGCGTGTTGAACTGTCCGGCCGAGACGGCGGTATCGACGATGTCCTTGGCCCAGGCATTCGTGGCGATCAGGGTTGTGGCAGCGATTGCAAGCAAAGCCTTCTTCATGTTGAGCTCCTTGGGTTGGTTGCGCGGCGCCGACCGGTGCGCACGACACCGCATGAACGGATAGCTGGAAAGCGCCCCAGCGTGGCTTTTCACACCGAAAAACGGTTGCTCACTTCACGCGCGCGACCGCCGAGCGCCCGGCTCGTGCCCTGCGATGTCGATCGCGCTCCATTCGATCTCCCGGGAAACCTGACAGCGGCGGCCGACTGCCTCCTCACCGCAGCGCGGTCTTCGCGCCGCAGGCTGCAGCGATCGCCGCGTTTTCTTCCGCGGCTGCAGGTGCCGAGTAGGCGGGCAGGCCGTGGTGCTTGTCGGCCCAGACGATCTCGCCGTTGGCGAAGTTGCCGCTGTACATCTGCCACGCGTTCACGGCAACCCGCCCGGCGCCGCAATCCACCGCGTACAGCACCTTGACCGAGCGGTGCGGATACCACGGCGCGCCGGTCACAGGATCGAGTCCGAGCGTGATGGTTTCGGCGTAGTTGCGTAACACCCATACCGACTTTGCACCGGCGGAGAACCGATCGATGTAGGCGGCGCTAGTGCTCGCGCCCGCAACCAGCGTCCACTGGGGTGCGGCGGCCTGGGCAGCCGTGGCGAGAGTCAGGGCGGTGGCGGTGATGATACGGCTCAGCATGGTTATCTCCTTGATTGGGCGACTGAAATAAGGTTGCGTCGGTGGACCGGGATGGATTCGGTTAGGCGTGTCTAACGCTTGTCTAAGACAAAGCATCACACGACTTGGACAAGATGTCAATAGATCTATGCAAGACCTGGACAAATGGTCGACAGAGCTGATGAAGCCTGTCAGCCCGGATCAGCGATGCTTGAACCGGTCGCCCGTCTATGGGAGGGGGTAGGTGAGCACGCACGGAGGGCGTTCATGGCATTGCCGACTCGAGCGGTCAGCCGCACACCTGGACGCCCGTCGGCACGACTACCAGGACAAGACCTGGTCATGGATTGGTGTCTGGGCTGGCCTCGCTCGCTTCGGGGCCTTTTGCCGCCTCGGCGATTGAATCAGCGCTTCGCCGGCTTGCCGGCAGGAAAGGGGGTTAGCGGATTGCCAGCGATACGCGCGGACGGCGAGGGCCGGCTAGCAGGTGGGCGGCGGCGGAACCTGGAACGCCAGGATCCAGTACGGCTTGCCGCTGAAAGCGAACTCCCCTGCGATGGTCATGCCGAGCCCATCCGCGTGGGCAGCCAGCGAACGTGCATTGTCCTTCGCAATGAACGCGACACCCGCGTCGTAACCGCCCGCGACCTCGCGGCGCAACGCGTCGTACAGTCCGCGTAGCAGCCCGCGGCCCCGGTGGCTGTGCGCCACGCATACCGGACCATAGATGAACGTGTTCTGCGATGCGAGCGGCCGGCCGAGAAAGCTCGCGCGCGGGAACTGCTCGATCAGTGCGGCAAGCAGCGGGAGCTGGCGGTGGAACACGAGGGTGCCGGCGCACAAATAGCCGCAGATCTCCCCGGCGTCATCGGCCACCATCACCGCGACCTCCCGTGCCATTTGCGCGAAGTGCTCCGCAGTGAAAGCGGCGGAAAGGAATCCATCGCGGCGCTGCTCCTCCGTCAGGTTGGCATGAAGGTTGCCGTTCTGGATCGCCAGGACTGCAGGGAAATCGTTGGGCGAAGCGGTGCGGTATCGCATCGGCGCATTTTACCGGCGGGGCACAGGAGAAGAGGCGATGGAACGGTTCGTGGTAGCAGCCTTGGTCTTGTTCTTCGGCGTAGGGTTGGTCATCTACGCGTTCCGGGCTTTCGAGTCCGGAGAAGTGCGTGCGGGACCGAACTTCCCGCACGGCGTGCTCACGCCCACCCGCGACGACAGTCCCGGGATCTTCCACGCCTTCGTCCTGCTTTACCTGTGCGGGGGCATTGTCCTGGCGGTTTGGGGGCTGCTGATGGTGTTCGGAATGGCTGCCCCCATCGCGCTGAACTGAATCGGCGCGCGACAGCATGCACGACGAACCGATGAAACGGCCACTGCTGGAACGCTGGTTCGAGCGCACGTTCGGCGACGACGCGCCGACGCATCTGGGCTCCGGGTGGTTCAGCGGCACCGTGTCGGTCTTTCTCGGGGCCTGCGGATTGGGCGCGGTCGCAGTGCTGCACTTCCCAGAATGGCTCTCGTCGGAGCAGTTTCGCGCAGCTTATCCGATGGACCTGATGCGGGCGCTGGTCGAACTGATCATCGGGCTTGCGCTCTTGTTCGGCTGCCTGAACCTGCTCCTGCGGAAGAAGAAGACGCTCGGACTCACCGGACTTCTACTGGCGGGATCGGCCACCGTGCTGGGCGGTGCCCAGGTGCAGATCGATGCACAGTTCGACAAGCCGTTCCATCTCGGCTTCGACTGGTTCCTGCTCAATCTGTTCTTCCTCGCGCTGGTGTTCGTGCCGCTGGAGCGGCTGTTCCCGAGACTGCGGGAGCAGGGCGTGTTCCGCTTCGGCTGGACCACCGACGGTGTGCATTTCCTCGTCAGCCACGTCGGCGTGCAGGCGCTGACGTTTCTGACACTACTGCCTGCTACCGTGGTCGCTGCCTACCTGGTGAGCCCGGTGCTGCGGGACGCGGTCGCCGCCCAGCCGATCTGGCTGCAGGTGCTGGAGCTGATGCTGATCGCCGATGTGGTCCAGTACTGGATGCATCGCGCCTTTCACAGCGTTCCATGGCTATGGCCGTTTCACGCCGTGCACCACTCGAGCCGCGCGCTCGATTGGCTGGCGGGCTCGCGCCTGCATGTGGTCGACGTGCTCGTCACGCGGTCGATCATCCTGGTGCCGATCTTTCTGCTCGGCTTCGCGCAAAGCGCCCTGTATCTTTGGCTGGTGATCGTGGCGTTCCATGCGATCTTCAACCACGTGAACCTGAAGTTCCGCTTCCGGTGGATCGAGCCGATCCTAGTCACGCCGCGTTTCCATCACTGGCATCACGCCGTAGCTCCGGTGGACAAGAACTTCGCCGTGCACTTTCCGTGGATCGACCGACTCTTCGGCACTCATCACATGCCCGGCGGCGCCTGGCCCGAGGCTCTCGGAATCGAAGAGCATCCGGTGCCGGAAGGCTTCTTCAGCCAGCTGGTCTATCCCTTCGTACGCCGCTAGGCCGCCCTCGCGGGCTATCGCACCGACTCTGTGCGTTTGTTCGGGGCGACAGCATGAGCGACGCTCAAACTCAATTCTGCTTCAAGGTAGTGTCAAACAACGTGAATGCCGTGGGCTTTCTCAGTGAAGATCGCTAACTGACCACTTACAACGGAGGCGCCTCCACGCCGATCTGCTGCAGGATGCCCCGCGGCGCGCCCCCGGGGATCGGCTCGGGATGAATCTCCACGATCTTGTCCCCGCGCACCTTGTAGAAGAAGTAGTGCTCCGGAATGCGCACGGCCTTGCCCGTCGGGGCGATGGGGTCCATGCCCGGGAGGTTCCAGGTTCCGGTGTGGGTCCCGCCTTGCCGCCACTTCACGGCGAAGCAGTCGGGGCGAACCTCGATCGGATCATGATCGTAGTGCCAGTCGGGGAAGCCGGTGTAGAGCGCGCGCAGCATGGCCAGGAACTGCGCCTTGTCGAGCACGCGGGTGGCAGCGATGAAGCGCAGATCGTCCGAGACGGTGGCTGCGACCCGCTCGAGGTCGTGGGTCGCCAGGCCCTGCATGTACTCGAGAAGGACTTGCGGAATCGCGGCCACGGCGGCTCTTGAGGTCTCGTTGGCGCGGACGGTGGGTTACTGCTGTTCCTTGAGCTGTTCCCAAAAGGCGGGATCGCGCCAGAAGGCGTCGGCGAGCTTTTCGTTGCGTGGTGCGTTGGCGCGAAACTGTTCGCGCGCCTCCACGCTGACGAAACAGTAGAGCTTGTCCTCCGGCGATATCCAGTAGATCGAGCAGTCGGTGGGCACCGGAGTGCCCTTGGCGACGCTCATCGCACAATGACCCTGGAACTGGGTGTCTGCGGCGAAGCTCGACCCGCACGCGGCGGCCGCAAGCGCCGCGGCTATCACGACAAGGCGCAGACGCATCCTAGGTCTGTTTCAGGTAGAACCCGATCGGCACAGTCACCGCGTGCTCGCGCCCGCGCAACCGGAACGGCACGAACAGCTTCGAGACGCGGCGGACCATCACCACCGCCTGGTCGTCGAGCACGCGGAAGCCGCTGGTGCGATGGAGCTCCACCGCTGCGACCATGCCCTCGGCGTCGACCCGGACCTGCACCAGCGCGGTACCCGTCCAGCGCCAGCGCCGGGCTTCGTCCGGGTAGTCGCTCGGGGTGATCTTCTTGCCGACCTTGAGGGACAGCTCCTGCTCGAGCGACTTGAGCGCCTCCTCCTCAGTGAGCATCATGCCCGGGTAGAGCGCGAAGTCCGGCGCGCCGAGCGCGGCGAGGCGGACAGGCTTGGGTCGCTGCTGCTTACGGGCCGCCTTCGTCCGCTTGGCGGGCTTCTTGGCATGCAGAGCGCGTGCTACCTGCTTCGCTCGGACGACTTCCTGCGATGGCGCCACCATCCTGGCGATCGGCGCTGCGCCAACCCCCGCATGGACCAGCGTAGCCTGCGCGCCCAGACAAAGCGAGCCGAGCGTGACCAGGCAGATCGGATATAGCCTGCGCATTTCGTGCTCTCGACGCGTCCTTATCTGCTTGGACAGAAGTATAGACCACACCGGTCCGCCCCGCCGGATAAAGACTACTGGCGCGCACCGGGCGACGAGCAGACCCTTATAACGGCGATCCGCGACGCGTGCTTGAACGGTCCGGGCTGCAGGTCGCGGGCTGCCCTGGCGCAGTACGCTTGGCTATCGCGCCATGCCTCTGTGGGAGCCGCTCAACCGCGGCGTGGCACGCCGCGGGCCAGCGAGTAGGCTAGCAGCCCCAGCCCCATCAGCAGCAGCCCATGGCCGAACCACATCAGCGGCCGGTACTGCTGCTCGATCTCACCGCGCAGGTGCAGGGTGACGCTGGCACCGGGCCGGGGCGGGCCAACCTCCTCGAGCAGGAACAGGTAATTCCCCGCGGCCTGCACCTCGAAGGTGCGGACCGTCTTGTCCACCCGGCCGGTGGGGTTCACAAGCAGGGGTTGCTCGATCACGGGGTAGTCCTGGTCCAGCAGCGTGGCCAGGTACTCGACCGGCTGGCTTTCCCCCTCGGCGGGAAACTCGAAGGTGAGGCCCAGCCTCAGGCGGTTGAGCTCCGGCCGCAGGGTCAACTCCACGGGTCGATAGGCGAGCCCCTTGCGGAAGCGTTGGATCGTGCCGTCGGGCAGCGTCCAGCGGTCGGAGCGCTCGGTTACGGTGACGCTCTGCAGCTCCTCGCCGCTGACATACTCGCAGTAGCCGTAATAGGCGGGGCCGAGGACGACGCCCAGGACGATCAGCAGGATGGCGGGGCCGGACATGCGGCTGCTTATACTTGTAGCCGCGTCCGTCTGCAAGACAGCAAAAAACCTCTCACCACGAAGACACGAAGACACGAAGAAAACCTTCGTAAGGTCAACTTCGGGATCTTGGGCGTTACGCTCTTCCGCCAGGCGAGACGATGTGAGGGCTCCCTCTCGCATCAAGAGAGGGTGAGGTGAGGGTGAGCGAAGTGCCGTGCATCGGAAACGCCTTCACCCTGGCCATGATCTGAGCAGGCACGCACTGCCCTTCCTGGGTTCTTCGTGCCTTCGTGTCTTCGTGGTGAGCGGTAAAGGGGTCAGCGCAGCGAGGCGTTCAGCGTGTCAAGCGCTGCGGCACCGGGGCACAGCTCGCGTTCGCCGAGCTGGTTGAATGGCATGTCCACAGTGTTCAGGTGCGCGTGCAGGTCTGCGGGCTCGGGATCGGCGTAGAGCAGGCCGGTTACGACCTCGCCGGCGGCCTGGCGCTCCTGCAGATAACGCATCGCGGCGATCCGGTCGTGCGGATCGTACTCCGCGTGCAGCTTGCGCAGGCGCAGCACCGTGCCGTCGTGCTGAGTGACCTCCTCGACCGTTCCCGGCGCGTAGTCGGCCTTGATCTCGGGCCGCCCGGTGATGAAATCGAGCCGGTTCACCGCTTCGTTGTGCTCGCGCACGTAGTCGTAGCTCTTGGTGGATCCCGGGTGGTTGTTGAAGGCTACGCAGGGGCTGATCACGTCGATGAAAGCAGCGCCCCGGTGGAGCACGGCGGCCTTGATCAACGGCACGAGCTGCTCTTTGTCGCCCGAGAAGCTGCGGGCCACGAAGGTGGCGCCGAGCTGCAGCGCCATGCTGACCATGTCGATCGGCGCGTCGGTGTTGAGTGCCCCCTTCTTGCTCTTCGAGCCCTTGTCGGCGGTGGCGGAGAACTGCCCCTTCGTGAGTCCGTAGACACCGTTGTTCTCCACGATATAGACCATGTTGACGCCGCGGCGCAGGCTGTGCGCGAACTGCCCCAGTCCGATCGAGGCGGAGTCGCCGTCGCCCGAGACTCCCAGGTAGATCAGCTCGCGGTTGGCGAGGTTGGCGCCGGTCAGCACCGATGGCATGCGGCCGTGCACGCTGTTGAAGCCGTGCGAGCTGCCGAGGAAGTACGTCGGTGTCTTCGACGAGCAGCCGATGCCCGACAGCTTGGCGATGCGGTGCGGCGGCAGGTCCAGTTCGAAGCAGGCCTGGATGATCGCGGCGCTGATGGAATCGTGCCCGCAGCCTGCGCACAGCGTCGAGATCGCGCCCTCGTAGTCGCGGCGCGTGAAGCCGAGCTTGTTGTGCTCGAGGGCGGGGTGGTGGAGGCGGGGTTTGGCGAGGTAAGTCATGGGATTCGCGATAAGCGCTGAGTGCTAAGGTCTTTCATGGGCTAATGGTATTTCCCGCGGTCTTTCGGTCACGGCGCTACGCGCCTGAGCGGCGCTACCTTTAGCGCATTCATCTGCTGCGCGATCTCGGCGACGATGAAGCGCGCGGTGATGGGCGTGCCGTCGTAGTGCAGGATCGGGATCAGCTTGGCGGGATCGATCACGCATTCGTTGACCAGCAGCATGCGGAGCTGCGCGTCGCGGTTCTGCTCCACCACGAAGACTTGGTCGTGCTCGGCGATGAACTCGCTGACCTCATCGGTGAACGGGAAGGCCCGCACTCGCAGCGCATCGAGGTGCAGGCCCTGCTCGGTGAGGCGATCCAGCGCTTCCTGCATCGCGGGGGCGGTGGACCCGAAGTACAGCACCGCGGAGCGGGTCGGATGGCGGGCTGCGCGCAGCTCGGGCTTGGGCACGTGCTGCTTCGCAGTCTCGAACTTGCGCAGCAGCCGCTGCATGTTTTCGACGTAGTCCAACCCCGCCTCGCTATAGCGCGCGTAGCGGTCCTTGGTCGTCCCGCGAGTAAAGTAGGCTCCACGCGCGGGATGGGTGCCGGGGTAGGTGCGGTAGGGAATGCCGTCGCCGTCCGCATCCAGGTACCGCCCGAACTCCTTGCCGGCCTCCAGGTCCTGGAAGCTCATGACCTTGCCGCGATCGTAGTGGTGCGCGTCGTTCCACTCGAGCGGCTCGCACAGCCGCTCGTTCATGCCGATGTCCAGGTCCAGCATGACGAACACGGGTGTCTGCAGCCGGTCAGCGAGGTCGAAGGCCTGGGCGCCCAGGTCGAACGCCTCTTTCGGGTCCGCCGGGAAGAGCAGCACGTGCTTGGTGTCGCCGTGTGATGCATAGGCGCACAGCAGCACGTCGGACTGCTGGGTGCGCGTAGGCATGCCGGTGGAGGGCCCGCCACGCTGCACGTCGAAGATCACGGCGGGAACCTCGGCAAAGTAGGCGAGCCCGATGAACTCCTGCATGAGCGAGATGCCCGGGCCCGAGGTCGCAGTAAACGCGCGCGCGCCGTTCCAGGCCGCACCGATCACCATGCCGATCGACGCCAGCTCGTCTTCGGCTTGGATGATGGCGAAGCGGCTCTTGCCGGTGTTGGGGTCGACACGGTACTTGCGGCAATGGCGCGCGAAGGCTTCGGCCAGCGACGACGAAGGCGTAATCGGGTACCACGCCGCCACCGTCGCGCCGCCGTATACCGCGCCGAGCGCAGCCGCGCTGTTGCCTTCGAGGAAGATGCGGTTGCCGACTTTGTCGACGCGCTTGACCTTCAGGTCGATGGACGGCAGAAAGCTGGCGGCGTAGTCGCGGCCCATGTGCAGGGCCTTGATGTTGGGCTCGAGCAGCTTCTCCTTACCCTTGTACTGCTCGCCGATCAGCTTCTCGACCTCCTTCAGGTCGAGCTCCAGAAGCGCCGACAGTGCGCCGACGTAGATGATGTTCTTAAACAGCTGCCGTTCCCGCGCGTCGCTGTACTCGCGGTTGCAGATCTCGGTGAGCGGCATGCCGATGACGTGGATGTCGTCGCGGAACTTCGACTTTGGGATCGGTCTGGTGGAATCGTAGAAGAGGTATCCGCCCGGCTCGATCTCCGCCACATCCTGGTCCCAGGTCTGCGGGTTCATCGCCACCATCAAGTCCACGCCGCCGCGCCGGCCCAGGTAGCCTGCTTCCGACACGCGCACTTCGTACCAGGTGGGCAGCCCCTGGATGTTGGAGGGAAAGATGTTGCGCGGGCTCACCGGCACGCCCATGCGCAGGATGGACTTGGCGAACAGGGCGTTCGCGGAGGCGGAGCCGGAGCCGTTGACGTTGGCGAACTTGATTACGAAGTCGTTGGTGCGTTGCGCTTCTTGCGGCATGGACGCTTCCGCTGTGGTTCGTTGTTGTGCGGATCAGGCTCGCGCCGTCGTTCCGCCGCTCCTGGTACGCGCGGGGGCACTCGCGCCGTGGCTCGTTGGCACCGGGTCAGGCTCCCACCGGGCTCGTCTCGAGGTGCTTGGAACGGCACTTCGGCCCCGCGTGTGTCAGGTCCAGGTAGAACTTCTGCATGTCCCAGGCGCCGGTCGGACAGCGCTCGGCGCACAGTCCGCAGTGCAGGCAGAGGTCCTCGTCCTTTGCCATGATGCGGCCGGTCTTGAGCGGGCTCGACACGTACA
>Ga0105094_10000130_pt1 | contig 32099 bp, 27 predicted proteins | sample PPLLak1March2015_2_FD_87023 | JGI IMG/M metagenome (GOLD analysis project Ga0105094, IMG submission 87023) | Freshwater sediment microbial communities from Prairie Pothole Lake near Jamestown, North Dakota, USA - PPLs Lake P8 Core (3) Depth... | ecosystem: Environmental > Aquatic > Freshwater >...
GATCTTCAACCTGTTCAACCGCGCGAACTTCGGCATCCCGAACCTCATCGCCTTCGCGGGGGCCGCCGACGGCGAGCCGGTCGTGGGGAACTTCGGGCGCATCCGCAACACCGTGACCTCCGCACGCCAGATGCAGCTCGGCCTGCGCGTGCGCTTCTAGTTCGCGCAGACTTCGCAGAACCGAAGAGACCACGAAGACACGACGGGCACGAAGGACGGCACGAAGCAGTAGACAGGAGGGCTGCCAATCACGTGGCGCTTCCCAGGAACGACTTCGTGGCCTTCGTGATTCCCTTCGTGTCTTCGTGGTTTCTTTCCCGTGGCAGAATTCGGACTTCACCGAAAGGACGTACATCTATGTCGTGGATCGTGTTGGCCTTTGGCGCGGCGCTGTCGTGGGGGCTGTATGGAGCGTCGCTCCACAAGGGGCAGGTGGAGCTGGGGAACCCGCTTCGCGCGCTGTTGTGCGTGGGCGTGGCCTACTTCCTGATCGGGGTGATCGTCCCGGTGATCGCGCTGGCGTCACAGGGCGAGCTCCGCAACTTCAACATGGCGGGCACCATCACGGCCACGCTGGCGGGCGCCCTGGGCGCCATCGGTGCCGTGTGCATCATCTTCGCTTTCCGCGCCGGGGGGCTCCCCACCTACGTCATGCCCATCGTCTTTGGCGGCGCGCCGGTCATCAACGTGCTGACGACCATGGCGCTGCACCCGCCCAAGGCCGCCGTGAATCCGCTGTTCTTCCTGGGCGTGGTGATGGCCGCCGCGGGCGCCGGCATGGTGCTGTACTTCCGGCCGCAAGGTTAGTGAAATGCGTCCATTGAGTGATTGGCGATTGCAGATTGAGCGATTTATTGGTGATTGGAAGATTCAGCGATTGAGCGATTCATTGGTGATTGGGAGATTGAGCGATTGACGATTCGAACGGGTGCATGTGGTGCATCTCGGCCACCGACGAGAATGCCCCAATCACTCAATCATCAATCATCAATGGATCACTCAATCACCCAATCACCCAATCGTCAATCAATCGCTCAATCTGCAATCGCCAATCGCTCAATTCAGCGATTACCCACCGCCCACAGCCACCCGGCCGTGCGGAGGAACAGCTGCCCCTCCTTGATGGCGACCGAGCTGAGCGTGTAGTCGTCCAGGTGGTTCGCGGCGAGCAGCTCGAACGTCGGGCCGGCACGGAAGACGCTGAACACGCCATCCTCGTTCGCGATGTAGATCTTGCCGTCGGCCAGCACCGGTGACGAGCTGTAGGTGCCGGGGGCGAGTCTCTGAGGGCCGTACACGGTCTTGCCGGACCTCAGATCCAGGCAATAGACGACACCGCGATCGGTGATCACGTAGAGCCGCGTGCCGTCGGTGACGGGCGTGGGCACGTCGGGGCCATTGTTGAACGCCCACAGCCTCCGCGAGGCGGTGACGTCGCCGCGGCCCCCGGCCCTGATCGCCAGCATGGGCCGCTCGCGCGTCGGGGCGATGACGATGTCGCCATGCACCACCGGCGACGCCACGATGCGGTAGCTGGGATCGTTCTGCGGGTTCAGGCCGTCGGCGCGCCAGAGCTCGTGCCCGGTGGCGGGGTCGTGCCCCGTGACGACATCGGCGCCGGTGATGACGATCTCCGCCGCGTTGCCCAGTCGCACCAGCGCAGGCGTGGTGTAGGCGTCCGGCGATTCCCGGATCGCCGTGTTCGGTCGCTCCACCTTCCACTTCGTCCGCCCGGTCTTCCCGTCGATGCGCAGGATGTAGGACGGGTCGTCGGTCTTCATCCCGTGCAGCACGGGGACGATGAGGTCGCCTTCCAGGAGGAGCGGGGAATTGGCGTAGCCCCAGTTGAGCCCGAAGCGCCCGTAGTCCTTCTGGAGGTCGCGCACCCAGAGCTCCTTACCGGCGAAGTCGAACGCGCGGATGAAGCCGGTGCCGGTGGTGGCCCAGACGATCGCGCCGTCGGTGACCGGCGAGGGCGACGACATGTTCTGCTTGCGCTGCTTGTTGTTGCCGGCGCTCAGGTGCCGCTTCCAGACGATCTGGCCGTTGCGGCGATTCACGGCCCACAGCGACAGCGTGTCGAGATCGGCCTCGGCGACGTTGAGGAAGATCGTGTCGTCCCAGATGATGGGCGTGGCGCCGCTCCACTGCGGCAGCGCGAGCTTCCATGCGATGTTCTCAGTGGGGCTCCACTTGACGGGCAGGTTGGTTTCGGGGCTCACCCCGTCCGACGTGGGGCCGCGCCACGAGGGCCAGTTGGCCGACAGCGCCGACGAGAGGGCCACGACACCGCAAAGCGCAAGCAAAAGAACACGACGCATCCAACGACTCCTCAGGAACGACCTACTTCCCATACGATCAGGCGGTCGACATCCTTTACGACAATCGTGCGGCCGGCAATGGCCGGGTGCGCCCACGTGGCCGAGCCGGCCACCTCGTAGCGCTTCAGCTCCTCGAACCGCGTCGGTGAGGCACGCCCGACGATGAGCTCGCTGTTCGTGGTCGAGATCAGCAGCACGTCGCCCGCCCGGACCACCGAGGCATTGTCGCCTTCGCGCCCGCGCGTGGTCCACAGCGTGGCCCCGGTGGCCGCATCGAGCGCGACGAACTGGCCACGGTTCCGGTGCGAAAGGCCGAAGATGGCCCGGGACGTGGCCACGGGCGAGCTCATGTACATCGAGACCCGCTGGTTGCGCCACGCCTCGTCGGCGCGCCAGCCCGCGCGGCCGCGCGTCACGCGCCACGCGATGGTCGGGTTCTCGAGGCCGGACGAGACGACGAGGCCGTTCACGACGAGTGGCGTCACGGAGTTCTGGTCGAAGTTCGTGCGAAGCGGCACCTGCCAGAGCAGCGCGCCGTCGGCCGCCGAAATTCCGACGAGGCGGTTCTGGGACTGGGTGATGAGCTGGCGCGCGCCGCCAAGCTCGGCGATGACGGGCGAGGCGTATCCCGGACCGTCACCCATCCAGCGCCAGCGCACGGCGCCGGTCGCGGCGTCGAAAGCGGTGAGGGCGCCGTTGTCATGCCCTCCCATGAAGGCGATGACGCGATCGCCGTCCACCAGGGGCGAGGTCGCCGTGCCGTAGAGCGGCAGCGCGGAGGAGGCGGGCGTGCGCCACCGCACCGTGCCCGTCGCCAGGTCGAGCGCTGAGAGCACCCCGCTGATCCCCAGTGCGAACACGCGCCCACCGGCGATGGCCGGCGTGGCCTTGGGGCCGGGCCCATGCGCCTGCGCCGCCGGGTTCACCTGGTACGGCGCATCGTACCCGTTCTGCCACAGGCGCGTGCCCGACTGCAGATCGAACGCGCTGACCACCTCGCGCGCGCCTTCGCGGGTGTGCACGACCACCCGCGTCCCGGAAATCACCGGTGAGGCGTGTCCCGCGCCGACCACGGCCTCCCATCGCTTCGAGAGCGCCGCAGGCCACGTGGCGGGCACCTCGAAGGCCGCCACCCCATCGCGCTCCGGGCCGCGCCACTGCGGCCAGGATGGCACCTGCGCAGATACGAGCGTCGTACAGCCGAGGGCGAGTCCGGTGAGCGCGAAGGGAACGGAGACACGCACGCTCCAATGGTAGCGCCGGTGCCGCGAGCGCGTGGAACATCGGCCCGCACCCCCGGAACGGGAGTAGACTCTCTCTGCTTCCACACCTTTCGGTGATCGCCACGGACGCTGGGATGACTCGGGCTCGCTTGTTGAGATGGTTGACGACGGTGGCGGTCGTTGTCGGGACGCTGGCGGCGCCAGCCGGACAGGCCGTCCCGCCAGTGCCGCCGCTCGTGTTCGTCTCGCGCGCCATTCCGGCCGAGGGCACCGTGTACCTGGCCGCGGGCCGGAGCCTCCCGGGGGCAGGACCTTTTGCGCGGTTTACCATTGCCTCGCCCGGTCGCCTGCTGGTGCGTGAGTCGAGCGGCCACATTCGCGCGCTGGTGGACGGCGCGCAACCGGAGGGCAATCCCTTCCGCCTCGTGGACGTGAATGCGCCGGACGTGTCGTACGACGGGCAGCGCATCGTGTTCGCGGGCGTGCCCGAAGCCCAGTACGACGCCGACGACCGGGGGCGGCTGGCGAACCCCGGCGCGTGGCGGCTCTACGTCATCAACGTCGATGGCACGGGGCTGCGCCAGCTGACGCATTCCGATCGCGACGTGGACCTGTCACGGCTCGGCCCCCGTGCGGCGGCCGACTTCGCGGTGTACGACGACACCGATCCCGCCTGGCTTCCCGATGGCCGTGTGGTGTTCTCGTCCACACGCTGGCCCGCCTATGGGCAGTACAGCTCGGCGCACGCCACGCAACTGTTCGTCGTGCGCGCCGACGGGACCGGCATGCACCGCATCACCAGCGAGCGCAGCGGGGCGGATCGCCCACTCGTCGATCCGCTCACCGGGCGCATCGTCTACTCGCGCTGGTGGCGGAACCACCGGCTCGCCGCGCAGGCCCTCGACACCATCCCGTCGCCGGACGGGGTCGGGTATCGACGGCACCTCGGACTGGTGCCTGCCGTGGACGCGGCACTGAGCGGCGTGGGTCCCATCGAGAACGTGGTTCGTAACAGCTGGCATCTCGCGACGATTCGCCCCGATGGGGGAGACCTCGCCCTGTTCGCTGGCGTGTCGGGCCTCTTCGACGATGGCGAGGATGACAATCACGCCTACGGCGGATCGTTCGCCCCGGACGGTTCGCTGTTCACCAGTTTCTTCCCGATGCGGAACCTGACGGAAGCGGCGGGCTTCGGCGGCGTGCGCTGGTACAGGCGGGGCCCCGGCCGGCCAGTGCCGGTGATGGGCGTGACGTCCAACGACGTCGCGCAGCCGTTCGTCAGCAACAGCCCGACCTCGTACGCGGTGTACCGGAGCGCCTACTATGCGGCCGAGCCCGAGGCCCTGCCCGACGGGCGCGTCGTCCTCTCGCGAGCCGCCAGCGTGGCGCAGGACTACGGGCTGTATGTCAGCGAGGCGGACGGATCCGGGGCCACGTTGCTGTACGACGAGCGAGACCGTTCCGAGCTTCGGGCGCGGGTGGTCGCGCCGCGCAGCGTGCCGCCGACGATTCCCGATGCCACCACGCGGGTTGCCAGTGCCGTGCCCCCACCAGCCGGTGGGCCGTACGACATTGACGGCACGTATGTCTTCGACGCCTTGAACGTCTACTTCAACGCCCCGGTTGATTGGCCCATCATCAACGCCCCCGCGCTGGGAAGCGCCGCCACGATTCGCTTCTACCTGGATCATCAGCGCACGGCCGTTGGCAGCCTGGATCGCGACGACTGGCCCATTCTGCTCGGGACCACCCCGGTCCTGCCCGATGGATCGATTCCGCCGACGCAGCTTCCCGCGCACCTCCCCCTGTTCGAACAGATTCGGGACGCCGCCCAGCGGGTGCCGCTCACCGGCAGGGGCGCGCGAAGGGCTACGAGCGGCGCAACGCACGTGGCGGGACTGAACTACGGGATTACGGGGGCACGGCTGCGCTGCGTGGGTTGCCATGCGGGCCACTCGCTGATCCCCGTGCCGCCGACCGACGGAGAGGCCCGGTGGACGAACCTGGCGCCCGGTGCCGCCATCACCCAGTCGTCCCTCGACCCCGCTCTCGAGGGCAACACCGACGGGCTCATCGACAGGCGCGTGCAGACCGGGCGGCCCGAGTGGTACTGGCGCTCCGCGCCCGGACAGAGCCCAAACCGGCAATGGGTCGCCCTCACGTTTCCCCAGCCCGTGCGGGTGCGCACGGTGCGGCTCCATGGCGTGCCGCTCGGTGAATCGGCCACGACCGAGGTCCAGCAGGTGCGCGTGAGCGTGTTTGCCACGGCCTCGAGCCCGCAGGCCGTTTTCTCAACCATCGCTGGGCCCGTTCCCGATGCGGGGATCGACGTCGCGGTGGGGGACGTGACGGCGCAGCATATCCGCCTCGAGTTCCTGGCCGTCACCGGCATCACCCGATATCAGTACATCGCGAGCCTGGCCGAGGTGGAGGTGATTGCAGCGGGAGCGGGCGGACGGTGATCAGCGCATTCCGCCGGCCCGGGCTCACTCGCTCTTGATCGCACTCACCACCGGCACCCGCGTCGCGACGCCCAGCGCCAGCAGGGACGACAGCAGCCCTGCCACCACGACAGCCGCGAGCACACCGCCAAGTTCAGTCAGCGGCAGCGCCTGCCCGCGCTCGACAATGGCCGGCGCGATGGCCAGCGCCGCGGCAACGGCGCCGAGCAGCACACCGCCGACGACGAGCGCGGCGCTCTCGGCGACGACCATCACCGACAGGTGCGAGGCCTGGAAGCCGACCGCGCGCAGCAAGCCCCACTCGCGCTGACGTTCGAGGACGTTGCGAGCCAGCACCGCGCCCACGCCCAGCGTGCCCAGCAGCAGGCCCAACGCTCCGAGTGCCTGGAACGTCGCGAGGTAGGTGTTCTCCACGCGGTGATACGCGGCCAGCCGTTCGCGCGTGTCGACCACGTCGACCCCCGAGTCGGCCAGGCGATCCTCGAGCATGGCCGCCACCGCCGCCCCGCGCGGCTCTGGCGTCTCGACGAGCCACACCCGGTAGCCCTCCTGGCGGGGGAACAGGCGGATGAAGTCCTGCTCGCCAATGACGAGCTCCGACTGCAGCACGCTATCCGCGAGTGCCGCGACGATGCGGAAGGTGACGGGCGAGCGTCCGTCGGGCGCGAACTGGAAGGTGTCGCCCACGCCCAGGTGAAACACGTAGGCCAGCGTCGTCTGGTCGGCAATGGCCGGGATGGTTCCGTCCTCGAGCTCCTGGTTCAGCAGCGTCCACGGTGAGGCGCCGGCCGCGGTTGCTCCAGCATCAGCGAACGAGAACCGGCCGGCCATCCGCGCGGGATCGACCCCCACGATGCGCGGGTTGCGCGGCTGGTAGAGCGTGAGGCAGCTGGCTTCGTCGCCGGGCCGCAGGCGCAGGCGCGTGACCACCATGTCCTCGAGCTCGGCAATCGACGGGTCGAGACCGAGCGCGTCACGTCCCGCCGGCGTGCCCGGGTCGTGCATCAGGGGGACGGCCGACTCGGCCATCAGCGCGAAGCCGCCGGTGCCGCCCGCACGGTCGAGCGACATGCCCGATGCCTCGCGGCGGAACGCGACCACGCTGACGAGCACGAACGTGGCAAAGGCGATGAGCGAGAGCGTGAGCACGGTGCGCGCGGGGCGCCAGCGCGTGTGGCTCTGCCCGAGCGTCCAGACGTGAGTCAGGCTGCGCCCGGCGGCGCCGCGGGCCGGGCTCCGGCGCATGAGGAACGCGCGCGCCAGCAGCAGGCCGCCGACCAGCACGGCGCCGCCGGCGCCGAAGAACCCGGGCGTGGTGCCCAGGATGCCGCGTGTCGCGGCTGCCAGCAGGCCGGCGGCGACGAGCAGGCTGGCCAGCCCGCCCCCCAGCGACGTCCGCGCGCTGCGCGGCGACGGCTCGGGCGCCGCGCCGAGCAGCAGCGATCGTGGCGAGCGGCGAGACAGCGCGCGCGTGCCCATCCACAACGCCCCCAGCGCCGCGGCTGCCGCGCCCACGACGCCCGAGGCGAGGGCCATCGGCTCGACGTGCAGCGCGAGCGTCGTGGTGCCCACCGCATCCACCCACCACGTGCGGAGGCCGTACATGATGGCGGCGGCGTATCCCATGGCGCCGGCCACGCCGATGGCGCCGCCCGCGGCGGCCACCACGGCGCCCTCGCGCAGGAACAACCCGCGCACCTGGCGGGGGGTGTATCCCACGGCCGCCAGAAGCCCGACTTCCCGCGCGCGTTGCTCCACACCAAGCGCGAAGAACAGGTACGCGATCAGCAGGGCCGAGACCACGAGGAAGAAGCTGAAGTAGAGGAAGTACTCGCCGAAGTCGGTCGTGCCTTCCGCGGCCGCGAGGGCCTCGGCACGAACGGGCCGAGCCACCACCTGGCTGCTCATGCCGGCGCGCACGGCGGCCGTGACGGCGTCCACGTCGCGAAGGGCAAAGCGGATGGAGGATACGTTGCCGAACCGCGAGCCCCAGAGACGCTGACCCACCTCGAGGGGCACGAAGGCCTTCGGCGCGGCGCGCCACTGATCCCAGTAGGCTTCGTCCTTCGGCCGAACCGTCGACAGATCCACCGGGAACGGCGGATCCCACGCCGTCAGGTCTGGCGCGTCGGTGATGCCGGGATAATCGGGCGTGAGCGTTCGATCCCCGCCGATGCGCATCATGGGCAGGATGCCCTGCAGGGCGAACGACGCGCTTCGTGTCTCGAGCCCGCCCTCGTCCGTCCACACGAAGTAGTCGAGGTGCACCGTGTCGCCGATGCGCGCGTCGAGATCGTCGGCGGCCCACTCGTTCAGCCAGATGCTGCCATCGCGAGGCGCTTCGGCAGAGCTCGGCGCGCGCTGCGGCTCGCGCCCGCGACGCGCGGAGGCGCCGGGCTGTGCGGGCGCCTCGGTCACCTGGACGCGGCCGACGCGCGTGCCGCCGCGGCCCACGCGCACTTCCAGCGCCCCCCGAACCAGGGGATCGCCGTCGCTCATCGTGTCGGTCCCCGGCGCCGGCGGACCGGTTGGCACCGATAGGCGGTTGTAGCCATCCACGTCCACCGCGGTGACGGTGGAGTAGGGCGTCACGCGATCGCCGATGCGGATGGCATTGGCCACGTAGGTGAGGGCGGGCACGCCCGGCCGGTTCACGCGGGCCAGCGCCTGCTGCACGCGTTCCACCACGTCGGGGCTGATGTAGCCGCCGAGACCCTCGATCGCCATCACGCGATCGCCCGGCACGCGGCGGACGCGCAGGCCGTGATCGGGTAGCGATGCGCTGGCCAGCCACGCTCGGGTTACCGCGTCCATGGGCACACGTGCGGGATCGTCGGCGCCGTCGCGCGGCATGAGCTGCAGCAGCGTGGTGTTCACACGCGCGGGCATCCTCAGCTCGCGCTGGAGCAGCGCCAGCGGGACGAACACGGCATTCACCGGTCCCTGGCCGGGCACCAGCGAGAACTCGCCCATCCGCCCGGACCCAAGCGTCCGCGACACCGTCACCCGGAGGCGCGCGCCCCCATCGTCACGACGGCCCTGGAGGGTGCCTAGTGGAATCTCGGAAGGGCCGCTGACGCGAAGCACGATGGCATCGCCGTCGGCGGCGCCGAGCTCGCCGGCCAGGCGCTCGCTGATGGCCGCCTCACGCGCCGACAGCGGCACGGCCTGCACGCCGTGAAATGCCCAGAAGGTGTCGTCCACGCCGTAGACCTGCACCTGCGAGGCCGCGCGGCCGGAGTCCGCGTGCGACGCGGTGCCCACGGTGGCGACGAGGGATGCGGTCTGGCGAATCGTATCGGGCGCGGCCACCACCATGGCGGCGCCAAGGCGGGCGGAGAACGTGGTGGCGGTGGAGACCGCCACATCGGTCGCGCCCAGACGCTGCAGCGCGAGGTCGCGCAGGCTGGCGCGTACCGAGGCCCCCACCAGCAGCGCGCCGGCGAGCACGGCCACGGCGACGGCCACGCCAAGGGCCACCAGCACGTGAATGGCGCGGTAGTGCCACAGCGAGGCGCGGGTCATCCACACATTACACGTCCTCGAGCCGTCCCCTGGCCATGGCCAGTCGCCGCTCGAAGCGCGCGGCCAGGGCGGTACTGTGCGTCACGACCAGGAGCGTGGTGTGCTGCTGGACCTGCAGCCGAAGCAGCACGTCGGCCACGGTCTCGGCGGTCTGGCTGTCCAGGTTTCCGGTCGGCTCGTCGCACAGGAGCAGGCGCGGGCTGCGCACGAGCGCGCGCGCAATGGCCACGCGTTGTTTCTCGCCCCCGGACAGCTCCGCGGGACGATGGTGGGCGCGGGGCTCGAGGCCTACTGCGGTCAGCAGCACGCGGGCGCGGTCGCGGGCATCGGGGTCGGCCTCACCCACCAGCGTGGGCACCAGCGTGTTCTCGATCACCGTCAGCTGCGGCAGCAGGCAGTGATCCTGGAAGACGAAGCCCACCTCGCGGTTGCGGAAGCGGGCCAGCGCGTCGGCGGATAGCGCGTAGGGATTGGTGCCGTCGAGGTCGACCGTGCCCGCCGTGGGGGCCTCGAGGCCGCCGGCGATGTAGAGCAGGCTGCTCTTGCCCGAACCGGATGGCCCGGTGATGACCGCCGCTTCACCGCTGGAGAGGATCAGGCTGACGCCGTCCAGCACGCGCAGCGCGCCCGCGGCGGTGGGGTACTCCTTGGTGATGGCGGAGAGGGTCAGCACGCGCGCGTCGCCCGGAGGAGGGTGTTCACGGGAACGCGAAGGGCACGAAAGGCACGAGGGAACACACGAAGAGCAATCATCGGGGCACGAGCCTGAAGACTGTTCATCGCCCTGCCGGGGCTGCGGTCACCGCCTCTTTGTACACCGATTCCACGCGCTCGGCCATGTGGTCCAAGGTGAACCGCTCGCGTACGCGGTGGTACCCGGCGCGGCCAAGGTCCCTCGCTCCTTCGTCATCTTTCCACAGCGCCAGCAGTGCGTCGGCCATGTCCTCGGGCGCGCTGGACTTCGCGAGCGTGCCGCCGCCGGTGGCGCTCACCAGCTCCGGAAACGCGCCATAGGCGGGCGAGACGAACGGCACGCCCGCCGCCATGGCTTCCAGCAGGTAGAGGGCCTTGGGTTCATGGTACGGGCTGGGCACGCAGAAGACATCCAGCTCGTGGAGGAACGCGAACTTGCCGGCGCGATCCGGCGACCCGCGGTACTCGAACTCGCCGGCCAGGCCGGCGGTCCCGAGCTGGCGCGTGATGGTCTCGAAGTACGCCTGCTGATCCGGACCACGGTAGCCCGCCGCCAGGAGCCGGGCGGGCGGCAGGCCCTTCTCGCGGCGCAGCAGCCGATAGGCCTCGACGAGGACGTGCAGGCCCTTCTCGGGAGCGATGCGTGCGAAGTAGCCGATGGTGAACGGGTTGCGATCGAGCGGAGCGGGCGCCAAGCCGTCTGGCGGGGCCACGCCGAGGGGGGCGACTCGCATCTTCGAGGCCGGGATGCCCAGGAAGTCGCGCATGTACTCCGCGTAGTACTGGCTGATGGCCACGAAGAGGTCCACATCGGCCGCCTGCGCGCGAATCAGGTCCAGCGCCTGCCGGCGGAATGGCTCGGGCAGCCCGTCGAGGAACAGATCCTCGCCCTGCAGCGTGACGACCACGGGGACGTTCCCGAGCGCGCGCTTGAGCGGGCGCGCCAGCGAGATGAGCAGCGTGTAGGGGATGTTCACGAGGTCGGGCCGTGGCTCGTCGCGGAGCCAGTGCAGGAGCTTCTCGATCTCCTTGCGCTGGCGTCCCTGCTCACCCTGGAGCGTCGAGACGGTGAGCGCGCCCAGCACCCTCGGGTCCACGGCAATCGAGCCGCTCGAGAACGCCTTGATCACCCACGGCGCGTCCCAGAGGCGGTCCAGCAGCTCGGGCGTGTGCCGGAAGAGCGACACGTGCTGCTCGAGGAACACACTGATGCCGCCGAAGAACACTCGTTCCTTCCGGCTGACGTTCTTCTCGTCGGTCAGCGTCGGCGTGTAGAAGGGGAGGAGCGTGACGTCGTGGCCGCGGCGGATGAGCGCCCCTGCCAGCGCGTTATCGCGCAGGCAGCTGCCGCAGTACATCGATGCGGCGCCGGCGGAGAGGAGGAGAAGGCGCATTCACGCCAGCCGCTGAATCGCCCGGCGAGCGTAGAGATGCTCGAAGAGGTTGCCCTCGTGCGGCTGGTCCCAGCCGATCTGGGTGGTGGGGATGCTGCCGAAGTTCAGACGGTCCACGTGGGGCGAGGCGACGAAGCGCGCGCGGAACCGCGCGTCGTTCGAGACGCACGTGACCACCAGCGATGGGCCGAGGCAGTCGGGCAGCTGGTCGGCCGGTAACTGGACGACGCTGGCATACGGGAACAGGAACTCGCGGTTGGCCAGCGGATGGTCCGCATCGCAGCGCACGACGGTGGGCAGCAGATAGGTGCCGCCGTGGGCGCTGGCCACGCGATCGGTGCCGCGCACGGTCGCCGATACGTCTCGGGCCGTGCGGGCGTCGCCGCCCTCGGTCGGCGACAGGTCCTGGTCGATCAGCGCGGAAATGCGGAGCGCCGTGGAGGGATCCGCGAACGGCGCGAGCACGGCTTCGGGGTCGTCGGCCGGGCGGGGGGTGACCTCGGCCAGCCTGGCGGCCAGCGCCTCGGCAACGCGATCCGCGTGCCGGGTCACCCACACCCCAGAGGCGTTGACGCAGGATCGGCCACCGTTGTTCGAGATCGACTCGGCGATCATGTCGATGTGCCGTTCCCAGTCGTCGGCCGCGTCGGGACCGATGACGATCTTGCTGTAGCCGGGCCCGTGCACCTCGACGCGCGGATCCGCCTTCCACCGCCTGGTGGACGCCACGTCGCCGAACACCATGCCGCGCCCGCAGCTGCGCAGGATCTCGTTGCCGCCCGCATGGTCCGCCGGATAGTAGCCGAAGGCCTCGGCCGGCACACCCGCGCTGACGTATGCCTGGATGATGCGAAACGGTGTCCACGGCTCGGCGCTGCCCGGCTTGAGCACCAACGGCAGCTTGAGCACGGTGGCCGGGGCCCACAGCGAGTGCACGCCCGGCGAGTTGCTGGGGAGCACCACGCCCAGCGCATCGGCGCGCGCGAAGAAGCTGAGCATGTGGCCGTCGGCCGTGCCGACACCGCTGTCGAGCAGCGACAGCTCGAGGCCGCGCGTGAGCCCGGCCAGCACCTCCTCGACACGGCTCAGCACGCCGTGCACCTTCGCCATGTTGCGCCGTACGCTCGCCCACGGCATGCCGGTGGTGGCCGAGACCTGCTCGACGTAGTCCTGCGGCGTCTGCCCCTGGCCGCTCGACTCGTCCAGCGGCAGCGTGTCGTGCATGAACGACTCGGCCGCCCGATGGGCGGCCGCCACGAGCTCGGTTACCGGCATGGCCTTCAGCCGCGCGCGCCGTTCGGCCTGCTGCCGCAGGTCGCGGCGGACGAGGCCCACGTTGGCCTGGCTCATCGCCACGAACGGCTCCCGGGTGCGGAAGTGCGGCACCACCACGCGGTCCACGCTCTGATAGGGCCGGCCCCAACGGAGGATGGGCAGTTCGATCATCAGTAGACGCCTTCCACCACGGCCTTCTGGAAGCGCGAGAACGGGCGGACGTTGCGAACGCCGTCCCAGGGATACTGCGCGCAGGGGCGCTCGCGCTCGCACTCGTCGCGTTCGAGGAAGCGCGGCATGAAGAACTCCTTCGTCAGCGTCGTCAGGCGCACGCGTCCGGTGGCGCCGTAATCCACCACGCGCGTGGGCTCGTCCGGTTCCACCACCTCGATCATCGCGCGCGGCGCGGGCGGGTAGTAGATGATGGCCCAGTTGTCCTCGGGTTCCGGCGGCTTGTGGCCGGCCAGCCCCATCAGGGTGTTGCCGTAGGTCGGGGCAAAGTAGGCACCCTCCATCAGCTCCTCCACCGCGAAGCGGTGGAACTGTGGCGTCATCTCGGTGCCGCCGCAGAAGACGCCGGTGACGCCGGCCTTCTTCAGCGAGATGCGCTCGCACAGCGCCTCGAGCAGCTTCGGCGTGGTGAACAGGCACTTGATGGTGTCGTGCGCCTTCAGCAGCGTGAGTGCCTGGTCGATGACGTGGCGCTTGTAGAGCTCCACCATCTCGATGTCGCCCGTCTTGATCAGCTTGATCACCCAGCGCGGGTCGAGGTCCACCATGTAGCAGATGCCGCCGCGGTGCTGGGCCAGGTGCTCGATGGCCAGGCGAAGCCGGCGCGGGCCGCTCGGGCCAATCTCCAGCCAGTCCGCACCCTTCGGGAAGAACGGATCCGGCAGCGTGTCGCTGAAGGTGGAGTAGTCGATGCGGAAGTCGTCGATGTTGATGCGCGACTTCGGGACGCCGGTGCTGCCTCCGGTCTCGAACACGTAGACGGGCCGGCCCGCGTAGCCTTTGGGCACCCATCGGCGCGCATCGCCCCCGCGCAGCCACTCGTCCTGGAACGCGCCGAACTTGTCGAGGTCGTCGTAGCTGTGCACGTCGCGCCGCGGATCCCATCCCGCGCGCGCCGCCCAGTCGAGCCAGAAGGGGCACCCGGTCTCGGGGCTGAAGTGCCACTGCATCAGCTCGCGGACCCACTGGTCCAGTGCCGCACGGGCATGGCTGAGCTCTGAGGCGGCGGGAGCGGGGGCGGCAGGCATGTTCAGGATTCTAGTGCAAAGAAAAACGGGAGCAGGCTGTATACCAGCCATGCTCCCGTGGGTCGAGCGCCGGGGTGAGAGAGATGCGGGAAGCCCCGGCCCCCGATCTGCGCTAGTTGGTCGCCGGCGTCTTCGGCAGGATGACCGCGTCGATCACGTGGATGACGCCGTTCGACGCCGCGATGTCGGTCTTCACCACGTGGGCGTTGTCCACCATCACCTGGCCGCCCATGGCCGACACCTTGATGGAGCCGCCCTGGACCGTCTTCGCCTCGGTCACCTTCACCACGTCGGCGGCCATCACCTTGCCCGGCACCACGTGATAGGTGAGGATGGCGGTCAGCTTCGCCTTGTTCTCGGGCTTCAGCAGGTCCTCCAGGGTGCCCTCGGGAAGCTTCGCGAACGCCTCGTCCGTCGGCGCGAACACCGTGAACGGGCCGGCGCCCTTCAGCGTCTCCACCAGACCCGCCGCCTGCAGGGCCGCCGCCAGGGTCTTGAACTGGCCCGCCGCCACCGCGGTGTCGACGATGTCCTTGCCCTGCGCGCGGGTGACCGTGCCGGCCGAAAGGGCCAGAGCCGCCACCGCCGCGCCAAACATCAGGTTCTTCAGTGCCTTCATGAGTTTCTGTCTCCTTGGTCTCGGGATGTGTCGTATGAGCGCTGGGACCGCAGGGGACCCGCATCTCCCCGAATCTGCCAGTTAGGACGCCTCGGCACCCGGAAGGGTCCCGGTTTCGGTGCCCCGCTTCCGAAAGTCGTTTGACCGTGGAGCATCGAAAAGATAACTTGTTTGACTGGTAGGAAAATGGTGTCGCCAACCCTCAAAGGCGAGCTGGGCGCCTACGGCATCGGCGGGAAGCTACGGGCGCTGCGCCTCACGCGCAAGCTGGGCCTGGTCGAGCTGGGCCGGCACACCGGGCTCTCGCCGGCCATGCTCTCGAAGCTCGAACGCGGGATCATGTTTCCGACGTTGCCGACGCTGCTCCGCATCGCGCTCGTGTTCGGCGTCGGGCTCGACCACTTCTTTGCCGCGTCTGCCCCTCGCCGCGCCCTCGGCATCGTCCGGGCGGCCGAGCGGCGGCGTTTCACGGAGAAGCTGGGAGGACGGGAGGTGGCCTGGGAGTTCGAGTGCCTCGACTTCACGGCCACCGAACGGGTGCTGAACGCCTACCGCGTCCGGTTCGCGCAGGCCGCGAAGAAGCCGCGCGCGCACGAGCACGCGGGAGCCGAGTTCCTGCACGTGCTGTCCGGCCGCCTCGGGGTGACCGTGGCGGGCGAGGAGCACCTCCTCGACGCGGGCGACTCCCTTTACTTCGATTCGTCACAACCCCACAGCTACCGCCGCCTCGGCGCGAGGCCGGCGGAGGCGATGGTGGTGACCGTGCCGGCGTGAGCAAGGAAACCACCGAGTCACGAAGGAACCACGAAGGGCGCGAAGTCAGAACCTCAAGGCCCCAAGACCCAAGACCCAAGACCCAAGACTCAAGACCCAAGACCCAAGACCCAAGACCCCTCAAGAGCTGCCACGCGGCCACGGCACGAACGCCGACGTGCGAGCGATGTAGGCCTCGTAGCCGGGCTTGCTCTGCACGAGGCTCCGCTCCAGCATCGTCACGCCCGAAACCCGCAGCAGCAGCCAGGTGATGAGCAGGGGGCCGACGAGCCCCATGACGCCGCCCGGCGTGCCCGCGCCGATGATGCCCAGGCCCCACCAGAGCACCGATTCGCCGAAGTAATTCGGGTGGCGGGAGTAGCGCCACAGCCCTCGATCCATCACGCGGCCGCGGTTCGCGGGGTCGCGCTTGAAGCCGGCCAACTGGCGGTCGGCCACGGCCTCGAACAGCCACCCTGTGACGAACACCAGGGCGCCGATCACGTCCCAGGCGGTCGGGAAATCACCGGGGTCGCGGGCCGCGAAGTAGAGCGGCCACGACACGATCCAGGCAACCACCGCCTGCAGCAGGAACACCTGCACGTAACTGCGCCACCACCACGTCGAGCCGTGCTGCTCGCGCCACGCGCGATAGCGGGGGTCCTCGCCATGCCCCACGTTGCGGCGGCCGATGTGCCAGGCGAGACGGCCTGCCCAGAGGATCGTGGCCCCGAGCACCAGCCAGGCACGCGGGTGCGCGGGCGGCGAGAACTCGAGGTAGGCGACCAGGGCCACCATGAAGGCCGGCCCCCACCACATGTCGACGATGGACGCGTTGGCGAGCCGGAGCGAGGCCAGCCAGAGGATGGTGAAGAGGAGGAGCAGCGCGAGCAGGCCGTCGATCACAGGTGTTCTCCGGACATCCTATCCCCTCGGCGCATACGTGATCATCCGAGCGGTCACCACGTCGTCGTCTACAATCGCAAGCGAAGGAGTCAACAGGCATGCGATCCGTCTTGATCGGTCTGGTCCTGCTCACGATCCCACTGCCGGCGGCGGCCGGCCAGCCAGCCGGCCCGGCGTCGGCCGCGGAGCAGGAGGTGCGGGCGTTCATCGCCACCTACAACGCTGCCTACGGGCGCAACGACTTGGACGCCTACTTCCGGTCGTTCGCCACCGACCTGACGCAGTGGTTCCCCTCGGGCCGTGTCGACCTGCCGTCGTACCAGGCGTCGTGGCGGAAGTACATCGGGGCCGGGAACCGGCTCGAGGGGGTGGAGGTCAGGGACCTTCAGGTGCAGGTCGGTCCGTCGGGAGACGCGGCGGTGGCGACCTACATCCTGCGCGTCACCGAGCGGACGGCGAAAGGGGAGGTCTCCACCGAGGACAACCACGAGACCGACGTGCTGTTCAAGCGCGGGGGGGCATGGACGATCGTGCACATCCACTACGCGCCGGCTCCGAAGAAGGCCACGCCGTAATCGGCAGCGGCCAGCGGCCCGGAACGGGACACGGCCGGACGACACGGGTCGCCCGGCCGTGCTGGTGCTGCTACAGCGCGCGCATGAACGCGACGATGTCCTGCTTCTCCGGCGCCGTGAGCTTGAGGCCGAGGACGACGTTGAAGAATTCGACCGTGTCCTCGAGCGTCATCAGCCGATCGTCGTGCAGGTAGGGCGGCGAGTCCTTGATGCCGCGCAGCGGGAACGTCTTGATCGGGCCATCCATCGACGCCTTGCGTCCGTTGATCATCACCTCGTTGAAGAACCGCTCGGTCCTGAGGTTGTGCATCAGGTTGTCGGTGTAGTACGGCGCCTGGTGGCACGCGCCGCACTGCGCCTTGCCGAAGAACAGCGCCTCGCCGCGCAGTTCGGCCTGGCTGGCCGTCGCGGGGTCGAGCCGCCCCATCACGTTCAGCTTCGGCGCCGGCGGGAAGTCGAGGATGGCCTGGAACTCGCTCATGGGGTGCACCTGGCTGCCACGCTCGAGGACATTCACCCCCTTGGCCTGGGCGCGGACCGGGTCGCCGTCGAAGTAGGCCGCGCGCTGCTCGAACTCCGTGAAGTCTTCGACCGTCTTGAGCGCGCGCTGTGACCCGAACAGCCGCTGCACGTTCACACCGCGGAGCGTCGGCGTGTCGATGCGGTGCCGGTGTTCGTTGGGGCGGATATCGCCGACCGTGTGGGTGGCGGCATTGGTGTGGCCGTTCGCATGGCAGTCGAAGCAGGCGACGCCCTGGTGGGCCTTGAGCGCACGCCGGTCCGGGGTGTTGTTGAACTGCTGCTGCGGGAACGGCGTGAGGAGCAGCCGCAGGCCTTCGATCTGCTTCGGGTTCAGCACGTCCCTGAAGAGCTCGTAGAAGTTCTCGAGGGTGACCAGCTGGCCCTTCGAGACATCGCCCAGGTCCGGACGCGTGGTCAGGTAGATGGGCGCCGGGAACTCGGGCAGCATGTGATCCGGCAGGTCGAAGTCGAGATCGAAGCGGGTGAGATCCCGCTCGGTCTGCTTCTTCGTCTCGTCGATGGTCGACTGCGGGAAGATCATGCCGCCCGACTCGTGGTGCGGATGCGGCAGCGGGAGGAAGCCCGGCGGCCAGGCGTTCTGCCCCTTGATCTCCTCGGGCGTCATGGCGGCGAGCTTGTCCCAGGTCATGCCGGCCGGCAGCTTGACGCGCACGCCATCCTGCACCGCCTTGCCGCGTGACATCGTCACGCCCTGGGCCGGCCGGTTCGCCAGGTCGTAACGCAGGGCGAGCAGGTCCTGCTGGCGTTTGGCAAAGGTGGGCTTCTCCTTCTGCGATCGTTCGACAATGGCGGCGAAGTTCTCCTGTACGGCAGGGGCCTGCGCCGAGATGGCGATGGCGCCGCACACGATGGCGGCCGCGCCGCCGAGGATGATTGATCGGACTCGTCGGATGGAGAGGTGAGTTCCCGGCATGCGACCTCCTTGTCGGCGCGCTCGGGCCAGGTGCGGACTCGAGCCCGTCTGCACGCGGTGGCGGGCTTCGATGCACCGGGGTCGCCCACAAACGGTAGCGTCCCGGCTACCTTCGACACTATGGCCGCCTGCAGTCGCGTGTCAACGGCGACGTGCGATCAGCGCACGGGAAACGTCGCCGAGAGGTAGTTCACCAGCGCGGTCTTTTCGGTGTCGGTGACCGACGCGCCCCAGCGCACCATCTTCTCGACCTCGCGTGTCCAGCCCGTCGGGGTGAGGCGCTGTTGTTCCGAGAGGTCGGCGCCGTGGCACGCGAGGCACGCGCGCTTGAAGATAGCTTCTCCCTGCACAGCCTGTTCGTGAGACGCGACGGGCGCGGGAACGAAATGCGTCGACAGGTAGGAGGTGAGAGCCAGCCGGTCGCTCTCGGGTACCGTCGCGCCCCACCGGATCATCTTCTCGATCTCGCGGGTCCAGCCGTCGCGCGACAGGCGCTGCGACTCGATGAGATCGCTGCCGTGACACGAGATGCACCGCGCGCGCAGCACTTCGACCCCTGCGCCCTCGGGCAGCGTCCCGCGACGCAAGTCCGGCGCCTGCGCACCAAGCCCTGCGACCACGCCGAAAGCCGTGAACACGCTGACGACCACGAGTCGGGTCATTTTCTTCGCCACCATCCGGACTCCAGAACCTCCGAACCCGAGAACCCGAGAACCCAGAACCCGGAACCTATCGAACCTCCACCCTGACGCTGTCGTACTGGTTCCATAGGTAACCGGACGGGTTCCAGTGCGACACGGCCGGCTGCACGTTGCCGTTCGCGTCCGTCGCCCGGGACAGGATGAGGTACGACTCGGCGCGCGTGGCGTCGAAGGCGAACTCGAAGCGCCGCCAGGTGTAGCGCTGCTGCTCGCCGAGGAGGCGGGCCGGCTGCCAGCTGGCGCCGTTATTGATCGAGACGTCCACCTTGGTGATGTCGATCTCGCCCGCCCACGCGAAGCCCCCGACCGGCACCTGGCCCCGTGGCAGCGTCGCGCCCTCGAGCGGCGTCGTGATGAGCGATTTCACGACCAGTCCCGTGAGGGGCGCCATGTCCGCCGCCGCCACCGCTGCGCCCGGGGCCACGCGCTTCGACGGGTAGCGATAGGCCGTGGCCACCCAGAAGCTGTCGGACTCCGCGGCCGACACGCGCAGGCTGGAGAGCCACTTCATCGAATACGCGCCCTCCCAGCCCGGGATGATGGCGCGCAGCGGGAAGCCGTGGACGGGCGGAATGGGTTGCCCGTTCATCTCGTACGCGATGACGGTGTCAGGGTGCAGCGCCTTGTCCATCGGAACCTGGCGTACGAAGGCCGGCATGGTGCCGAGCGGCTTGTCGGCGCCCTGCATGTGGACGAAGCGCGCGGTGTTCTTCGCGCGTGCCCGCGCCAGGATGTCTGCCAGGCGGGCGCCGGTCCACCGCGCCGTGCCGACGGCGCCCTTCTTCCACTGGATGCCCGCCACAGGTGGGGTGAAGAAGGCGCGGCCGTTGCCCGCGCACTCCAGTGTCACGGTGACCGTCGTCGGCGGCATGGCGCGCAGATCGGCCACCGACAGGGCCAGCGGCGCGTCCACGTCGCCGTCCACGGTGAGCCGCCACGCCGGCTCCTCGAGCACCGGCGGCACCGGCAGGTGCGAGCGCACGTAGAAGTGCTCGACCGGTGTGATGACGCTGTCGAGGAGCGCCACGGGTGTCTCGTAATCGGGCGGCCGCAGCGAAAGGCGAGTGAGCTTGCCCTTCCCCCAATCACCGGCGCCTGGCGCTTGCGCGCGAAGAGGCGATGGGCTCATCACGGGTGCCAGCGCGGCCGTGGCCCCAAGCCGGCCGGCAAGCGCCATCAACTCACGTCGGGTCATGCAGGGATTGTAGTCGGAAGGAATCAGGAATCAGGAATCAGGAATCAGGAGGCGCCGAGCTTGTCCAGCACCAGTCGCCAGCGGCGGCGCGCGACGGGCACGGTCTGCCCGTTGGCCAGCAGCACCTCTCCCGTGCCGTCGGGAAAGGGTCGCGCCTCTCGCACCGCATCGAGGTGGACGATGACGGTGCGGGAGATCTGGCAGAAGTGCTTCGGATCGAGGCGACGCGCCAGCACCGCGAGCGTGGGCTGCATGGTCAGCTGCTCGGTGGCGGTCAGCAGCCGCGTGACACCGTCGTCGAACGTGAAGGCCACCACCTCGGCTCGCGGCACGACCTTGTAACGGGCGCCCCGTCGCGCGAGAAAGCGCGTCGGCGCGAGGCCTTCGCGCTCGGTGACGGCGTCGAGCGCGCGGCCGGCCTCCTTCGACGGCGAAGCCATCCGCACGCGGTCCAGCGCCGTTGCCAGGCGCGCCCGGTTGACGGGCTTCAGCAGGTAGTCGGTGGCCGACAGCTCGAACGCGTCAACGGCGTACTGATCGTACGCGGTGCAGAAGATGATGACCGGGCGCGGCCGGCCCAGCGAGGCCGCCACGTCGAGCCCCGATGCACCCGGCATCTGGATGTCGAGGAAGACCACGTCGGGCGCGAGCTCCGCGATCCGCTCGGCCGCCTGGACGCCGTCTTCCGCCTCGCCCACGACCTGTACGTCGCCGTGCGCCAGCAGCAACTGCCGCAGCCGCTCGCGCGCCGGCTGCTCGTCATCCACGAGTAGCGTTCGAATCATCGGAGGCATTATCGTCCGGCCTCCGGTCTCTCCCGACACGATCGGATGACCATGACGGTCACATCGTCCTGGTGCTGGCGCGACCCGCGGTGCTCCCGCACCGCGCTCAGCAACGCCGCGCACAGGTCGGCCGCGGTGCCAGCCTGCCGGGCCGCCACCAGCGCCTCCACCCGTTCGAGGCCGAACTCTTCGTCCTCCGAATCGAGCGCCTCGACCACGCCGTCCGAGAATGCCACCAGGACAGTCCCGGGCGGCAGCGTCGTGTCCAGGGCTTCGAAGCGCGCGGTGTCCATCAACCCGAGGGCCGGCCCCGACGAGGCCAGCGACGTCGCACGCGGCACCCCAGGGGCGAACACGAGCGGAGCCGGATGGCCCGCGTTGACCAGCGTGAGCGTGCGCTGCCGGGCATCGAGCGTGCCGTACACCAGCGTGGCGTACCGCTGGCCCTCAGTGGAGGCGAAGACGTCGGCGTTGAGCGCACGCGCCAGATCGGCCGGCGGCAGGTGCGCATGGCGCGCGGCCGTCTGCACGCGTCCCTGCACCGAGGTGGCTACCAGCCCGGCCGCCACGCCCTTCCCCGACACGTCGCCAAGCAGCACGCCCCAGCGGCCATCATCCAGCGTGAACACATCGTAGAAGTCGCCGCCCACGCCCTTCGCGGGCAGTGAGGCCGCCGCGCAGTCGAACCCGGGGATGGGCGGCAGTGCGCCGGGCCACATGTCCGCCTGCAGGGCCGAGGCCGTCGCCACCTCGCGCTCGAGATCGCTCTGGCGCGAGAGCTTCCCGCGAATGCGCTCGAGCGTGACGGCGAGCTTGGCGCGGCTGATGGGTTTCAGCAGGTAGTCGGTGGCATCGCAGGCGAACGCCTCGACGGCGTACTGCTCATAGGCGGTGGCGAACACCACCAGCGGCCGTGGCTCGGGCAGGGACGCGGCAAGCGTGGTGCCGCGGACCTCGGGCATCTCGATGTCGAGGAACAGCACGTCTGGCCGCTGCTCGCGGACGAGGTCGCGCGCCTCCACGGCGCTCCCCGCTTCGCCGACGACGCGCACCCCGCCCGCCGCCTCGAGCAGGTGCCGCAGCCTGGCGCGGGCCGGCGGTTCGTCGTCCACGATCATGGCCCGGATCATTTCTTCACCAATCGCGCAATCACCGATCACCCAATGACAATCGCCCAATCACCGGTCGCTCAATCATCAATGACCCGCCACCGCCGCGACCCGCGCCCGCGGCATCGTGATCCTCGCCACGGTCATGCCGGTCGCCTCGTCTCGATGGAGCGACAGAGCGGCCCGATCGCCGAAGTGGCCCGCCAGCCGCTCGCGCACGCTGCGCAGGCCGAAGCCCTCGCCGTTCGGCGGCCGCGCGCGGGCGTCCACAGGCCCGGGGCCGTTGTCGCGGACCTCGAGTGTGATCTCGCTGGCGGACGTGCGCACCGCCACCTCGATGCGTCCCGGCCCGCGCGTCTGCGACACGCCGTGCTTCACGGCATTTTCGATGAGCGTTTGCAGCAGCATCGACGGCACATGGGGGGCCGGCGACAGGTGGTCCGAGTCGATGACGCAGGTGAGGCGCTGCCCGAATCGGGCCTGCTCGACGTCGAGGTAGGCCCGGGCGAACGGCAGCTCCTGGTCGAGCGGCGCCCACTCGTTATCCGATCGTCGAAGCGTGTAGCGGAACACCTCGGCCAGCTGCTCGACGGCCTCATCCGCGCGGCCCGGGTCGGTGTGGATCAGCGAGGCGATGGCATTGAGCGCGTTGAAGAGGAAGTGCGGATTGATCTGCGCGCGCAGGGCCTTCAGTTCGGAGCGGCTGGTCTGCAGGCGCAGCTCCTGCGCGACGAGCTCCTGCTCCTGGCGCTTGTGCTGCAGGCGGATGGTCTCGAGCATGAACCCGAATACGCTGGCCAGCGAGCGCAGCATCAGCAGATCTTCGCTGAGCAGCCGGCGAGCATTCGGTCCGCCGCGGACCGCGAGCCTGACACGTCCGCCTGACGGGGTGGACGCCTCCACCTCCGCCGCCTTGCCGTCGGGCGGCGCCGCCTCGTCCAGGTGAATGGTGATGGGCGCGCTGAAGATCTCGGCCAGCCTGCGCTCGGCCTCGGCGAGCAGGGTCTCCTCGCTGGTGGCCGGCTGCATGGCGCCCAGCAGGTGCTTCACGGCGTCCACGGCCGTGAACTCGCGCCCGAACCAGAGGCGATCCAGGCTGCTCGACAACGCCCTCGACAGCCACGGCAGCACCATCGCCACCGGCACCAGGACGATGGCGGCCAGCCACGGCCGGACCGGGCCCGCCGGCATGGATTCGATGAACCCTTGCGCGGCCGTGAACACCAGGCCCAGCGTGCCGATCATGGCCACGAGCATGACGCCCCGCTTGATGACGAGGTCGTAGAAGTCGAACCGGTTCTCGAAGTACACCGCGACGGCGAGGAACAGGATGGGCGCGGAGCGCGAGATGCGCTGGAAGATCTCGACGAGCAGCGTGCGGTCGTCCAGCACGGCCACGGTCAGCATGACCATCGTGAGCAGGAAGAACAGCGATAGCATCGCGTTGCCGAGACGAAGGTGTCGCCCCCGAGGGGCGCCGGCCCGGCGGCGGAGCATGATGATGGTCGAGTACACGCTGGTCAGCGAGAAGAGGACGCCGAAGGCGAGCCCGATGAAGCGGTCGAAGGGCTGCGGGGGAGGCCAGTAGCCGTGGGCCGCGCCGATCAGGAAGATGCCCGCGACCGGACTCGCCACGTACATGATCCAGATGGGCCATCGCCACCGCCCGGATGGTAGCGGAGCGCACTCGGGCCCGCTCTCCCGGTCCACGACGTCCTCCCCGTAGACGACGTGCATGATGAGCGGCGGGAACACGAAGGCGAGGCCGAAGACCGCAAGGTCCAGCCAGCTCGAGGCCACATACCTCAGCCCCCCAAAGGCGAGGGGGCGGAACTCCGCGGCCGCGTTCAGCGCGAACCAGACCGTGCAGACGACGAACATGGTCAGGCTGACGCCGCCCAGGCGCGTGCGGGTCGTCCCGCGTGAAGGCGGCGCGCCCCAGACGGGGGACGTCTGGCGCAGGGTCATCAGCGTCGCCGAGCCGTAGGCGAAGGCGCCGAAGACGCAGACGACGAGGAACGCCAGGCTGACCGCGGTCATCGCTGGGTTAGTTTACGGGTGTGGCCCTCGCGCGGGTCCGCGGCAACCCTCGACCGGCACCCTCAGACCCTCGGACGGCCGGACGGCCGACTCGGACGGCATCGGATAAAGTGAACGCCGGGGCCGCCGTACCTGCAGGCCCGGCCTCCATCGTGTCTTGAACCTCGGTGTTCTCGAACCCCCGTGCGTTGAACCCATCGTGCTTTGAACCTGCGTGCTTTGAACCCACCGCGCTTTGAACCCACCGTGCGTTGAACCCCTCGTGCTGACCCGTTTCGCCCCCGCTCCCACCGGATTTCTTCACCTCGGCCACGTCGTCAACGCGCTCCATGTGTGGGACTATGCCCGCCAGGCCGGTGGACGGGTGTTGCTGCGGCTCGAGGATCACGACCGGCAACGCTGCCGGCCGGAGTTCGAGCTTGCCATTCTCGAGGACCTGGCGTGGTTGGGACTCCAGGCGGATGGCCCGCCCGTGCGGCAGAGCGACCGGGAGGAGGTGTACCGCGCCGCACTGGCCACGCTGGTGGAACAGGGGCTGGTCTACGGATGCGCCTGCACCCGGGCGGAGCTGCAGCAGGTGCCGCCCGGCCCTGACGGCGAGCGCCGGTACCCGGGTACGTGCCGGTCGCGCGGGCTTGGGCTGGCTGACGGCATCGGGTGGCGGGTGCGGATGGAACCCGGCGAGGAGTTGTTCAACGACCGGCTGCTCGGGTCGCAGACGCAGGACCCGGACGCGCAGTGCGGAGACCTGCTCATCCGCGATCGCCTCGGCAATTGGACCTATCAGTTCGCGGTGGTGGGGGACGATTGCGCGCAGCAGATCACCGACGTGATTCGGGGGGTCGACTTGCTGGCGTCCACCGGCCGGCAGATCAGGCTGGCGCGCCTGCTGGGACGAGACACGCCGCCGCGCTTCGCGCACCATCCCCTCGTGATGAAGTCGCCGACCGAGAAGTTGAGCAAGTCGGACGGGGCGACGGGCGTCCGCGACCTTCGCGCGGCGGGCTGGTCGGCCGCGCAGGTGCTCGAACACGCGCGGGCGCTCGTGCGCTAGCGTGTCCCACGGAACACGAAGGGCACGAAGGCCACGACGCATGCACGAAGCCAAACAGGTGCGGGATGGGCGGCCATCCGCGTCATCCCCACCACGATCTTCTTCGGGACTTCCTTCGTGCGCTTCGTGCCCTTCGTGTTCCCGTGCCACGTTTCGGCCCTATACTTCGTGGGTTCCCCGTGGGGTCCGTCCCGCCCCTCCCCACGCGTCGTCCTGGCGGTTCGTTTGCCATTCCCCGAGGAGGGGCCATGCCGAAGTATCTACTCAAGGTCAATTACACCGCCGAAGGTGTCCGCGGTGTCATGAAGGACGGTGGCACCAAGCGCGAGGCCGCCGCTCGCACGCTCGTGAAGTCGCTTGGGGGCAAGGTCGAGACGTTCTATTTCTGCCAGGGCGAGCACGACGCCATTGTGATCTGCGACTTTCCGGACAGCGCCAGCGCCCTGGCCGGCTCGATGGCCGTCAACGCCTCGGGCGTCGTCACGGCGTCCACGACGCAGCTCATCACGCCGAAGGAAGTGGATGAGGCGGCGAAGAAGACCGGCAAGTACAGCGCGCCGGGGCAATAGCACGGCGGTTCAAAGCACGGCGGGTGCAAAGCACGGCGGGTGCAAAGCACGGCGGGTTCACAAGCACGGCGGGTTCACAAGCACCGAGGTTCAAAGCACGGAGGGTTCGGATCACGGTTCGAAGTGCTTTGAACCTCCCGTGCTTTGAACCGCCGTGCTACTTGTGCCGCAGCGCCTGCCCTGGTCGGGCCTCGGTCTGCTGCCCGTCGCGCACCACCGCCACGCCGTTGACCAGCACGTGCACGATACCGGTCGGGTACTGGTGCGGCTCGGCGTAGGTGGCGCGGTCGCCCACCGTGGCCGGGTCGAACACCACGACATCGGCCGCCCGGCCGGGCGCCAGCCGCCCGCGATCCCGAAAGGCGAACTGGTCCGCCGGCAGCGACGTCATCTTCCGAACCGCCTCCTCGAGCGAGATCACCTTCTGCTCGCGCACATAGCGGCCCAGCACGCGCACGGCGTTGCCGTAGCCGCGCGGGTGGGGCACGCCCTCGCCGAAGGTATTCAACCCCGAGTCCGACGCCACCGACACCATCGGGTGCCGCAGGATGCGGTTCAGGTCGTTATCGGACATGAAGTGATAGACCATCGACGCGCCACCCGCGCGCAGCATCCGGCGCATCAGCTCCTGCTGCGTGGCCAGGTCGGCCGCGCCGAGCACCTTCTGCGCCGCCTGGGGAAGGGTGAGCCCGTTCAGCGACCGATCCGTGCGGTACTCCGCAATACGTGCGAAGTTGTAGTCCTCGAGCCCGCGCTCGCGAATCAGCTCGCGCATCTCGGCCCGGATCTTCGCCCAGGTCGCGTCGTCGTCCAGCCGCTCGTTGATCCTTTCCTGGCCTCCCTCGAGCACCCAGGAGGGGAAGCGGATGCCGAGGTTCGAGCTGGCGGCGTCGTAGAGATACTGGTCCGCGTTCACACGCAGGCCGCGCGCGCGAGCGAGGTCGATCATCTCGAGCGCCTTGGCGCTGGCGCCCCAGCGGCTGGGCGCATCCACCTTCAGGTGCGAAATCTCCAGCGGGCACTGGGCCTGCTCCGCGATGTCGATGGCTTCGGCCACCGCGTCTTCGAGCGTCGTCCCCTCGTTGCGCATGTGGGTGGCATAGACGCCGCCGCGGCGGGCCGACACGCGCGCCAGGGCGACGATCTCGGCCGTCTCGGCATAGGTGCCCGGCACGTACTGGAGACCGGTGGAGAAGCCGACCGCGCCATCGGCCATGGCCTTCTCCACCAGACCCTCCATCTTCTTCAACTCGTCCGGCGTGGCCTGGCGATTGGCCGTGCCCATCACTGCCCGCCGCACCGTGTTGTGGCCGATGAGCGTGCTGTGGTTGAGCGCCGGGCGCGCGGATTCAACCTCGGCAAACGCCTTCGCCACGTCCGCGGCCGACCCGCCGCAGTTGCCCGCGACGACCGTGGTCACGCCCATCCGGACGAAGTGCGGAATGGCGGGCTGGGTGGCAATCTCGTCGACGTGCGTGTGGACGTCGATGAATCCAGGCGCGACGACCAGGCCGGCCGCATTGATGGTGATCGCCGCGGTGGCGCCCGCGAGCGCACCGATCTCCGCGATCCGGCCATCCCGCAGGCCCACCGACGCCACGCGCCCAGGTGCGCCCGTGCCATCCACCACCAGGCCATTGCGGATGAGGAGGTCGAAGGTGGCGGCCGGCTGCGCCGAGGGCTGGGTCTGAACTGTTGGTGCGACAACGGCCAGCGCAACCGTGAGAGCGAGGGCGAAGATGTAGCGGTTCACCCGGAAATTGTACCGGACACCGGTTAGATCCCCATTCCTGGATCCCCGATTCCCGGTTTATCCTGTGGTGTCCCCATGGCACGCCATTTCCGGGTGCCGCGCCGTATCGGCGTGGCCGCACCTCCAGTCGCCGCGCCTCCTGTCGTCGACGAGCCGCCGTTCGACGTCGACGATCTCAGCGTGCTGTTCCGGGCCTACCACGGGCCGGACGGCCCGCCCGCCGATCCCGCCACCGCCGTCCGGCGCGCGAAGATCACGCTCACCCGGCAGCACCCCAACGACTTTCCGGACCGCCAGCTCCAGGTGTTCCTGAACGGCGAGGAGTGGTGCCCAATCCGGTCCGGCGAGTCCATCACGCGCGAGTTGGCGCCCGGGCCCTACCAGGTGAAGGCGTTCAACACCCTGTTCACCAAGACCCTGGACGTGAATCTCCGTCCGGGGGAGCACGTGCGGCTCCGTTGCTCGAATGGCTTCCCGACGGCCGGCTGGTTCCTGATGCTCTTCCTGCACGTCACCTACCTGCGCGTCCACCTCGAACGCGAGCCGTCCGAGTGACCACCGCACGCGTGACGATCGTCCGGAACCATCCGGACGATGTGCAGGATCGGCCGGTCCGCCTGTGGCTGGACGGCGAGCGGCTCGAGAATCTGCCGTACGGCAAGACGTTCGCGCGGCATGTCGCGCCCGGCCACCATGTGATAAAAGCTCACAACACGCTGTTCGGCACCACGCTCGAGATCGACGCGGCGCCCGGCGAGGAGGTCCGCGTGGGCTGCATGAACGGGATGACGGGCGGGGGCAAGCTGATGGTGCTGCTGATGGGCGTGGCCTACCTGCGGGTGCGGCTCGAGCAGCTGCCGTCCGGTGTCGTCGGAGAACACGCGTGAGAACAATGCTGGCTCTCGGGTTCGCCGTCGCCACGTTGTCGGTCGCCTTTGCCGCCGATCGCATCTTCACCAACCCGAGGCCCGACGCGCACCTCAAGAAGCTGTTTCCGCAGGCCGCCGGGTTCTCGCCGCTCCAGGGCACGCCCCTGCACTTCAAGGCCTACGCGGCGGATCCGAAGACCAACCCCAACGCGCCGCTCCTGGGCTATGCCTTCTGGACCACGGACATCGTCCCCAACGAGCGCGGCTACCACGCGGCCATCCACTTCCTGGTCGGGCTCGACCTGAAGGGCGTCATCACCGGTGTCGTCCTCGACTACGACTCCGAGCCCTACGGCTACTTCTCGATCCAGCCGCCGCAGTTCGTCGCGCAGTTCACCGGCAAGAGCGTGCGCGCGCCGTTCCGGCTGGGCGAGGACATCGACGCGGTCTCGCGCGCCACCATCACCATGAGCAGCGCCGTGCGGGCGATCAGGGACAGCTCGCGGGCCATGGCCCGCCAGTTCCTGGATCCCGCGTCGGTGAAGCCGTGATCCAGCCCGAGGCCGATCCCTGGGGCTTCGACGAAGAACCGGTCGAAACCCTGGCGGACGTCCTGCAGCCGCAGGTGCCGGACCTGCTGCTGCTCGTGGCGTTCCTGGCGCTGGCGTTGGTCAGCTTCCGGCGCAAGAGCGTCCCGCTCAAGTACGTCACCCTGGCTGCGGCGGTGGGCTACATGGGCTTCACCAAGAGCAGTCTCATCTCCATCACGGACGTCTTCCGGCTGGTGGACTGGGACATGCCCGTCTTCCGCTCGTCGCTCGTCTGGTACGGCTTCGCCGGTGTCACTGTGCTCTCCACCGTGCTCTGGGGGCGCTTCTACTGCGGCCGCGTGTGCGCGTTCGGCGCGCTCACGCAGCTGATGGACGCCGTCCTGCCGGCCGCGTGGCGCGTCGAGGTGCCGAGGTCCATCGAGGCGCGGGCGTCGTGGATCAAGTTCGGCGTGCTGGCCACCGTGCTCGCGTACTACGCGGCCACCCGCAACGTCCTGGTCTACCAGTACGTCGAGCCGTTCTGGATGTTCACGCTGATTGGCACCGCGCCGATGTGGATTGGTCTGGGCGCGCTGCTGATGGCCACGGTGTTCGTCCGGAACCTCTACTGCCGGTTCCTGTGCCCGCTGGGCGCGGCGCTCGGTATCCTCTCGAACCTCACGGTGTTTCGCATCAAGCGATGGAGCGAGTGCAGCACGTGCCGCCTCTGCCAGAAGACGTGTGAGTGGGGCGCCATCCAGGGGCCGAAGATCCTGGTCACCGAGTGCGTTCGGTGCGACGACTGCGAGCGGCTGTACGCCGACCAGCAGAAATGCCCGCACTGGCGGATCCTGGATTACCGGGCGAGGAAGAAGGGGCTACCGCTCACGCCGGTGCGCTAGCATCCGCTTCGCGGGCCGCGGTCGAGCTCGCAGCGGACGAACGCGAGGCGCGGCGCGGTGAACGCCCGCATCTCGTCCGCGGCGCCGACGTACTGGTCGACGCTGTGTGGGCGCGCGGTGTCTTCGCGGATCGCCGCGTCGATGAGATCCAGCTGGCGTCTGATCTCGGCGTCGAGCCAGGTGGTGTCGTCCACGGGCTCGGAGGCCGTCTCGACGACCCGCTGCAACTCGGCGCGGTACATCGCCTGGTACTCGGGCACCCGCATCAGCTTGGCCATCAGGATGTTGGCGTCGTGGCCGTCGTTGGTGGGGAAGGTGGGGCCCCAGAAGGTGACGTCGGCATCCCACGCGATCAGCACGTGCTTGTCCTGGTCCTCGAGGCGGTACAAGTAGAAGTTGTTGACGCCCCAGGCGCCGAGGAACCCGTCGGTCTCGGCCACGAAGTTCTGCGCCGCCACATAGCGGATGAAGCCCGGCAGGTCGAAGCGATCGCCGATGACCTCGGGCAGGCGGTCCTGCCGCGTCTCGTCGATGAGCCGCACGAGCTGCTCGATGGGCCGGTACAGCTGCTCGTCGCCTGCCGACTCGTGGGTCTTCGGATCGAAGCGGTCCTGGTACGGGCGCAGGTCGTCGCCCAGGTGCTCGAAGTGCCACTCGGCCTCCCAGTTGTACTCGTACAGGTAACCGTCGTTCTGCGTGTTGCCGTCGATGGCGCCGAAGACGCGCGCGAGCAGATCCTTGTCCACCGATTCGACGATGACGTAGAGCCCGGCGTACTCGTTGTTCACGTAGAGCCGGGCGTGCGCCTCGCGCGGCGCCGGGATGCCCAGCCGCGCATACAGCGCCATCGTCACGGTCTCGTGGATGCCCGAGGCGTCCTGGGTGAGGTTGTCGAGCACGACCGACTTCAGGCCCAGGAACTCCTGGTCGGCATACCGGTTGAAGTCCACCCGCAGGCCCGGCTTCACGCCACTGCGGGAGCCCGTGCCGCGGGACCGGATGCCCGCGTTGCGCACGGTGAGGCCGTTCCAGGTGAGGTCGGCGGGGTAATAGTCGTTCTCGCGGAAGTTCTCCTTGAGCTTGGCCCAGTCGGCCGAGTGCATCAGGAGGTCGACGCGCTGGAGGACCTGCGCGTCGAACAGGGCGTCTGCGGTCGGGGGCTGTGGCTCGGGGGCCTGGGCCCGCGCCGATGTCGGCGCCAGGAGAAGGACCGCTGCCAGCCCGAGAAGAAGAATCCTTGCGGCTGTGCTGCGCATTGGTGCAAACTGTAGCTTAACAGTTCCTATCGGCCGCTTGTCCCACGGCCGCTAGGGTTCATCCCTGCGAAATGCTGCCCAGCGAACCCCGGACGCTTGGGCTGGCGTTGCTGATTGGGTGTGCCTTGGCATCCACGTGGTGCGGTGGCTCTCCGACTGCTCCGTCAGCCGCCACACAGGTTTCGACCCTCGAGACCACCACCGGTACATCCAACGATGTACCTAACGCCGGCGGCGCTCCAACCGAACCGCCGACCGTCCCACCCACGACGCCCGCGCCTCCGCCGGCAGGAACCAGCTCGACATGGATCAACGCCATTGCCGACACTGGCTGGTGCGGCTCGTCGGCCATGCCCCAGGTGGCCCGGCTCCTCCACAACCTCAGCGGTGACGTGCTGCTCGTAGGCGACCTCGCCTACATGAACGGCCTGCTCGACGAGTACCGGCGCTGTTTCGACCCGGATTTCGGCCGGCTCGGTGCCCGGCTTCGGCCCACGCCCGGCAACCACGACTACGGGCGTGCTGACGCGGACGGCTACTTCACTTATTTCGGCGATCGGGCGGGACCGGGTCGCCGCGGCTTCTACGCCTTCAAGGCGGCCTCGTGGCAGGTGCTCATGCTCAACTCGTCCGTGCCCATCAGCCGGAACTCCGAGCAGTACGCCTGGGCACAGCAACGGCTGCAGCAGGAGCCGACCCGGTGCACGCTCGCGGCGGTGCACCACCCGTTCGACAGCTCCGGGACCAGCGGCGCCAACCCGTGGCTGCGCGACATGTGGGGCCTGCTGTACGACCACGGCGCCGAGGTCGTCATCTCGGGCCATGACCATCTCTACGAACGCTTCGCGCCGCAGGATGCCCATCAGCGCCCGGAC
>Ga0105094_10000133_pt1 | contig 31798 bp, 25 predicted proteins | sample PPLLak1March2015_2_FD_87023 | JGI IMG/M metagenome (GOLD analysis project Ga0105094, IMG submission 87023) | Freshwater sediment microbial communities from Prairie Pothole Lake near Jamestown, North Dakota, USA - PPLs Lake P8 Core (3) Depth... | ecosystem: Environmental > Aquatic > Freshwater >...
CACCGGAGCTCCGTCTGGTTGCGCACGCCGGAGTTCACGGGTATGCTACGTCGCTGTGAACTCCCGGACCGGTGCGCAGGCGCGCCCGGCCCGTCTGTTCGAGCCAGCGGGAACCGAGTGTGCGATGTACATTGCGATCGAAGGCGTCATCGGCGTTGGCAAAACCTCGCTCGCCCGGCTGCTACAGCCGAGCTTTGACGCTGAGCTTCTGCTTGAGATCTTCGAAGAGAACCCCTTCCTCTCAGATTTTTACGGCGATCGGCAGCGCTACGCGTTTCAGACTCAGATCTTCTTCTTGCTCAGCCGCTATCGGCAGCAGCGAGAGGTCGTGCCACGGCTGCAGGCGCGCGGCAACCTGATCGCCGACTACACCTTCGAGAAGGACAGCCTCTTTGCCCACCTCAACCTGGAAGGCGATGAGCTCGACACCTATAACCAGGTCCACGAAGCGCTCGCCGAACGCATCATCCGGCCAGACCTGACAGTCTTTCTGCGGGTCGACACCCCGACGGCGATGCTGCGCATCGGCCGCCGCGACCGCCCCTACGAACGCAACATGGACCGTGGCTACATCGACGCCTTGAACCAGGCGTACGAACAGCAGTTTGCCTCCCGCCGCGACGAGCGGGTGCTGGTGCTCGACACCACGCCGCTCGACTTCGTCAGCCGCCCGGAGCACTTGATGCACGTGGTCAATCGCGTCCGGGATGCCCTCGGAATCCCTCCCTTCCAGCCCGAGCTCCCGTTCGCGGAAGGTTGAACGGCTTGCGCGTCACGCGGCAGAAGTTGATCGATCTGGCCAAGCGGGAGTGCCTGCTGCAGGCCGAGCAGGCAGACGTCGTCGCCGGCTACCTGGCCGGCTCTGTGGCGCTGGGCGAGCCGCTGCTCGCCGGCACGGCCGACATCGACCTGGTGCTGATCCACGCCGGCGAGCCGGCGCAGCCGCGACAAATCCAGCCGCTCTCCGACGACATCCACCTCGACATCGCCCATCATGCGGCCGCCTTCTACGAGGCACCGCGCGCCCTGCGCCTCCATCCGTGGTGGGGCCCGGCAGTCGCAGAGCCGCTCTTCTTACATGACCCGACCCACTTGTTCGAGGTGGCTCAGGCCGGCGCGCGTGGCCAATTCTTCCGCCCCGACAACGTGCATGCCCGGGCGCAGGCCTTCCTGGCCTCCGCACAGCATGGCCTGCAGCGCGCCCGGCTGGGGGCCACATGGCGCCGCCCCTACCTACAGGCGGTGATGGATGCTGCCAGCGCCGCCGCCAGCCTGGTCGGCGCTCCACCGGCTGGCCGCCGCGCCTGGCTCACCCTGGAAAACCGCCTGCGGGCGCTCGACCAGCCCAGCCTGCTCCAAGACTGCCTGGCGCTGATCGGCGGTCCAGAGGTCTGCCCGCGAGTCCCGGCCTGGACCGCAGGCTGGGCCAGGGCCTTCGACGACCTCGACGGCCACGCTTCGCCGGGCCTGCATCCGGCGCGACGGGCCTATTGGCTGCGCGGCTTCCAGGTGTTGCTCGAGGCCGGTCGGCCAGACGCCGTGCTCTGGCCGCTGCTGCGCCTGTGGACGCGCACCCTGGAAGCCTTGCCCGCCAACCCGGCCGAGACCTCGCACCGGGCAGAATACGAGTCGAGCCTGGCGGCCTGCGGCCTGTCCGAACAGGCGCAGGCCGCGCGCTGCGGCCAGCTTGAGGCGTTCGTCGATCAAGTGGATGAGCTGCTGGAAACCTGGGCGGGGCGCAACGGCGCGTAGCGCCCCTGGAGGGCTGGACGATGAAGCGCTTTGTGGCAGTGGCGGGCAACATCGGCGTCGGCAAGTCCTCGCTCGTGCTGCTGCTTGCCAGACACCTCGGCTGGGACCCGTTCTTCGAGCCGGTCGGGGAGAATCCATACCTGGCCGACTTCTACCGCGACATGCGCAGCTGGTCCTTCCACTCGCAGATCTTCTTCCTCAGCAAGCGCTTGCGGGCGCACCGCCAACTGCTCGATCATCCGACCTCGGCCATCCAGGACCGGACGGTCTACGAAGACGCCGAGATCTTCGCCTACAACCTCAGCCTGCAGGGCGACATGTCGGAGCGGGATCACCAGACCTACCACGAGCTGTACGAGGCGCTGACCCAGTTCCTTCCCCCGCCCGACCTGGTGATCTACCTCCGGGCATCCCTGCCCACGCTGCTGCAGCGAATCGCGCTTCGCGGCCGCGACTATGAACAGCAGATTCGGCCGGAGTACCTGGCGCAACTGAATGACCTGTACGAGAACTGGATCGGCAACTTCAGGCTGTGCCCGGTGCTCACCGTCCCCGCCGACAAACTCGACTTCGTAGCGTACGGCAGCCACCTCGACCTGATCGTGTCCAAGATCCAGGAGAAGCTGGCCGGGAAGGAAGAGGTCGTGTTCGGTGACGAGGAAGTCGAACGCGTCAACGGCGAGCAAGTCTGAGCCGCACCTGCTTATTGCGACCGTCCCTCGAATCCTATACAATCCAACTGAAGCTCGCGCGATCGGGCATCCGTCGCTTCCCCAGTGAAAGAGAGCGCCCGATGGACATTATCAAGGTCTCCGCTGAGTCGCGCACTTCGGCCGTCGCCGGCGCCATCGCCGGCGTGGTTCGGGAGCACCAGCGGGCGGAAGTCCAGGCAATCGGCGCCGGAGCGGTCAATCAGGCGGTGAAGGCTGTCGCTATCGCCCGAGGGTACCTGCACGAGGACGGCCTGGACGTGATCTGCATCCCCGAGTTCGTCACCATCGACATTGAAGGCAACCAACGCACTGCGCTGCGTCTGACGGTCGAACCGCGGTAGCACCCAGGACACTGAATTTTCCCTTCGCTCTCCGGGCGCCCTGGACCAGCCGCGGGCTAAGCTGCGGCAGCGAGGCGCAGATGGGGAAGATCCAACAGCAGCGCCTCCATGGCGAGCAACGGATCGACATAGCGCTCAATCGATTCGGTCGTCCGCCCGATGGCCAACAAGCAGTCGGTGATCTCCTCGGGCGAGCAGCCGCTGCAGATTTCCTCGACCAGCTCACCTGAATCGACATTGACCAATGGCACCCCAGCCTGATGCGATGCCAGCAATGCATCGCGCCACAGCCCCTGCCAGCAGGCGAGCAGCTCGCTGGCGCGGCGCCGTCGCTGCGCCAGCGACTCATTGCGCCGGGGCGAGAAGGTGCTTGCAGCAAACTCGAAACGACCGATCACCGTTTCCCGCAGCTGACGCCGCAGATCCTCGAGAAACGCCTGGCGCTGCGCCAGACGCTCGCCATCCTCGAGCATCGCGAAGGCCATGCCCGGCCTGCCCCCGGCCAGCGCCGCCAGCAGGGCCGCCTGATCCGGTGCAGCCCCGCGCGCAACCAGCGCGCCGCTGATCGCTGCAGCCGGGACCGGCTTGAGTCCCAGCACCTCACACCGCGAGAGGATCGTCGGCAGGAGCTGGTCGCCCGACTCGGCCGTCAGCAGCAGCACGGCCTGGCTGGAGGGCTCCTCGAGTGTCTTGAGCAGCGCGTTCTGCGCTTCCTCATTCGCCTGCTCGAAGTCCGGCAGCAGCGCCACTCGGCAACGCGACTCGAGCGGCGCCAGGACCAGCTGGCGTTGCAGCTCGCGGATCTGGTCGACCCGGATCTGGCTCCGATCCTCCTCGACGAGGATGCTGTGCAGGTCGGAGCACTGCTGGCGCGGAACCCCCCGGCAGGCGCGGCAACTGCCACACCACGCCCCGGGCTCCGGCGGCGCAGTACACAACAGCGCCTGCGCCAGGCGCAGCGCCAACGTGCGCTTCCCCACGCCCTCCGCCCCGAGGAACAGGTAGGCCTGTCGCGCCTTGCCTGTCGCCAGGTGCTGGCGCAGCAGCTGCTCCGCCCATTCGTGGCCCGTCATGTGCCAGGACATGCAGGCATTGTAGCCCAGGCAGGCGCCAGAGGCCGCACGGATCCACCTCTCGTCCGGGTCCGCTGGGCGGGCTATAATCCATTCGAATCGAAGGTCACCCGCGATGCTCCACACACTCCTGCTGCAGTTCGTGCTCTGGCTCGACCGCCTCCGGCGCAATCACGCACTGGAGCACGCGACATTGCACCTGCTCAACCGGACGCACCCTCAGGCGCTGCTGATCGGGCGCTCCGACCGCAAGGGCTTCTACCTGTACGGTGATGTGCCGATCGAAGCCGTGGGCCAAGCGGTTTTTGGTGCAGCCCAACGCCTGCGGGCTGGCGAGTCCCGCCTGGCCATCCATCCGAACTGCGGCACCAATCTGATTGCCGCCGCAATGCTGACCACGCTGGCGACTGCCCTTGCGTTGGGTGGCGCGCGCGGCGCCCGTCAGCGATTGGAGCGCCTACCGCTGGCTGTGCTCGCCAGCCTGGCTGCGCTGGTGGTCGCCCGCCCGGCCGGCCAACTGGCCCAGCGCCACCTGACCACGCAGCCGATGATCGGCGGCCTGCAGGTGCTCTCGATCGAACGCGTCGCCAAGCCAGGGCCAGTCGTCCACCGCGTCCGCACCTCGGGCTGAGGCCGGATGGACAGACAGAAGCCGACGGTCTACCTGCTCTATGGGGACGATCCACTCGCCATGCAGGAGGCGGTCGGGCGTTTGCGGGCACAGCTCGGGGATCCGCTTGCGGCGGACATGAACTTCCAGCGCTTCAACGCCCGCACGCTGGACCCAGTCCAGCTCGAAGGGGCCTGCATGGCGATGCCCTTCCTGGCTGAGCGACGGCTCATCCTGGTCGAGAACAGCGAACTCCTCAAGGATTCCAGCCAGGCGATGAAGCGCCTGCTCCAGCTGCTCCCCAGGGTCCCCCAAACCACGGCGCTGGTGTTCCTGGCGGAGGTGCCGCTCGAGCGCCGCGACGCCGACGCATCGTTTCGCTCTGCCTCCAGCCTGCACCGCTGGATCGAGGAGCATGCCGACACGGCCTATAGCAAGGCGCTTCCCACGCCGCGCGGGGAGGCATTCGAACGCTGGCTGCAGACTCGCGCTCAGCACCATCACGCCGAGCTGTCAGCCGCCAGCGCCAGCTTGCTGGCAGAGTTCACCGCCGGAGATCCGCTGACGGCCGACCAGGAACTGGCCAAGCTTGCCGCCTATGTCGGCGGCGAGCGGCCCATCTCGCCGGAGGACATTGAGACCCTCAGCCCCTACCAGGGTCAGAGCGATGTCTTCGCCTTGGTCGATGCCATGGGCAACCGCGACACCCATGCGGCCCTGCGGCTGCTCGATCAGCTCCTTGCCACCGAGGACGCACGCGCGCTCTTCCCGATGATCGTTCGCCAGTTCCGCCTGATCCTGCTCGCCCACGAGGCCCAGGCGGCGGGGATGGCCGCGCAGGACGTGCTGCGGACACCTCCATTCGTTGCCCGGAAGGCTGCCTCGCAGGCGCGCCGCTTCACGCGGCCCGACTTGGTCCGCATCTACCACCATCTGGTCGAAATTGATCTCAACTCGAAGACCGGGCGCGAGGACCTCACCCCTGCCCTACACGGCCTGGTCGCAGGTCTGGGCAGCTGAGCTGCGCCTGCACCCAGTTCGGCCGATACAGCGGGCCTGAGCCCAACGAACCGGCTGGCCACTCGCACCGCAGGCGAACGTGGCGCGGCGCCTCAGGCTGGCTGCCTCGTCGTCCCGCCGCCAGTTGTCCCCTTCCACCCCAAGGATCGCGCCCGCGAATGTCCGTCAGGCGCTGGACACGGCCACCCCCAGCCAGAGGTGGCCGGGCAGCACCGCCCGATCCGTCTTCAGTCGGATGGACCCAACCTGGGACGGCGGCTCGGCGCCGGCGGCCGATGGGTGGAGAAAGCACAGGTTCGGCTGCGCACCGTACTTGGCTCGGTAATGGCTCGCCGCCCGCTCAAGCTTGGCCGCCAGGTCCAGCGTGTGATCGGCGTCGTACCACAGCATCCCTGTCGTCATCTTCATCCTCCGTCTCCTCCACGCACGCTCGGCAGCACCCGTTCCAGATGCCAGGTGCAGCGCTCACGATCCTGGGTGACGATACAGCACAGCCCATCCGCGGTGATCAGCTGATAGCGCCCGGGCCGCGCAGCGCTCCGCAGCCGCTCCACCCGTCGGACAACATGCCGCCTGCCGCGCCAGCTGAACTCCAGCGGCATCGCCGTCGGTCCCAGCGAGTGAACTGCCAATCGCCCGCCCAACTGCAGGCCGTTCATCCATCCCCGCCAGGCGCGGCTGAGGCGGCGCCAGCCAGCCACGCACTCTGCCGGATCTCGTCCAGGCAGCTCACCAGGTCGCGGACCGGCAACCAGAGCGCCCGAATTGGGAGCACGCCGCATCGGTCGAAGATCAAGAAGTCCCCTGGACACCGCTGGCCGAGGGCGACACGCGTGTCCGCCTGGGCGATCGGGTCCGCACTGCCATTCCCGGAGCGGATCTGTAACACATGAATCCCTGCCGGTCCGCCAAAGCGGCGCAGCCACGCCAGGCGTGCCTGCAGCGCGGCATGCTCCCGCCACAGCGCCAGGTCCTCGACCGCCAGGACCACCTGGGCGGGGAATCCGCCGGACAGGTGCCGCAGCCGCACTTCGTCCACTAACCAGCCGAGCAGCGCAGCTGCCCGGCGAGGTTCGATCACGGACTCAAGCAACGCATGCGGCAGACCCTCGATCATCCCCAGCTGTCGGCCGCTCGGGTCGATGGCCAGCACCCCGAGCACCCGGGGCGAGGTCCTCCAGCACAGGGATACCAGGCACGTGCGCAGCAGTTCGGACTTCCCGCACCCGGTCGGCCCGCTGATCAGCAGATGCGCCGGGCCATCTTGTCCCAGGCAGAATCCCCACGGCCCCCCGTCCGGCGTCCGGCCGACAAGCACGGTTCGAGCGTCGAGCAGGGCGCGCCGCAGCGCGGGCCGCAATAAGCCCCCAGCAGGCGCCTCCCTGAGCAGCCTGCCAGAGATACGTCCGCCTGGCCTGGTCATGTCAGCCAGCTGGACCTCACGCATCAAGACGGACTGCCTGGCAGGCATCTTCCACTCCCCTTTCGGCAACAGAACGTTTGTTCTAGTATACAGAACATTTGTGCGCACGTCAAGCACGGCCTGCTCAGGAACGGCGGCGCACACTCGCTGTGCTAGAATGGAAATAGGATGAGTCGTCAAGCCGAAATCGACGTCCGGCCATCGCCGATTGCCGGGACCTGGTACTCAGACGATCCGGCAACCCTGGCCCGCAGCCTCGACAGCCTGCTTGAAGCGGCTGAACCGCCTCGGCTTGAGGGAAGCGTCATCGGCGTGGTTGTCCCCCACGCCGGTCACCGCTACAGCGGCGCGGTGGCCGCCCACGCCTTTCGCAGCTTGCACAGTTGCCAGCCTGAAGTCGTCGCAGTGATCTCGCCCCTGCACTCTCACCACCCAGCCCGGCTGCTGACCACCCAGCACCAGGCGTACTGGACGCCGCTGGGGACGATCCCGGTGGCGCACGACCTGCTGGAGCAGCTGGCCGAGCATCTGCAGAAGGACTCCGCCATTCGGCTGGAGCCGGTGGCCCACGACAGCGAGCATTCGCTGGAGATCGAACTCCCCTTCCTGCAGCGCGTGTTTCGCCAGCCGTTTCACCTGCTCCCGATCATGGTGCGCGACCAGGCGCCAGCCGTCGCCCAGGCTTTGGGGCGAGCGCTGGCGGCCGTCCTGCGAGGGACGCCCGCCGTACTGGTCGCCAGCACGGACCTGTCGCACTTCTACCCAGCCGAGGTGGCGCGTCGGCTGGACGCGGAGATGCTCAGCCGCATGGCGGCCCTCGATCCTGTGGCTGTGCTCTCAGCCGAGGAGGAAGGCGTGGGTTTCGCCTGCGGCCGGGGGGCGGTGGCCGCCGTGTTGTGGGCCGCCGGGGAGCTGGGCGCCGACTATGCCCAGGTTCTGCGCTATGCGACCTCCGGCGACGTGACCCGGGATCACACTTCAGTTGTCGGCTACGGCGCCGTGGCCCTCTGCCGTCGCAACGGGTAGGCACCCCGGCCGAAGCCCGCTCTGGAGCGCCTGATCGACCAAGGATGATGCCCCAACAACTCGTACAGGACCTTCTCCAACTCGCCATCGTCCCGCTGCTGTTGATCTTCAACGGCTTCTTTGTGGCGGCGGAGATTGCCTTCGTCAGCGTCCGCCGCACCCGAATCGCCGAGCTCGCCGAACAGGGAGATCGGCGCGCGCGTTCGCTGCAACTTGCCCACCGGCACCCCGAGCGCTTCCTCGCGGCGGTGCAGCTCGGGGTGACTATGGCCAGCCTTGCGCTCGGCTGGGTGGCCGAGCCGGCGCTGACGGGCATCCTGGCGCCCGTGCTCGCCTTGCTGCCCGGCGAGTTGGATCCCAACCTAGCGCGTACGCTCTCCGCAGGGGCCACCTTCGCCCTCATCACCTTCCTGACGATCTCGGTCAGCGAACTTACCCCCAAGGCAATCGCTCTCGCCAAGCCCGAACCGACGGCGCTCGTCGTCGCCCGGCCGATGCGCACACTGATGGTCCTGTTCCGGCCGGTGATCTGGCTCCTGAATGGCGCCGCCGGACTGCTGGTTCGCGCCCTGCATGTGCGGCCGGCCAGCGACGCCGAAGGCGCGCACTCCGTTCACGAGCTCAAGATGCTGGTCACCGCCAGCGCCGAGAGCGGGGTCGTCAAGGACGAAGAAGAGGATATGCTGCATGCGGTCTTCGACTTCGGCGACACCCTCGTCCGCCAGGTGATGGTGCCTCGCACGGAGGTCGTGGCCGTTCCGGCCTCCGCTGTCACACCGGAGATCCTGCGCGTGGCGCTGGAGTACCCGTTCTCCAAGCTTCCCGTCTTTGAGGGCGACCTCGACCATGTCATCGGCGTGCTGCACATCCGCGATCTGCTGCGCGGCCAACTCACCGACCAGGGTGCGGCGCCGACCGCCCGCAGCCTGATGCGCGAGGCGATTTACATCCCGGAGACAGCCCGCGTCAGCCAGCTGCTCCAGCGCTTCCGCGTCCGCCGCCAGCACCTGGCCATCGTGCTCGATGAGTACGGCGGAACCGCTGGCGTGGTCGCTCTGGAGGACCTGCTCGAGGAGATCGTTGGCGATGTCCAGGGCCCGTTCGACAAGGAGCTGGAGATCCAGCCGCAGGCCGATGGTTCGGCCTGGATCGACGGGCTGACCATGATGGAGGAGGTCAACCAGCGCTTCGGCCTACAGCTGGAAGACCCGCACTATGACACGATCGCCGGCTTCATGCTGGGCCGCCTCGGCCGCATGGCAAAGCTGGGGGATTTCGTGCAGGTCGCGGGAACGCGGCTGGAAGTCCGCCAGATGGATGGTCTGCGCATCGCCCAGGTGCGCCTGAGTCGCAGCCCGAACCCCTCGTCCGAAGCCGAAACCGGCGCCTGAGCCCTCCGATGTACGCCGAGGTCGCCGTCAACCTGCCGCCGGTCCAGGGCACCTTCCACTACCATTTGCCGCCGGACCTGACGGAGCGACTGCAGCCAGGACATCTGGTGGTGGTCTCATTCGGCCAGCAGCGTGTCCAGGGCGTGATCCTACGCCGGCTTGAGCAGGCCGAGGTCCCGGAGACCAAGCCGGTGCTCGAGCTCGTCGACCAGGCGCCGGTGCTGACGCCGGCCCAGCTGGACCTCGCCCGCTGGATGAGTGAGGCCACGCACAGCGCATTGATCGAGTGCCTGACCCTGATGATCCCGCCTGGGCTCGCCCAGCGCGCCGACACCGAATATGCGCTGTGCGCCGGTGAGCACCTTGCCCGAACAGAGACCGACCGCCGCCTGCTGGCGCTGCTGGCGGAGCGAGGCCCCCTGCGCGGTCGGCAGATCGACCGGCTACTCCCGCGCCACGCCTGGCGCAAATCGGCCGACAGGCTGGTCCGCCGGGACGCCGTGCAGCGAACTCCCGTGCTCGACCCACCCAAGGCGCGACCCAAGCGCGTGCGCAATGTGCGCCTGGCCCGGCCGCCGGAGCAGGTGCTGCACTCGCCACTGGACCTCGGCCGGGCCGGCTCGCCGGCCGCAGCCCGCCGCCGCCGGATGTTGCAGGTCCTGGTCAACGAACGCGAGCCGGTCGAGGCCTTCTGGCTGTATGCCGAGAGCGGCGGCACACTGGCGGATCTGCATGCCCTGGAAGAACGCGGGTTGGTCGTGCTGAGCGAGGCGGAAGTGTGGCGCGATCCGCTGGCCGGCGTGTCGTTCGTTGCCGCACAGCCACCGGCCCTTACCTCCGATCAGTCGCGCGCCTGGCAGAAGATACAGGCTCGCTTCGGACCGACCGGCGACACAGGGCCAGCTGTGCTGCTGCATGGCGTCACCGGCTCGGGCAAGACCGAGATCTACCTGCGCGCCGTCGCCGCCACGCTCGCGGCTGGACGCCAGGCCATCGTGCTCGTCCCCGAGATCGCCCTGACGCCGCAGACGGTGCGCCGATTCCTGGCTCGCTTTCCAGGCCAGGTCGGGCTGATCCATTCGCAGTTGAGCGACGGCGAACGCTACGATACCTGGCGCCGCTGCCGACAGGGTGAGCTCAAGGTGGTGGTGGGACCGCGCAGCGCGTTGTTCGTTCCCCTGCCGGATATCGGGCTGATCGTCGTCGACGAATGCCACGACGAGTCCTACAAGGAGGAAGGAGCCGCCCCGCGCTATCACGCTCGCGACGCCGCGCTGGCCTATGCCCGCCAGCTGCGGGCGACTTGCCTGCTGGGCAGCGCCACACCCGACCTCGGCACGTACTTCCAAGCGCAGGCCGGCCAGATCGAACTGGTCTCGCTGCCGCAGCGCATCCTGGCCCACCGCCGGGACCTTGAGGCACAGCGCGACCGGCAGATCGTGGGCGCCCACTACCGGCCGGCCGGGGGCGAGGCGGAATACGCCGAGCTGCCTCCGGTGACCATCGTCGATATGCGCCGTGAACTGCGTGAAGGCAACTCCTCGCTCTTCTCGCGCGAGTTGATCCAGGCCCTGCGCCAGACGCTCGAGGCCCGCCAGCAGGCAATCCTGTTTCTCAACCGCAGGGGCTCGGCCACACACATCTTCTGCCGCGACTGTGGCTGGGTCCTGCGCTGTCCGCGCTGTGACACCTCGCTGGCACACCATACTGCACCTGCCGAAGCGCGCTGCCATCGCTGCGGCTACCGCCGCTCCACGCCGACCGCCTGCCCGACGTGCGGTGGGGCCCGCGTGCGCCACTTTGGCGCCGGAACGCAGCAGGTCCAGGCCGAGGTGGAGCGCCTCTTCCCTCAGGCACAGACCCTGCGCTGGGACCGAGACACCGCCCGATCACCCGATCAGCATCTGCTGATCCTGGATCACTTCATCGACCACCGGGCGGACGTGCTGGTGGGCACCCAGATGATCGCCAAGGGCCTGGACCTCCCGTTGGTCACCCTGGTCGGCGTGGTGTCGGCCGATACCGGCCTGAACCTGCCAGACTTCCGTGCCGCCGAGCGCACCTTCCAGGTGTTGAGCCAGGTGGCCGGGCGTGCCGGCCGCAGTCCTCTGGGGGGACGCGTGATTGTGCAGAGCTATCAGCCGGACCACTATGCCCTGCAGGCCTCCGCCCACCACGACTACGCCGGCTTTTACCGGCTGGAGCTCGAGAAGCGCAAGGACCTGGGGTACCCCCCCTTCCGTCGTCTGCTGCGTCTGGTCTACGCCCACACCTCGGCGCAGGCAGCCGAGCAGGCGGCAGGCGCGCTGGCCGCGCAGCTGCAGGCCAGCCTATCCGCCAGCGGCAGCTCGAGCGAGCTGATCGGGCCCGCCCCTTGCTTCTTCGAACGTCAGGCAGGCAGGTACCGGTGGCAGCTGCTCATCCGCGGCCACCGGCCACTTGACGCCCTTCCAGACACGCTGCCCCCCGGCTGGCAGGTCGACGTTGACCCAGTCTCAGTCTTGTGACCGCGCCAGTCGCGTGAAGTCCGTGCCCTGAACAAGAAAAAATCCGCCGCCACCTGGGGCGTGCGGAGGACATCAGACCAGTCGTTTGGGGCGCCGGCCGGCACCACAAGGGGCCGGGCTTCGAGCTGCCCCGCATAGGATCAGGTATTGTCTGCCGACGCGGGTCCGGGTGGCGGCTTCAGACTCATCCTAGCACAAGGCCATGCGCCCCACAAGTGACAGGGGACCTATCGCGCCGCCCGCGACGGCATCACACCGCCGCCTGCACGCCATCGTACAACTTCTCGCGCACGGCCAGCACCTTGCGGCGCAGGCCGTCGTCAGTCCCCAGCAGGTCCTCGATCTTCTCGCAGGCGTACAGCACGGTGGTATGGTCCCGCCCACCGACGACCAGGCCGATCTGCGGCAGCGAAGCGTGAGTCTCCGTTCGAATCAGATACATGGCCACCTGGCGCGGAAGGGCAATGTCCTTGGAGCGGTTGCGGCTCAGCAGGACTGCCTCGCTCACGCCAAACTGCTCGGCAACCGCCGAGAGGATCCGCTCGGAGGTCAGCGCGCCCCCGCGGGGCAGCAAGTCGGCCAATGCCGTATCGACCAGATCCGGCGTCAGTGCGATGCCGCTTAACTGGCCAAACGCCACGACGCGGGTCAGTGCGCCTTCCAGTTCGCGGATGTTGCTCTGCACCCGGCGGGCGATCGCCTCCAGCAAGGCGGGGGGCACATCTTGCCCGGCGCGTTCCGCCTTGGAGCGAAGGATTGCCACGCGCGTCTCCAGGTCGGGCGTCTGGATGTCCGCCGTCAGTCCCCATTCGAAGCGTGAGCGCAACCGCTCCTCCAGCGTGACCATTGCCTTAGGCGGCCGGTCGGAGGAGATCACCAGCTGCTTCTCCTGCTCGTGCAGCGCGTTGAAGGTGTGGAAGAACTCCTCCTGGGTGGCCTCTTTGCCGGCGATGAACTGGATGTCGTCGATCAGCAGCACATCGCTGCGCCGGTAGCGCTCGCGGAAGCTGTCGGTGGTGTGGGCCCGAATGGCATTGATCAGGTCGTTGGTGAACTCCTCCGACGAGACGTACAACACCTGCAGGCCGCTGTGGCGGCAGGCGTTCCCCATGGCGTGCAGCAAGTGGGTCTTGCCCAGCCCCACGCCGCCATACAGGAAGAGCGGGTTGTAGGCGCGCCCCGGGCTCTCCGCCACGGCCTGCGCTGCAGCATGCGCCAGCCGGTTGCTCGGGCCGACAACAAAGGTCTCGAAGGTGTAGCGGCTGCTCAGGTGCCGCGGCGCTTCCTCCAGCGGAAGAATGGGGTCCGCCGGAGCCGGCTGCGCCCGGTCCTCACCCGCCAGCTCGTCTTGCCACACGATGAAGCGCACTTCGACCGTCCGGCCTGCCATGCCGCTCAAGATGCGCTGAACGGTGGACAGCAATCGCGACTGCAGCCAGTCGCGGGCATAGGCGTTGCGCACACCGATGATGAATTGACCGTCCTCATACGCCAGCAGCTCGGCATCCCGCACCCAGGTGTCGTAGCTCGCGCGCGGCATCTCCAACTGGATCTGCCCCTGGGCCGCATGCCACAGCTGCTCTGCATTCATGCAATGCCTCCCCCACGACCCTCGGCTCGCCTTGACCGCCGATGGTCACACTCGTTCGTTAGACTGGCGCGTGCTTGACCTGTGTGTTGTAGTAGGTTCGCCCGCGATCAGGCGCCCCGCTTCCGCCGAGAGATCGCGACCGCAAGCATCAACCGACTCGGTCCCGACTCAGCGCGGCCTCATTCTAGCAAAGGGAACACCCGGGTACAAGGAAAAGTGCCGCGGCAACCTAAAAACCTGACAACTTTTAAGGTGGCGCAATGTTAAAGACACGACGGCATTCCATCTCGATTCCCTCGGCCTGCCGTCGCCCGACGCTCGGCCTGCGCTCCGCCGTTGGGCGGCACATCCCCATGCGCACATCTGTTCCGCCGAACATCTGGGGGAGGTAGACCGTCGTGCGCCGGCTGGGGCACGCCGCCTCCGTCAGCCTTAACAATCGCTTTCCAGTAGCGCGCTCAGACGCCTGGGCGCGATGCCCGCACCTTGCAGTTTCGCAGGCAATCACCCCTCCGGCGTTGATCGCGCCCCCGCGGTCAGCTCTAACAGAGTCAACGCCTCGCGCAGCGTGTGCGCCGGGAGCAACGTGACTCCCGCGGGCACTTGCACTTCCCCGCCCAGCGTCCAGGGCACGATCACCCGGCGAAATCCCAGCCGGCCGGCTTCCTTCAGGCGCACCTCCAACTGTGGGACGCTGCGCACTTCGCCGGACAGACCGATTTCGCCGATCAGGGCAATATCCGCAGCGATCACCCGGTCCCGCGCCGAGGAGGCCAGCGCCGCGGCAACAGCCAGATCTACTCCCGGTTCGTCGATTCGCAGGCCCCCGACAACGTTGACGAACACATCCTGATCCGCCAGAGGCAACCCGACGCGCCGCTGGAGCACAGCCACCGTCAGCAGCAGGCGGTTGAGATCGACCCCATTCGCTGTGCGGCGAGGATGCCCGAACGAAGACGGGCTGCTCAGGCCCTGCACCTCGACCAACAGCGGTCGGGCGCCCTGGATGGTCACCGCCACCGCCGAGCCCGGAGCATTCACGGCGCGTTCCGCCAGGAACACCTCTGATGGATTCGGAACCTCCGCCAGGCCCGTCGTCCGCATTTCGAACACCCCGACCTCGGAGGTGGCGCCGAAGCGGTTCTTGACCGCCCGCAGCAGACGATAGGCGTGGAACTGATCCCCCTCCAGGTACAGCACGCTGTCGACCATGTGCTCGAGCACGCGCGGCCCGGCAATCGCACCCTCTTTGGTCACATGCCCAACCAGGAAGACCGCACTCCCGGACGCTTTGGCGGCCGCCACCAGGCGGGCGGCACATTCCCGCACCTGGGTGATCGTGCCGGCACCGCCCTCCAGCTCCCGGAGGGATACAGCCTGGATCGAATCCACGATCGCCAGGTCCGGCCCCAGCTGGTCGATCTGCTCCAGGATTGCCTCCAGGTCGGTTTCGGACAGCAGGTACAGCTCCGAGGGAGCCTGCCCGGCGGGCACCAGGCGCAGCGCACGCGCCTTTACCTGCCGCTCAGCCTCTTCGGCCGAGACGTACAGCACGCGCCGCTCCTCGGCCAGTGCCAGGCCGACCTGCAGCAGCAAAGTCGACTTCCCGATCCCCGGATCGCCACCGATCAGGACCACCGAGCCCGGAACGATTCCCCCGCCCAGCACGCGGGCAAACTCGCCCAGTGCTACGGGAAGCGAGACGGTTGTGTGGGCCTCGACCTCGCTCAGACGATGGGCAGTGGCTTTGGCGGCGGCGTGCGGGGCGCGCCGGCTTGCTTCCGGCGCAACCTCCGCCAGCATGCTGTTCCATGCGCCACATTGCGGGCATCGGCCCAGCGGCCGGGCCGTTGTGCGTCCGCACTGTTGGCAGACGTACTGCGTGCGCGTCTTTGCCATGTTCGCAGGCGATTATACAGCCCGGCTGCGCGATCAGCCCTGACAGCCACGGCCGGGGAAATGAAACGGGCAGGCTGATACAGCCTGCCCGCCTCCTCGAGGCTGGTTGATTCAGCCGGCAGCCAGCGCTGGCTCGCTCACCGGCTCGGGCGCCGCCCTTAAGCTGACCTGGCCCTCTTCGGCGTCGACCAGGATGTGGTCTCCATCTTTGAACTCACCGGCCAGCAACCCGTCCGACAGCCGGTCCTCGATGTTGGACTGGATCACCCGTCGCAGCGGACGGGCGCCCATGTCCGGATCGTATCCGAGGTCGGCCAGCAGGTCGCGCCCGGCTTCGGTCAGCGTCAGCGTGACCCGGTAAGACGAGAGGCGGGCGGCAACCTTGGCCGTCTCCAGGTCGACGATCTGGCGGATCTGATCCTTGGTCAGAGCATGGAACACAATGGTCGAGTCCACCCGATTGAGGAATTCCGGACGGAAGATCTTGCGCAGGGCCTCGGTCAACTTCTTGCGCATCTCGTCGTAGGCCTGCTTCTCGACGACCTCCTCCGGGTTTAAGGTGGAGAAGCCGAACTGGGTCTGGCGGCGGATCAATTCCGCCCCGACGTTGGAGGTCATTACGATGATGGCATGGGTGAAGTCCACCTTGCGCCCGCGGGCGTCGCTCAGGTGTCCCTCCTCCATGATCTGCAGCAGCATGTTGTGCGCTTCAGGATGGGCCTTCTCGATCTCGTCGAAGACCACAATCGAGTAGGGCTTGCGCCGAATGGCCTCGGTTAATTGCCCGGCGTCATCGTAGCCGACGTACCCGGGCGGCGCCCCCACCAGGCGGCTGACGGAATGCCGCTCCATGAACTCCGACATGTCGATCTGGATCGTGGCGTCTTCGCTGCCGAAGATGAATTCAGCCAGGGCCTTTGTCAACTCGGTCTTACCGACCCCTGTCGGGCCGAGGAAGATAAACGAGCCGACCGGCCGGTTCGGGTCCTTCAGGCCGGCGCGGGCGCGCCGCACCGCGCGCGAGATCGCTTCGATCGCCTCGTCCTGCCCGATGATGCGCCGGTGCAGCGCGCCTTCCATCAGCAGCAGGCGCTCAGATTCCTCCTGGGCGATCTGCATCACCGGCACACCTGTCCACATCGAAACCATCTCAGCGATGTCTTCGGCAGTGACCCGCGGCGACTCCTCGCTCCGCTGCCACCCGGCGCGCAGCTGGCTGAGCTTGTCTTCCAGCTCGGCCTGACGCTGCATCAGCTCCTGTGCGTCATCGAAACGAGCCTCGTCGACAGCCTGGGCATGCGCCTGCTTGGCCGCTTTGAGTTCGTCGATGGTCTGCTTGATGGTCTGCGCCGCCGGGTTCTTGTACATGCGTACGCGCGAAGACGCCTCGTCGATCAGGTCGATCGCCTTGTCCGGCAGAAAGCGCTCCGTAACATAGCGCGCCGAGAGGTTGGCAGCCGCCTCGAGGGCCTCGTCGGTGATCACCAGCTTGTGGTGTTCCTCATACGGTCGGCGCACGCCGCGCAAGATGTCGATTGTCTCAGCCACCGAGGGTTCTTCGACCGTCACCGGCTGGAAACGCCGCTCCAGCGCGGCGTCGCTCTCGATGTGTTTGCGGTACTCGTCAAGCGTAGTGGCGCCGATCACCTGCAACTCGCCGCGCGACAGCGCCGGCTTGAGGATATTGGCCGCGTCGACCGAGGAACCAGCCGAGCCGGCGCCCACCAGCATGTGAACTTCGTCGATGAACAGGATCGCCCCGGACGACTTGAGCTCGTCGATCACCCGCTTGAGCCGCTCTTCGAACTGTCCCCGGTACATCGTCCCCGCGACCAGCGAGCCGACGTCTAGCTGCAGCACGCGCTTGCCCAGCAGCGGCTCCGGGGTTTCCCCGGCCACAATCCGCTGCGCTAACCCTTCGACAATGGCGGTCTTGCCCACGCCGGGCTCCCCGATCAGCGCCGGGTTGTTCTTGGTGCGTCGGGCCAGGATCTGGATCACGCGCTCGATCTCAGTCTGACGACCGACGACCGGGTCCAGCTTGCCCTCCTCGGCCAGCGAGGTCAGGTCGGTGGCCAGCTGATCGACCAGCGGCGTCTTGCCGCCGGCCTCCTTGGGCTTGGCACCGCTCGGCGCGGCCTGCGGCTGGCGGCGGCTGGGCGATTCCTGCAACACCCGCCGGGTTTGCCGACGCACCTGCTCCGGGGTCACCCCCAGCCGACGCAGCACATCGACGCCGATCCCCTCGGGCTGACGCACCAGCCCAAGCAGCAGATGCTCGGTGCCGATGTAATGATGGCCCATGCGCCGGGCCTCTTCGATCGCCAGCTGGAGAACCTCTTCTGTCCCGGGCGCCAGCTCGATGCGCCCGCCGGTGTGCCGTCCGATCCCGGTGAGACGCTCGACCATCTCCTTCACCCGAGCCGGTTCAAGCCCAAGCTCGCGCAGGACGCGCCCGGCCACCCCGCCCTCCTCGCGAATCAATCCGAGGAGCAGGTGCTCCGTGCCAATGTAGTTGTGGTGCATGCGCTCAGCCTCTTCATGGGCCAGGCTCAACACACGCCGCGCACGCTGGGTGAACCGCTCTAGCTTGTCGGACACGGCAGGTTCCTCCGCACAGACTTCAATTCGGCCAAGTCCACTCTCATTCTACCAAAGAAGTCCACCCCCTCCGGCCAAGTCTGAGCTGGCGTTAAGCAATCAGGCGGCCGGGGGGTCGCCCGGCCGCCTGGGATCGCGCTGCGCATGTGCTCAGGCTTGCGCTTGCGGGTCCTGAGCTGGTGGCTCGTCGGGCTGTGGGAGCTTCGCCACGTCGTCGGGCTGCGAGGGTTCGTCGGGCTGTGGGAGCTCCTCCACGTCGTCGGGCTGCGAGGGTTCGTCGGGCTGTGGGGGCTCCTCCACGTCTTCGGGGATCCCCAGCTGTTCGGCCTGTTCCAGCTCAGCGTCAAAATCCTCGGGCGCCTCGCCGGCCGGCTCCTCCTCAGCCAGGAGCGCCGGGGCGCGCGTCGACGCCTGCCAGTCGATCTCGGCGTACTCCGCCGAGTCCACCCGCTTCAGGCTCAGGCCGATGCGCCGGCGCTCGCCGTCGATCTTGATCACGCGCATGGCCAGGGTCTCGCCTTCGGTCACCGCTTCCTTGGGATGCTCGATGCGGCGGTCCGACAGCTCAGAGATATGGATCAGGCCTTCGATGTCGTAGCCTTCCAGCCCCTTGATGCTGGCAAAGGCGCCGAACTTCGTCAGCTTGGTGATGGTTCCTTCCACCAGCTGACCTTCGAGCAAGCGCGAAGTGACGGTCTGCCACGGATCGGGCTCGAGCTCGCGCATCGACAGGCTGATCCGGTTGCGGTCCGGATCGATACTCAGCACCTTGACCGAGACCTCATCCCCGACCTTGAGCGCATCCTTCGGGTGAGCAATGCGCTTCCACGAGACCTCGGAGAGGTGCACCAGCCCGTCCGCCCCGCCAATGTCGACGAAGGCGCCGAAGTCCGCCAGGCTGATCACGTGGCCCTGGCGGATGTCGCCCGGTTTGAGCTCGCCGATCAGCTGCTCCTTGAGCAGCTTGCGCGCTTCCTTGGCGGCGGCCCGCTCGGACAGGATCAGGCGGTTGCGGCGGCGATCGACCTCAACCACCTTGACCACCATCGGCTCGCCCACCATCTTGCCCCAGCGCTTATCCGGGGACTCTCCCTCCGCCCGGCGGCGCCGGGACAGGCTGACCTGGGAGGCGGGGACGAACCCGCGCAGATTCCCGAGCTTGACGATCAGACCGCCCTTGTTGTATCCGCCGACGCTGGCGTACAGCGGCTCCTGGGAGGCCAGCAGGCGCTCGGCCTCACTCCAATCCCGCTCCTCATCGGCCCGCGACAGCGACAGCAGCATTTCCCCGTCGTGCCCGCCGGTGCGGATGACATAGACGCTGATTTCCTGCCCGACGACCAACTCGGCTCGGCGTTCCTCGGACAAGTGCTCGAGCTCGCGGGCCTGGATCAACCCTTCGGACTTGGCGCCGATATCGACCAGGATGTCCCCCCCGGACACACGGGCGATTGTGCCGCTGCGAATCTCGCCCCGGCGCGGCGTCTCGAGGTCATAGCCTTCGCCCCCAAGCAGCGCGTCCATCGCCGAGGCCTGGTCCATCGGCTTCTCGCTCTCTGGTTCTCCCCCAAGCTGCGGTTCTGTCGGATCGCTCAAGACGGCTTACTCCACATAAGACTGGATGGCCATTATAAGGGCGAACAGATGCCCTGACAACCATCCCCCACTCTGCAGCCTGCGGGCGGGGTATAATGCCGCGGGAGAGCAGCAACTTGGCCGTCGTCTTCCCCTTCACTTCCATTGTCGGACAAGAGCGCATGCGGCGTGGCCTGGTGCTGAACGCCGTTAACCCGCGCATCGGCGGCATCCTGATCCGCGGCGAGCGCGGCACCGCCAAGTCGACCGCCGCCCGGGCCCTGGCCGCCCTGCTGCCCGACGTGCAGGTGGTCGCCGGGTGCCGTTTCGGCTGTGATCCGGACCGCCCGACGACCTGGTGCACCGAGTGCCGCGAGCGCAGCTCCGCCGGCCAGTCGCTGCCGGTCGAGATGCGCCGCACCTCGTTCGTCGACCTGCCAGTCTCGGCCACCGAGGACCGCGTCGTCGGCACGCTGGACATCGAGGCTGCCATCCAGCGCGGCGAGCGGCGCTTCGAGCCCGGCGTGCTGGCCTCAGCCAACCGCGGCCTGCTCTACATCGATGAGGTCAACCTGCTCGACGATCATGTCGTCGACTTACTGCTCGACTCAGCCGCGCTGGGCATGAACATCGTCGAGCGCGAGGGGATTTCCTTCGCCCATCCGGCACGCTACATCCTGGTCGGCACGATGAACCCCGAGGAGGGGGACCTGCGCCCTCAACTGCTTGACCGCTTCGCCCTGTCGGTCGACATCCGCGGGCTGACCGATCCCCGCGACCGGGTAGCGATCATGGAGCGCAACCTGGCCTTCGAGACCGACCCGGAGGGCTTCCGCAGCGCCTGGCTGGAATCGGAAAAGGCCATCACCCAGCAGATCGACGCTGCCCGCCACCTGGTGGACGGCGTGACCTACAGCCGGCGCGACCTGTTGTCGATTGCCGCCCTGACGTCTTCGCTGCACGTCGACGGCCACCGGGCAGACCTGGTGATCCTCAAGGCCGCCCGCGCCCAGGCCGCCCTCGACGGCCGGACGGCCATCTCCGAGCACGATATCCTGCTTGCCGCCGAATTGGCCCTCCCCCACCGCATGCGTCGCGGCCCCTTCCAACAGAGCGAACTGAACATCGATGACCTCGAGGCGCGCCTCGACCAGGCCCAGGCCCAGCTCAATCAGACTGGCGAAGAAGAACACACGGACGACGCCGGCCAGGATAAAAAAAAAGCCGGTCTACCCCGGAAGTAGACCCGAGGTCGGCTGAAGATCCGCCCGTACTGGGCCAGCCCGACCCCAGCCGTCAATCCCCTTTCGACACGACCCAGGCGCGCTGGTGGGACGGCGGCACGCCCATCGAAATCGGCTCCACCTTCGCCCCGCGCCGCCTCACCGGCGAACTCGACCGGATGACCCGCCGCACCGGCGGCCGCCGCACCCAGACCCGCACCGATCGCAAGCGCGGCCGCTATGTGCGCGCCCGCCAGGCGCTACCCAAGGAAACCGACATCGCCTTCGACGCGACCCTGAGGGCCGCCGCCCCGTATCAGGTCGAACGCGCTGACCAGCGCCGCCAAGTGGCCTTCGCCATCCAGCCGGCCGACCTGAAGGCCAAGGTGCGCGTGCGCAAGGCGGCGAACCTGATCCTGTTCGTGGTTGATGCCTCGTGGTCGATGGCCGTCGCCGAGCGCATGTCGGCCACCAAGGGCGCCATCCTGTCCCTGCTGACCGACGCCTACCAGCGGCGCGACCGGGTGGGACTGGTGGTCTTTCAGAAGGACCGCGCCCTCACCGTGCTGCCGCCCACCAACTCGGTGATGCTGGCCCAGCGCGCCCTGGCCGACATCCCCGTCGGCGGCAAGACGCCGCTCTCCGCCGGCCTGATGCTGGCCTTTGAAACCTTCCAGCAAGAGAAGATCTCTCATCCCGACGTGCTGCCCCTGATGATCCTGCTGACCGACGGGGCGGGCAATGTCTCCGTCGGCGGCCTGCCTCCGCAGGAAGAGGCCCACCAGGTGGCCGATCAGATCCGCCTCACTGGCATCCGGGCAGTGGTGATCAACATGGAGCACGCGGCCTTTGACCAGGGTCTGGCCCAGGCGCTTGGCGATCGGCTCGGCGGACCGTGTTACACGCTGCACGAACTCAAGGCCGAGCACCTGTACCGCGCCGTCCGGCAGGAGTTGAACGGACAGCCAGCCTGAAACCCCATCCTCCCCAACCGCTCCGACAGGCAGAGGGCCAATGCGCCGGAGGCGTGAGTCGACCTGGCCCTCGGCCCCCGCAGGTGTACATGGCCACCGACTCCGTCCCGGAAGATGTCGCCGGTTCACACCCATAGCACGCAGTTGAGTGCGACCACCTCGCACCACAGCTTGCCGACCAGCCAAGCAGAACCTCCATCTAGAACAAGAATGTTTTCAACGCCGTCCAGTGTCTGCATCCCACTCGATCAAGGTGGGCCCCAGGCTCAATCCGGCCAGAGCCAAGTCCTCTTGGGGCACGTCCGTGCGGCGCTCGGCGCGGGTCCGACCGTCAAAGCATGCGCGCAGGAGAGGTATGACGATCTCGCGGCCCACGAGCCTCCTGATTGGCAGATTACGTTCGCCCACGCCAGTCCTTGCCCATGCCGCCTAGGCTGCGGGCGAGACGGCCCTCCACCAGCGGGTTCACACGAAGGCTGCGCAGCTAGGCCAGGCGATTGTGGACCCGGAAGACAGGGCGAGCTTGCTCAGGACTCTGCAACGGTTCCCCGGCCCGCACGGCCCGGTCGCTTGACAGCCGGCTGACGCCCCGGGACGTTGCCGGGAAGTGAGGCTTCACCGGCGGTCAGCGTGGCGGGCAGGGACTTGCCTTGCGCTAAGCCGGCGCGAGAATGTCGTCAGCCTGAGGGGCAGGGCGGCAGGGCTTCGGGCCGAAACGCGGCCCGGCTCGGATGCCGGGCGTATCTGTCCGTCACCAGCGGCCGGCAGAGGAGTGGGAATCGATGGATTTCTTTGCCCTTGTAGAGGAGCGCAAGTCCGTCCGGGCGTTTCTAGACCGGCAGATCGAGCCGGAGAAGCTGCAGCGCCTTTTGCAGACTGTCAATCGTGCCCCATCGGCCGGCAACCTACAGGCCTACGAGATCACTCTTGTCACAGACCCGGATCACAAGCGATCGTTGGCGTCTGCGGCCTGGGACCAGGAGTTTCTGCTCGAGGCGCCGGTGGTGCTCGTCTTCTGCGCCCACCCTGCCCGCTCGTCGTCGAAGTACGAAGCACGTGGCGAGCACTTGTATTCGGTCCAGGACGCAACCATCGCCTGCACCTACGCCATGCTGGCCGCCACGGCGCTCGGGCTCGCCACCGTCTGGGTCGGGGCCTTCGAGGACGAGGGCGTCAGCGCCGCGCTCGACCTGCCCCAAGGCTGGCTGCCCGTGGCGATGCTGCCCGTAGGCTACGCCGCCCGACCCTCCCGCCAGACTCCGCGCCGCAACCTGGCCGATCTCGTGCACGAAGCCTGACAGCGCGCCCTGCCCGCGATCTCTACCCGCCACCGCGGACCGGTCGGCACGCTGGCCAGACCTGCAGCGATCCACTCCGACCTGCGCGCCGGAACGGAACCCGTCCGGCCACGGCGTCCGCAGTTCCGCTCCTCCCCCACTCCAAGAGGTCCGCTGCTTTCCAGCCGCAGTCCGAACCGGAGGGACGAACGCAGGGCGCGCACTGCGCGCTGGAAGGAGGAGTGAGAGGTGCGTCCCACCCACCCGAGGGCAAGCGGTTAGCGCAGTTGTTTGCGGGCCAGACGCGCCAGGCGATGCTCGATCGACTCCCAGACCGCTTTGCGCCGCCAGTCATTCGGCCAATGGCTGAGGGCAAGCATGGCTTCCTGCGCCCAGCGGCTCGCCTGGGTGTAGTCTTGCGCCCGCCACTCGTAGTGTTTGGCCAGCTCGAGGCAGGGCTGCGGATCCCGCGGCGCCAGCGCGTGCCATGCGCGCCAGAACGAAAGCGCCTCCTCAAAACGGCGCTCCCGCCGCAACTCGAGGCTGAACTCGCGGAATGCGATCAGGCGGACTTGCGGGTCGCCCGAGGCGGCGGCGATCTGGAACGCGGCCGCAGCCGCCTCTCGCCTCCCGGCTGCCCGATGCCAGCCGGCGATGCCAAGTGCCTCGGCACCGGAAAGGCTCTCGGGATGAGCGGCGGTGAATCGACCGACGACTTCTCCCGCCAGGCGGACCAACGAGAGGATGTCCTGCGTGTTGTGGTACAGCACGCCTTCCATCGCCGTCGGGTCGCCGCTGCGCAGGTAATCGAGGTACAGCTCAGGGATCATGGCGCCGGGGACATCGGCCAGGGTGCGCTCCACGCCCAGCACGCTGCGCTCGAGCGTGCTCAGGCTGCAATCCGGCAGCGACCTGCGCCACAGGCGGCGCGCGGGGTGGAGCAAGTCGAGGTGTGGGCGGTCGGTCAGCCGGAACTCCCGACGGTGGGCAAGGCGAAAGCGAGTCTCCAGCAGTGGCAGATCGAAGGCGCCACCATTAAAGGTCACCAGGCCGAGGGCGCCGCCCAGATCCTCCCCGAGTGCCTGCAGCATTCCGGCTTCTTCCACCGGTGAGCGCAGGAAGAACTGCTTGAGCACAAAGTGGTCGGTCTGGATGCCGCCGATGCCGACCAGGAACACCAGCGTCCCGGCGCCGCCGGCCAGGCCGGTGGTCTCGGTATCGAGGAACAGCCAGCGGTCAACGGGCGCCTCGGCCAGCTGCGGCCGGCCGGCGACGCGAGCGGCGTCCGCCGGATCCAGGGACAGGATGTCGAGCAGCGGGCCATGCCCATGGCCAAGGTACAGCGGGAAGTGCTGTTCGATCACCCAGGCTGGACCGAGCGGAGTTTCCTGCAGCGTGCCGCTCGCCAGTCGGGTACCCGGAACGGTAGGCGGGTCGGCACGCGCCACGGCCGCCGTCTTCCGGCCGGTCACCCCGAGCCGATTCAGGCGACGCTGCAACTCACTCCGCGCGTGCGTCTCAGGCCGATCCGCCATGCTCTCCGTTCCGGCAAGCCGTTCTCAAGAGTCCCGGCCGATTGTGCAGACAACTGCCGGCCGTGTCGAAGAATGTCATCGGGGGGCAATGACCTTCAACCCTGTTGGCGTTGCCGGTCGCGGCGTATTATATCTTCCGGAGACGTGAGACGGGGCAACCCGCTGCTCATCGCTGTCTCCTCCTTTGGCGAAAGCCTCCGCTGGGTTACCCCCTCACCGCCCCAGCGGAGGCTGCTTTAACCAACGGGCGCGGCCCGGCGGCCGCGCAACCGATCCGACGAACGCCCCGACCCTCACCCAACGACGGCCGGCAGCACCACCGTGAAGCAGCTTCCCCTGCCCAGGGCCGACTCGACCCACACCCGGCCATGGTGGTGATCGACGATCGACTTGACGATCGAAAGGCCAAGTCCGGTGCCGCTGGTGTCGGAGGAGACATTCCCGGCGCGGTAGAACTTGTCGAAAAGATAGGGCTGATCGGCGGGCGGAATCCCGCGCCCGGTGTCGTGGACCCGCAAGATTACCTGGTCCTGATCGGCATAGGCCTCCACCCGCACGCATCCCCCCTCGGGGGTGTACTTGATGGCATTCTCGATCAGGTTGCCGATCATCTGCCGCAGCCGGATCGGGTCACCCGGCAGGAGCGGCAGATCGTCGGGCAGCTCGGCCTCCAGCTTCAGCCCGCGCGTCTCCGCCGCGCCCCGCAGCCCATCGACGGCATAGTGGGCGAGCATCGCCAGCGGGAGGGGTTCCTTGGCCGAGTCCAATCCGGCCTCGATGCGCCCCAGGTCGAGCAGATCGCTGATCAGCGCCGTGATGTGCTCGACGCTCACCTGCACGCGACGGATGAATTCCGCCTGCTGCTCATTGACCGGTCCGGCGCGCCCGATCAGTTCGACATAGCCCAGGATCGCCGTCAGCGGGGAGCGCAGGTCGTGCGAGACCGTGGTGACGAACTCCGACTTGATGCGGTCGAGCTCCTTGAGGTGGGTGATCTCCTGCATCACGATCGCCTGGCCCACGCCGGGGATCGGCGTGCGCTGGGCGTTGAAGACCCGGCCGTCGGCGACCAAGATCTCGCTGCGGCGCGGCAGGTGGCCCGGCGCGCGCACCAACTCGAGCAGACCCGCATCCTCGAACGACTCGACCAGCGAGCGCCCGATCAGCACGCCGTCGACCCCGAAGGCCCGGCAGGCCGAGCCGTTCGCCATCAGCAGCCGGTTGTCGAGGTCGACCAGCAGCACGGCATCCTCGGTTTGCGTGAGCACGGTCTCCAGCTTACGCAGGTCAGCCTCGGTCTTCTGGTACAGGCGGGCGTTGTCGATGGCAATGGCGGCGTAGTCGGCGATGGCCGACATCACCGTTGTGTCCTCCTGCGTGAGCGCGCGCCCCGCCTTGCGGTTGTCGACGCCCAGCACACCGATCGTTCGGGCGCGCACTCGCAGCGGGACATAGAGCAGCGAATGCACCAGGTAGGAGGTCTTGATCTTCTGCGGCGAGCGCTCGTCGAGCAGCACCGGCTGGCCGCTGGCAATCACCTGGCCGGCCAGCGAATCCTGCACGCGCAGCCGGAAGGTGCTGGCGAACTCCTCATCGAAGTTCTTGGAGGAACGCATGTACAGCTCGCTGGAGTGCTCATCGAGCAGCAGCAGGCTGCCCTCCTCGGCGTCGGTCAGCTTGACGGCCGAATCCACCACCGTCTTGAGGATGGCATCCAGATCGAGCATGGCGGTGACCGCCCGCCCGATCTGCGCCAACCCCTCCAGCTCGGTCAGCCGTTGCTTGACGTTGTCGGCCGTTTCGTCGGAGCGCGCCTGAGCTTCGCACAGCGTCCGCCACTGCCGACTCTCTTGCAGCGCTCGCCCAACGGCCGCCAGCAGGTGCTCGGCCTCAAAGGGCTTCACCAGGTAGTCGCTGGCGCCGGCGCGCAGCGCTTCGATGGCCAGCGACTCTGAGCCTTCGGCCGTGATCAGGATCGCCGGGAAGTGCGGCCGTTCGGCGCGCACGCGGCGGATCAGTTCCAGTCCGGTCAGGTTGGGCATGTTCTGATCGGTGATCAGCAGGTCCGGCTGGAGTTGACGGGCCAGGGTAAGCGCCGACAGTCCATCCGTCACCGCCTGGATTTCGTAGCCAGCGGGTTTGAGGATGGTATCGGTCAGGAATGTAAGGATCTCGCGGCTGTCGTCCGCAAGCAGGATCAGCGGCGCGTCCATCATCGACTGTGCGACGACCATCCTAGCATAGCCAGGCGGCCGGCAGTATGGTACTTACGTTGTGCGACTCAGGGAGCAGCTGCGCCAGCGGCTTCGGCGGGGCCCTCGCCGTCGTGAGCGGTCAGCTGGGGCAGGTCGGAGAGTTCCTGAACGAGCTGATCCAACTGCTGTCCAAGCTGGGTGAGCTCGGCGCTCAAGGCTTCGGCACGGGCATCCGAGAGCAGCCGGCCCAGGTCGGCCTGCACATTGCGCACCTGGTGCGCCAGCCCATCGCGCCATTCCAGCGGGACGTGCGCACCGCCCTGCTCGACCATCCGTTGCAGGCGCTGCGCTCGGGTCTCCAGGGCCACGAATAGCCGGGCGTTGACCAGGGAGATCGAGGCGTAGTCGGCGACGGCTTCCAGCATGGCCTGATTGCGCTCGCTGAACGGCCGGTGCTCCTGGCGGGCAACGCAAATCACGCCGATCGCCTGATCGCGCACCTTGATCGGCACGACCAGCGCCGCCTTGCCCAGGCGCGAGAGCTTGAACTGGGCCAGTCCCTCCCCGTACACATTGAGCGCCTCGCCGGACAGCATCACCAGCGAGCTTACCCCGTCATCCCAGGGCTGATGGAGCTTGGCCGCCAGCGCGGGGGGCAGGTTGCGCTGCGCACGCAGAACAAGCTGGTCGCTGCGGTCTTCCTTGACCAACACCCAGCCCATGCCGGCCTCGGTCACGTACAGGCTGCTTTCGACCAGCTTGGAGAACAATTGGCCCTGGTGGGTGGTCGAGGTAACCGCTTTGCCGATGCCGTAGAGCGTGGTCAGCTCGCGCACCCGGCGCTCCAGCTCGCGGTTGCTCTCGGCCAGTTGCTCTGCCAGCTGGTGGCGTTCGTTGCGCAGGCGGACATCGCTCAGGGCGCGCTCGACTGCCGTGACCACTTCGGCTTCGCGCAGCGGCTTGACCAGATAATCCCTTGCCCCCAGCCGGAAGGCCTGGACCGCGTCGGCCTCCATGCCCTCCGAGGCCGTGACCAGCATGGGGACTTCCATGCCCTGGGAGCGCAGCGCCACCAGCAGGTCCTTCCCGCTCAGACCGGGCAGGGTGAGGCTGGCGATGATCAAGTCGGGGACAAAGTTCAGGGCGTGCTGGATGGCGCTGCCGCTGTCGTCCGCTGTGGCCACCGTGCAGCCGAGCGGCTGCAGCACCTGGCGGTCAAGCAGGTCTAACACATCCGGATCCTCGTCGACGACCAGGACGCGACCGCGGGTAGCGTTCAGTGCCATGCCGATACTATAGCATGGAAGACCTGGCGGGGCGCAATCCGCGCCGGCTCAGCCCACCGCTGCTGGCCGCACCGCGAGGCAGCCTGCGCCCAAGCTGGGATCTGGACGCCTGTGGCTCGCAAGCCGCGCCGAGCTTCGCCGCGCACTTCCCCAGGGGGGGGTTGGGCCCAGGGCCGGTTAGAATCCCCTTAATCCTCGGGCCTCGGCTTGACTTGCTGTTTGCCGGGCCTTTAGAATGAAGTCAGGCGGTATATGGACTACAAGGACTACTACAAGCTCCTCGGCGTCGACCGGAACGCGAGCGAGAGCGACATCAAGCGCGCCTACCGCAAACTGGCCGTTCAGCTTCACCCGGACAAGAACCCCGGCGACTCGCAGGCTGAAGAGCGGTTCAAGGAAGTCAACGAGGCCTATGAGGTTCTGGGCGACCCCGCCAAGCGGGCGCGCTACGATCAGCTCGGCTCCTCGTACCGCGCCTGGGAGCGCATGGGCGGCGCGCCGGGAGGCTTCGACTGGTCGCAGTGGTCCGCCGGCCGCCCCGGCCGCGTGCATGTCGAGATGGGCGACCTGGGAGATCTATTTGGCTCAGCCGGGGGTTTCTCCGACTTCTTCAACGCCATCTTCGGCGGGACGATGGCCCAGGCCGGCTCCGCCCGCACTGCCACCCGCGGCCGCGATCTGGATCAGGGTGTGCGCCTGACGCTCACCGAGGCGTTCAAGGGAACCACCCGCACGCTCGATCGCAACGGCAAGCGCCTGGAGGTTAAGATCCCGGCCGGGGCTACCAGCGGCACCCGCATCCGCATCGCCGGTCAGGGTGAACGGTCGAGCGGGGCATCGGGAGATCTGTATCTGGTGGTCGAGGTCGACCCGTCTCCCTTCGAACGCAGGGACGACGATCTGTACATCGATGTCGCGACCGATCTGTACACCGCTGTGCTCGGCGGGCAGGTGCAAGTGCCCACGCCGACCGGGCCGGTGATGCTCACCGTCCCCGCCGGCAGCCAGCCCGGCCAGACCTTCCGCCTCAAGGGACGCGGGATGCCCAACCTGCGCACCCCGTCTCGGCACGGCGACCTGTTCGCGCGCCTCAAAGTCCTTCTTCCAACCCAGCTCTCGGACGAGGACCGAGCGCTGTTCGAAGAGCTATCCAACTCGCGCCGCAAGCCATGAACCCCGTGTTGGTACCGGCCGCGGCCACACTGAGGTAGGACTACGATGAGACATACTGCTTGGATCGTGATCGGCTCTGCCCTCTCACTGGCAATGCTCGCCTGCTCCTCCCAGATCCCGGGCGGGCTCGCCTTGCCCACTCTTCCCCAGGTGGACCAACTCCCGGTGGAGGTAGAGGCCATCCCGACCTGGGCCGCCAGCGCCGGGGAGATTCTCGAGCTGCCGGCACTCGAGGGCTTCGCCGCGCACTACGAAGCGCTCAGCCCGGGCGTGGTGGCCATCCTCACCTACAGCGAGCTCGGGGCGCCGCACGATGGGCAGATTCCCACCGGCCAGGGCACCGGTTTCGTGATCGACACCGAGGGACACATCCTCACCAACCATCATGTGATCGATGGCGCCAAGGAGATCGAGATCGATTTCCCGCAAGGGATTAAGGCCTGGGCCGAGCTGCTTGGCAAAGACCCGGATTCGGACCTGGCGGTGCTCAAGGTAGACCTGCCCGGATTGCAGCTGGTTCCGCTGCCGCTGGGCGATTCCGACAGCGTGCGCGTGGGCGACCCAGTGGCCGCGATCGGCAGCCCATTCGGCCTGGCCGGCACAATGACGGTGGGCATCGTCTCGGCGCTTGGGCGCACGCTGGACTCGGAGCGCCCGGCGCCGGGCGGCAGCGCTTTCTCGGCTGGTGACATCATCCAGACCGATGCCGCCATCAATCCCGGCAACTCCGGCGGACCGCTGCTCAACCAGCGCGGGCAGGTGATCGGGGTCAACCGAGCCATCCGCACGGAGAACTTCACGGTCAGCGGGGACGCGGCCAACTCCGGCGTGGGCTTCGCCATCCCGATCAACATCGTCAAACGCGTCGTGCCACTCCTGATTCAGGACGGCAGCTACCGCTATCCGTACCTGGGGATCTCCAGCCTGAGCAGCGACCGCTGGACGCTGCCCATCCTTGAACAGCTGGACCTGCCGCCGGATGCTTCCGGGGCCTATGTGACCTGTGTCACCCCAGGCGGGCCCGCGGAGAAGGCCGGGCTGCGCGGCGCCGGTAGCTGCGACAGTGAAGGCCTCGCTCCCGGAGGCGATCTGCTGGTCGCGATCGACGGACGGTCGATCGCCGACTTCAACGATCTGATCTCCTACCTGGTCCAGCACACTTCGGTCGGCCAGGAGGTGATTGTGACCGTGCTGCGCGACGGGAAGGAGGTTGACCTTCCGGTGACCATCGGCCCCCGGCCATAGCGTCAGCCGGCGGTTAGCGCTGCGGCAGGACGCCTCCGGCAGTGCTGCGGGGTTCCGTCCCACCGCGCTACGCAGCCGCCAGCTGCCGTCGGCCGCCGAGCCTTCGCCGATCCTCGCGTGATCCATCCCAGGAGGGCGTCATGCTGAACGAGCGCGACCTGCAGGAGTTGCTCGCCTATCGGCCACCCGAGCCCATGCTGAGCGTGTACCTGAACGTCGACCGGACAGCCGGCTCCGCCGATGCCTACCGCCTTCAACTGCGACAGCTCCTCAAGGAGTTCACCGGAGACGCCGACCGCGATATCGAGCGCCTCCAGCGCTTCATCGAACACGAGTATGACTGGTCCGGACGCAGCCTGGCCATCTTCAGCTGCCAGGCGGCGGGGTTCTTCCGGGCCTTCGCCTTCTCCGTGCCGGTGCGCAGTCGCGCTCGCCGCGTCGACCGGCCCTACCTCAAGCCACTTGCCGACCTGTTGGCGGCGTACGGTGACCATGGTGTCGTCCTGATCGACAAGCAGGGGGCGCGCCTGTTCCATTTCCACCTCGGGGAGCTGCAGGAGCAGGAGGGGACGATGGGCGAGGCGGTGCGCCATACCAAGCGCGGCGGCGCCTCGACCTTTCCCGGCCGGCGCGGCGGGGTTGCCGGGCAGACCGGCCACGCCGAAGAACTGACCGAACGCAACCTCAAACAAGCGGCGAAGTTTGCTGCGGCATTCTTCGACGAGAAACATGTGCGGCGCATTGCCGTCGGCGGAACCGACGATGTCGTGACGCACTTTGCCGAATTGCTTCCCAAGCGCTGGCAGAGTCTGGTGTTCGCCACCTTCCCGATGGAGATGACCGCCAGCCACGACCAGGTTCTGGCCAAGGCGCTGACCGTCGGCGAGCAGACGCTGCACGCCCGCGAAGCCGAGCTCATCCAGACCGCCATCACCGCCGCCGCCAAGGGCCAGGAGGGTGTTGTGCGCCTGGACGAGACGCTGCATGCCGTGCACGACGGCCGGGTGCAGACGCTGCTTGTCAGCGAAGGATTCCGTGCTCCAGGCTACCGCTGCCGAGGCTGCGCCCATGTGACAGCGCAACGCTTGCCCCATTGCCCTTTCTGCGCCGGCGAGTTCGAAGAGATCGCCGACGCCGTCGAACTGGCGGTGCGCCGGGTGATGGCCGATGGCGGCGAGGTCGAGGTCATTCACAGCAGCCCGGAGCTGGAGCAGGCCGGGCGCATCGCCGGCATCTTGCGCTACTGAGCCGCAGCCCGATGACGACAACCAGGGGCCGTCCTGACAGCAGGACGGCCCTCACGCGTGGTCTGGAGACTGCCTGCGAGCTGCTTCCGCTCTCTCAGGCTTGAGATTGACGCGGCGGCGC
>Ga0105094_10000134_pt1 | contig 31750 bp, 38 predicted proteins | sample PPLLak1March2015_2_FD_87023 | JGI IMG/M metagenome (GOLD analysis project Ga0105094, IMG submission 87023) | Freshwater sediment microbial communities from Prairie Pothole Lake near Jamestown, North Dakota, USA - PPLs Lake P8 Core (3) Depth... | ecosystem: Environmental > Aquatic > Freshwater >...
GACACGAAACTGCGCGCCGCCGCCTGTCCGAAGTGGCGGGTTTCGGCGAGCGCGATGAAGTACTTGAGGTCACGCAGGTTCATATCGGCCCTCCGGCAGGATAAAACGTATATAGGCAATTCCTATCATACTTACTTGGAATAACGATTGGAACAATTAAACGTCCGGGCCTAGGCTGCGTTTCATTGAACGGCGGGCCGTGACGCCGTTGGCCGGAGCCGGCGGGATTTTGACCGCTGTCAACGAACCGGTCCCGCAACCGGGACAGGCTCCGGAAATTGCACGGCGAACCTGATGTGACGAAGGAAAGGAGAGAACCCATGTCAACCGAAGCAAAGTGCCCGTTCCATCACTCCGCCGGCGCCGGCCCGTCGAACCGGGACTGGTGGCCGAACCAGTTGAAGCTCGATATGTTGCGCCAGCATTCCTCCAAGTCCAATCCGATGGGAGAGGACTTCAACTACGCCGAAGAATTCAAGACGCTCGACCTGGAGGCGGTGAAGCAGGACCTGCGTGAACTGATGACCCGGTCACAGGACTGGTGGCCGGCGGACTTCGGCCACTACGGACCTTTGTTCATCCGCATGGCCTGGCACAGCGCCGGCACCTACCGCACCGCCGACGGCCGCGGCGGCGCCGGGACCGGCAACCAGCGTTTTGCGCCCATCAACAGCTGGCCCGACAACGTCAACCTCGACAAGGCGCGCCGGCTGATCTGGCCGATCAAGCAGAAGTATGGCCGGAAGATCTCCTGGGCCGACCTGATCATTCTCACCGGCAACGTCGCCCTGGAATCGATGGGCTTCAAGACCTTCGGTTTCGCCGGCGGGCGTGAGGACATCTGGGAACCGGAAAAAGACATCTATTGGGGTTCCGAGACCATCTGGCTGGCAGGCGATAAGCGCTATTCCCACGGTTCCGAGGGCGTCGTCAAAGAGAGCGCGGTGCTCGTATCCGACGACACGGCGGATGGACACGTGCACGGGCGCAACCTGGAGAATCCGCTCGCTGCCGTGCAGATGGGCCTGATCTACGTCAACCCGGAAGGTCCGGACGGCAATCCCGATCCGGTAGCCGCGGCCAAGGACATCCGCACGACCTTCGCGCGCATGGCGATGAACGACGAAGAAACGGTGGCGCTCATCGCGGGCGGCCACACCTTCGGCAAGACCCACGGCGCGGGACCGGCCTCGCATGTGGGTCCCGAGCCGGAGGCGGCCGGCATCGAGGAGCAGGGCCTGGGCTGGAAGAGCAGCTTTGGCACCGGCAAGGGCGGCGACACGATCTCGAGCGGCCTGGAAGTCACCTGGACCACCACGCCGACGAAGTGGAGCAACAACTTCTTCTGGAACCTGTTCGGCTACGAATGGGAACTGACCAAGAGCCCGGCCGGCGCGCATCAGTGGATACCGAAGCATGGCGCAGGCGCCGGCACCGTGCCGCATGCCCACGACAAGTCCAGGCGCATCGCACCGACGATGCTGACCACGGACCTCTCGCTGCGCTTCGACCCGGCCTACGAAAAGATCTCGCGGCGCTTCATGGAGAATCCGGACGAGTTCGCGGACGCGTTCGCGCGGGCCTGGTTCAAGCTGACGCACCGTGACATGGGGCCGCGCGCCCGCTATCTCGGCCCGGAGGTTCCGGCCGAAGAACTGATCTGGCAGGACCCGATCCCCGCGGTCGATCACCAGTTGATCGAGGCGAAGGACATTGCCGACCTCAAGGGCAAGGTGCTGGCCTCGGGCCTGTCGGTCTCGCAACTGGTGTCGACCGCCTGGGCCTCGGCGTCCACGTTCCGTGGCTCGGACATGCGCGGCGGCGCCAACGGTGCCCGCATCCGTCTGGCGCCGCAGAAGGATTGGGAAGTCAACCAGCCGGCGGAGCTCGCCAAGGTACTCAAGACCCTGGAGGGCATCCAGAGCGAGTTCAACAAAGCTCAGTCCGACGGCAAGAAGGTCTCGCTCGCCGATCTGATCGTGCTCGCCGGTTGCGCCGGTGTCGAGAAAGCGGCGAAGAATGCCGGTCAGGATGTGACGGTTCCGTTCACGCCGGGCCGCATGGACGCCTCGCAGGAACAAACCGATGTTGAGGCCTTTGCGGTGCTGGAACCGATCGCGGACGGGTTCCGTAACTACCAGAAGGCCAAATACACCGTCTCGGCCGAGGAGCTGTTGGTAGATAAGGCGCAACTGCTGACGCTGACCCCGCCGGAGATGACGGTCCTGGTCGGCGGCATGCGGGTCCTCAACACCAACATCGGCCAGACCAGGCACGGTGTCTTCACCGACCGTCCAGAGGCGCTGACCAACGACTTCTTCGTGAACCTGCTCGATATGGGCACCACCTGGAAGGCAAGCTCCGCGGACAAGGGCCTGTTCGAAGGCAGCGATCGCAAGACCGGCAAACCGAAATGGACCGGCACCCGTGTCGACTTGGTCTTCGGCTCAAACTCCGAGCTGCGCGCCCTGGCCGAGGTCTATGCCGCGGCGGACTCGCAGCAGAAGTTTATCCAGGACTTCGTGGCGGCCTGGAACAAGGTGATGAACCTGGATCGCTTCGACCTCAAGTGATTCCGGAAGAAGTGAAGGCCGCGTAGTCATTCAGGCATGGGGCGCGCGGGGCAGGTGTCCCGCGCGCCCCTTTTCTCCGTATCCATCAACCCGAAGAGGTGAAGGCAAATGAAAGCATTCTTGATCGACCCGGAAAAACAATCCCTCGAGCCGATCGAGATCCAGGGTCGCGAGGACATCGCGAAACTGATCGGTTACGACACCATCGAATCCGACGCCGTCGGCACCGGAGGCGATCGGCTGTTTTTCGATGAGGAATGTTTCCTGCGCGGCACCAAGGGACGCTTCCAGATCGACAGCGTGATCCCGGTCTCGGGCCGGGCGGTGCTCGCCGGCAGCGCCGACGAAGGCCGCACGCTGCGCGACGTGGCGACGGGCATCGACGACCTGCGCCAGCGCATCAAATACCTGTGATGCCCGTCATGGCCGGCATGCGGCTGCGTCCGGCAACGCCGGCCGATCTCGACGCGGTCAACGCCGTGATCGAGCGCGCGGTCATGACCTGGAAGCTGCCGGAGCGCGTGAAGCGCCTGGCGCTGCCGGGCTACCGCTACAACGCGCACGACCTCGAGCACCTGCGGATGGTGCTGGCCGAAGACGATGATCACGGGGCGCTCGGTGTCGCCGCCTGGGAACCGGCCGCGGCGCGCGACCTGCCGGCCGGCAAGACCGGCCTGTTGCTGCATGGCCTGTATGTCGATCCGCCACGGCAACGCGCCGGCACCGGCAGCCGCCTGCTGGAGGCCGCGCTGCGCGCCGCGCGCGCACAGGGATTCGACGGCCTGCTGGTGAAGGCCCGGCCCGAGGCCGAGGGCTTCTTTCTCGCCCGTGGGTTGCAGCGCCTGCCAGTCTCGGACCCGGGCCGGGATTGCGCGCACCGGTTATGGAAAGCCGTGGCGGTGGACGGCTGACACAAAGCCGCGGTCCGGAGTCTGCGCCTTCTCAAAAGTAGTACCGCACCCGCAGCTCGACCCGGCGGTCGTTCTGCCGCTCGCCAAAGTCGGTGAGGCGGTCACCCGAGAGGAAAAACATCCGCAGCCGCAACTCCAGGTTGGTGACACCGGTGTAGGCGAGCTCGGGGGAGACCGAGCGGCTGCCGTCATCGAGGTTGGCGATCACGGTAAGCGCCGGGGCGAAGTAGAGGATGTCGAACGGCTCCTTCTGGCTCAGGCGCAGGTACAGGTAGCGCTGCATCGGATTGGGCCGCGCCAGGGCCGTCTGTGCGGTGGTGCGCAGCTGTTCGAGTTGCGTGATATTTCCGGCATCGTAGGCATCATGGATCGCCTGGAAGAAGGCGCGTGCCTCGTTCTCGCTGTAGCCGGCGCCGTTGTAGTAGTACTCGACGATCGCGGTGAGCTCGGTCGCGGTGAGATAGCGCGCGCCGAGCAGGTAGCTGTTGGCGCTCTGCGTCACCGGGGTGACCGCGCCCGCGGGGCTCACGACCGGGCGCGTGGTCCCGGTGAGGTGCGCCCACTCGCCGTGGATCTCGACGTTGGTGCCGAGGTTGCGCGAAAAATCGAAACCGTAGCGCGCGCTGCGCGCACCCTCGCCGAGCACGAGAAGATCGATGTCAGTGTCGCGGTAGAGCAGCGTGAGCTTGGCCGCGGGGTTGGCGTGGTGGCCGGGGCCGAAGTCCTCGTTCACGTGGTCGCTGGTCGGGACGATCAGCGGGGTGAAAGCGATGGTTTTCAAGGGCCCGTCAAAGCTGCGGATGAAGTTGCCCCCGGCGAGCACGAAGCCCTCGCGTGCGAGCTCGGGGTCGTTCGGATCCTTCAACCGCTGAACGAAGCCGACCGGGTTCCAGGCGTAGCCCTTGCCCCAGCTCAGCGTCTTCTTGCCGAGATCGACGGCCGCGCGATCGGAGGGCGCGAGCGTCAGGGTGGCCTCGTAGACGCGCGTGTCGTGCTCGCTGCCCGTATAGTCGTCGGTGTAAGAACCGAAGCCGACGAAGCGAAAGCTGCCGCTGCCCCGGCGATACAGCCCTTCGAGCTGCAGCGCGCCGGTGCCGCGGTTGAAGTCAGTGATCGGCTCCTGATCGAAGAAATTGAGTTGGTAGAGCGCGGCGTCAGGGTTGAGGGTGAAACGCTCGGCGCGCAACTCGGCGTAGCCGCCAAACTCGAATGTTTTCTTCTCGAACTGCGAGACGTCGAAGCGATAGTCGTCCTGCGCAAGCGCGACGGAGGCGATCGCGAGCAGGCACGGGGCGAAGAGCCGCACGCCCACCATGGCGGCGCTAGCGCAGCTCGCCGGCGCGCGGCAGGTAATCGAGGGTGAAGACCTCGTCCGGGAAGGCGCGTGCCTTGATCTTGGCGTAGAGCATGACCGACTTGTAACCCTTGTACAGCGGGCTGTCGGTCTCCATGGTCGCCGGGCGACGCAGGCCGCCGCCGAAGTCCTTGATGTCCTTGAAGTGCAGCGTCTTGATGAGCAGGCCGCTCGCGGCATAGGCCTCGATCTCGGTCGGTGCGAGCGTGGCACGGTCGACGCGCATTTTCAGGCGATCGTAGGCCACGGCCGCGGTGCGTGCCTTGAGGTCGAGCCGGTACTCATCGGCCGATGCTTCGGTTTTCTCGACTTTGTATTCGACGCTGTAATCGAGTCCGAGGATGTCGGCGTTGTTGAACACCCCACCCACCACCGACTGCAGGCTGGTGATGCGCAGCGGCTTGCCGACCCCTGGAATGTACAGCCACATGTTGTCGCCGAGGCGCAGAGTGGCGCGGCCCTTCTCGCTCGGCGGGTCGAGGAACAACGCGACCATCTTGTCGCGCCCCTTTTTGGCCGTGAATAGCACGAACTCCTTCTTGCGGCCATCCGGCTCGATGTTGATGAGCTTGCGATACATCTCGTAGGACTCGGGATTGAGCTTGCGGTCCACCTGATGCAGCAGGGCATTGCCGTCCAGGGCGAACGCGAAAGGCGCGGTCAGCGCAAGCATCGCTGCCGCGAGGACTCCCGGCCACCTGTGTCCCGTGCGCGGCCTCATTGCCCGGCCTTTTTCACCGCTTGCGCAGCGGGGCCGCTCGCCGTAAGCATCCGGATCCTGCGCTCCTGCAGCGCCTGCGCCAGCTTGGCGCCGAAGTCACCGGCGATCAGCGTTCCGGCCTTTTGCTCTGCGAGCCAGCGCGCAAGCGCCGGGCCGGCGCCGCCGGCCTGGGCGGCGACCGGGTTGGGATGCGATTCCACCAGCGTCCCGGTGGCATCGAATAGCAGGATGTACGGCGCCCGCGCCGCCACCGGGCTGACCAGGGCCTCGGCCCGGGCCGCTTCGGCGGCAACCGCGACGCGCGCCTCGTCCGCCCGTGCGGTCGCCGTGACCGTGACCATTCCCGCGGCAACCAGCCACAGCCCGAGTCGTTTCATCCGGTTCATTCGGTTCTCCTATACATGGCGCAGGGCAGTGATCGGATCCATGCGCGCCGCCTTCCAGGCCGGCTGCAGGCTGGCGGTGACCGCCACGAGCAATACGATAACGCCGATCAGCAGCACGTCGGCGGTGGCGATCGTGGGCACAAGCACGAGGTCCTGCTGGCGTCCGAAACTGAAGTGCACCGGCCACAGGTTGAGCGCGTAAATGATGCCCAGGCTCAACGCCGTGCCGATGGCGGTGCCGACCAGCCCGAGCAGCAGGCCTTCGGCAAGAAACAGCCCGAGGATGCGGCGCGGCGGCGTGCCGATGGCCGAGATCGCGCCGATTTCGCGGATACGTTCGTACACCGCCATCATCATCACGTTCATGACCGCGATCAGCACGATACTGACCAGCATGACGCGGATGAACAGGTCCAGCAAATCGATCATGCGCGCGATGTTGGCGAACGGCGAGAGCTGGTCCCAGCCGTGCACCTCGAGCGCCGGCTGGCCTTGGGGGTTGCGGATTTCCGCCAGCGCCCGCGCCAGCTGCGCCTTCGCCGAGGGTAGCTGGTCCAGGCCTTTCAGGCGCACCGCGATCTCGCTCACCTCGGCCTCGGTCAGGCGCAGCAACTCGCGCGCATCGTCGAGGTGCAGGTAGCCGTCGCGCCCGCCCGGTCCGGTCACGTCGCCGAGCACACCTTGCACGGTGAAGGTCTTGCCGTTCACCGAACCGTCGAGGTTGGTCGCGACCAGCACCACCGTGTCGCCGATGTTGATCTTCATGCCCTTGGCGAGAATCTCCGGGATCAGCAGCTTGCCGCGCTCCACCAGGCCGTTGCCGCCGCCCTGCAACAGACGACCGGGCAGCATCGGCATGGCCGCCGCCTCGCGTTTCGGGAGCACGCCGTTCAGGCGGATGCTGGTGGTCTCGGTGAAGTTGCTGAACATGGCGCCGAACTTGAGCCGCGGCGACCAGGCGACCACGTCGCCCATGTCCTTGAGCGCCTGCTCCACCCGGGCGACCGCGCCCGGCTTCATGTTGAGATTGAGCGGCAGGTTGTCGATCGAGGCGACGTAACCCTTGCGATGCACCTGCACGTGGCCGAGCATCGAATCGGTGATCTGACCGACGATCAGACCCTTGAACGAACCGGAGACCGAGACGAACAGCAGCACCGCGACGACGCCGAGGATAATGAGTCCCGCGGTGAGCAGGGTACGCCGCCAGTAACGCGTCAGGTTGCGTACCGCGAGCTTGAGTATCTTAAGCATGTTTGCCCCCGCTGTTCACCAGCCTGCCGTCCTCCAGCGAGAACACGACCTCGGCCTCGCCCATGATCTTGGGATCGTGGGTGGAGAAGATGAACGTGGTGCCGAAGTCGTCGCGCATTTTCTTCATGAGTTCAAGAATGCGGTAGGCCGTGTCGTGGTCGAGGTTGGCGGTCGGCTCGTCGGCGAGCACCAGCCTGGCGTTGGTGGCGAGCGCGCGCGCCACGGCGACGCGCTGCTTCTGCCCGCCCGAGAGCTGGTCCGGGCGCTTGCCGGCCTGATCGCCCATGCCCACCGCCGCGAGCAGCTCGGTGACGCGCGCACGGCGCTTGTCGGCCGGCCAGTCCTGCACCATGAGCAGCGGATACTCGATGTTCTCGTAGGCCGAGAGCACCGGAATCAGGTTGAAGTCCTGGAAGATGAAACCGAGATTGGCGCCGCGAAAGTCGGCGGCGGCACGGCGGTCGAGGCCCGCGATGTCGGTATCGAGCACGGTGAGCGTGCCGGCGCTCGGCTTGTCGAGTCCGCCGATCATGTTGAGCAGCGTGCTCTTACCGCTGCCGGAGGGGCCGACGAAGGCGACGAAGGCGCCGGCGTTGATTTCGAAATCCACGCCGCGCAGCGCCGGCACCGTCACGTCGCCGGCCTCGTAGGTTTTCTCCAACGATCGGGCGGTAACCACCGCGCTCATGTCGATACTCCCGGCTCCACGTTCAGTTCCGTGTATTAGGGTATCCGCCTGCGGTTCCCGGATGCCGTATACGTTAACCCGTAACGAAAAGAAACGCCAAAAACACCTTGTCCGGCGGGCGAACATGGGCGGCTACCGGGGCTGGCGCCCGGCATGGCGGGCTCACTTTTTGATCGCCATCAACGACACACGGCATCGGCATGGTACAAGAGCCAGTGTGGTCGTGTCAGGCGGCAGCGGCACGTGACCGGCGCCGTTTCATGGTGCCGGTTTGCGCAGTTGCTCACAGCATCGGGGCCATCGCGTTCTTCATCAGGATACCGGAACATGAACGACCTGAATCAAGCCGAAATCGCCGCGCTGCGCGAGGCGCTGGATGACGAGTATCGCGCCTGGGCCATCTATGACCAGGTGATCGCCGACTTTGGCGAAGTGCGGCCGTTCAGCAACATCCGCGAGGCCGAGGCGCGCCACATGGAAGCGCTGCGCGCGCTGTTCGAGCGTTACCGTCTGCCGATGCCGGAAAATCCCTGGCCTGGGAAGGTCCCGCGCTACGCCAGTCTGCAGGAGGCGTGCGCGGCGGGCGTGGCGGCCGAAATCGAAAACGGCACGCTCTACGAACGCCTGCTCGCGAGCACGCAGCGCCCCGACATTCTCATCGTGTTCCGCAACCTGCAGGAGGCCTCGCAGCAGCGCCACCTGCCGGCGTTTCAGCGTTGTGTCGAGCGCGGCGCGGGTGGGGGCGGTGCCCGGCAACGCCGCGGATGGCGGAACCATACGTGACCTCGATACTGGAAAAAGGCGGCGGGACGTTCACGGGCATCAAGCTGTTGCTGTGCGAGAACCCGCTGCCGCCGATCGACGCGGCCATCGCCGCGGCCCAAGCCGAGGTGCCGCGCAGCAACTATTACACCGAGCCGTATTCGGCGCCGCTGCGCCGCCTGATTTCACAGCAACTCAACGTGCCCGAGCGGCTGATCCACATCAACGCCGGCTCGGAGCTGATCCTGCGTCAGCTGTTTCAGCGCTTCGGCCGGCAGGTGCATCTGCTCACGCCCACCTATGTGCTGTTCCCGGAGATCGCGCAGCGCTACACGGAAACCCGGCTGCTGCCCGAGAACGGTTTTGCCTTCGATCTCGCGCAGCTCGAAATTCCCGCCGGCACCACGATGGCCGTGATCGTGAACCCCAACAATCCCAATGGCGGCACCTTCGACATGGCGCCACTGCCGGACCTGCTGCGCCGCCACCCGGACACGCGCTTCCTGGTGGACGAGGCCTTCATCGGCCTCGCCGGGCAGTCGGTCGCGCATCTCGTGCCGGCCCATCCCAACCTGCTGGTGACGCGCACACTGTCGAAGGCGCATAGCCTCGCCGGCTTCCGGGTCGGCTATGCCGTATTGCCGGAATCCGTCGCCGATGACCTGAACCGGCACAACGATGCCTACCCGCTCGCCCGCCCGAGCGAGGCGGCGGCCATCGCCACCCTGCAGCACGAGGACGAGATCCACGCGCGCAACCGGCAGTTGCGCGCGTGGACGGAACAACTGGCCGCGCAACTGCGCGACCTCGGCGTGCGCACCTGGCCGACCGAGACCTATTTCTTCCTCGCCGACTTCGCGCCGCACGATGCCGCGGCACTCGCCGGGCATCTGAAAGCGCAGAACATCCTGGTGAAGCCGCTCAACGACCCGCGTCTCGGCGCGGGTTACATGCGCGTTACCACCGCGCTGCCGGAGGACAATGCACGATTTGTGGCGGCCCTGAAAGCGCTGCTCCGGGCGCCGATTCATGCGTAAAGGCAGAGAATCGCCGGCGATAAAGCCTGCGTGAGGCGGGAGTCATGACAACAGCATCCGCGCACCGTATCGGCACCAGCCTGAAAAAAACCGGGCACGTGTTCATGCAGGCGCTGCCCGTGATCGCGGGCATGCTGCTCCTGACCAGCCTCGTGCTCACGCTGTTCTCGCCGCAACTGGCCGCGCGCTACCTGGGCGGCAACGATTTTGCCGACGCGCTGCTCGGCGCCGCGCTCGGCAGCATCGCCGCCGGTCCGCCGCTGGCGAGCTATGTGCTCGGCGGGGAACTGCTCGCCGGCGGCGTGAGCCTGCTGGCGGTGACGGCGCTGGTGGTGAGCTGGGTGACGGTCGGGCTGGTGCAATTGCCGGCCGAGGCGCTGTTTCTCGGCCGCCGGTTTGCGTTGGCGCGCAATCTCGTCGCCTTCGTCTTCACGCTCGCGGTGGCGTGGCTCACGGTGCAGACGCTGCACGGGCTCGGGGCGAACACGCCATGAACGGGAAAAAGGCCGGGTCCGGTCGGGGCGGCTGGTGGTTTCTCGCCGCCGTGGCCGTGCTGTACGCGCTGAGCGCCGCGCTGGCGCCGGATCTCGCGGCGCGCGCGCTCGATCACGCCTGGCAGGCGCTGCGCAACATGCTGCCGGTGCTGGCGCTGGTGTTCGTGTTGCTGTTCGTGTTCGATCTGCTGCTCAGCCCGTCGCGAATCGCGCAATGGCTCGGCCGGCCGGGCGGCATGCGCAGCTGGCTGATTGCGCTCGCGACCGGCATCCTGTCGGCCGGGCCGATCTACGCCTGGTATCCGCTGCTCGCCGAACTGCGCGGCAAGGGCATGCGGGCTTCGGCGGCGGCGGGGTTCCTCTATGCCCGAGCCATCAAGCTGCCGCTGCTGCCGCTCATGGTCCATTACTTCGGCACCACCTACAGCGTGGTGTTGTCGCTGTATCTGGCGGCGTTCGCGCTGCTGAGCGGGTTCATCGTGGAGCGCATCGACCGGGCGGAGCCCGCCGGCTGAGCCTGTTCACCCAATCCATGGAGGATCGTGCCATGAAGATCGCCGTTGCTGCTGACGCATCCGACATCGATACCGACGTTGCGGACCAGGGTGCGCGGGCGCCGTTTTTCCTGATCTTCGGCAACGACGGCCGCCTGCACGCGACGCTGGCCAATCCGGTCGCGGCCGGCGGACAGCACGCCGGTCCGGCGGCGGCGCAGTTTCTCGCCGGGCAGGGCGTGGGGTTGGTGGCGGCCGGCGATTTCGGTCCCCGTTTTCTCGACGCCCTGGACGAGCACAACATCGGTCACGTGCAGGCGGCCGGGAGGATCACGGACGTCATCGCCCGGCTGCTGGCGCACGGGGGCGGGCGATGACCGAACGGCAGCATGCCATCGGCCGCAAGCCGGCGCAGCGTCGGCTACCCGCGGCGGTCACGGCCGGAGCCGAGCCGTTCGTCCGTCACCACCGGCGCTACGACCAGTGGTTCGAACGCCACTGGGCGGCCTATCACTCGGAGCTGCTCACGGTGCGCGCGCTGCTGCCGTGGCGCGGGCGCGGGCTCGAAATCGGCGTCGGCACCGGGCGCTTCGCTGGTCCGCTGGGCGTCGGGTTCGGCATCGATCCGGCGGCCGAGACGCTGGCCTACGCGCGGGCACGGGGCGTGTGCGTCGCGTGCGCCGTGGCCGAGGCGCTGCCGTTCGCGCGCGCCGCCTTCGACTACGCGCTCATCGTCACCACCATCTGCTTCGTGGACGACGCCGTCGCCATGCTGACCGAGGCCCATCGTGTCCTGAAGCCGGGCGGCGTGCTGGTGATCGGCTTCATCGACCGCACCAGCGATCTCGGTCAACATTACCTCGCCCACCAGGCGGAGAACGTGTTTTATCGCGAGGCGAAATTCTACTCGGCGGACGAGGTGGAACGCCTGCTCGGCGATACCGGCTTCACCGGGCCGATCTGGACACAGACGCTATCCAAGCCGCTGGAGCAGACCCGCGAGATCGAACCCCTGCGCGCCGGTCGTGGTCACGGGGCATTCGTGGTCGTCAAGGCAAACCGGCCGTGAAACAATTCAGACATCCGCCGGCGCGCGGGAGCGAATGACATGGAAAATAATTTCTGGACGGCCTTCGGCGCGAGCCTGCTCGCGGCGTTGGTGACGGGGGTCGGCATCTACACCATTCGACGCAATGAAGCATGGGCCCGAAAGAACAGTATTTATTTCATCTGCTTCGCCGCCGGCGTGCTGATCTCCGTCTCCTTCCTGCACATCATCCCGAAGTCCTTCGCGATGAATGCCAACGCCCCCGCCTGGCTGCTCACCGGGTTCGTGCTGCTGCACCTGTTCAATCGCTTCATCACCGCCTTCGTCTGTGAGCGCCGACCGGATTCCGCGTACGGGATCGGGCTGATCCCCATGTTCGGCATCGGCCTGCATTCCTTTATCGATGGCATCGTCTACTCCATTACCTTTACCGTCAGCATCTTTACCGGCGTGCTGGCCGCCACCGGCATGGTGCTGCATGAATTCCCCGAAGGGATCATCACCTATCTGCTGCTGTTGCGCGGCGGCTTCGGCGAAAGGACCGCGCTGATCCTGGCCGTCCTTTCGGCGGCGCTGACCACGCCGCTCGGCATGCTGGTGTCCTGGCCGTACATCAGCCGGATCGATCCGTCGCTGCTCGGCAGCCTGCTGGCGCTGTCGTCCGGCGCGCTGGTGTACGTGGGCGCCACGCATCTCTTGCCGCAGGCGGAGAAGGAGCACCGCAAGTACAGCCTGTGCGCCCTGGGCGCCGGCATCCTGGTGGCGGTCATTATCGTGTTGTCCAAGTGATGCCGGCCGCCGGCTGGCGCCTGTTCCTGCACCGGAATCCGAGGTGATCGATGTCGGTGAATCAGTATCTCAGCGTCACGGAAGCACTCGCCGGGCTGGCGCGTCGCGGTTTCACGGCCAACTTCGAATACCTCGACGGCGCGTTCACCGCCGTCGATCTCGGACGCACCTGCCGGGCGGAGGACTTGACCATCGTCGAGCATCACCGGTTCGAAGGGGCCAGCGACCCGGATGACATGGCGATCGTTTACGCCGTCGAATGCCGCGACGGGACCCGCGGGGTTGTGGTCGACGCCTTCGGCGTGTACGCCGACCCGAAGCTGGGAGAATTTCTCCACAAGGTCAGAATCCGCGAGTCTGCGTGACCCCGCGTGTGTCGCCCCCAACGCAGGATGCGCCCGCGCGGCAAGGGCTGCCGGAGCACGGCGGCATGCCTGACGCCATTCCGGCGGCTTGTCTATCCGGCGGTTTGCGGCCGTGTTAGCGGGTGAAAAGGCCGTTCCGGGCGCCTGTCAACCCGGACTTTGATAGGAATCAAAGCAGTAAACGATTTTGGGGGTTATTTTGGTTTTTTGGTTAATGAATACTGAAAAGGAGATTCCCATGGAAGCGACCATCAAGCCCGACTACGCCATGCCCCAGCTCAACAAACCAGCCCCGGCCTTCGAGGCCAAGACCACGCACGGCGTGAAGAAGCTGTCCGACTACCAGGGCAAGTGGCTGGTGCTGTTCTCGCACCCCGCCGACTTCACTCCGGTGTGCACCACCGAGTTCATGGCCTTCGCCAAAGCCTATCCGGAGTTCCAGAAGCTGAACTGCGAGCTCATCGGGCTGTCGATCGACAGCTATTACGCCCACGTCGCCTGGGTACGCAACATCAAGGAGAAATTCGGGGTGGACATTCCCTTCCCGATCATCGAAGACCTGTCGATGAAGGTGGCCAACGCCTACGGCATGATCCAGCCCGGCGCCTCGGACACCTCCGCGGTACGTGCGACCTTCATCATCGATGACAAAAGCGTGCTGCGCGCCATGGTTTACTACCCCATGACCAACGGCCGTTCGATCCCGGAGTTCGTGCGCCTGGTGGCAGCGCTGCAGACCTCCGACAAAAACAAGGTCGCCACGCCGGCAGGCTGGCAGCCTGGCGACAAGGTGATCGTGCCGCCACCGGGTTCGGTGCAGGACGCCGAAAAGCGTATGAAGGAAGGCTACGAGTGCACCGACTGGTACTTCTGCAAGAAGGACCTGGCGGCGTGAACCGGGCGCGGGCCGGCGGATACCGGCCCGCGTATCAGCCGTGCTGGATTCATCGCAGGCGCGAATCGAGCCGGTTCTCTGCGGATTTGATAACGGCCGTTATCGCCATGAAAGGGGAAAGACCATGAAGCGAATCTATTTTCTGGTACCAAACATCAAGATCGCCAAGAAGGTCGTCGACGACCTGTTGCTGGCCCGGGTCGAGGAACGCCACATCCACGTTCTGGCCAAGCGGGGAACGCCGCTCGAGGACCTGCCGGAGGCGTCGTTACTGCAAAAGACCGACTTCATCCCGGCGCTGCAACAGGGCTTGGCCCTCGGCGGCCTGACCGGCATCCTGGCGGGGCTGGTGGCTGTCGCACTGCCGACCGGGCTGGTGCTGGGCGGCGGGGCGGTATTGGGAATATCCCTAGCAGGTGCTGGCGTCGGTGCGTTGATGTCGAGCCTGTCCGGACTCAGCATCGGCGATCGCCGGATCCAGCGTTTTCAGGAGGCGATGGAGCAAGGCGAGTTCCTGATGATGGTCGACGTGCCGCGGCGCCGTGTCGAGGAGATCGAACAAATCGTCAAGAAACACCATCCCGAAGCCGAATGCGAGGGAACGGAACCGACCATCCCGCCGTTCCCGTGATCGCCGGAGGCGTGCCGCGAAGTCGCGTCACCGGCGCCGGCAACCGGCACAGATTGGGGAGTCCCGAGGCCAACAATGATGGACGACGATGAGCCCACCCGGGCGTTGATCCGGCTAGAGGCCAAACTCGAAGCCCTTGAGGAGCTCAGGGCCGAGATCGAGCCGTGGCGCATGGAGGAGCGCGACGAGTCGGCGCGCGAGGCGCTGGACAACGTCATCGCCCATGTCGAGGCAGAAATCGTCGAGCTGCATCGCCGCCGCGAAGCGGTCGCGCATTACCCGGAACGAGGGGCGCAAGACTCCATGATGCGGACTGGTCCTGACATGAATTAAGGAGATACGGTGTACACACGCATACTGGTTGCCGTGGACGAAAGCCCGCATGCCGGGCACGCCGTCACGCACGCCGCCGGCCTGGCAAAAGGCTTGTCCGCCGCGTTGCGCATCGTCCATGTGGTGGACATGGGCTGGCTGCCGCTGGGACCGGAGCTCGCCGTCGACATCGAGGCGATCGCCAAGGCGCGACGCGCCGCCGGTGAAAAGATCCTCACGGCGGCGCGCGAAGCCGCCCGCACCGCCGGCGTCGAGGCCGAGACCCGGCTCCTGGAAACGGCAACGCCCACGCAGCGCATCGCCGCCGCGATCGCCGACGCGGCGGCCGGCTGGCCCGCCGATGTGGTGGTGCTGGGCACACACGGGCGCCGGGGCGTGGAGCGGGTATTGCTCGGCAGCGTCGCCGAAGGCGTGGCCCGGCTTTCGGCCGTGCCGGTTCTGCTCATCCCGCAGCCGACAGCCGGCCGCTAGCGCGAACGCGGAACTGGTCTACCTGCAGGGCTGGGGCGAGCCGCTGCTACACCCGAAGCTCCGGGAAAGACCCGCCAGACACTCTTCAAGACCGTTCATGGACGGACACTGAAAACCGGCTGACTGACTCACCGAATACCCTCTCTTCAGGCACATTTAAGGGACTGGAGAATATTCTGATGGATGGATCAATGAATCACGCCAAACATGTCATTGTAACTACGCTCTGGATCACAGCTTTGCCGGGAATACCGTCTGCTTCCTGGGCTGAAGATTTCAGTAAGGCCGAGCGTCTGTACGCTGATCATTGCGCGGTGTGTCATGGGGCGGACCGCGGCGGATACATTGGACCGGCATTGAACAGCGATCAAACCAGGCTCACCCAGGAGCAGGTCAGTGCCAAGATAAAAATAGGGGGAGCCACCACCTTGATGCCGCAACATCCTACGTGGCCCAGAAGACTGTCGGTCAAGGAAATTGATCTCCTGGCCGCCCTAATAACAAAGCGCCCGAAACAATCCCTGACCTGGGGATTGAACGACATACGGAAATCGCTTGAAGTGCTCGTCGCCGATGAATCGACCTTGCCCGGCAAGCCGACCTACCCAATCGAGAACCTCGACGACCTGATGGTCATCATGGTACGCGGACGCTTCGCCGCCGGAGACGAAGCCAAGGTCGTGTTCTTCGACGGCAGAACCAACAAAAAGGTCGGCGAGGTGCCCACCGGTTTTGCCCCGCACCTGATGGACTTCCACCCCAGGCAGGAACGCTGGGCCTATGTCCGGGATGATATCGGCTACATCCACAAGATTGATCTCTATTCGTTAAAGACTGTTCGCAAGGTACGGGTCGGATTGAACGGCACCTCGCTCGCGGTATCCCGCGACGGGCGATACCTGGCCGCCGGGTCCTTCGTGCCCAATACGGCGGTGATCCTGGATGCCGCGACCCTGGAGCCACTCAGGCTGATAGAACTGCGCGGCATCGACCCGGACGGCAAGATGGTCGAGTCGGACTCGGGCATGATCACCAGCACTCCCTTTGCCGATTACTTCGTGATCGCGCTCGAACAGGCCGGCCAGGTGTGGATCATGGATCTGAATAAACCTGACATGCCGATCACCAAAATAACCGGCGTGGGCCGGCACCTGCACGATGCCTTTCTCTCGCCGGATGGCCGTTACGTAGTGGTTTCCTCTTACGATGACAATATCAACGCCGTCATCGACCTGGACAATAAACGTGTTGCCAAGAAGATTCCTGCCGGTTGTCAGCCGCACCTCGGTTCGGGTGCCGTGGTGCGGTCGCATGGCCGGCTGCTGGGCATCGGTACCAATATCGGTTCACGCCCCTGCGAGCCGCACGAAGTAACCGTGTTTGACATGGATACCTTCGAGGTCGTCAAGCGTATTCCCGTGCTGGGCCCCACTGAATCGCCTGCTGCTCATCCCAGGGCCCCCTATATTGTGGTCGACATCGTTGGCACCGGACCGGAAGCGAACAAGATCCAGTTCATCGACAAGGAAACGCTGACTGTTGTCAGGACCCTGACTGTCACAGGCACGCTCGGTCATTCACACTTCCCGGAATACACGGCGCGAGGCGAATATCTGTATGTCAGCGCCGGCCATCGCGGTGACCGGACCGCCGGAATTGAAGGTGACCGTCTCGTGATCTACGACGCGCGCACACTGAAGAAAGTGAAGACGGTATCAATGGAGGTGCCCGCCGGTGTGTTCTCACATCTACGCGCGCGTACGGTGGTGGTGGGAATCGAGAGCACGGTGCGCTAAGGAGCAGGTTTTGGATATATAGCAAGCACGATGGACGACTACCCCTGGATGACCGCCCAGGTGCAATGATCGGGATCGTTTTTTAAGCGCGAGCACGCTTCGTGCCCGGCCGGCTCCACGTCGAGTCATCAAACGGGAGGAATTGGCGATGAGCGAAATCGAGGAAATGCTGGAGGTACTGGCGCGACCGCGCTTCGACTGGCTGCAGCTCGAGGTCGCGGGGGTGTGCAACGCCGCCTGTGCGTATTGCGCTCTGACCTGCTACAAGGGCGTGCGCGAAGGCGGGCTCATGGACATGGCCACCTTCGAGCGTCTCGAATCGCATTTTTCGAGCGCGGCGCTGGTCTACCTGCAAGGCTGGGGCGAGCCGCTGCTGCACCCGAAATTCTGGGAGATGGCGCGCCGCGCCAAGGCCTCCGGCGCGCAAGTCGGTCTCACCACCAACGGCACGCGGCTGGACGCCGGCAACCTGGCGCGGCTGCTCGACACCCCGATCGACATCATAGGGATCAGCATCGCCGGCACCACCGCCGCGACCAACGACCGCTGGCGCCACGGCTGCAACTTCGCCGGCCTCGGCGCGGCGCTCGCCGAACTCAAGCGCCTGAAGGCGGCGCGCGGCGGGCAGGGCACGGCCGTGCACCTCGCGTACATGCTGTTCGCCTCGAACTGGCAGGAAGTGACCGGTCTGCCGGCGCTGGCCGAGGCCTGGGGCGCGAACGAGGTGGTGGTCAACTACCTGAGCTTCATTCCCGAGGCGGCACTGCAGCCGGAAGCGCTGTTTGATCGCCCCGAGCTGTGGCAGCCGGTGCTGGAGCGCCTGGAAACCGTGCGCGCCGACGCCAAAGCGCGCGGCATCGCGCTGCACTACTATCGCCCGGACCGGCGCGAGCCGCACGCCGAGTGCACCGAGCACGTGCGTCGGGCGGTGTTCGTTTCCTGGCAGGGGGACGTCGCGCCCTGCGTGCTGACCAACCACAGCCTCAAGCCCGGGGCCGCCCCCGTCCACTACTTCCGCGGGCAGGGCTACCCGGTCGGTCGTTGCATGTTCGGCAACGTCAACCAGACCCCGTTCGAGGACATCTGGATGTCGGAGGCCGCGCGCGACTTCCGCGCCGCCTTCGAGCGGCGCCTGAAGCGCAAGCACCCCGGCACCGACGACCTGCCGGAGTCGTGCCAACACTGCTACAAGCTGTACGAGCCGTGAGACGCCGGTCATGGCTCGCGCTGTGGCTGCTGATCTTCGGTCCCTGGGCGGCGGCGATGGCCGCTGAACCGCGCATGGCCCCGGCTTCGCCGCGCATCACCGTGGTGTACAACAACGTGCCGCACGCGCCCGGCCTCGCTACCGCCTGGGGTTTCGCCGCGGTGGTCGCGACCGGCGACCACACGGTGCTGTTCGACACCGGCGGCGACGGCCCGACGCTGCTCGCCAACCTGCGCCGGCTCGGCATCGATCCGGACTCGATCGACGCGGTGGTGCTGTCGCACATCCACGGCGACCACACCGGCGGGCTCGACGATTTTCTCGCACGCCGGCCGAAGGTCACGGTCTACCTGCCGCAATCGTTCCCGGCGGCGTTCGTGCGCGACGTCGAGCGCCGCGGGGCGCGGGTCGAGACGGTGAGCGGACAGCGGCGCCTGTTCGCCAACCTGCATTCCACCGGCGAGCTGGGCGATGGCATCCGCGAGCAGGCCCTGATCGTCGATACGCCCGCGGGCCTCGTGGTCATCACCGGTTGCGCGCACCCGGATATTGTCAGGATTGCCCGGACTGCGCGCGAATATCTGGGCAAGGACATCCAGCTGCTGATGGGCGGCTTTCACCTGCTCAGCCGCAGTCCCGGCCAGAATCGCGCGACCATCGGTGCGCTACGCCGGCTCGGCATACGCCAGGTCGCGCCCAGCCACTGCACCGGAGATGAGGCGATCGCCCTGTTCCGCAAAACTTGGGGGCGCGATTTCATCGAAGGCGGCTGCGGGGCCGTGATCGATATTCCTGCAACGGTGGACCGGTCCGGGAAACCATGAACAGTCCCCAAGTGATGAATTGGCCCGGATGTGGCGCCTTTACCCGCGGCCAGGCTGGAAAACGGGCGCACAGACCATGAGCCTCGAAATCATCGGTGCGGAATCCATGGGGGTACGCAGCCTGTGTTGCCTGGTGACCCTGCCGGAGCGGCGCATCATCATCGATCCGGGAGTGGCCCTGGGTTATGTGCGCTACGGTCTGCCGCCGCATCCCCTGCAAGTGGCGGTCGGGCGCCGGATCCGCGAGCGAATCGTGCAGACGCTGAATTCCGCGACCGACGTGGTGTTCAGCCATTACCACGGCGATCACGTGCCGCTCGTGGACGCGAATCCCTATCAGTTGTCGGTGCGGGCGCTGCCGGACGCGTTTCGTGATTTGCGTTGCTGGAGCAAATCCGGCGACGACCTCACCGGCGACGTGCGCCAGCGCTTTCAGGACCTGGCGGCGCTGCTGGGAGCCAACCTGCAGATTGCGGACGGGCGAACCACGGATGGCTTGTCGTTTTCCCATGCCGTCCCTCACGGCGCGGCGGACAGCAACATGGGCACGCTGATGATGACGCGCATCGACATGGGCCGCCGGGTGTTCGTGCACGCCTCCGACATCCAGCTGTTGCATGATCCGACCGTGGACCAAGTGCTTGACTGGCGGCCGGACATCGTGCTGGCCGCCGGCCCGCCGCTCTATCTCGATCGGTTAAGCCACGCCGAGCGCGAACGGGCTTGGGACAACGCGCTGCGCCTGGCGCATGACATCGAAGTGGTCATTCTCGACCATCACCTGATGCGCAGCGAGGACGGTGCCGCCTGGCTGGACCGGCTTTCCGGGGCCGTCGGGAAGAAGGTTTATTGTGCCGCGGACTACATGGGGCTGCCGCGGCGCCTGCTCGAGGCGCAACGGGCTAAGTTGTATGAACGTATGCCGGTTCCGGAAGGCTGGCACGAGGAGTATGCCAAAGGCCTGGTGGATCCTGACCGGTACCTTAACGGGCTTCATGACTGCGGTACACGGTTCTGACGTACCGACAATTTGCAAGGAATCAACACATTCGTGAACGCGACCCACACGGCCGTCATCCTGCTGTCGCTGCTTTCCGCTCTGACCACGTGGGTGGGCGTGGTGCTGGCGCTGAAGCTGCGCGAGAACGCGCGCGCCATCGCCGCCGGCATCGGCTTCTCGGTCGGCATCATGATCCTGGTCTCGGTGCTGGAACTCATTCCGGAGGCGGTGGCCGCGATGGGCGTCGGCGCGACGCTGGGCAGCGCCGGCCTGGGCGTCGCACTGGTGTGGGCCGCGCACTTCATCGTCCCGCACACCCACCTGGTGGAGGAGAAGGGCATCACCGACAAGACGCTTATCCGCTCCGCCTACCTCGTGGTCTTCGGGCTGATCCTGCACGATGTACCCGAAGGTTTCGCCATGGCCAATGCCTATGTGGCGTCGCCGGCGCTCGGGTTGCTGGTAGCGCTGGCCATCGCCCTGCACAACCTGCCGGAGGAATTCGCCATGTCAGTACCGGCAGTGATGCTCAAGAGCAAGCGCTTTCTCTTTGGCGCGGCGTTGCTTTCTGCGCTGGCCGAACCCTTGGGCGCGGTCATCGGGCTGGTAGCGGTGGGCATCGCGCCGGCACTCAATGCTCACTTCATGGCCTTTGCCGCCGGCGCGATGATTTTTGTCTCGATCCATGAATTGCTTCCCATGGCAAGGCGCCATCGCCATATCGGGCTGTTCGTGGCCGGCACTGTGCTGAGCGCGGCGGTCTATTGGCTGCTTGCCCGCATGACTGCGGCCCTGCCGGTGGCCGGGGTGCTGTAAGGATTGTTGCATGGCCGGACACTATCGCGGCATCCTCCGACCGGTCGGCCCGGTTCAGCCCTTTGGCAAAGGGGGCACCCCCTCACGCCCCGGGTTCCATGCGGCGCAACACGGCGGCACTTGATGTTGATGTTCATCAAAGCGCCTTCGCGGTGAAAGTTATAGCGTATTTTTCATTCGCGCTGTCAGTCGCATGAGCTCGCGCACATTGGCGTGGGCCGTGATCGCGGCATCGCATGGCGTCGGCTACCGCGACGGATGGAGCGGACGAAATCTGAGTCACAGAGGGTTATTCACTAAATATCTGCAACTATGGTTTTCTGACCCGGTTTTTTCGCGCTATCCCCAAGCAGGGAGGGAAAGAAATTGGTCACTCGACATTCCAGGAAGATCAGGCTGCACGGGTTCAACAACCTGGCCAAGACCCTGAGCTACAACATCTACGACATCTGCTACGCGAAGACCGAGCGGCATCGGTCCGAGTACATCGGGTACATCGATGAGGCCTACAACGCGGAGCGGCTGAGCGAGATCCTGACCACGGTGGCCGAGCTCATCGGCGCCAACATCCTCGATATCTCGCGGCAGGACTACGACCCGCAGGGCGCGAGCGTGGTCATGCTGATCTCCGAGGAACCGGTGGTGTCCGCGAAACTTTCACGTGACAAAGCCGAGCATCCCGGGCCGCTCCCCGAGACCGTGCTCGCGCACCTGGACAAGAGTCACATCACGGTGCACACCTACCCCGAGAGCCACCCCGAGGGCGGCATCAGCACCTTCCGCGCCGATATCGACGTCGCGACCTGCGGGCGCATCTCGCCGCTGCGCGCCCTGAATTACCTGATCCACACCCTCGAGTCGGACATCGTGATCCTGGACTACCGCGTGCGCGGTTTCACGCGCGACGTGCGCGGGAGGAAGCACTTCATCGACCACGACATCACGTCTATCCAGAACTTCATCTCCAGGGACGTGATCAATCGCTATGAGATGATCGACGTGAACGTCTACCAGGAGAACATCTTCCACACGAAGATGCTCCTCAAGGACTTCGACCTGAACAACTACCTGTTCGGGCTGGCCCGCGACGATTACTCCGCCAGGGAACTGCGCGACATCGAGCGGCGGCTCAAGCGGGAGATGGCGGAGATCTACTACGGGCGGAACCTGCCCACGCTTGCCTGAACCGGTGTATCTGGCGGGTTTTCGCCGGTAGCCGCCGGCTATTGGCTTTATGGCGAAGTTCAATTGGAGCTTTACTCGGGCCACTCGTACTCTCTGCCCCAGGCTGTGCAACGGGGTGTCGTTGGTATTTATCAAGGCGCTGTCCCGCCAAGGGAATTCGGCCCGAGGTGCCCTCCGCAAGGGTTATTAATCGTTAATACCTATTAATAATAAATATATAAACGATTGGAACAATATACCGCCGCGGTCTAAATTCTCCGGCGTGACGCCCGATACGGGCTTGCCAAAGGAGCCAACCATGTCCGCCGCAGCGATTTTTTACGGTCAATTCACCGGTACCCAGACACCGGCACGGGTTTTTACGCTCACGCAATGGCTGGCGCGCGCACTGGGCACCATCGGCCCCGCGCTCGCCGGGGCGCGGCGCGGGGCTGTTGGGCGCGGCGGCGGTGACATTCATGCAGCCGATCCTGCCGTTCGCGCTCACACTCGCGGCCGGGGCCATGCTGTTCGTGATCTCGCACGAGATCATTCCGGAATCGCACCGCCACGGACACGAAGAGTCGGCCACGCTCGGCGTGATCGGCGGCTTCGTGACCATGATGTTGCTCGACACGGCCCTCGGATGAACCGGACCATGACACCGATCGCGTCAATATTCGCTTCGGCCGGCCACGCGCGACTCGCACGGCTGGGCGCCTGGGGCTTTGCCTTCTTCGCCCTGAAAGGACTGGCATGGCTGCTGATCCCGCTGATCGCCCTGGTGCTCGCGTGACGGGCGCACCTGTCATCAGGCCGCTGGTGCTGTTGCGACACGCACAAAGTCTGTGGAACCTCGAGAACCGTTTCACCGGCTGGGCCGATGTCGGCCTTACCGAAGCCGGGCGCTCAGAGGCACACCGGGCGGGCGCGCTGCTGCGGGCGCACGATTACCGCTTCGACCGCGCCTTCACTTCGCAGCTCCAGCGCGCCACGGAGACTCTGGAAATCGTGCTGCGCGGACTCGGCCAGGAGAATATCCCGGTGGAACGCAGCTGGCGGCTCAATGAGCGCCATTACGGGTCGCTCGAAGGACTCGACAAGGCGGCGTTTGCCGCCGAGCACGGCGCGGAGATACTGCATCGCATGCGGCGCGGCTACCACGACCGCCCGGCGCCGTTGGCCCCGGATGATCCGCGTTATCGGCGCCATCAGGAAACTTATTCCGATCTCGATCCGGCGTTACTGCCGGCGACCGAATCGCTGGCCGATACGCTGGCGCGCCTGCTGCCGTATTGGAACGGGACGATTGCGCCGGCGATCGCGCGCGGTGAAAGCGTGCTGATCGTCTCGCACGGCAACACCCTGCGCGCGCTGCTCAAACACCTCGAGAACATGACCGAACACGAGGTCGAGCAATTTGAAATCCCGACCGGCCGGCCGCTGGTCGTGGAGTTCATGTCCGGGGGCGGGTTTCTGCGGCGAGACTATCTCGATGACCCTGTCGCGGCAGCGTCAGTCAAAGCCGCGGGATAAGGAATCCCGCGGGACGGCATCAGTCCCATAACCTGCGCCACCAGCGCTTGCGGTTCTCCGGACGGTGCGCGTTATCATAAAGCGCAACCGGCGGCAGCCGGCTCAGGACCCAGCCCGGCAGCGGCGGGTTGTCGCTGAAACCGCATTGCACGCCGAGGTTGTTCGGATCGAATATCTTGATCATGGAGGGCTCGGTTTTGTTGTCGGCGTAGACGATGCCGCAGTAATCCTCCTCATGCTCGCGGCGCAGCAAGGCATCGACCTCGGTGATAAAAGTATCGACCTGCTCGGCCGTGGCCGGCGCGGCCGGAGGCGGCTCGCCGATGGCGTACACGTACCAGCCGGCGGCGTTGTTGCGCACCACGTTCCAGAAGGCGTCGAGATCCTCCCAGCTCAGCACGCCGGCGAAATTACCGCGGAAGGCGGCGTGGAACGGGTCTTCTATCGGGGCGGGACGCATGGTTCATTCTCCGTGACGATTTTCATGGCGCTTTCCAAGAATATTCTATCTCCATTGCGGCAACAGATACGGCATTCATCGCTCCAGCGTTGTGATCTTGGGAATTTCATGATCTTGGTCCGCTGCATTTATGCGATTTCCTTGTCGCTGCACGTCTCAAGGGTCCAGACGGGCGCCGGACGTTCCTCCTCAAACAGTCGGATGGCATATTGCCCCGACAAGGACTGACAGATTCTCCCCGCGGTTGTCTGCATGGCAGCCGGCAACTCCTCCGGGCCCGGCAGCCAGACGCCGTAGCGGCGCGGAAGCGTAAACGGCGCCATCAGGCAGGCGAAACTCAGGTCAGCTGCCGTGAATCGATCGCCGAGAAGATAACGACGGCCATCGGCGAGCAGCGCATCGGTGCGCGCCAGGACCTGCCTGACTTGCTCGAGTCCCGCCTCCACTGTCTGGAGCGAGATGTTCAGCCGCTTCCTCGCGAATGCCTGCATCGGCCGCAGCAACCAGCGAGCCGCCAGGCGTTCATGTGCGGGAACCCTCTGCGCGATGAGCCTGAGAATCGCGGAGACCGGTTCCTGGCGGTATTGGAAATAGAACCAGCGGCGGCTCTCGACCCCGAGAACGTTGTCGAACATTCCTTCCAGCTCTTCGGCCCGGGCGCGAAGCGGTGGCGGGTCTGGATACAGTTTGTTCTCCGGGCGCGCATAACGCTCGAGATGCCTGAGGATGGACGCGGATCCCGTGATCGTTTCCCCGTTGTCGATCAGGACCGGGACCAGCGGCTGGCGACTCAGCCGCCAGGTCCGCCAATAATGAAACCCCTGGATATGCGCCTCTTCGTGATAGGCAAGACCGAGACGCTCCAGGCCCCAACGAACCTTTTCGCAGTAGTGACTGATCGGGATGGTTAGTAAACGAATAGTCATGGCGCCCCGTGAAATTATATAAACAGGCACACATCGGACTGCTGCGCGATCGGCAGGAAGCTGGCGGCGCCGATCCAGTCCTTGATCTCGGGAATGAAATCATCGCGGGTGTAGCCGAACAGATCAACCGTCATCTGGCATGCAACCAGATTGACGCCGGCCTCGACACAGACATCGCGCAATTCCTGAATCGAGGCGACGCCGTTGTTCTTCACGGTTTTCTTCATGAGCGTGGTCGCCAGATTCTCGAATCCCGGCACACCGGCCATGACCAGGTTCGGGATGTTCCAGTTGATGCCCTGGAACCATTTCGGTCCGAACGGCATTTTCATGGGCATGCCCGGGTTGCCGAGCGGGCTCACCTGAAGATTCAGGTCTTTTTTCAGCAGTTCCAGCCCGTAGAAGGTGAAGAACACGTTCACGTCCCAGCCCAGCGCCGAGGCGGTGGAGGCCAGAATGAACGGCGGGTAGGCCCAGTCCATGGTGCCCTTGGTGGCGATAATGGAAAGCGACGGCGTCTTGCTCTCTTCAACCTCTTTCAGTTTTTTCGAGAAACGTTCGTCGAACCAGGCGTCGAGTGCGGCGCCGTGCTTCTGCAACAATTCGTTGGAAAGATTGCCAGTGGATTTTTCTGCAGCGATGGACATGAGCCCTCCTCAAGAATTTACGCGATGTTCCGGTGAATGTCGCCGCACCCTCCGCCCCGAATGAATCTCTGCTCAGGCAGCCGGCACGGATTTGATATGAAGATTGGCATCACCTATAGTCAATCGACATATTCTGAAATGATTAAATATGCCGTACAGGCGAAGCACAAATCAGAGAATTTAATTAGTTTCGCTAACAAACCAGATTGGGGGCGCGGCATGGAAAGCCTCGATGTCGTCAAACTGCTCAAGGCGGCGCAGAACCTGGAGCGCAACATCTCTGTGTCGCTGATGTACTCGGGCCTGCGCGTGCCCCAGTACCGGCTGCTCGATGTGCTGGCCGGGATGGGGCAGGCGACGGTAACGGAAATGAGCGAGAAGCTGAGCGTCCGGCGCGCCACGGCCAGCGTGTTGATCAACGAGCTGATCGAGTCGGGGATCGTCGAGGTGAGCGAAAACAACTCGGACCGGCGCTCGTTCCACATCCGCCTTACTCGCATGGGCGCGGGCAAGCTCGAAGCGGCACGCAAGGACATCGCCGTGTTCCGCGAGAAGTTGTCGCAAAAATATTCGCCGGAAATGATAAAGATGTTGAACGAATTCGCCGACCGGCTGGCCTGACCGGTCGGCGGGATCGAACGGCGTGATGCCCGTCAGTTTTTGCGTATCTGGAAGACATACTCGCCACTGCTCTGTTCAGAGGAAACCAGTTCATTACCGGTCTGTTTGCAGAAGGCGTCGAAGTCCTTGACCGCGCCCGGATCCGTTGCGCGTATGCGCAGAATCTGTCCATGCTCCAATCCGTTGAGGGCCTTCTTGGCGCGCAGAATCGGCAGCGGACAATTCAGTCCGCGGGCGTCGAGTTCCTGGGCTGTGTTTGACATGGCAATCTCCTGTTTGGGTTGAGGGAGTTTTGAGAATTCAATCAGGCCGGCTGGCACAGGCGCGGCCACGGATAGCCTTCGGCCCTGAGATCGGCCAGGTGCTCACGCATCGCTGTGCGCCAGTCCTTGCCCGGCGCATAACCGAGTTTTCTCCGGGCATAATCGTTGGGGCAGACCCAGTTCTCACACAGATGCACGATGGAGCGGGTGAGAAACGGCGAGGAACCCGGCATGACCGGCTTGAGCGTTTCCATCAACCAGCCAAAGGCATACCCGGCCGGGTATGGGACGCTGTATAGCGGCCTGGGAAATCCCGTTTCCGCCGCGATGAACTCCACGACCTCGCGCAACGCGGGAAATTCCCTGCCACAGATGTTGAACGACTCGTAGTCATTCAGGCCGTCGGCCGTTGCCGCCAGCGCAAATGCCTTGCCCAAGTCGGTGTCGGCCACCAGCGGCAGGCGCTTGTGCCCACCGGCGAGCCACGGCACCAGCCGCGTTCGAAGCCGCGGCACCAGCGCTGGCAGCATGCCAAGGCGGTTGCCGGCACCAATAAAGTGGCCGAGGCGCATCGTGACCATTTGTGTGCCACGCTGGCTGTTGGCGCGCATGTGATCGTCCAAGTCGACCAGGTGATCGAGGTGCGGCCAGAAACCGGTGTGCCGTGTCTGCGAGAAATCATCGATGGGTTCGTTATCTTTCCTGACAGACCCGATTACGACCGTACTCGTCTGGATAAAGCGTTTTACACCCTGTCGAATGGATTGCTCGATGAGGTCACGGGTCGGCTCAAAAAAGCGTTCGCGTTCCTGCTTCTTGTGGTTCCACATGGATGCCCAGCTGCCGGCGCTGCATATGACATCGATTTCTTTCACTACTTCGCGCCGGTAATCCGCATCCATCAAATTACCGATTCGCACCTCGCCTTTGAAATTTCCCCGCAGCCACTCACGCCGGCGGCAGGCCGCTACAGGCTCGACACCGGGCTGCGTCATAAGGGCCTTGAGGACATTGCTGCCCAGAAAACCCGTGGCTCCCGTTACCAGCACCCGAAGCTTTTTTGTTGTGCCCATGATTTCTCCCGGTTGGCCAGAATTCAGTCAGCAGCCTTTCACAAACTGTCTACCCACTTTCTGAGCCTGGTAGTTTCCCGCAGAACCAAATCCGGCTCGTTGAAGGTATGCGTCAGCAGGCTGGCGCCCTGCAACACGGTTACCAGATGCAGGGCAAGGTCGGCGGCTTCCGCTCCCTTGCCAAGCTCACGAAATTGTTGCTCGGTCCACCCCAGAATCGCGCCCATCAGGTCCGCGGACTTTTCCGCCAGCAAGCCCCCATCCTTGTGCAGTTCCTGGCAAAGACTGCCGATGGGGCAACCGCTGGCGGCCAGCGCCTCGCGTTGGCCTTCCACCTCGCCGATCAACGCCTGGATGCGTTTTCTCGGGTCCGGGAGCCTGTCCCATTCCGCGGTGAGGCCACGATAAAAATTCGCGCGGTGCTCGATCAGCGCATGGCCGATGTCCTCTTTGGTTTTGAAGTAGTAATAAACATTACCCAAGGGGACCTCCGCTTCCCGGGCGATATCGGCCAGCGTGGTCTGGTTGAAACCCTGTGCGTGCACCAGCTTGTTCGCCGCTTCGAGCAGGCGAGAACGCTTGTTCGTTTCTTTAATAATCATTTAAATCAATTAATTGTATTAATAAGTAAGTTATCTAACTAAATTATGGATTGCCGATGTATAGCAGTCAAGAGAAAGTTATGGCGTTCGAGAAAAAATGAACCTCTGCCTGTATCCGTATCGGTTTTACGCCATCTCAATCACGATCACTGCCACTGATTTTGACGAGACTCACCACATATACTTTGAGGCGAAAACATGGATACCCTGACACATGCCCTGAGCGGCGCGTTGCTGGCGCGCGCGACGGAACCGAAAGACCCGCGACCGGGCCAGTTGCCGCGGCGCGCGCGCCTGTGGGTCGGGTTCTGGGCCGCGGCGTTTCCCGACAGCGATTTCATCACGCGCTTCATCGATCCCCTCACCTATCTCACCGTGCACCGCGGCGTCACCCACTCGGTGGTCATGCTGCCGTTGTGGGCGCTGGGCCTGTCACTGCTGTTCATGCTGCTGGTGCGCGGAAAATATTCCTGGCGCGCGTTCGCGGGCGTGGTGGCGCTGGGCATCGGCATCCATATCCTCGGCGACGTCATCACCGCCTTCGGCACCATGATCTTCGCGCCGTTTTCCATCTGGCGCGCGCAGCTGCCGACGACCTTCATCATCGATCCGTATTTTACGGCGATCATCGTCGCCGGACTCGTGGCCTCGGCGGTATGGAAGGTCACGCGCAAACCCGCGGTCATCGGCCTGGCCGTGCTCGCCGCCTATGTGGGTTTTCAGGGAATACTGCATCAGCGCGCCGTCGCGGCAGGTGAGAACTACGCTACCCGGCATGGGTTGGAGGCCGGCACCGTCGAGGCGATTCCCCAGCCATTCTCGCCGTTCCACTGGATGATCGTGATCCCGCAACAGGACGAATATCACATGGCCTACGTGAGCCTGTGGCGTGATGAGATTCCGGAATTCCCGCCGGAGGGCGCCAATTGGCTGCGACAGGTGCACGCCTCATATTACCCGGTGCGGGATGCGGTATGGACGCAGGTGCCGCGTTTCGGCCTGGGCAAGGATGCCAAACTGGCGGAAGAGTTGTGGTATTCCGAAGTGCTCTCGTCCTATCGGAATTTTGCCCTGTTTCCGGCGTTGTATGGCATAGATCGCGTCCAGGGCCGGTTATGCGTGTGGTTCAACGATCTGCGCTTTGCCCTGGCGGGAAGAGACATGCCCTTCCGCTACGGCGCGTGCCGGACCGGCAAGGATGCGGCATGGCGTGTTTACCGCCTGCTCAATGACGACAACGGCCAGGAAATCTTCGAAGCCATTCCACATTAAATTTTATTGCCACACAGCACGTAAATGAAGCCCTACTCGCTGCGCTCGTTCGTCCTGGCACAAGATTAATCACAGAGAATAAAAATCAAAACTCCTCGCTGAAATTTTCTTTTTTGCTCTGTGTTCTCTGTGACCTCTGTGGCCATGAATTAATACATATCCACGGGATCGACGTCCAGCGACCAGCGCGTCTTCTTGGCGAACTTCGCCTCCGTCAGCTGCCGCACCCATTGGGCCAGAAATTCATGCAGCGGCGCGCGCTGGGCGGATTGCACCAGCAGTTGCGCGCGGTAACGCCCGGCGCGCCGCTCCATGGGCGCCGGCGCCGGCGACAAAATCTGAACCTCCTTCCCCGGTGACAATTGCACAGCCAGCACGCGCGCCGCACGCAGAAATTCGAGCGCCGCGCCGGGTGCGGGCGCTTCGGCCCGCAGCAGGGCCAGATGACTGTAAGGCGGGTAGCCGGTCTCGCGGCGCTCGTTGAGCGCGAACTCGGCGAAGCCGTGGAAGTCATGGCGCTGCAACGCCGCGAACAGGGGATGCTCCGGATGCCAGGTCTGGATCAATACCTCGCCCGGCTTGTCGGCACGGCCGGCGCGGCCGCTCACCTGCATGATCAGCTGGAACAGCCGTTCGCCCGAACGGAAATCGGTTCCGTACAGCCCCTGGTCGGCGTTGAGGATTCCCACCAGCGTGACGTTGGGGAAATCATGCCCCTTGGACAGCATCTGGGTCCCGACCAGGATGTCGGCCTCTCCGGCGTGGACGCGGCGCAGTTTCTCCTGGAGCGCGCCGCGGCGCGCGGTGCTGTCACGATCAATGCGCTCGATGCGCGCCTGCGGGAAAAATTTTTCCAGCGCGCCCTCGACCCGCTCCGTGCCTTCGCCGAGCGGATGCAGGTTTGCGCCCTGGCAGGAGGGACAACTCTTGACTACTTCCTGTTCCGCGCCGCAATGATGGCAAAGCAGTTTCTGTTTCCTGTGATGCAGGGTGAGCTGGGCGTCGCAGCGCTTGCACGGGGCCACCCAGCCGCAGTCAAAACACATCCACACCGGAGAGAAGCCGCGGCGGTTGAGAAACAGGATGCTCTGCTCGCCCCTTTCGAGTCTGGCGGCGAGCGCCTCGCGCAACGGCAGCGATAATCCTTCGCTGGGCTTGAGCCGGCGCATGTCGAGCAGCCGCACCGCCGGCATGACGGCGCTGCCGGTGCGCTCCGGCAGTTCGATCAGGGTATAGGCGTTCTGGCGCGCGTTTTTGAGGCTCTCCAGCGACGGCGTGGCCGAGCCGAGGATGATCGGAATTTTCTCGCGCGCGGCGCGCATCACGGCCACGTCGCGTGCCGAATAGCGGAAGCCGTCCTGCTGTTTGTACGAGGCATCGTGTTCCTCGTCCACGACGATAAGACCGGGATGCATCAGAGGCGTGAATACCGCCGAGCGCGTGCCGAGCACGATGGGCGCGCGGCCGGCGCTGGCCCGGACCCAGGCGCTCAGGCGCTCCTGTTCGTTGAGACCGGAATGCAGCATGGCGATGGGGGCGCGAAAACGTTGCGCGAAACGCCCCACCAGTTGCGGTGTCAGGCTGATCTCCGGCACCAGCACCAGCGCCTGCTTGCCCTGCGCCAGCACCTGCTCGATCACACTCAGGTAAACCTCGGTCTTGCCGCTGCCGGTCACGCCGTGCAGCAGGAACGGGCGAAATCCGCCGAGCCCGGCGAGGATGCCGGCCACGGCGGATTTCTGGTCCGGATTGAGTTCCGGCGCGGTTTGCAGATCCCCGCCGATCACGGGCCGCGCCTCACGTTGGTGACTGCTCACCCACCCTTTGGCGCGCAGCGCCTTGAGCGCCGCCGCCGAGCGCTGCGAAACCCTGGCAAGCTGCTCCGCATCGAGGCCGTCCGCGTCCTTCGCCAGTGCCTCGAGTACCTGTTTCTGCACCGGGGCACGTTTCAGCGTCAGCGGATCCACTGCCTTTCCCGCGGGCGTGAGTGACCATATCTTCACCCCGCTGGCGACCGGCGCGTGGCCCTGGCGCAAGCGCACCGGCAGAGCCGTGTGGATGACCTCGCCGAGAGGATGATGGTAGTAATCCGCCGCCCATTGGAGCAGGCTCAGCATGGACGGCGTGAGGATGGCGCTGTCGTCCAGCGCTTGTGTGATGTTCTTCAGCCGGTTGGCGGGCAGCTCGCTTTGTGTCAGCTCGCCCATCACCACGCCGACCAGTTCGCGGCGGCCAAAGGGCACGCGCACGCGCACCCCCGGTGTCAGTGCAACCGGGGCCAGGTAATCAAAGGCGCGATACAGGGGGGTGGGAACGGCGATCTGGTAAATACGCAAC
>Ga0105094_10000135_pt1 | contig 31615 bp, 40 predicted proteins | sample PPLLak1March2015_2_FD_87023 | JGI IMG/M metagenome (GOLD analysis project Ga0105094, IMG submission 87023) | Freshwater sediment microbial communities from Prairie Pothole Lake near Jamestown, North Dakota, USA - PPLs Lake P8 Core (3) Depth... | ecosystem: Environmental > Aquatic > Freshwater >...
ACGCGCCGACGCGGTGGAATGCAGCCGGCCGAGCCATTCCAGGTGAGGCGTCTGGAAGGACTGAACACCGATGTGAAGCCGGTTGACCCCCGCCTGCCGGTAGCCGGCCAGCCGTTCGGTCGTCAGGGTAGCGGGGTTGGCCTCGAGGGTGATCTCCACCCCGGCCCGCCAGCTAAACCCGTCTCGGGCAACCGCCAGAACCGCGGCCACGTCTGCGGGCGAAAGCAGCGATGGCGTCCCGCCGCCGATGTAAAGGGAATCAAAGACCAGTCCGCGGGCAGACGCCCGTGTCATCTCCAAACGAAGGGCGCCCAGATAATCGCCGATCAGCGAAAGATCGGTTACTGAGTAAAAGTCGCAGTAGGCGCATTTGCGCAGGCAAAAGGGCACATGGATATAAAGCCCGGCCGGTTCGATGGACCCGGCCGCAGGCCACAGCGCTTGCGCGGACATGGTAGCGCCTCTCATTGCAAACTGGCCGCCGACCGCCAAACGCTGCGGGCGGCCACATTTTGACTATCATTACAGATTATAATAGGTTACAAACCCATCAGACACAAGCGCGCAATGGGGAAGCACCGTGGACCTTACGTGTCGCCATATTCAGGCCGCCGGCTGGCGGATTCGCATCCATCACCTCACGCCCGCCCTCCAAAGCCCAAAAGCCCCGCTGGTATTTCTCCACGAGGGTTTGGGGTGCATCGAGATGTGGCGGGATTTTCCTGAGCGCCTGTGCGCTCTGACGGGCAGGGCCGGGCTGCTCTTCGACCGCCGCGGTTATGGGGGATCCGACAAGCTTTCCGGACGCTGGCCCTATGATTACCTGGTTCAGGAGGCCGGTATTTTTCTGCCGGAAGTGCTGGATGCCTGCGGAATCGCCCGCGCCGTTCTGGTGGGGCACAGCGACGGCGGCTCCATCGCCCTGCTGGCGGCGGCCCTTCACCGCAGCCGGGTCTGCGCCGCTGTCACCGAAGCAGCCCACGTATTCGTGGAGGACGTAACCCTGGCGGGGATTCGCCAGACCGTGGCGTCCTATCAAAGCACCGACCTGAAGACCCGCCTGGCCTACTACCATGGGGACAACACCGAGTGCGTTTTTCGCCGCTGGGCCGACACCTGGCTGGCGGCGGACTTTCAACCGTGGAACATCGAGGCGTATCTGCCCCGGGTGACCTGCCCGCTGCTGATCCTTCAGGGGCAAGAAGATGAATATGCCACCGCGGATCAGGTGCGACGCATTGCCGCCGGCGTTTCCGGACCCGCGGTGGTGGACCTGCTGCCCGACTGTGGCCACATCCCCCACTTCCAGGCGCCCAAGGCGGTGCTGGCAAAAATGGTCCCCTTCATTCAAACCCTGGATTGCTGAAAACCGGATCGGCTGCCGCTTCTCCCAATTTGCGATATGAAAGATATCGACCTCAACGCCCTTTTGCATCGGCTTCAGGAAAACGAGGAAATCGCCCGCAAATTTGCGGCAGTCGAAACCGCTATCCTTTCCATTCTGAAATTCCGTGACCTTTTCGAAGTGCTTCTCACCGAAATCCGCGAACGGTTCAAAACCCCCTACGTCTGGATTACGATGATCGAAAACAGGGATCTGCAGAACCTGATATCCCCCCTGGCCACCTCGGACGTGCTGCGGGACCGCATGAGCGTCGTCGACCGCCAGACGTTCCGTGACCTGGTGGGCAGCGCCATGACACCGGTGCTGGTAAATGACAACCTCAAGCCCTATTTCAAACTCCTGCCGCGCAAGAAGAAGTACTTAATCAAATCCATGGCCTTGACCCCGCTGTCCCTGGACGGTGAGATCATCGGCAGTCTCAACCAGGCGGATTTCTCGGTCGACCGGTTTGCACCCGGAATTGACACCAGCCTGCTCGAGCAGCTGGCCGTCAAGGTTTCCCTGTGCCTGTCAAATGTGACGGCCCATGAAAAACTCCGCTACATGGCCTTTCACGACCCGCTGACCGGCCTCCTCAACCGCCGGGTGATGGAAACCGTTTTGCAGCGTGAATTCAACCGCGCCCGCCGTTATAAAAGCCCCCTGGCGGTGGTCTTCATCGACCTGAATGATTTCAAGGGGGTCAACGATACCTACGGCCATGACTGCGGCGATGAAATGCTCCAGTTTCTGGGAAGCAACCTGGTCAAAATGAGCCGCGATTCCGATGTGGTGGCCCGCTTCGCCGGAGACGAGTTCGTCCTGATCCTGCCGGAGACAACGGCTGAGAACGCCGAGCATTTGATGGAACGCATTTGCACCTATCTGCAGGACACCCCGCTGAAGCTGGGCCCCCAGAAAGCAACCTGCGCCATCAGCTACGGCGTGGCCAGCACCCACGACCCCCTGTTGCGGGATCCCGCCGCTCTCCTGAAGGCCGCCGACGATCGCCTCTACGAAGCGAAAGCACGCCTGAAGGCAACCCCCAAAAAACGCCGGAAAAATCAACGGCCACCCTGAAAAGGACGTTGCCTGCCGTCTGCAAAACCTAAAAAAGGCCCTGCCGGCAAACTGTGCGGCAGGACCTTTTCAAAGTGGCCGAAAATTGTAGAAAGCGGGAGACCTGAAATCAGGCCTCGCAAAAACAATCCCCCCTTACTTGGGGAAATACTTGCTGCCGCGCGGCCCCCCTACTTCTCGGTTTCGGTCGGTTTCAGCGCCGCCTCCGCGGCGTTAGCGGCGCCGCTTTCTTCGCTGGCCGGCTCAGCGGCAGGAGCGGCCGAGACCGGGGCGGTTTCGGTTTTGGCTGAGGCATCACCCATCACTTCGGGTTTCCCGGCAGCTTGCAGCTTTGCGGGGGCTGCCGGTTCCTTTTTCTTTTTGTGCTTTTTGCCTGATTCCCCCACTAGTTCCACCAGGGAGATCGGCGCGGAATCACCCGGTCTGGGGCCGATTTTGACGACCCGTGCGTACCCACCCGCCTGCGACCCAAAGCGCGCCTGGGCGTTTTCAAAGAGTTGATGCACCACGTTTTTTTCGCGCACAATGGCCATCGCCTGACGTCGTGCATGCAGATCGCCGCGCTTGGCGAGCGTTACAATGTGGTCGACCCAGCGTTTGAGCTCCTTGGCCTTGACATCGGTCGTGCGAATGCGATCGTACTTCAGCAGCGAGGTCACCATGTTGCGGAACATGGCATCCCGGTGACTGCTGGTACGGCTTAACTTAACGCCTGCTTTCTGATGTCTCATCGGATTACCTACTCTCCTTCCTCCGCCTCTTCCTCGGGAGGCATGAATCCATCAAGCTTCATTCCCAGAGAAAGGCCCATTTCACTCAAGACTTCCTTAATTTCGTTAAGGGACTTGCGACCGAAATTTTTGGTCTTGAGCATTTCGTTTTCGGTTTTCTGAACCAGTTGAAAGATCTTTAGGATATTGGCGTTTTTCAGGCAATTGGCGCTGCGCACGGAAAGCTCGAGTTCTTCAACGCTGCGATAGAGGTTTTCGTTGAACTGCGGTTCTAAACCGCGATCGATTCCTCTTTCCTTGTCCGGCTCGGCCTCTTCGTCGAAGTTGATAAACGTCGTCATCTGGTCTTTGAGAATTTTGGCGGCATAGGCGACCGCATCCTCAGGCTGTACGCTGCCGTCCGTCCAGACTTCCAACGTCAGTTTGTCATAGTCGGTGCGTTGTCCCACGCGTGCATTGCCGACAACGTAGTTGACCCGTTTGATCGGCGAGAATACGGCATCGATGGCGATGGTGCCCACCGGTGCGTCTTCATCCTTGTTGTTCTCGGCCAGCGAGTAGCCTTTGCCGACCTTTACCGCCATGGTCATCCGCAGTTCGGCATCGGCCGTGAGGGTGGCAATATGCTGGTCCGGGTTGAGCACGTCAACGCGGCCATCGCCGCTGACGATGTCGCTGGCGGTCACTGGCCCTTCCCCCTTGCGAACGATGGTCACGGTTTTCGGTTCGGGGTCGGAAACTTTCAGCCTGACCTGCTTCAGGTTGAGGATGATCTCCGAAACGTCTTCAAGGACGCCGGAAACGACACTGAATTCATGCATCACGTTGTCGAACTTGACCGAGGTGATGGCGGCGCCGTAAAGGGACGACAGGATTATCCGCCGCAAAGCATTGCCGCAGGTAATCCCGAAACCCCTTTCAAGGGGTTCGCAGATAAACTTGCCGTAAGACGCTGTGCTCTCGGAGTGAAGCCGATCGGGCTTTATCATTCCGCGCCAGTTCATATGCATTAGTCCGTTAGATGACATTTCAAATTCTCCAGTTATTTTTCAGAAAATATCTCATCGTAACCGGGGGTGGTCACCCGAAAACAGACGTGCGTATCTAGATATGATCTGATGAAGCGGCTAGTCCAGGTTACTTGGAGTAAAGCTCGACAATGAGCTGTTCCTGAATCGGCATGGTCAGATCGTCGCGAACCGGAAGGTTCTTGACCGTACCTTTCAGGTTTTCTTTTTCCAGTTCCAACCACTGGGGAACCCCCCTCCGGACTACTGCAGCGAGGGAGTCTGAAATGGACTGAATTTTCCGGCTTTTGTCCTTGACCTCGACGACATCCCCCGTTTTCACCTGGAAAGACGGGATATTGACCTTCTGCCCGTTGACCAGCAGATGGTTATGCTGCACCAACTGGCGCCCCTGGGAGCGGGAGTTGACAAAGCCAAGGCGATAGGCCACGTTGTCAAGGCGGGTTTCCAACTGCACCAACAGATTGGTGCCGGTGATCTCTTTTTTGCGTTCCGCGCGTTCGAAAAACAGCCTGAACTGTTTTTCGGTCAGACCGTACATTCTTTTAACCTTTTGCTTCTCACGAAGCTGAACACCGTAATCCGAGGTTTTGCCACGGCGTCGCTGTCCATGCTGACCGGGCGGGTAACCTCGCCGATCAAAAGCACATTTGTCAGAATAACACCGGTCACCCTTCAAGAAAAGTTTCAAATTCTCACGTCTGCAGATACGGCAAACCGAGTCAGTATATCGCGCCAAGTCTTCCTCCTTCTTTGATCAACAGCAGGCGGCAGCGGCTATCCGGAACAGCAAAAAAAGCCGGCAACTTTCCGGCTGCCCGCCCCAACCGTCAAAAAGGTATTGTGGGGGGTCCTTTAAACTCTCCGTCGTTTCGGCGGACGGCATCCGTTATGGGGGATTGGCGTCACGTCTTTAATCATCAGCACGTTGAAGCCGGCTGCCTGCAGCGACCGAAGGGCCGACTCGCGTCCGGCGCCCGGCCCCTTGACGTAAACTTCCACGTTTTTCATGCCGTGTTCCAAGGCCTTGCGAACAGCATCCTGGGCGGCCATCTGGGCGGCAAAGGGCGTGCTTTTGCGGGACCCTTTAAACCCCTGGGCCCCGGAACTGGACCACGCCACGACGTTTCCCGCCGGATCGGTGATGGAAACAATCGTGTTGTTGAAAGTCGATTGTATATGGACAACCCCCGTGGGTATGTTCTTTTTTTCTTTTTTCTTTACTCGGGTTCTTTTCGCCATGAGATGGGTTCCTGTGGGTTAAATAAATAATTACTATTTCTTGGTTGCGCCCTTTTTCTTGACCGCCGAGCGCCGAGGACCTTTTCGTGTCCGGGCATTGGTGCTGGTGCGTTGGCCGTGAACCGGAAGAGACTTGCGATGGCGCAGGCCGCGGTAGCATCCCAAATCCATCAACCGTTTGATGTTCATCGAGATGTCGGTCCTAAGCTCACCCTCCACCTTGAAGCCGTCGATGAGCTTGCGAATGTCGTTTGTTTCGGACTCCGTCAAATCATCGGTTTTGGTGTCAAGAGAGATGCTCAGCTTTTCGAGGATCTTTTTCGATGTCGTCCGACCGATCCCGTAGATGTAGGTCAACCCAATCTCAACCCGTTTGTTTTTTGGTAAATCTACGCCCGCAATTCTTGCCAAAGCTGCTCCTCCTCTATCCCTGCCGCTGTTTGTGGCGTTTGTTCTCGCAGATGATTCTGACTACACCTTTTCTGCGAACAATTTTACACTTGCTGCAAATTTTTTTGACGGATGATCTGACTTTCATGGATCGCTTCCTTGTGCAATTATGGTTGCCGTTGCCGGCCCCCAGGGGCCCGGCTCAGAGATTTTATAGGTGAAAATGGCCACCCTCTATTTGGATCGGTAGGTGATCCGGCCACGGGTCAAATCGTAGGGGGACAGTTCGACATTCACGGTGTCACCCGGCAGGATTTTGATAAAGTGCATCCGCATTTTACCGGAGATGTGCGCCAGTATCTGGTGGCCGTTTTCAAGTTCGACCTTGAACATGGCATTCGGCAGGGTTTCGATGACCTTGCCTTGGACCTTGATCGGTTCTTCTTTCGCCATAGATCCCTCTTTGCGGTTTTTGGACCATTATGCCGTCTGACGGCGGGAGGCCGCAGGAGAAATTAGCGCCCCCCGCGTCCGCGGATCGCGCCTTTCTTAAGAAACCCCTCATAATGGCGGCTGAGCATGTGGGACTCCATCTGGGACACCGTATCGATCGCGACCCCGACAACGATCAAGAGGGCAGTGCCACCGAAGTAAAACGGCACGTTAAATTTCTGAATCAGAAAAGAAGGCAGTACACACACGGCCGAAACGTACAGAGCGCCGCCTAAGGTGATGCGGGTGAGAACTTTGTCAATGTAGTCCGCAGTCCGTTTGCCGGGGCGAATTCCGGGGATGTAGCCGCCGTATTTTTTCATATTGTCGGCGACGTCAACAGGGTTGAAGGTAACAGCCGTGTAGAAATAGCAGAAAAAAAAGATAAAACCAACATATATCAGATTGTAAACTATGTTTCCGGGATGCATCATGTCGGCCACCGTCTTCATCCAGGGGACATTGATGAAGCTGGCTATCGTCGCCGGAAACATGATGATCGACGAGGCGAAGATCGGCGGAATGACCCCGGAGGTGTTGATCTTGAGGGGTAGGTGGGTACTTTGGCCGCCGTACATCCGCCTCCCCACAACCCGCTTGGCGTACTGGACCGGAATCCGTCGCTGCCCCTGCTCCACAAAGACGATCACCCCGACCACCACCACCATCAGGACCAGCAGGAGGATCACCAGAAAAATCCCCATCTCTCCGGTGGACATCAGTCGAAAGGTATTGCCGGTAGCCGAAGGGATGCCGGCCACGATCCCGGCAAAAATGATCAGCGAAATCCCGTTGCCGATACCGCGCTCGGTGATTTGCTCACCCAACCACATAATGAAGGCCGTTCCGGCCGTCAGGGTCATGACCGTCATCAGGCGAAAACCCCAACCGGGGGCAATCACCACCGATGCTCCGCCGGGAGCGGCCATGCTCTCAAGCCCGACACTGATCCCGAACCCCTGGATGATGCTCAGCACCACTGTTCCGTAGCGGGTGTATTGGGTAATCTTTTTACGCCCGGCCTGCCCCTCTTTGGAGAGCCGCTCAAGATGGGGGACCACCACGGTCAGCAGCTGCAGAATAATCGAGGCACTGATGTAGGGCATAATCCCCAAGGCGAAAACCGAAAGCCGCTCCAGGGCGCCGCCGGAGAACATGTCGAATAGGCCCAGCAGAGTTCCCTGGGCCCTTTCGAAAAAAGAGGCCAGCGCCACCGCATCGATACCGGGGGTCGGAACGTAAACTCCGATCCGATAGACCAACAGAAGCCCAAGGGTGTATAAAATCCGCCTCTTGAGTTCCGGTATCTTGAAGATCGACTGGAAGCCGGACCCGGCCATATCAGCGCACCTCGACCTTGCCACCGGCGGCGGCAATTTTGTCCGTCGCGCTTTGGCTTACTTTACTGAGTTTAATGGTGAGTGGAAAGTCAATCTCGCCCACCCCGAGCAGTTTGATCCCATCGCTTTTGCCCTTGACGAGCCCGCTCTTGTAAACGGCCACCTCGTCCACGACACTGCCGCTTTCGAATTTGGCCAGATCGCGCACGTTGATGACAGCGAAATTTTTCTTGAAAATGTTGGTAAATCCCTTTTTCGGAAGTCGGCGGTGGATGGGCATCTGCCCGCCTTCGAAACCGGGGCGGACCCCGCCGCCGCTGCGGCTGTTCTGTCCCTTGGTACCACGGCCGGCTGTTTTACCCGATCCCGATCCGACGCCTCTGCCCAGTCGCTTGCGCGCCTTGCGGGAACCTTCGGCAGGGGAAAGTTCGGAAAGCTTCATTGTATCTCCTCGACTTTTACCAGGTGTGGAATGTGATTCACCATCCCACGGATGGACGGCGTGTCTTCCAGTTCGACCGAATTGTTCATTTTTCGCAGCCCGAGGCCGCGAACGATCTTGCGATGCTTCTCGGGCCTACCGACTATGCTTTTGACCAGCGTTACTTTTATCTTGGCAGACATTTACGCTATCCCTCATGTCAGCTCTTCGACGCTTTTTCCGCGGCGGGCTGCAACCTGTTCACGGCTCTGCATCTTCTGCAAACCGGCGATGGTGGCTTTAACAACGTTGTGAGGATTGGGGGACCCCAGACTCTTGGTCAGGATGTTCTGAACACCGGCAGCCTCGAGAACCGCACGCACGGCACCCCCGGCAATGACACCGGTACCCGCGGCGGCGGGCTTGAGCATCACGCGTCCGGCGCCGAACTTTCCGACGACTTCGCACGGGATAGTTCCGTCGATCAGGGGAACCGGAATCATGCTTTTCTTGGCTTTTTCAACACCCTTGCGAATTGCTTCGGGGACCTCACCGGCCTTGCCCAGACCGTATCCGACCTTGCCCTCGCCGTCACCGACAACCACGATGGCACTGAAGCTGAATCTTCTGCCGCCCTTGACGACCTTGGCCACCCGACTGATGTGTACCACCTTGTCAATAAATTGATTATCGTCTGTATCTTGTTTGAACAAGGGTCCTCCTCCTTAGATTAAAAAACCAATCCGGCCTCGCGGGCGCCATCGGATACAGCCTTGACGCGCCCGTGGTACAGAAAGCCGTTGCGGTCAAAGACAACGCTTTTAATGCTCTGATCGAGCGCCCGCTTGGCCACCAGTTTGCCGACGAGAACGGCCCGGGCGGTCTTGCCTTTGAGTTCGCTGTTTTCTCCGACCTCCTTTTCAAGGCTGGAGGCAGCGACCAGGGTCTTTCCGGAAACATCGTCGATCACCTGGGCGTATATATGTTTTGCGCTGCGGAAAACGCTCAGCCGCGGGTGCTCGGGCGTCCCGGTAATGCGCTTCCGAATTCTGGCCTTTCTCTTCAGCCGTGCTTTCCGTTTTGAGTCTAACGCTCCCATTTTACCCTTCCCCGTTTCTTCCTGAAACCGTCAACGATCACACCGACACCTATTTGGTGCCGGTCTTTCCAGCCTTGCGCTGAATGTATTCCTCGGCATATTTGATCCCTTTGCCCTTGTAAGGTTCCGGGGGCCTGAGGCGCCGGATTGAGGCAGCCGCCTGCCCCAGCGCCTCTTTGTCGATGCCGGAGAGCTTGATGATTGTGTTACGGTCGACTGTTGCAGAAACTCCCGCAGGCAGCTCGAAATTGATGGGATGTGAGAATCCCAGGTTAAGAACGATGCTGTTGCCCTTGACTTCCGCCCGATAGCCGATGCCGTTGATCTCCAGGACCCGTTCAAAACCTTGGTCTGTCCCACGCACCATATTCGCCACCAGGCTGCGGGTCAACCCCTGCAGCGCCTGGTTGATACGACTGTCCTCGGCCATCACGACATGCAGACTGTTGCCTTCGACCTCAAGTTTCATGGCCGGATGCACCGTCCGGGTGAGAGTGCCCTTGGCGCCCTTGACCGTGACCATCTGCCCCGTGAAAGTGACATCGACTTTATCAGGGATCGGAATCGGTTTTTTGCCAACTCGTGACATGAATTGCTCCTCTGTTCTTTATCACCGGCACCGACACGTGCGGCGTTTTTAATCTTTCCAGCTTGCAGCCCTGTCACTGTCGCGGGCGAGTTGTGACGACGGGCGATTTTCATAACCCCAGCAATGTATGGGATCCTGGTGTTGCGAGTCTCCGACTGGTTTTACCAGACGTTGCAGAGTATTTCGCCGCCCATATGCTCGCGGCGGGCCTGCCTATCACTCATTACCCCCTTGGAGGTGGATAAGATTCGCACTCCCAGGCCATTGAGCATCGGTTTGACCTCGGTACTTTTGGCATAGGTGCGTCGGCTCGGCTTACTGACCCGCTCGATCCCGTAAATGGCATGCAGGCCCTCGTCGGTATATTTAAGGTAAACCCGGAGAATGCCCTGTTTGTTGTCTTTAATAAATTTGTAGTTCCGAATATAGCCTTCGTCTTTTAAAATCCTGGCCATTTCACACTTCAGATTTGACCCTGGGATATCGACGCTGTTGAATTTCGCTTTTCCGGCATTTCGGATGCGGGTCAGCATATCCGCAACTGTGTCACTCGATGCCATTGTTTTCTCCGTTTATCTGCTTGGGTTTTATTTTTTTTTATGATGTCACGAAGGTCGGCCAGCCGTCTACCAGCTGGATTTGACGACGCCCGGCAGCTGCCCCTCGGAAGCAAGCGTTCGAAAGCAGATACGGCAAATTCCGAATTTCCTGATATAGGCTCTTGGTCGGCCGCACATCGGGCACCGATTATATGCCCGTACTTTGAATTTCGGCTTCGCCTGTGACTTTATCATTAATGCCTTTTTTGCCAAAATTTCCTCCTTGAAACCTTTGTATCGGCTGTTGGGAGCCGGGGGCGGCGCACGCACCTGCACGCACTAATTTTTAAACGGCATGCCCATCAACTTGAGGAGTTCTTTCCCCTCCTCGTCGGTCTTTGCACTGGTAACGATGGAAACGTTCAGACCGTTGATCTTGTCAATTTTGTCGTAATCGATTTCCGGAAAAATGATCTGCTCCCGGATGCCCAGCGAGTAATTTCCGCGGCCGTCAAAAGCCTTGCCGGAGATTCCGCGGAAGTCGCGGACGCGGGGCAGGGCAATATTGACGAGTTTGCTCATAAAATCGTACATCCGACGGCGCCGAAGGGTCACCATGCACCCGATGGGCATACCCTCTCGAAGCTTGAAAGCGGCGATGGACTTCTTCGCCCGGGTTATGACCGGCTTTTGCCCGGAGATCAGGGTCAGCTCTTCCACCGCCGAGTCCAGCAGCTTCATGTTGTGGATGGCTTCCCCCATCCCGATGTTCAGGACGATTTTAACGAGCCGTGGCACCTGCATGGGGTTTTTTAGTTTTAAGGTCTCCATCAACTGGGGGACCAAATCTTTTTGGTAGGTTTCTTTTAACTGCGACATGGTGTTCCTCCGAAACACGATCCTAAAAAAAGACGTTAGGCGTCGATAATTTCTCCGCATTTACCGCATGCGCGCACTTTTTTACCGTCTTCGAGGGTTTTTATCTTGATTCGAGACGGTTTGATGCATTTGTTGCACATCAGCATCACATTGGACCATTGAATCGGCGCCTCTTTCTCAATTATGCCGCCCTGACGGTTTTGGGCACTCGGCTTGACGTGGTGCTTCAAGAGGTTGATGTTCTCCACCAGGACGCGCTTCTTGTCCTTATTGACCCGCAGGACCTTACCGATTTTTCCCTTATCCTTGCCGGTAATGACCTTGACTTTATCGTCTTTTTTCAATCGACATTTTTCCATGATGTTAACCTGCTTCTCCCATGGGCCCGGGCTGTTTAGATAACTTCAGGGGCTAGCGAAATGATCTTCATGTACCGCTTGGCCCTCAACTCCCTTGCCACCGGTCCAAAGATACGGGTCCCAATCGGCTCTTTTTGGGCATTGACCAGAACGGCCGAATTGTCGTCGAACCGAATAAGGGAACCGTCGTTGCGGCGAATCTCCTTCTTGGTTCGGACAACAACCGCTTTAAGGACGTCCCCTTTTTTGACTTTGGCGTTGGGGATCGCTTCCTTGACCGAAACGACAATGATATCGCCAATGCTCGCATATCTTCTTCGGGAGCCCCCCAGGACCTTGATGCAACTCAGCACTTTAGCCCCGGAATTGTCCGCTACCGTGAGTCTCGTCTCCGCCTGAATCATTTTTTTTTATCCCTTTATCCCTAAACGGCTTTTTCAACGATTTTACTGACACGCCATCTTTTCGTCCTGCTTAGCGGCCGAGATTCGGTAATTACGACCTTGTCTCCAGTCTGGCAGGAATTGGCCTCGTCGTGCGCAGCAAACTTAGCCTGCCGGCGGATGAATTTTTTATAGAGCCGGTGCTTAACCAGTCTTTCGACCAGAACCACAACAGTCTTATCCATTTTATCACTGACAACCTTACCGACCAGCTGTCTTTTCAATCCTCGGTTTTTCATGGCAGCCACTATTCTTTTATTTAGTCTGTTCAATAACAATCGTCTTCAGCCGTGCAATATCGCGCCGGGTCTGCTTCAACTTGGCGGAGTTTTCCAGTTGACCGCTTTCGCTCTGAAACCGAAGGGTAAAAAGGGTCTCCTTGAGCTCGGAAAGCCGCCGGAACTGTTCCTCTTGGTTCATATCCCTAATCTCAGACGCTTTCATTAGACGTCGCTCCTCTGGATAAATCGTGTTTTGACCGGTAATTTATACGAGGCCAAACGCAAGGCTTCCTTGGCCATTTCGGGGGAAACCCCGGTCATTTCATAGAGTATCCGCCCGGGGCGAATCACCGCCACCCAACCTTCAGGTGCGCCTTTACCCTTACCCATCCGGACTTCAGCCGGCTTCTTGGTGAAGGGTTTGTCCGGAAAAATCCGGATCCAGAGTTTTCCGCCACGCTTGACATGGCGTGTCATGGCAATACGGGCAGCCTCGATCTGTTTTGAACTGATTTTGCCGCATTCGACCGCCTGAAGACCGTATTCCCCAAAGTTGAGGTCACTCCCGCGGTAGGCCGTGCCTCTCATCCGACCTTTCTGAACTTTACGAAATTTTACTTTTTTGGGAATCAGCATTTCCTTGATCTCCTGTCGCAGGCCCTATCTTTGGTAACGCCCTGTTATCGTTCGAGCGCCGTGCGCTGGGTTGCCGCCGTCTTCACCGGGCAACCGCGACCGGCTTTGGGAGGCTTGATCAGCGGCCTTCCAGTTCAGGCTGGTCCTTTTTGAGGATTTCCCCTTTGAAGATAAAAACCTTCACCCCGATGGCGCCGTATGTGGTGCGCGCTTCCGTAAAACCGAAATCAATGTCCGCCCGCAGCGTGTGCAGCGGCACCCGCCCCTCCCGGTACCACTCGGTGCGGGCCATCTCCGCGCCGCCAAGACGCCCGGCGCAGATAATTTTTATCCCCTGGGCGCCGAAGCGCATGGCAGAGGTCACGCCCCGTTTCATGGCTCGCCGAAAAGCCACGCGGCGCTCCATCTGCATGGCGACGTTCTCGGCCAGCAGTTGGGCGTCGATCTCGGGCTTGCGAACCTCTTGAATGTCGATCAGCACTTCCTGGGCGGTGTATTTCTGCAGTTCCTTTTTTAGGAGTTCGATTTCAGAACCCTTTTTACCAATCACGATTCCCGGTCGGGCCGTAAAGATGCGGAGTCGGACCCGTTTGGTAGAGCGTTCGATTTCAATCTTGGAAACACCCGCGTGGTGAAGCCGTTTCTTGAGGAATTTACGGATGTTGAAGTCTTCCAAGATGTAATCGGCATACCTTTTCCCGCCATACCATCTCGAATCCCACGTTTTGACGATCCCCAATCTCAAACCGATTGGATTAACTTTCTGACCCAAGCTCCTTACCTCCTTCTTTACGCCGTCTCTTCGGCTAAAATGACCGTGATGTGACTGCTACGCTTTAAAATCCGGGCGCCTCGTCCCCGCGCCCGCGCCCGAAAACGCTTCAGGCTTGGCCCCTGATCGACGATAATGTTGCGAATCACCAGCGCGTCGACATCCATACCGTCAACCTGGTCGGCGTTGGCCACGGCGGAGCGCATCGTTTTTTCGACGATACCCGCCGCTTTCTGGGGCATGAACTTCAAAATGTTCAGCCCGGCTTCAACCGGTTTCCCCTTCACGGCATCCACGAGTTCTCGGACCTTGAGCGGAGAAATCCGGACATATTTTGCGATTGCTCTAACCTCCATGCCAGCTATTCCCTTTTCTAAAATTTTGGGGCAAGAAATCGACCCTTATTTTTTGACTTTGGACTTTTTGTCTCCAGCGTGGCCATAGAACGTGCGCGTCGGGGAGAATTCGCCCAGCTTGTGCCCCACCATATTTTCCGTCACGAAGACCGGAACGAATTTTTTTCCGTTATGAACGGCCAAGGTGATCCCAACCATCTCAGGAATAATGGTGGACCGCCGCGACCAGGTCTTGATTACCTTGTTGCTGCGGGTTTCCTGGGCTGTCGTAACTTTTTGCATGAGTTTCGGCTCAATGTAGGGGCCTTTTTTTAACGACCTTGGCATGATATCTCCTAAGACTTATTTTTTCGTGCGCTTTTTGACGATATAGCGGTCACTGCGCTTGTTGGTGCGTGTCCGGTAGCCCTTTGACTTCTGCCCCCAGGGCGAACAGGGATGCCGGCCGCCGGAAGAACGTCCTTCACCGCCCCCCATCGGATGATCAACCGGGTTCATTGCCACACCGCGCACCTTGGGCCGCCAGCCGAGCCAGCGTTTGCGGCCGGCTTTGCCCAGTGCGATATTGGCGTGCTCGGTATTGCTGACCTGCCCGATGGTGGCCTTGCACTTCAGCAGGACCATGCGAACCTCCCCAGAGGGCAGCTTCACCAGGGCATAGCGGTCTTCCTTGGCCACCAACTGGGCGAACGTACCGGCGCTGCGAACGATCTGGCCGCCTTTCCCAAGCTTCAACTCGATGTTGTGAATCTGGGTGCCAAGCGGAATATTGCTCAGCGGCAGTGTGTTGCCGGGCTTGATGTCGGCCTCCGGCCCAGCCATTACGGTCTCGCCCACCGCGAGCTTGAGCGGCGCCAGGATGTAGCGCTTTTCACCGTCCACATAATGCAACAGGGCGATTCGGGCCGAACGGTTGGGGTCGTATTCAATGGCGGCGACCTTTGCGGGAATGCCGATCTTGTCGCGTTTGAAATCGACCACACGGTAGTGGCGCTTATGACCGCCACCGCGGTGGCGAGCGGTTATACGCCCGTTCACGTTGCGCCCGCCTGATTTTTTGGCAGTCCGCAGCAGGCCCTTTTCGGGAGTGGTTTTGGTGATTTCATCAAATGGAGCGTATTCTTGAAACCGGCGTCCAGGTGATGTTGGTTTAACTTTCTTAACAGCCATTGCTCTACTCCTCGCTTTATACCCCTTCGAAAAAGTCGATCCGTTCCCCGGGCATCAGCTTGACAATCGCCTTCTTCCAGTCCTTGCGTTTGCCCATAATCCGGCCGCGCTGTTTGCGCTTGCCCTTGACCTGCAGGGTGCGCACTTGCGCCACTTTAACGTTGAAGAGGGTTTCGACGGCGTTGCAGATTTCAATGCGATTGGCCCGCCGGTCGACCTCAAAGGAGAACTGGTTGTGGGTCTCCTTTTGCAGGTTCGTTTTTTCAGTATCCAGGGGGCGCTTGACGATATCGTAAGGATTCATGCGAGCCTCCTTTCAATGCCCTCGATGGAAGGCTCGAGCAGGACCAACGTGTTGCAGTCGAGCACATCGTAGACGTTGAGCCCCTCACAGCGCAGAACCTTAACCGACGGGACGTTTCTGGCGGATAATTCCAGATTCGGGTTTTCAGCGTCGATCACAATCAGTGTTTTCCCAAGGTTGAGGCCGTTTAAAACTTCCACGAATTTTTTGGTTTTGACCTCTTCAAGCCCGAACTGGTCCAGAATAACCAGCTCCTTTTCCTGGCACTTGCTGCTCAATGCCATTTTAAGGGCCAACTTCCGGACCTTTTTGGGAACCTTGTAACTGTAGGAACGTGGGTTGGGTCCGAAAATGGACCCCCCGCCTCTCAGCAGGGGAGATTTAATATCGCCGCGCCGCGCGCGACCGGTGCCCTTCTGCTTAAAAAGTTTGCGCCCGCTGCCGATCACATCGCTGCGATGCTTGACCGCGGCGGTCCCGGCCCTGCGATTGGCGAGTTGCATGGTGACCACATCGTGCAACACCGAGGATTTGACGGGGACATCGAAGATGCTGTCCACAAGGTCAACCGTGGAGACCTTTTCACCTTTTATATTAAGAACATCAAAGACAGGCATAACATACCTCATTCCAAACCACTGGCATTGAGGGAATCCACCCGGCCCAGCCGGCGTCGCTTCCTCCTGCCGCCAACGATCTTTAAGGACGTGTTTTCGTTTTCTTGATTTCGATAATTCCGGACTTGGCTCCCGGCACAGCACCTTTCAGAAGAATCAGGTTTTGCTCCGGCCGGATGTCGACGATTTCAAGGTTCCGGATGGTGTTGCGTTCAACACCGTAATGACCCGGCAGTTTTTTGCCTTTCACCACCTTGGAGGGCCAGGCGCTGCAACCGATGGAACCGGGAATCCGTTTGCTGTGGCAGCCATGGGTCTGGCCCCCGCCGCTGAACCCGTGGCGTTTCATGACCCCGGCAAATCCACGGCCTTTGGAAAGCCCCGCCACATCGACCTTTTCGCCGATCGTAAAAAGATCGCTGCTGATAGCCTGCCCCAACTTGAACTCGTCGGGTTTTTCGGCCGAAAATTCCCGCAGGACCCTGAAGCACTGCCCCCCCGCCTTCTGGAAATGCCCTTGCAGAGGCTTGTTCGTGCGGCTCTGGCGCTTCTCGTCAAAGGCCAGCTGGAGCGCGTTATATCCATCGGTGGTTTCGGTTTTGATCTGGGTTACTACACAGGGGCCCGTCTGGACCACCGTGACGGGCACAAAATTGCCTTCGGCATCGAAGACGCCCGTCATCCCAACCTTTTTCCCTAACAGTCCTCTACACATCGCGATAAAGCCCCTATCCTACAGTTTAATCTCGACATCGACCCCTGGAGAGAGATCCAGTTTCATCAGCGCATCAACCGTCTGCTGCGTCGGTTCGAGAATATCCAGCAGACGCTTGTGGGTTCGCATTTCAAACTGCTCCCGCGACTTTTTGTCGACGTGCGGCGAGCGGAGAACGCAAAACTTGTTGATCCGCGTGGGCAGCGGGATCGGCCCCACGACCTTGGCGCCTGTTTTTTGCGCCGTATCAACGATATCGGTTGCCGACTGGTCGAGGAGCTTATGATCGTAAGCTCTGAGCCTGATCCTGATTTTCGTGTTCATCATCATGATAACAACCGCTTTCCTTATTCGAAGATTTCGGCTACCACGCCGGCGCCGACCGTTCGCCCGCCTTCACGGATCGCAAAACGCACCTCTTTTTCCATGGCGATCGGCGTGATCAGCTCCGCTGAAATCGTCACGTTGTCGCCCGGCATCACCATCTCAACACCTTCCGGCAGCGTCAAAACCCCCGTAACGTCGGTCGTGCGAAAATAAAACTGCGGCCGGTATCCATTGAAAAACGGCGTGTGGCGGCCGCCTTCTTCCTTGCTTAAAATGTAGACTTCCGCCCCGAACTTGGTGTGCGGCGTAATCGACCCCGGCTTGGCGACCACCTGCCCACGCTCGACTTCCTCGCGCTTGGTCCCCCGCAGCAAAACCCCAATGTTGTCCCCCGCGCGCCCCTCGTCCAGCAGCTTGCGGAACATCTCAACGCCCGTGCAGACCGTCTTGGCCGTCGGCCGGATCCCGACGATCTCCACGTCGTCGCCAACATGCACGATCCCGCGCTCCACTCGGCCCGTGACCACCGTCCCCCGACCCGAAATGCTGAACACATCCTCGATCGGCATCAAAAACGGCTTGTCGATGTCGCGCTCCGGCTCCGGAATGTAACTGTCGATCGCCGCCAGCAGCTCAAAAATACACTTGGCTTCCTCGCTGTCCGGATCCTCGCTCTCCAGCGCCTTCAACGCGCTGCCGCGGATGATCGGCGTATCGTCCCCCGGAAACTCGTACTTGTCCAAAAGCTCGCGCAGCTCCAGCTCCACCAGCTCGATCAATTCCTCGTCGTCCACCATGTCGCACTTGTTCAAAAACACCAGGATCCGCGGCACCCCCACCTGACGGGCCAGCAAAATGTGCTCCCGGGTCTGCGGCATCGGACCATCGTCCGCGCCCACCACCAAAATCGCACCGTCCATCTGCGCCGCCCCGGTGATCATGTTCTTGATATAGTCCGCGTGCCCCGGGCAGTCCACGTGCGCATAGTGCCGGTTGGGCGTCTCGTACTCCACGTGCGCCGTGGCAATCGTGATCCCCCGGGCCTTTTCCTCCGGCGCTTTGTCGATCTGGTCAAACGGTACATAATTGGCCAGCCCCCTTAAACCCGAGTGCTTCGTGATCGCCGCCGTCAGCGTCGTCTTGCCGTGGTCAATATGCCCTATCGTCCCTACATTCACATGCGGCTTTGTGCGCGCAAACTTCTCTTTCGCCATCGTCTGGTCCTCCCCTGCGTTTTTTGAGGCTATTCAAAAATTCAGCAGTATTTCCCGAGAGCCCTTCGGTTTCATCGCTGCGACGTCCCAAATCAGGTGGATATGGAGCCCACGACCGGAATCGAACCGGTGAACCTCTTCCTTACCAAGGAAGCGCTCTACCTGCTGAGCTACGTGGGCTTGGAATTTAGAAGTGGACGTGTCTTGGCCAAGTCCGGCTATTTTCCTAAAAAGCAGGTGGAGCGGGAGACGAGGCTCGAACTCGCGACATTCAGCTTGGAAGGCTGAAGCTCTACCAACTGAGCTACTCCCGCCCTGGCCGCACCTGATCTTCCGCCTGCCGACGCCTGCAACCACGGTGGAAAACGCCGGAAAAGGCTGCGGAAAATTCAGCAAGATTCATGCAGGAAGCCATGTAGTTCCCAAGCGATTCATCTCGACGGATGGATCTCCTACATGCAACTCACTTTTTGGGTGGTGGTGGGGGGAGGATTCGAACCTCCGAAGGCTTCGCCGACAGATTTACAGTCTGTTCCCTTTGGCCACTCGGGAACCCCACCGCGTGCTACCTGTGAAGCCAGCGGAGGGACTCGAACCCCCGACCCACTGATTACAAATCAGTAGCTCTACCAACTGAGCTACGCTGGCTTTATTTCAAAAACAGCCAACCGTGTCGGCCGCACCTCAATTTCAGGCCCAGCCGAAAAGAACTTTGCCATTTAACGATCTTTTCAGAAATTAGCAAGCCAAAAATATTCGTTAAAATTTAAGAATATAGGCAATTATAACCCAAAAAGACAAAATTACAATGTTTTTCGGCAAATATTGAAGTTTTTCATTCAAATTCTAAGTGAAGCATCCGTGCCGTTTGCCTACGCCTTCCTTGATTTTGAATTTATTCTCTGTATTTTCAGTTTATTAAATTATATTTAGGCCGCCGCCCGGTAGCAGCCAAAAGGCGACTGTAATAAAATTTATTACAGTCGTTAATAATTTCAGCCGATTACAAAAGGAAGGTTTCCCCCGCACTTTTCTTGCCAAGGCAAATTTTTCTGAAATTTTGACTTGAAAAACCGACAAAACCAACATAAGTGTGAGGTATTTAAATTGTTGGCTGATAAAAATTCCAAAACAGTAAGGTTTCGAAACAAGCGCCAAGCTAAGGCGCGCAAATATTGAGGAGTAAGAATTAATTTACGGTATGCCGAAGCGACTTCGAGATGCGGCGCAACCCGAAAATTTGGCTTCTTGCGGGATCGTCCATCCAATTTTGACGTCGCGCAATTCGATACCACAAGAGCATGTCATAGAGACCCAACACCCCCCAAACACTGCCGAGCGAGGGTTCTATTTTGAAAAAAACCGTCTTGTACGCCTTACTCCTCCCTTCCCTGATGGCCCTTGCCGGGTGCAGTCATCTGGCGCCCGCTGGCCCCGCGGCCGGAACCGACCTCACCGCAGCGACAACCACCGACGGGTTTGAGCAAACCGACGCCGGAGCAGAGGGGCTTAAAGGCGACCGATTGAACACCAGCGCTACGGCCCGCGACCTTTCGGAAAACAAAAAAATCCAAACCACCCTGGACGACGCCCTTGATTTATGCCAGATGGCCCAGGACGCATGGCAGGAGGGGGAACTGGAAAAGGCCATCGACGCACTCGATCAAGCTTATGATAATATATTAAAGGTCGATACCGAAGACAACACCAAGGTGACCCAGCAGAAGGAAGATCTGCGGTTTATGATCTCCAAACGGATTCTCGAGATTTATGCCTCCCGCAATATCGTGGTCACCGGTAGTCATAATGCCATCCCGGTGATAATGAACACTCATGTCCAATATGAAATCGACAGCTTCACCCGCGGAGCCGAAAAAAAATTTTTCGAAGAGTCCTATCGGCGCTCGGGGCTATATCGCCCATACATCGTCGAGGCCCTGAAAGAAGTCGGACTGCCCGAGGAACTCTCGTGGCTGCCCTTGATCGAGAGCGGCTACCAGGTAGGCGCCCTTTCCAAGGCGCGCGCGCTGGGCCTTTGGCAGTTTATTCCCTCGACCGGATACAAGTTTGGCCTCAATCGCGACCGTTACATCGACCAGCGCATGGACCCCTATCGGTCCACAACCGCAGCCATCGACTATCTCAGAGAACTGCACCAGATCTTTGGCGACTGGACGACCGTGCTGGCCGCCTACAACTGCGGCGAAGGGCGGGTCCTGCGGGTCATCCGTGATCAGAACGTCAATTACCTCGACAACTTTTGGGATCTCTATGAAAGGCTTCCCCGCGAAACCGCACGCTATGTGCCCCGCTTTCTGGCCACCCTGCACATCGTCAGCAACCTTGAAAAATATGGGTTGAACCGCATCCCGACCTATTCACCCTTGCCCTTTGAAACCGTGACGGTCCAACGCCAGGCGCACCTTCGGGATATCGCCCTGCAAATCGGTGTCAGCGAGCAAGACCTGCAGGCCCTGAACCCCGAATTACGGTTCAAAATCCTGCCTTCCGACAGCTACTCGCTTCGAGTTCCGCCCGAAAAAAGCGATCTTCTGCTTGCCAGCATCGACAAGGTGCCGCTCTCAACGGCACCGAGCCCGACGCATACCTATGCTTATCACCGGGTGAGCCCCGGAGAAAGCCTCTCATCGATTGCCCTGCGCTATCACACCAGCGTCGAAAATATCATGCGGGCCAACAACATGCAAAAAAGCCGTCATATCGTAACCGGCACACGGCTTAAAATCCCCGTACAGGGGGGGATCGGGTTGGCAAAGGCCACACCCTCCGGAGACACCCCGAGGGCCACCACCCATGTGGTGCGAAGGGGCGACTCCCTCTGGAACCTCTCCAAGCGTTATGATACCACGACCGTCAAAATCCAGAAACTGAACAAACTCCCCGGCACCCACCTCTACGTCGGTCAGGTGTTGAAGGTCGGAGAAGCCGGCCGCACGGCAGCCAAAGATGGAAACACCCGGACCTACCGGGTCCAAAAGGGGGATACCCCTTTCAAGATTGCCCAGCAAAACAACATTACCCTCACGCGGTTCCTGCGACTCAACAAAATGGCGACCCACAGCAAGATATTCCCTGGTCAAGTGGTGCTGGTCGAGAACTGAGGTTTAGCCTCCTCCGCTCCCCGTTCGCACTGTTGCCGCACAACCCAAAAAGCCTCCGCCAACCGCGGGGGCTTTAAATTTTGGGCTCCCGCCAGAGATCGGGCCGGCCGCAGATGAATGGCTCTGATTGATGGGTTGGGGTCTTGTCGCCCCTTCCGCTCGGATTTGACGAGACTTTTGGACGACCGAATCACGATTTCTTAAATTGACTATTTTGATGAGCCTTGATAATTTGATCTAATTAATTGAATTCTTTAAACTCAAATCGTGAATGACCGAATAGGGCTGATCATGATTATCGCTGGAATCAAACTTACGTTTCTGGGAATGACAGTGGTGTTTCTTTTCCTGCTGCTCCTGGTCTTTTGCGTTAATATTTCCTTCCGGTTCCTATCCGCAGCCAATGCCAGGGAGCAGGCCGAGATGGAAGCCGCCACGCTGCTGAAAAGAAGGCGATCTCTTGCCACCAAATCGGCGGACGAAGTGCTGGTTGCCGTCATCAGCGCGGCTATTGCCGCGCATCGTGCCCGCACACTGCAGGTTAGGTAAAAAGATTTTATTTTAGCCAATTAAATTTTTGAAACTGGTGAACGATCATGAAAAAAATTCGTTTTATGGACACTTCTCTTCGTGACGGGTTCCAGTCGGTATTCGGCGCCCGCGCACTGACCGATGATTTCATCCCTGCTGTGGAATCGGCCGTTAATGCCGGCATCGAGCATATGGAGGCGGGCGGCGGGGCGCGTTTTCAGGCCCTGTTCATGTACTGCGGCGAATCGGCTTTTGACATGATGGACCGTTTCCGTGCAGCCGCGGGGCCGGCCGCAAGCCTTCAGACCCTTGCCAGGGGAATCAATGTGGTGGCGCTTTCGGCGCAACCGAAAGACATGATCGACCTTCATGCCAAGATGTTTAAAAAACACGGAATGACGCACATCCGCAATTTCGATGCCTTGAATGACGTCCGCAATCTCATATACTCGGGGCAATGCATTGCCGATGCCGGCCTGCACCACCAGGTTTCGGTCACCATGATGGAGCTTCCGCCGGGCTGCACGGGCGCCCACGACGCGCCGTTTTACATAAAAACACTTCGGGAGATCTTGGACTCGGGGCTGCCGTATGATTCCATCTGCTTCAAGGATGCATCCGGCACATCCAACCCCAAAAAGTTCTACGATACCATCAAAGCCGCCCGCGCGCTCCTGGGAGACGATGTGATCATCTGGGCACACACCCATGAAACCGCCGGCGTGGGCATCACGCAGTACAAAGCGGCCATCGAGGCTGGCTGCGACGGCGTCGACCTGGCCCGCTCCCCCCTGTCGGGCGGCACGTGCCAGCCGGATATACTCTCCTTATGGCACGCTCTCAAAGGTACGGAGTACACCCTGGAAATCGATGTCGCCAAAGTAATGCAAGCCAACCGGGTTTTGCAGGACTGTCTGCAGGATTATTTCTTTCCGCCTGAATCCCAGCGCATATCGTCTGAAGTCATCCTGTCGCCCATGCCGGGTGGCGCATTGACCGCGAACACCATGATGATGCGGGACACCGGAACCCTCGATCTCTACCCCAAGGTTATCGAGGCCATGTCCGAATGTGTGGCACGCGGCGGGTTCGGCACATCAGTCACCCCTGTATCGCAGTTTTATTTCCAGCAGGCCTACGCCAACGTAACCCAGGGGCCATGGAAAAAGATAACGGATGGCTACGGGAAAATGGTGCTGGGCTACTTCGGCCGCACACCCGTGGCACCCGATCCGGAAATTGTCCGGCTTGCCGAAGCGCAGCTTGGCAAGCCGATGTTCACAGGAGATCCCCTGGATGTCCTTGAACCGGGCATTCCCAAAGCAAAAAAGATTCTTGAAAAAGAGGGCCTGCCCGTCACAGATGAAAACATCTTCATCGTGGGGGCGCTGGAGACCCCGGGCGGCAACAAGGGATTGGACTTTCTGAAGGGCAAAAAGCCCATCAATGTGCGCAAGGTATCCGCTCAAACCGAAAAGGCGGCACCCGCCGCCGCATCGCCCTCAACACCGACGATGACCGGTCCGGCCGACTACACGGTGACCGTGGAGGGCAAAGCCTACCAAGTAACGGTCGAAGCGGCCACCGGCGAAGTTAAAAAGGTGCAACCCGCCGCCACTGGCAAAGCAGTCAACGCGGTGGATGTCAAGGTCAAGCTGCAGGGCATTGTTTACGAGATCTTTGTCGCGGTGGGCGACCGGGTGCATAAGGGCGACACCCTGATGGTCCTTGAAGCGATGAAAATGGAAACACCGGTGGTCGCCCCTTGCGATGGTACGGTCGCATCCATCGAAGTGGAAAAAGACCAGGTCGTTAAACCCGAACAACTGGTCGCGACCATAGCATAGGCCAGGAGATTGTAGGATGCGCAATACAAAAGTGGCAATCGGTTTCGCGCTCGTTTTTTTCCTGCTGTTGCCTTCCGCCCTGGCCCTGGCCGGAACCCCGTCGGGCGAAGTGCCGGCCACGCAGCAGGAATTGGCCCCCATGGGGGCCATGGTGACCGAGTTCGCCAAATCAACGGGGCTTTTCGGTTATTTCAGCCCCGCCTCCGGCAAATGGACCGAAGGGATCGGCAGCATCTTGATGGCCGGCGTGGGGCTGCTGATGCTGTTTCTGGCGATCCACAAAGGGTTTGAGCCGTTGCTGTTGGTCCCCATGGGCTTTGGTTGCATCCTGGCCAACATCCCCCTGGCCGGCATCGCGGACCCTGGCGGAATTATTGACTACATTTATCAAATCGGCATCAAAACCGGGGTCTTTCCGCTGGTGGTCTTCATGGGCGTCGGCGCCATGACCGATTTCGGTCCCATGATCGCCAACCCGAAAACCGCGCTCCTGGGGGCCGCTGCACAATTTGGCATTTTCAGCACGCTTATCGGCGCGCTGGTGCTGACTGAAATCGTACCGGGAATTAACTTTGACCTCTTTGACGCGGCCTCCATCGGCATTATCGGCGGAGCCGACGGCCCCACGGCCATCTTTCTGGCCAGCCAGCTTTCTCCCGATTTACTGGGTGCCATTGCGGTGGCCGCCTACTCTTATATGGCACTGGTTCCCATCATTCAGCCGCCCATCATGCGCGCGCTGACCAGCCCCGCTGAGCGGAAAATCCGCATGACCCAATTACGCTACGTGGGCAAAGTGGAAAAGATCGTCTTCCCGCTCATCGTCCTCGGGCTATGTATGCTTTTTCTGCCCTCGGCCGCACCCCTGATGGGCTTTTTCATGTTCGGCAACCTGATGCGAGAGTGCGGGGTGGTCGAGCGACTTTCCAAAACGACACAAAACGCCCTGATCAACATCGTCACCATCTTTCTCGGGCTGGGGGTTGGCTCGCGGTTGTCCGCAGAAAGTTTTTTGAATCTGGAGACATTGGGAATCTTGTTTCTCGGGGTGATTGCTTTCGGCATCGGGACCGCCTCGGGTATTTTGATGGCCAAGCTCATGAACCGCTTCTCGAGCATCAAAATCAACCCGCTGATCGGTTCTGCCGGTGTTTCCGCGGTACCCATGGCGGCCCGTGTCAGTCATAAACTCGGGATGGAAGAAGACCCTGAGAATATGCTTTTGATGTTCGCCATGGGTCCCAACGTTGCCGGTGTGATCGGATCGGCAGTCGCCGCGGGTGTTTTGCTCACGTTGAAAAATCTGGTGGTTTAACCAAGCTTCATGTGAGCGGAGCGGCCGCCAGCTGACCATAGGCAAGGTCGAACTAAAATTCATGAACGTGTAAAAAGCTCACGATCAAAACGCACCGATTGCAGATAATGGCGCGATCGGATCGGTCGCCGCCCTAAATAGCAAAACAGAACAACGAAGACGAGGCTTTTTCGAAATCGTCAAGTTCCAATCATGGGAGGGGAAAATGTCAATACGCGTGCTCATGTTCAGAAAAATGCCCCGATTGTACGGCGGGATGGAAGCCGATCTGTTGCCTCAGCTGGGCCCGCTGCTGGCCGAGGCCAGAAAACTGGCTTTTCGCCAACCCGGCTATATTTCCGGAGAGACGATGCGCAACGTGACGGACCCGTATGAGTACCTGGTGATCAGCACGTGGAAATCGGTTGAGGATTGGGAGCGGTGGTTTGCCAACAAGGAGCGAATGGCGGTCGAGGGCAAGATTGATGCTGTTTTGGGAGCGGCGACCGAATACAGGGTTTATTCCTACGATTAGCGCATTGAATTTGTGTGGGACGATTCACCGGTTACCGCGGCGGCACCAATTCATCAGGATCCACCCAGCGATGGTTTCATCCATCGGCGAGCACCTGAGGGCCCTTCCTACGGCAATTCTTGAGCAACAAAAGCAACCAACGGCGGTTCGGGAAGGCGTGGCGCCCTGAGCCTCTGATGACGATCATAAAAAATACCCCTAATTTAAAGGGGTCAGATGGCGAAACGCCCCATTATTTTCCCTTATCCATCACGCCCCCGCAGCACCAGTTCGCGACCGCTTGATTGCCTTTTCCAATTCCACCGCTAGAAAAACGACCGTTGAAAGCCCGAGGGTTGCCGCAAGTTCCCCGGCAGTGAGCGGCTGGGTCTTGAAAATGGGATTCAGGAACGGCACATAAATGGTGGCCATCTGAAGGGCGAGGGTCAGCAACACGGCCCCGAGCAGCGGCTTGTTGGACAAGGCCCCCTGCCTGAAAAAAGACTCCTGTTCCGATCGAATGGCCAGCACGTGCCCCATCTGGCTCAAACAGAGGACGGTGAAGACCATGGTTTGCCAGTGGGCCTGGCTGCCGCCAATGAACCAGGCCTGGGTCAGGATGGCAACGGCGGCCATGAGGAGCCCGACCCAGACGATGTGGACACCGAGACCTTTGGCGAAAATGCTCTCCTTCGGGCTCCTGGGGGGGCGGCTCATGATGTTTTTCTCCCCCGGCTCGGCGGCCAGGGCCAGACCGGGGACACCGTCGGTCACCAGGTTGATCCACAGGATGTGGATCGGCAACAGGGGAATCGGCAGACCGAGGAAGGGCGCCAGAAAAATTGTGCAGATCTCGCCCGAATTGCTGGTCATGGTGTATTTGATGAATTTGCGGATGTTGTCAAAGATGCGCCGCCCTTCCCGGACGGCCTTGATGATGGTGGCAAAGTTGTCGTCCAGCAGGATCATGTGGGAGGCTTCCTTGGACACATCCGTGCCGGTAATGCCCATAGCCACCCCGATATCCGCCCGTTTCAGAGCCGGGGCATCGTTGACCCCGTCCCCGGTCATCGCCACAAACTGCCCCTTATCCTGCAGCGCCTTGACAATCAGCAGCTTCTGCTCGGGGGCGACCCGGGCGTAGACCCGTATCTTTTCCACCCTGTTTTCAAATTCCGCCAGAGGAAGCCGTTCGAGTTCGCGACCGGTCATGACGGCCTCCCCCTCCTCGCGAATGATACCGACCCGTCTGGCGATAACCTCGGCTGTCAGCGGGTGGTCCCCTGTGATCATCACCGGCCGGATGCCCGCGGAGCGGCACATGGCAACCGCCTCCGCCGCCTCCGGCCGGGGCGGATCCAGCATGCCGACGATTCCCAGCAAGACCAGTCCTGTTTCAACTTTTTCCGAAGTCAGGGGATCGGGCAGGGCATCCCAGATTCGCATGCCGAATCCCAGCGTTCGCAGGCCGTCGCCGGCAATCCGGTCGGCAATCTCGAGGACCTTCGAGCGGTCGACCGCTTCCTGACCTTGGTGGGTAAGGGCCTTTTCGGAGCGCTGCACTACTTCCTCAGCCGCCCCCTTGGTGAAAGATATAATCCGGCCGTTTTCCCAGGGATGAAACGTGGTCATGAGTTTTCGGTCCGAGTCGAAGGGGATCTCGGCCAGCCTGGGGTAGGTTTCGTCGAGGCTTTCGCGGAGGCTGCCTTTCTCCCGGGCCAGTTCACGCAGGGCCGTTTCGGTAGGATCACCGATCAGGCCGCCTGAAGCATCCAGACGGGCATCATTGCAGAGGGCCAGGGCGTTTAGCAGCAGCTCCACGTGGTTCCTGCCGGACAGCGAACCCGCCGCGGCTTCCCCTGGGCCCGCGGACGGCAGTTCTGCGGACCGCTGCAGCCGCCCGCCGGCATAGACCTCTTCTACGGTCATGCGGTTCAAGGTCAGGGTCCCGGTCTTGTCCGAGCAGATATAAGTGACCGATCCCAGCGTCTCCACAGCCGGCAGTTTTCGAATCAGTGCTTGCTGCTTGACCAGCTTCTTGGCGCCCAGGGCCAGAGATATAGTAATGACGGCCGGCAGGGCTTCCGGGATGGCGGCCACCGCCAGCGAGATGGCTGTGAGCAGCATCAAAAGCGGAGGCTCTCCCCGAAGGAGGCCGGCCCCAAAGACAATGCCAGAAATGGCCAGGACGGCCCAGGCAAGCTTTTGCCCGAAAGAGGTCAATCGTTTCTGAAGCGGCGTCCGGCCTTCGCCCTGGTCCTGGAGCAATGCCGCGATCCGTCCGAGTTCCGTCCGCATCCCGGTGGCCGCCACCAGGCCCAAACCGCGCCCGTAGGTGACCAGGGTGCCTTTGTAGGCCATGTTTTTCCGGTCCCCGATGGACAGGTCCGCCTCCCTGAGGGCCGCGCTATCCTTCTCCACCGGAACGGACTCACCGGTCAAAGTCGCTTCATCGATTCGCATCTGGGCCGCTTCCGTCAGCCGGATATCGGCCGGCACGATGTTGCCGGCCTCCAGGACCACCAGGTCCCCGGGAACCAGCCGCTGAGCGGTGATCGCTTCGGGCCGCCCGTCCCGAATGACGGTCGCCGAAGGCGCCGCCAGCTTTTTCAGCGCGGCCATGGCCTTTTCGGCGCGGTATTCCTGAACGAACCCAAGCACGGCATTCAGCATCACAATCACCGCGATCGCGATGGTATCCGAAGGCTCGCCAATCACGCCGGCCACGACGGCAGCGGCGATCAACACCAGGATCATGAAATCCTTAAACTGATCCAGAAACATCATCCACAACGATTTGCGCCCTTTTTCGATCAATTCGTTGGGACCGAAACGCTCCAGACGCTGATGGGCCTCATCTGAAGCGAGGCCCTTGCCGGAGGACTGCAGTTTCTCGAGCACCTCCTTCAAATCCAGCTGGTGCCAGTTGATGGCTTTGTCACCCTCTGCGCTCATGGGTTCAATTACCTTCTCTCAAACGGCCAAAAACCCTTCAGCCAATCGACAATCCTTCCTATAAGCGATGGGGCTTCGATCTGTTGCGGCGCAAATGCGTTTTCCCGCAATCGTTCGGCCCGGGCTTCAGGCGCCGGATGACTCGACAAAAAAGAGTGATCGTTGCCAAGGGTCGATAGTTTCATCAAAGCCGAAATCGCTGACTGAATGTCACGTCCCTCCTGTTTTAAAAACAAAACGCCGAAGTCGTCCGCCTCGCGTTCCTCCTGCTGCGAAAATTGGGCGTTCAGCAGGTTTTCGGCAAGCGCGCCGATACCCGATCTGGCGATTTCTCCGACCTCGTTTTGCTGCGAGGCAATCGCTTTGCGAACCGCGCTGCCGGCATAGGCGAACATGATCTTTTTCTTGATATGTTTTTCAACCACATGACCCATTTCATGACCCACGACAAACAGCAGTTCGCCGTCGTCGAGCATATCCATCAACCCGCTGTAGATTCTGATGGTGCCGTCGGCCATGGCGAAGGCGTTTACCTCGGGGGAAAGATAGACCTTGTAGTTGAAATCATAACCATCGAATTTGCCATGGCCGTTGGTAAGCCTTTGCAGCCGCCTTGCATAGGGGTTATCAGGCGACGCCACCGCATGTTTCAGGTCAGACTGTTCACTGACATCGACCGCCAGGCGTTTAAGCTCCTCGTCATCCAGGGTCACGGCCTTGACGGCATCGATGCCGGCCTGGGTCGCCATACCGACATCCGTATCTTCACAGCCCACGAAAAAAAGACACAAGATCGCGGTGAAGGTTAAAAGCGCTTTGTTCATGATATTCACCACTAAAAATCGAACAGATCCCCCAGAATGGATTTTTGTTTTTTCTTTTTATGCTGATAATCGCTCTTGATATGATCGGACGAACGGTCGTGGTGGGCTTCACGCTCCCGTGATGGGGGTGGTTGGGATACGGTGCGTTCGATAATTTTGTCCAATTCTCCACGATCCAGCCAGACCCCCCGGCATTCGGGACAGTAGTCGATTTCAATGCCCTGCCGGTCGGCCATCACCAGGTTTACTTCCTTGCAGATCGGACAATTCATGGGGAACCTCCTTGATTGAAAGTTGATGATCTTCTGGCATGAATGCCAAAAACCTCGCTCGGTAAGTGGCAAACTTCATAAAAAAATCCCGAATCAAAAACCGCCCAACGCCGATGCGATGGTGTGGGCCAGGCGTTCACGCCTCGGCTGGACGGTCTCGATCCGGTTTTCGAAATTGATTCCGCTCAATTTCACGTTTTATCCTCGATAACCAAGCAGTGGCGTCTTTTTAGATCGCCCGTAGCATATCGCGGCGGCATCGCCAAGCTGTGGCAACTTATTACCATAATGCCACATTTTGCGTTGTAAACAAACATGGCGGTATTTAATCCAAACCGCGGTGGCGCTGGAATTGGCCGCACCCACTCGCAAAGGCAGCGAAAAAAGGCCTCTGAGGGAATTTCACTTCAATGCGGGGTGACGACGATACCCACCCCTTGAAGCACGAATCCCTGATGGATTTTGCCCCTTGAGGGTCCACCCGCGTATGAAACCGTTGCCGCCGCGGTGCTCCCGGTCGGCGCTGAAACCCTGACCAAGCTGCGCCAGTTGCACGTCATGGCACCCGCCGAGCTGTTTGGCGCTGGATGTGCTCTATCGGGTCTTTACAACTTTGCACGGAAGCGGTACGGAAAGGGTGCTGTCACACCGGTTTGTCACCCCCCGCCCTTTGCAGCCTGTTGGAAAAGGCTCCCATGTCAGAACCGTTTTTAAGTCCCAAACATCGTTTGCTGCGTCGCACGGTGCGCGCCTTTTGCGAACAGGAGCTGCGCCCGATCGCCGCGCAGATCGACCAGGAGGCGCGGTTTCCCTGGGAGGTGGTGGAAAAAATGGGGCGCCTGGGCTACTTCGGCATTCAGGCGCCGATTGAATTGGGTGGCGCCGGTCTGGATGCGCTGAGCTACGCCGTCATCATCGAAGAGACATCGCGCGTCAGCGCTGCCATCGGTCTGTGCCTCAGCGTCCACAACAGCGTGGCGCTTTACCCCATCCTGGCTTTTGGATCACCCGACCAGCATCGGCGCTGGGTCCCGGACCTGGCCGGCGGTAAAAAAATCGGCGCCTTTTGCCTGACCGAGCCCAACGTCGGTTCGGATGCCGGCAGCGTCTCGGCCACGGCCCTGCCCGACAAGGACGGCTGGCTGGTCAATGCCAACAAGGTCTTTGTGACCAACGGCGGGATTGCCGACATCTGCCTGATTTTTGCCCGCACCGATCCGGCCGCCGGCCGCAAGGGCATCAGCGTGATCGTGGCCGAACGGGGCAGCAAGGGATTCGTGGTGGGAGACCTGGAGGACCTCTGCGGCATGCGCGCCAACCCGGTCTCCTCCATCCGACTGTATGACTGCAGGGTGCCCAAGGACCATCTGCTCGGGCGCAGCGGCCAGGGGTTGGCCATCGGCATGGCGGCCCTGGATACCGGGCGCATCGGCATCGCCGCCCAGGCCGTGGGCATCGCCCAGGCCGCCCTCGAGGAAGGCGTTCGCTACGCCAACCAGCGGCAGCAGTTCGGCGTCCCCTTGGCGCGCCACCAGGCGATCCAGATGATGATCGCCGACATGGCCACCCAGACCGACGCTGCGCGCATGATGGTTTACCGCGCCGCCACGCTCAAGGACCAGGGTCTGGCGGTCGCTTTGGCGGCCGCCCAGGCCAAGCTCTTCGCCTCCGAGGCCGCCTGCACGGTGACCGACCTGGCGGTTCAGATCCACGGCGGCTACGGCTATTCCAAGGCCTATGCCGTCGAGCGCTACTACCGCGACGCCCGGGTGACGCGCATTTATGCAGGCACCTCCGAGATCCACCGGATGGTGATCGCGCGCGAGGTGTTGGGCGGCTGAATCGTTGACAGGTTGAATCGATCGCTCCGCGATGCGTTGAAGAGCCGGCGCCAAGGCCGCAGCCTCG
>Ga0105094_10000139_pt1 | contig 31259 bp, 33 predicted proteins | sample PPLLak1March2015_2_FD_87023 | JGI IMG/M metagenome (GOLD analysis project Ga0105094, IMG submission 87023) | Freshwater sediment microbial communities from Prairie Pothole Lake near Jamestown, North Dakota, USA - PPLs Lake P8 Core (3) Depth... | ecosystem: Environmental > Aquatic > Freshwater >...
AGATCAGGTCCAAGACTTCCTTCAGGTCCAAGCTGGAGCTGATGGCCTTGCTGACTTTGACGAATGTTGAAAAGAAACTGTCTTCGCGTGCCATAGCGCTCTCCTTTCGTCCTCAATGGTATGCCCCCCTGATTTCCGACACACCCCGGAAGATTTTTTGCGGGTGTTCGATCCGGCCGCAACTCAAAAAAATACGGTCAGGCGCCGTCCAGATGGGGTTTCTCCATTTTTTGAAACCACCCCTCGGGATCTTTGAAGTAGGTATAGGTTTCTTCCAGCGACAGCCGGTGTTCGCGCTCGATTCTTTCGAGCATTGCAAAAAAGGCTTTTTCCTGCGGGTCTTCAGCGCCCTAAGAAAGTTTCTTGTAGAAGGCCTCACCCTTTTTCTCGAATTCGATAGCGATTTTGACCGCTTCCAGGTCGTCGGTGTCTGCCTCGGTGGCGGTGTCGACCCCCTCGACCACCGATTTGAGCACATCTTTGATTACAGTGTCCTTGACCTTTAGGGGCAGGGTTGTCGGCCACTTGCCCTCGCTGCTGAGTTTCTTGTGAAGTTCCTGGATCCGATGATAGTGTTCGGCTTCGTCGGCGGCCAGGGTCTGGAACATTTTGCGCCCCAGCGGGTCCTTTGTCCGCTGCGCGTGTTTGCTATAGAACTCGCCTTCCCTTTTTTCATTTGTCAGAGCGACTTGCAAGGCTTCAATACGTTCTTCCGTCTTGGCACTCATGGTGAGGAGTCCTTTCCGTTACAGGCCATTCAAGCCGGGTGGCAACGACGCCCAGACAGCGGCGCTCGACACTGCTGACCGCTGCAGCGCCAAAGCGGGGGCGCCACGAGCTGCAATCGGCTTGAAGGGCGTTGGCGTTGTCTTGAAATTTCAATAAAAGGTGCGTATCCGGTCACCATGTTGCCCGACCGACGGCGTGATTAGCGACAGTGTACACAGCTTTTCGTCAAATCGTCAAGGGACTGACCGGTGATTTTAGCAAAATGCTCGAGCTGGCGCTTGGGTGCGATGGTGCGGCCGCATGACCGGCATTGGAGCATCGGGAAATCGGTCTTCCAGATGGTCCGCACGCCGTCCTTTTCTTTGAGCGGTATCACATCCACCGGGCAGATGTAAGCGCACGAACCGCAGGCGATGCATTCCGCCGGTGATTCGTTAAAGGGTGTGGCTACCCGACGCTGAGTACCCCGACTTTCGAACCCGATGGCCGACACACCGACGACCTCGCGGCAGGTGCGCACGCACTGCCCGCAGAGAATGCACCCCCTGACATCAATTTCAAAGCGCGTGCCCTCAACCCCGTGTTGGGCAGCCAGCTCCAGCAATCGCGGATGTTTGGGATTGCGGGACAGCATCAGCTCGATCACCAGCCGCCGGACGTTGTTGACCCGCTGGGTGTCGGTTTTGACTTCCAGGCCCTCGCTGACCTCGTAAATGCAGGAAGCCACCAGGCGGGTGCGCTTGCCGTGGCTGATCTCCACCATGCACATGCGGCAGGCGCCGTAGGGTTCGAGTTCCGGATTGCTGCAGAGGTTGGGAATGTGAATATTGGCATCCCGGGCCGCTTCGATAACGGTGCTGCCGGCCGGTGCCTGTACCTGCCGGCCGTTGATTTTGAGTGTTACCATTTCCGACATTTCGTAACTCCCTTGCTGGCAATCGAAAAACAAAATGCGATGATCGCATTCCGGATGCGTTATGAGACTTTTACCGCATCAAATTTGCAGGATTCATAGCAGGCTCCGCATTTGATGCAAAGTTCCTGGTTGATGGTGTGAAGTTCTTTCTTCTCGCCTGTGGCGGCCTGGGTAGGACAGATCCGGGCGCAAACATGGCAGCCAGTGCAGGTTTCCGGATCGATGCTATAGGTGATCAGGGCCTTGCAGACGCCGGCGGGGCAGCGCTTGTCTTTTATGTGTGCTTCGTACTCGTCTCTGAAATAGCGGAGGGTTGTCAGCACCGGGTTGGGAGCCGAACCGCCCAGGGCGCAGAGAGACCCGTCGGCAATGGCCTGCCCCATCCATTCCAGTGTGTCGAGGTCTTCCATGGCACCTTTGCCTTCACAAATCCGGTCCAGAATCTTGCGCATCTGCAGAACCCCTTCCCGGCACGGGGTGCACTTTCCACAGGACTCGCCTTCAAGGAAGGAAAGGAAGTATTTGGCGACGTCCACCATGCAGTTGCGTTCGTCCATGACGATCATGCCGCCGGAGCCCATCATGGAGCCGAGGTCGGTCAAGGCGTCGAAGTCCACCGGCATATCCAGGTGCTCCTCGGGGATGCAACCGCCGGACGGGCCCCCGGTCTGAACTGCTTTGAACTTCCGCCCCTTGGGAATGCCGCCGCCGATCTCGTAGATGATCTCCCGCAGGGTGATGCCCATGGGAACCTCCACCAAACCGGTGTTGTTTATTTTTCCTACCAAGGAGAAGATCTTGGTGCCCTTGCTCTTTTCGGTGCCGATCCCGGCATACCAGGCGGAGCCGTTGTTGATGATCAGCGGAACGTTGGCCCAGGTTTCCACGTTGTTGAGCGTGGTGGGCTTGTTGTAGAGTCCGCGATCGGTGGCGTGGACGTATTTCGCCCGCGGTTCGCCGGAACGGCCCTCGATGGAGGCAAAAAGCGCCGAGGATTCCCCGCAGACGAAGGCCCCGCCGCCGCGGTTGATAAGGAGGTCGAAACTGAAATCGGTGCCCATGATATTATCACCCAGCAGGCCGAGTTCGCGGGCCTTTTCGATGGCCAGGGTGATATTCTTGACAGCCAGGGGATACTCATTGCGCACATAGATGTAGCCATGGGTGGAGCCGATGGCGTAGGCACCGATGACCATCCCCTCCAGAACGGAGTGCGGATTGCCTTCCAGCAGGCTGCGGTCCATATACGCACCCGGGTCCCCTTCGTCGGCGTTGCAGATGATGTACTTGGGCTCGCCTTGGGCCTTGCGGGTGGCATCCCATTTCCAACCGGTGGGAAATCCGCCGCCGCCCCGCCCCCTTAATTTGGCGGCGATCACCTCATCGACCACTTGCTGGGGCTGCATCTGGTGCAAGGCCTTGGCCAGGGCGCCGTAACCGCCAATGGCCAAGTAGTCTTCGATACTGGTGGGTTCGATCAGCCCGTTCATGCCGAAGACTAAACGCATCTGCTTTTTGTAAAAGGGCACTTCGTCTTCTTTTACAATCTTGGTTTTGGTCACGGGATCTTTGTAAAGGAGCCGGTCGATGACCTCACCTTTGAGAACCGTCTTTTCGATAACGTCCGGCACGTCCTCCAGCTTAATCTTTTGGTAGAAGATCTTCTGGGGATAGATGACGGCCATCGGGCCGCGTTCGCAGAACCCGTGGCAGCCGGTATTGCGTATGTAAACACGGTCGCCGAGATTGCGTTTGACGATCTCATCCTTGAGGGTGTCCACCAGTTTCTGGGTGCCATAGGCCAGGCATCCGGTGCCGGTGCAAAAGGCGATGCAGGGTTTTTCCGGATCGAAGCGCTGCTTGGCCGCTTCCTGCAGTTTTGTGAGGTCTGCGGGTGACTTAATCTTCTTCATCATCGGTCGCTACCTTTTTCCCAAGCGTCTTTAGGATCTTGTTGGTTTTGGAAAGGGTTACCTGTCCCTGATACTCTTCGTCGACCACCAGGATCGGCCCCAGCGCGCAAGCCCCCAGACAGTTGACGGTCTCGAAGGTGAACTCCAGGTCGTCACTGGTCTCACCGGCCTTGATGTTCAGTCCCCGTTCGATGCTTTCCTGCAGCAGGCTCGCGCCGCGCACGTGGCAGGCCGTTCCCATGCAGAGGCTGAGCTGGTGCCGGCCCCGGGGAGTCAGGCTGAAGGCCTTGTAAAAGGTGGCCAACTCGTAAATGCGGCTGAGGGGGAGATCCAGGATGGTGCTCACCGCATTGAGAGCTTCCCTGGGGAGGTAATTGAACTCCTTTTGGACATCCTGGAGAATCGGTACCAGGAATCCCTTGTTCGAATTGTACTTCTGGATGATTTCGGCAACCTTTTTCATGTGTCGCATCCTCGATGGGAACTGGACCCCGCATGCCGATTCATCCGGCGGCGGCGTCCGCATGTGGGGTTACAATCGGGTCTTGGCCTCGAGCTTGGCGTATTCCGCGGAAACCCGATTCTGGATGTGTGCGATCATGTCGGGGGTCAGGTGGCGGAAACGACCCTGGGGCCGCAGGTAGTCTTCAACCGGTTTCAACTCCCCAACCTGGTGGGTGATCCGGTATTTCCCGTCGACGACCTCATAGAGCGGAAAAACGCCCGTCTCCACGGCCAGCCGGCCGATCCAGATCGCCTTGTTGGGCGCTATGCGCCAGCCGGTGGGGCAGACTGACAGAATATGAACATAGGCCGGACCGGGTGTACGGGCGGCCTTTTGCACCTTTTCCATCAGGTCGAAGGGATAACTGGAGCAGGCCGTGGCAACGTAGGGGACGTTGTGGGCCACGACGATTTCGGCCATGTTCTTCTTCCAGGTGCGCTGCCCGAAATGAATTTTACCTGCCGGCGAGGTGGTCGTGGAAGCCCCGAAGGGCGTGGAGGAGGAGCGTTGAATGCCCGTATTCATGTAAGCCTCATTGTCGTAGCAGACATACAGGAAATTGTGCCCCCGTTCAAGGGCCCCGGACAGGGCCTGAAAGCCGATATCGGTGGTGGCCCCATCCCCCCCCATGGCCAGAAAGACGGTTCCTTTTTCGGGCCGCTTGCCCTTGCGCACCAGGGCACGGTAACCGGCTTCGGCACCTGAGAGCACGGCGGCGGCGTTTTCAAAGGCCACGTGGATCCATGGCACCTTCCAGTTGGTGAACGGCAGCGGCGAGGAGATGATTTCCATGCACCCCGTGGCGCTACCCACAATCACGTTGTTGCCCAAAGCCTTGGCCACCAGTCGCACCGCCAGCGCTTCGGCGCACCCCTGACAGGCACGGTGCCCGGGGGTGAAATATTCCTTCTTTTCCAGCAAGCGTGTCGCATAGACGTTCAGTGTTTCCATATCGCTATCTCCATTCGGCCCATCCGGGTCCCGCCGCGGCAGCGGGAACCGCGTTATTCTCTGACGCCATAAAAAACGTAGTCTTCCTGCCGGACCTGCCCCTGGGCCATCTTTTCGCTTTTTGAATATATGGCGATGTAGTCCTCGGGGGTAACGTCACGGCCAGCCAGCCCGCAGATGAAATTGGTGACCACCGGCATCTCCTTTTCGCCGTAAAACGCGCTGCGGATTTCACTGGCCACCGGTCCGCCAGGGCCCCCGTAGGAAACGGCCCGGTCGATGATAATCAGCCGTTTGGCGCCCTTGGCGGCCAGACGCAGTTCCTCGAAGGGAAAGGGCCGCCACAGCCGCAGCTTGATCAGGCCGACCGGTTTGCCCTGAGCGCGCAACTCGTCCACAGCCATGGCCACGGTGTCGCCGGTGCTGCCCATGGATAAAAATACCGTTTCGGCGCCATCGATTTTGTAAGTCTCCACCGGCTGGTAGTAGCGCCCGGTGACCGCGCCCAGCTCTTGCCACGCTTTGAGAATGTGCGGCTTGGATTTGACCAGGGCCTCGTTTTGGGCCACTTTGGCTTCGGTGTAGATGCCGGGCATGCCGAAACCGCCGACGGTGGTGGGGTGGTCCGGGTTCAGGACGTTGATCGGACTGAAGTCCGGAAGGTACTGCTTGACCATTGCCGGATCCCAGAACTCAATCGGTTCGATGACATGCGTGAGGATGAACCCGTCCATGTTGATGATCACCGGCAGAGACACCTGCCGATCCTCGGCCACCCGGAACGCCCACATGACGTGATCGAAGACTTCCTGGCCGGTTTCGGTGAACACTTGGATCCAACCGCAGTCGCGCACGGACATGACATCGGTGTGGTCGTTCCAGATGCTCAGGGGGCCGGACAAGCTCCGGTTGGCCAGGATCATCACGATCGGCAGCCGCATGGAGGCGGCGATGAAGACGATTTCATTCATCAGGGCCAAGCCCTGGGAGCTGGTGCAGGTAAATGTCCGTGCACCGAGGGCTGAAGACCCACAGCAAACGCTCATGGCCGAGTGTTCGGATTCCACCGGGATAAATTCCGCGTCCAGCTTCCCATTGGCCACCAGATCGGAAAGGTGCTCCACGATGTGGGTCTGCGGGGTAATGGGGTAGGCGGCGACCACATCCACGTTTGCCATACCAACGGCATCGGCCGCGGCAATCGACACTTCGACTCCAACTCGTTTTCCCATTATTCTTCCTCCGGTACCATAGCGATACACCCGGTGAAACATTCCTGGGCGCAGATGCCGCACCCCTTACAGTAATAGAGATCGGCTTCAAAGTAGTTCTCTTCGGTCTTGCGAATGGCCATGTCGGGGCAAAAAATATAACACACCCCGCAGCGGATGCATTTGGATTTGTCCACGATCGGGCGCATGGAGCGCCAGTCGCCGGTCTTGTACTGGCTGGCGTTGCCGGCATCGCTGACCACGCAACCGACCTCCAGTTCCTTCCAGGTCAGATCAGTTTCGGATTTGATTGTTTTTGCCAAAGATGTCTCCTTTCGATGACGCGACTGCACCCCGCCGTGGCGACCGGTGCGATCGTCACGAATTGGTGATTTCGGTTTCCTTATAGGCGCGCTTGAAGGCGTTTATGTTGCGACCCGCAATGCGGCCGAAACGTTTATCGAGCGGTGCGATCAGAGAATCGACGGGCACCACTTCCCGGGTCTTCAGCAGCGCCCCGAGCATGGTGGTATTGGTGATCGGCACGCCCAACTCCTCCTGGGCGATTTTGGAGGCATCCACCGTCGCCAGCCGCTGTTTGATCCCGAGCTCTTTGCGGATTTCATCGCATGAATACTTGGTGTTGGTGATCAGAGCCCCGTCGTCTTTCAACCCGGCGCTGACATTGACCAGCCGTAAAATAGACGGATCGAGCACCAGCACGAGGTCGGGATGATAGATATTGGTCCGCAACCGGATGGGTTCGTCGGAAATGCGGCAGAACGCCACTACCGGCGCACCCCGTCTTTCCGGTCCGAAGCTCGGAAAGGCCTGGGCGTACTTGCCTTCGCCAATGGCGGCCTGCGCGAGCAGCTCCGCCGATGTGACGGCGCCCTGGCCGCCTCTGCCGTGCAAACGAATTTCAATCATGATCTCATTCTCCAAGATATAGGTGCGAGGGAGTCTCGGCTGCAGTTTGGATTCTTATGGATTATTAGCTAGCAGATACTTCGCTTCCTTGCAAGCTTAAATTTTGTTTTCAGCATCCTGCCCCCGCGTTTGCCGTTTCGCGTAAAATTATTGTTGAGCTCGGCTTCAAACTTTGCTATCTTTTTCAAGTAGATCTGCGAATTGGGGACCATCGTCGATATACCCTTCAGCCGAAAATTCCCGGTCCGCTGGGAGTAGGCGCGCACCCGCCTGAACCCGCGATTGTCGATCCTCATCCAATCCGGCATTCCCCCTGCGCGTTTTCTGAATTGCCCACGGCACGGTCACCCGATTATTAATAAAGGATGCGCTTATCGCGGTCCCTTGGGGTCACGGAAAGAAAATAAACCCACAAGAGGGCGCCGGATTTTTTAACGTCGACAAGACCCATTCGCCGGTGCATATCGAGATATGCGCCGGTGGTTGAAACGCCGGTGACGGCCCAGTTTCCTCCGCAGTTGCTCCGCGGCAGGACCCGTCACTGTTGTTTTCCGAGACCCCAACCTGAAACGCCGCCAATGACCCGCTGCAACCGGTTATCCATAAACGAGCCTCCGACCAGCTGCCGCCGCTGCGGCGCGTGCTGCCTGAAAGGGGGCCCTGCCCTGCATGTCGAAGACCAGCCGCTGGTCGCCCAGGGGGTGATCGGCGTCCGATTTCTCTACACCCTGCGTGAAGGGGAACTGGTGATGGACAATGTGACCGGCCATCTGTGCGGCGTTTCAGAGGACATCATCAAGATCAAGGGACAGGGGCGGAGCTGGACCTGCGTTTTTTTCGACCCCGCAGTGCAGAAATGCCGGATCTATGAGAACCGGCCGGCGGAATGCCGGGTTCTCAAATGCTGGGACCCCCGCGAATTGACGGCCATGTACACCCGCGACCGCCTGACCCGCCGCGATTTGATCGCCGGGATTGACGGCCTCTGGGACCTTGTCCTGACCCACGCCCAGCGGGTCGCCCATGGGCGCATTCGGCACCTGCTTGCAACCGCCGGACCGCGGGGTTTGGATCCCGAAGCCAGCGACGCCCTAATGGCCATGGTCCGCTACGACCTCAGCCTACGGGAAGTTCTGCTGGAAAAAGGCACGGTCAGGCCCGATCAGCTGGATTTCCTCTTTGGCCGCCCCCTCACCCAGACCCTGCCGACCCTCGGGGTGACCTTCACCCACTCCGCCGCACAGATTGGGCTCGCCTACACGTCTGCCGCCCCTCCGCTGCCGCGCCTGTGATTCACCCGACCGCGCCTCATGGACGCCCCCCCCTGCCCCTCAAGGCGCGAGTCGATCGGAGCGCACCTCCCGGAAGCCCAGGACCCGCCCGCCGTTTTTTTGGGCAAAGGGTTGGGCATCCGCGCGGCGGCCAAATGGCAGGGGCTCAAACCCCATGGGGCCCAGAACCCGGCTGCCCACCACAAAATAGGCGCTCGCGGCGCTGATCCACTCCCCGCTGGCGTAATCCTTGACCCACGCCCAGAAGGGCCCGCTCGCCGCTGCGCCGTAGGCCCCCGGGTTTTCCAGAAACACGAAGAGGCACTGGGTCGAGCAAAAATGGCGGACGCGGCCCTCATACCCGACCACCTGGCACTGATGGCGGGGGTAACGCGCGGGGAACATCTGACAGACGGGACATTCATCCCGGCCATCGACCGGCAGCACTATTTTACCCGTCGCCAGCCGCTGCCGTTCGATCACCCGGTTTTCAGCTGTCAGACCGGCCTTGGCAGCCGCCAGGGCCCCGGCAAAGTCAACCGGCTGCCCGCCGCAGCTGGCGGCGAACGACTGCGCCGCTGCGGCCGATGCAAACGCCAGCTTGCTATTGGCGGTCATCGTCCCTTTGGCGCGTGAGCCGATCACGAAAACGGCCTCCTCGGCGGAGACCATCTTCTGCGGCTCGAGATAGAGCGCGACCTTCACCTGTCGGGGGTCCTCGCCGGATTTGACGGCCAGATCCGCCAGGCAATGCAGCGAGCAAACGGCCTGGGGCCCGCTTGAATTTTCAAAGGTAACCCAGGTCCTGGCCCACATGGCGCGCTGCATGCCGCAGTTGGGGCAGCGGCCGACGAAGTGTCCCTGGGGCGGGGAGAGGGGGTGCACCACGTCGCAGGGCCCTTCGGCCAGGACAGGTCGCGGCAGGCTAAACATCACGGCCAGGCTTGCACCCAGGAGCCAGATCTGCCACCGATCGCGACTGCCCCGCATGTCGTTCTCCTTTCATCGAACCCAAATTCATGCAATCCGGCCACCGATGCGGTGGGCCGCCGCTTTTAGCGCGTCACCCCGGCGGCATCAGGCTGCCGAAGAGATCCGCCCGCCGCTGCGCCAGAAAGTAGCGCATGCGGTGCCCGCGGATGTTTTCCAGGTCCCTGCGCTTCAAGTCCACGCGCAGCATCGTTTCTTCGGCGCCCAGGCTTTGCGCCAGGATCTCGCCGGAGGGCCCGATGGCCACCGCGACCCCCGGAAAGTGCAGCCCGCGTTCATTTGCGCCGACGTGATTGACGGCCACGACAAAGACGCCGTTGTCAAATGCGCGCGCCGGCAGGTGGCGGCACCAGGAGGTCAGTTTGTCCGCGGGGGTCCCCCGGGGCGAGGCGTGCGGCATCAGAATCAGGTCGGCCCCTGCCAGGGCCATGCTGGTCGAAAGCTCCGGGAAATGCGCGTCGTAGCAGAGTTGAACCCCGAAGCGCCACCCCTTGGTGGTGAAAAGCGGCATAAGGTCTCCGGCGCTGTAACGGCCGATCTCAGGCGGCGGGAGGTGCAGTTTGCGATAGGTTTGCGGCGCTGTCCCGGGGACGATGACGAGTTGGGCGGCAAATACCTGCCCTACCCCCACGTCCTTCTCGATCAGGCCGGCCACAAGCGTGATGTTGAGGTCCCCCGCCACTTCCGACAGCCGGCGGCTGGTGGGCCCGGGGATCGACTCGGCCTGCAACCGGGCGCCCGGGGAGATATCGTAGCCGGGGATATTGAGTTCCGGGAAGCAGACCAGGTCGGCGCCGGCGGCAGCCGCCTTTTGACCCCAGGTGACGGTCCGTTCCAGATTGACGGCCGGCGAATCGGCCTGAGAGTGAAACACAACCACTGCAATCCGAAGGTCGTTCAGCATGGGCAAGGGGTGCCGGTAAAAGGGCCGCAGCCTGACTCTCAGAGATCGAAATGGGCCTTGATTTTGAAAACACGCGTGGCCGGAAGGTTGAGGATCCCGGTGATCCCGGTTTTCCGAGAGATTTCGGAGAGGTTTGTCGTGATTTCGTCCATTGACGGGGCGATGAAAGTGAACCAGATATTAAAGTGGTTGTCCCGCTGATAATTGTGCGTCACACCGGGATAGGCATTGACCACCGCGCTGAAGGCCGCCACCTGGTCTTCAGGCACGGTTGCAGCGCACAGGGTGCTGACGAACCCCAGCTTGTCCGGGACAAAATTGCCCCCGATGCGCCGGATGATGCCCCTGGCTTTCAAGCGCGCCAGCCGTTCCAAAACCTCTTTTTCGCTTAGCCCGAACTCCTCGCCAATGGCCGCGTAGGGTCGCGTGGTCAAGGGGAAGTCGGACTGGATGCGGTTCAGGCTCGCCCTGTCGGTATCATCCATTTGGGGCATGGTTCATTCCTTGAAGGCCCCCTCCCAGATCCGCACGTGCAGCTGCCGCCGGCGCGGGCCGTCAAACTCGCAGAAAAAGACCGCCTGCCAGGTTCCCAGGACCAGACGGCCCTCCACGATGGCCACGGTTTGCGAGGCGCCCACAAGGGTGGATTTGATATGGGCGGCTGAATTGCCCTCCAGATGGCGGTAATCGGCCTGCCAGGGGACCACCTGATTGAGGACCTTCAGAATGTCGGCCGGGACGCTGGGATCGGCATTCTCGTTGATGGTAACCGCTGCGGTCGTGTGGGGGACAAACAGCAGGCAGATCCCCGCCTTTACGCCGCAGCGCGCCACCATCGCCTGAAGCTTGGCGGTAACATCAATGAACTCTGTGCGGGAATTGGATTGAATTGAAAGCAGCATGGCGGCCGTCTCCCATGGTGCCGGCGGCGCAGGCAACAGGGGCCATCCAGCCGGGGAGCCGGCACCGCAAGCCCTTTTCGCCGCACGCGCCCGCGGTTGAGGGGCTGAGGATTCGGCCACCGCATTTCCGGGCGCTGAAACCCTGAAGGACCCAAAAGGAAAAGGCCCTGTAAGCAGCAGGGCCTTTTTTATCACGCGCACAACACCAGATAAATCGCGTCACGCCAGCTGGGTTAGACGCATCCGGTCGGCTTGGGCAGACCCGCCATCTTACAGGCTCCCTTGCCCGGCCCTGAGGGGAACAGCTCGTAAATGTGCTTCAGTTTGAAACCAGTGACCTTGGAGAGAACGCGGACCATGGGGGCGATACCGTTTTTCTCGTAGTAGTCCTGGAGGACAGTGATGACTTTCTTGTGCTCGTCGTTCAGTTCTTCAATGCCTTCCTGGGCCTTGACGTACTGGACCCATTCATCGCATTTGCCGTCTAAATAATTACCGATGAAACCATCTTCGTCCACTTCAAAACTCTTGCCCATGAATTCAATTGTCGCCATTTTTTAAAACCTCCTTTTGATTACCAAATTACTGGCTTTTCGCCGGTTATCCTCAACTCGTCTGAATTTAGTCCAGATTTTCTATATTATTGCACCCGCCTTGTCAACACGAAAAAAACGCTGCTGCGGGCCCTTCATCCGGGTCCGCTGCATCCGCCGCTGAGCCCCTGCCGCAGCGCGGCTTTTGCTCGACGCCCGCAATCTAATACTCCTTGGGCATATTGTTGAGTTGCGCCAGCGTGAAAACCGGACCATCCTTGCAGACAAAGTCTTTTCCGATGTTGCAGCGCCCGCAGATGCCGATGCCGCACTTCATCCGCATTTCCAGAGACATGATGATCTGATCGTGGCCATAGCCGAGTTTGTCGAGAACCGGCTGGGTGAACTTGATCATGATGGGCGGCCCGCAGATGATGGCATAGGTATCGGGGTCTGCCGGGGGGGCTTTCTGCTCGGTGATGGTGGGCACAAAACCGGTGTTGTATTTCCAGTTGGGATCGTCGGTGCCGTCCACGGTGATGTGCATGTGGATATCGTCGCGCATCTCCCAGGCGGCCAGTTCCTGGCCGTAGAGCAGCATTCCCGGGTTGCGGGCCCCGTAGATGACGTGAATGTCTTTAAATTTCGGCCGATTGGCCGGCTCCAGCATGTACACAATGGAGGCGCGCAGGGTGGTGAAGGCAAACCCGCCGCCGATGATCACAACGTTTTTACCCTCCAGGACATCCCAGGGATAGCTGTTGCCCAAGGGCCCCCGAACCCCCATGATATCGCCGACTTTCATGTTGTGCAGGAAGGAGGACACCAGCCCGACCTTGTTGACGGTGAACTTGACGAACCCCTTTTCGGTGGGCGAAGAGGCGATCCCGATCGGAATTTCGCCCTTGCCCGGGATCGACAGCTCGGCAAATTGACCGGCGCGGTAGGCAAAGCGCCCCTCGTCGTCGGGGTCCAGAAACACGAATTTGAAAGTCTTCAGGTTCCGGTCTTCGGTTTCGGTAATGATCTCGTCGATCCTGACCGGGTAAGGCAGATATGGATTTCGCACGGTGTACCCCCTTTTCTCACGCGGCCGGGATGGCGCAAGCTGTGGCGTCGAAGTGATTCATCAGGTTGCACACCCTGCGGATATCGATGTTCACCGGACAAAGGCGGATACAGCGCCCGCAGCCGACGCACTGAATGCCGTTGTCATATTTGTCGACGAAGTATTTCAGCTTGTGCATGAAGCGCTGACGCACCCGCTGGGTCTTCTGGCTGCGCGGGTTGTGGCCGGAGCCGTGGTGGGTGAACAGCGGGAACATGCAGCTGTCCCAGTTGCGGTAGCGGATGCCGTCTTTTCCGGATACTTCGTCCTGAAGGTCAAAGCACCAACAGGTCGGGCAGACGTAGGTGCAGGTGCCGCAGTTAATGCAGGAGAAGGCCACCTCTTGCCAAAACGGGGCATCGAACAAGTGATTGGTTTTCTGGTCTTTGAGCTTGGCGGTCGGGACCCGCGACACAATCCGGGCCTCCGCCTCGCCGCGCAGGTCCTGGAGGCGGCGTTCGGCGGCCTCGGCAGCGGTTGCGTCGCTCCAGCCGGCGGCCTGAACCAGGGCCTCGCCCTTGGGGCTCAGCACTTTGACCAGATACCCGCTGCCTTCGTCGGCCAGCAGCAGATCCAGGCCGGCCTCGTGAAAGGGGCCGCTGCCGGCCGTGGTGCAGAAACAGGTGCTGCAGGGGGAACTGCAACCCAGGCCGACTAAGGTGGTCGCTTCATACGCCTGGACCCAGTAAGGATCGCGGTATTCGGGCGTATCAAAGTTTTTCTGCACCAGCCGAAAGGCGTCGGCGTCGCAAGGCCGGATGCCGATCACCGCGCGGGCGGTGTAATCCTTGCCGGCTTCACGCAGGATGTGGTGGTCGGCCCGGGTTTGATCCAGCGAAAATTCAAACATTTTCTCCGACTGCGGGTAAATGAGGGCTTTGGGCGAGCGGCGGGTGTTGACGTAGGCCATATCCGGCCGTTCTTGCGCGTCAAGCGCTTTGAACTCGTGAAAATTACCTTCCTTCACCGGCCCGAACAGGCGGTAAGCCGCACTGAGTCGATCCAGCCCCGCCGCCCACTCCTTTTTGTCGATTTTTACGAACTTCATCTTGAGTGCCCTTATAGGGGCGCCCGACCGCGCAGGGACCGGCGCCACCGAATTATTTTATGAAAATTTCGGGATCATCGACCTTGTAGGTGTCCAGCGGCGGACGCTGATCAAGTGACATCCCGGCCTCCCAGCCGTAGAGTTCGAGGCAGTCTTTTTCAAGCTTTTTGGTGAAGACCCGCATGTTTATCCCCACCGGGCAGGCCCTTTCGCAGGCGCCGCAATCGGTACAGCGCCCGGCGCAGTGGTAGGCCCGCAGGAAGTGAAAGGTCCGGGTATCGATGGGGTCGATGCTTTTGCCGACCCACTGGGGACGGGATTCATCTACGAAACAGGTCGGGCAGTAGCACAGCGGGCAGGCATTGCGGCAGGCATAACAGCGGATGCAGGATGCCAGCAGCTCATCGAAATACGCCCAGCGCTGCTGGACATCCATCGCCTCGATGCGGCGTTCTTCCACGTAGCGGTCGACATCCTGCTGCTCGGACACCAGCTCGGCGGCCAGTTCGTCGTAAAGCACGGGGTTGCGGTGAATGCAGAGGCGGCAGTTGGCCTGCAGCACATCGGCCTTGTCGAAGGTTTTTTCGAACCCTCGGCCGGAGACCACCACCCGTTCCTCGGCCTCGACCACCTTGAGGATCTCCCCGTCGACCCGACCCGCGATCCGCTGCCGATCGATCATCCCCTTGCAGGGCACACCGATGATGTAAAGCTGTTCGCGCTTGATCTTGTTTTCGATGATGTGGGTGACGATGTTGCGCGAATCACAGCCCTTGGCCAGGACCGCGATCTTCTCCTTGCGGTCGGTGAGGTAATTGGCCAGATTGATGCCGCAGTTGCTGTCCCACACCAGAGTGGCGACTTCCAACGGGTTTTTGACGAAGAACGGTTCGTTCATCATGGGGACGGTTCCCTTGCGGAAACCGATGACCATCTCGACCGTTCCATCGGTGAGGAGCCTTGCGGCGATTTCTCTTATTTTTTCGATATATCCTGTCATGTTAAGCCACCTTGGCCAAGGTTTTGACAAAATTCCGGTTGGGGCCCAGCGCTTTGATGCTGGCGGTCACGTCCTTGACCACCTCGACAAACTTGTTGGATTCGGCCGATGATACCCACGACAGCTGAATCCGGTCCGGCTCAACCCCCATGTGGGCCATGAGATTTCGAAACAACTCGTATTTCCGACGGGCGTAGTAATTACCTTCCAGGTAATGGCAGTCGCCGGGATGTCACCCGGAAACCCAGACGCCGTCAGCCCCCTGGCGCAGCGCTGCCAGGGCGAACTTGGGGCTCATGCGACCGGTGCAGGGAATCCGGATGACCCGGATGTTGGGGGGATACTGCATCCGGCTGACCCCGGCCAGGTCGGCCGCCCCGTAGCTGCACCAGTTGCAGAGAAAGGCAACGATTTTGGGTTCCCACTCCGACATTGGACACTCTCCTTCTTTATTAAAGATGCGCATGGCACCGGCCGCAGCAGCGGCCGACGCCATTGGTTAGATGGACTCGATCATGGCAAAGATCTGGTCGTTGTCAAATCCCCGCAGCCGGATGGCGCCCGAGCGGCAGGAGGCCACGCACAGGCCGCACCCCTTGCAGAGCGCCGGGTTGATCTGAGCCTTGCCGGCGAACATCCCCTTTTCGGTAAAAGACGGCGCCGAGTAAGGGCAGATGGCCACACAGACCCCGCAGCTGCTGCAGATGGCCTGCTGCACCGAGGCGACCTCGCCGCTGGTGTGGATCTTTTCCCGCGCCAGCAGGGTCACCGCCCGCGAAGCGGCGGCCTGCCCCTGAACGACGGATTCGTCGATGGACTTGGGGTAGTGCGCCAAGCCGCAGAGAAAAACGCCATCGGTGGCGAACTCCGAGGGCCCCAGCTTGGCGTGGCGCTCCACGAAAAACCCGTCGGCGTTCAACGGCACCTTGAAGAACTGGGCCAGCTGTTCATCCCGGGAGGGCACGATGGCGGTCGCCAGGGTGATCAGATCGGCGTCGATCGCCAGCGGCAGCCCCAGCACATGGTCGGTCACGCGCACCCTGAGCTGCCCGTCGGCGACCACCACCTCGGGCTTGTGGTCCAGGCTGAAACGGATGAAGATAACCCCGGCCGCGCGGGCCTGCTTGTAGATCGCCTCGCGTTCACCGTAGGTCCGGATATCGCGGTAGAGAATGTAGACGCTGGTCTCAGGGTTGCGGCGTTTGAGTTCCAGGGCGGATTCAATCGCGTGCGTGCAGCACACCCGGGAGCAATAGGGCCGCTCGGGTTCACGCGAACCGACGCACTGGATGAAGACCGCGGAGCCCACCGCTTTCAGGGCCGGATCGTCGGCGATGAACATGCGGTCGACCTCCAGGCTGGTTTTGACCCGCGGGTCCTGGCCATAGAGATATTCAAGCGGTTTGTATTCGGCCCCGCCGGTGGCGACCACCGCCACGCCGTGTTCGATCACCTCCTGGGCATCGCCCGCGGCCAGGGTCGACTTGAAGTTCCCCACAAACCCTTCAACACCCGCCAGGCGCGACTGCAGGTGCAGGCGGATGTTCTTGTGGGCTTCCACCGCCTGGATCATTTCGGCGACCCGCCCCTGGATGTCTTCCCCTTTCCAGGTTTGGTAAAGGTTCAGGGCCTGGCCGCCAAGGCGGTCGGATTTTTCCACCAGGTGGGTTTCATACCCCTGGCGGGCCAGGCTGAGGGCGCTGGTCATGCCGGCAATCCCGCCGCCGATAACCATCGCCGCCTGGTTGACGTTCAGTTCGGTTTCCTGCAGCGGCTCTTTCAGGGCCACCTTGGCCACCGCCATGCGCACCAGGTCCTTGGCCTTTTCGGTGGCGATTGCGGGGTTGTTTTTGTGGACCCACGAATCCTGGTTGCGGATGTTGACCATCTCGAACAGGTAGCGGTTCAGGCCGGCGTTGATGAGGGTTTCCTGAAAGAGCGGTTCGTGGGTCTTGGGGGTGCAGGCCGCCACGACGATGCGGTTGAGGTTTTGCTCCCGGATGGTTTCGGTCATCTTGTCCTGGGTGTCCTGGGAGCAAGAGTAAAGGTTGTCGGCCACGAACTCGACATAGGGCAGACTACCGGCATAATCCCGCACTGCGGGCACGTCCACCACGCCGGAAATGTTGATGCCGCAGTTGCAGACGAAAACACCGATCCGGGGACGCTCGCCGACCACATTGGTTTCGGGGATGATCTCCGGCACCAGGGTCAGGCTGTTGCGCGCCGCACTCAGCATCTCGCCCGCGGCCGTGGCCGCGGCGCTAGCATCCACGACCGACTGGGGGATGTCCTTGGGGCCCTGGAAGGCGCCGCAGACAAAGACCCCCGGCCGCGAGGTCGCCACCGGTGCGAAGCTGCTGGTTTGGCAGAAATTTCCCGGGGTCAGGTCAACGTCCAGCGATCGGGCCAGTTCGACCAGTTCCGGCGGGGTTTCGAGCCCGACGGAAAGGACGATCATGTCGAAGACCTCTTCGACCATTTCGCCGCTTTCGGTCACGTAACGGATTTCGAGGTCATCGGTGCCGGCAAGCGGCCTGATGGTGTGCACCCGGGAGCGCACGAAGCGGATGCCGTGATCCTTTTTGGCCCCTTCGTAGTAGCGCTCGAAGTCCTTGCCGAAGGTCCGCATGTCCATGAAGAAGATGCTGCAGTCCAGATCGTCGCCGGCATGCTCCTTGGAAATCACGGCCTCCTTGATGGCGTACATGCAGCACACCGAGGAGCAGTAGCTGTTGTTGCAGCGGTTCTGGTCGCGGGAGCCGACGCACTGGAACCAGGCGATCTTTTTGGGTTCCTTGTGGTCCGAGGGCCGCACCAGGTGCCCGCCGAAAGGACCCGAGGCCGACAGGATGCGCTCGTACTGCATCGAGGTGACGACGTTGGGCAGGCTGTCGTAGCCGTAAAAGTCCAGCTTCGACGGGTCGTAGGGCTTGAAGCCGGGGGCCAGCACGATCGCCCCCACGTCCAGATTTTCGGTGTGCGGCTTCTCGGCATGCGTGGCCAATGTCAAGGCGCCGGCACCGCAGACCTTGACACACTCGAAACATTCGCAGCAGACCATGCAGTTGAGGCACTTGGCGGCCTCGGCCACGGCCTGCTCTTCGCTGAAGCCCTTTTCCACCTCGTCAAAGCCCACCAGGCGCGCCGCCATTGGCAGGCGGTCCATGTGCGCCCGGGGCTGCCACGCCAGGTGCGCGGGGATCGGGTTGAAATCCTGCTGCGGTACCTCCAACGGCTCGCGGCCGGCCGCAAGGTCGGCGCCATCGATAAAGCGGGCGATGGAAACGGCCGCCTCGCGCCCGGCGGCCACCGCACCGATGGCGATCCAGGGTCCCGACTGGGCATCACCACCGGCAAAAACCCCCTGGCGGGTGGTTTCGCAGGTGATCGGATCGGCGACAATGGTGCCCCAGGAAGTCAGCTCGACACCGCCGGAGCCTTCCAGAAACCCCGGGTTGACCCGCTGCCCGATGGCCGGGATGATGGTATCGCAGGCCACCACGAATTCACTGCCCGCCACCGGCACCGGCCGCCGCCGGCCGCTCTTGTCCGGCTCGCCCAGCGCCATGCGCAAACACTCGAGCCCGGCGACCTTCCCGTTTTCAACCACCACCGCCACCGGGGCCAGCAGAAAATCGATCTCTACGCCCTCTTCCAGGGCGTCTTCGATCTCCTCGTTGCGCGCGGGCATCTCCGCGCGGGTCCGGCGGTAGAGGATGCTGACCTTCGCGGCCCCCATCCGCAGCGCCGAACGGGCCGCATCGATCGCCACATCGCCGCCGCCCACGATCACCACGTGACCCGCGACCGTCTTGCGCTCGTAAAGCGCCGCCTCGCGCAGGAAGCGCACACCGGTAATGACCCCCTCGGCGTCTTCATCGGGGATGTTGAGCTTCATGCTGGCGTGGGCCCCCACGGCAAGATAGACCGCCTGGTAGCCATCGGCCGCAAGGCCGTCCAGGGTGATATCGCGTCCGAGCGCGGTGTTGTAGCGCACCTCGACCCCCAGGCGCGTGATCGCAGCGATTTCCTTTTCGAGCACCGCGGGCGGCAGCCGGTAATCGGGGATCCCCACCCGCAGCATCCCGCCGCCCACCGGCAGGGCCTCGAAAATCGTGGTCTGAAAGCCTTCCAGGGCCAGAAAATAGGCGGCCGTCAAACCGGCCGGACCGGCCCCGATGATGGCGACCTTCTCTTTGCGGGGCGTGATCTCCGGCAGCGGGGTTTGCGCCACATCCACCTGATCGGCGACGAAGCGCTTGAGGGTGCAGATGGAGATCGGGGCATCGACCTCCTGGCGGCGGCAGGCGTCTTCGCAGGGGTGCGGACAGACGCGGCCGATCACCCCCGGCAGCGGCAGGGTGCGCTGGATGACCGCCAGTGCCTCGGGGTATTTCTGCTGGGCCACCAGGGACACGTAGGCGTGGGCGTTGACATGGTTGGGGCAACCGTTGGTGCACGGGGAGCGGTCTTTTTTGCTGATCGCGTAAGCACCCGGAACCGCCTGGGCGTAAGGCCGGAAGGTGGCCTTGCGGCTGCCCAGCCCCTGCTCGAAGACGCTCGGCAGACTCACCGGGCAGACCTCGGCGCAGTCGCCGCACCCGGTGCATTTTTTAATGTCGATGTAACGGGCGCCGGTGTTCAGGGTGACGTTGAAATTCCCCGCCGCGCCCGTGACTTCCTTGATTTCCGAAAGGGTGTGCAACTCGATGTTCAGATGCCGGCCGACCTCGACCAGTTTGGGGGAGATAATTCACATTGCACAGTCATTGGTGGGAAAGGTCTTGTCCAGTTGCGCCATGGCCCCGCCGATGGACGGACTTTTTTCGACCAGGTGGACATAATACCCGGAGTCGGCGAGGTCCAGGGCCGACTGCATTCCGGCGATCCCACCACCGACGACCATTACCGAACCGACGACATCTTTTGACATGATACCCATCTCCTGAAATAATTGAGCGCAGGCACCTGCCGCTTCAGACGGCACGTCGAAGCGAAGGGGGTTGCGACCCGGTTGGGGTTGCTGTTTTTTTTAAAACAAAGTAACCAAGTATTAATTTGAACCTTTTTTGTCAAGCCAAATCCGGATTTTATAGGTGGGTACAAAATTTTTAAATCCCGACTTGTTTTTGAGGCTGTAAAAATTCCAGCCCGATTCTGCCCAGTGCCGTGCGCCTATCCCGCGCACTGCACTGGGCAGCAGAGGCCACCCCCATGCAGACACCTTTCCCACGACCCGCAATCGTGGTCATCTGCGGTCCGACCGGAGTCGGAAAAACCCGCGCGGCGATTGCCGCCGCGGAGCGCTTCAACGGCGAAATCATCGGTGCCGACTCGGTCCAGGTTTACCGCCGCCTGGATATCGGCACCGCCAAGCCGACCCGGGCGGAGCGGGAGGCGATGCCCCACCACCTGGTGGATTTTCTGGAACCCGACGCCCCGTTTGACGCCCGCCGCTACACCCAGATGGCCGGCGCCCTGATCCGAAGGCTCTCAGCGGCGGGCAAAGTGCCCTTTGTGGTCGGCGGCAGCGGGCTGTACATCAAGGCCCTGCTCCACGGGCTGTTCGAGCCCCCGGACGCAAGCCGCACGCTGCGCAGGCGTCTGCAGCAGGAAGCCGTCGAGCACGGCGGCCAGGCCCTCCACCGCCGCCTGGCGGCATGCGACCCCGAGTCCGCCGCACGGATTCACCCCAACGACAGCGTTCGAATCGTGCGGGCGCTGGAAATTTATGAGGCGACCGGCTGCCCCATTTCGGACTTCCAAGCCCGCCACCGGTTTGCTGAAAGCCCTTTTCGGGCCTTCACAATCGGTTTGCACCTGGAGCGCTCCCTGCTCTACGAGCGCATCAACCGGCGGGTTGAGGCCATGCTGGCCGAAGGGCTGCCGACAGAAGTGGCCGGGCTGCTGAAAATGGGGTTCGACCCGGGGCTCAAGCCCTTGCAGTCGCTGGGCTACCGGCACATGATCGCCCATCTGAACGGATCGCTTTCGATGGCCGAGGCGCTGCGCACCCTGCAGCGCGACACCCGCCGGTATGCCAAACGCCAGATGACCTGGTTTGCGGCCGACCCGACGATCACCTGGACGACACCGGCCGAACTGCCGCGACTCTACCCGCAGATCGCCGCTTTCCTGGCCGAGGCCGCGCAGCCCACGGGTATCATTGACAAGGCCTCAACGGATATCTAAGGTATAAGCGTTCAGCCCGTTTATCGCTGCGCACCTCGCAGCAAAGCCCGAATCGGAGCCCCCCCCACTGCACTATGGCTTTGAAGGCAACCCGTCACCCTTTCAGACCAAGAAACAGCGCATGCCCTCTTCGTTGGAGCAGCAAACCCACATCATTCTCGACAGCATTGCCGACGGTGTTTTCACGGTCGACAAGGAGTGGCGGATCACGTCTTTCAATCGGGCGGCGGAGCAGATCACCGGCATCGCCCGCGCCGAGGCCCTCACCCGCCACTGCTGGGAGGTTTTTCGCACCAGCATCTGCGAGCAGCGCTGCGCGCTGCGGGAAACCCTGGAAACCGGCCGCCCGCTGGTCAACCAGTCGATTTTCATCGTCAACGCGGAGGGCGACCGCGTCCCGGTCAGCATCTCGACCGCGCTGTTGCGGGACAAATCCGGAGAGATCATCGGCGGGGTTGAAACCTTCCGGGACCTCAGCGTGGTGGAAGAACTGCGCAAGGAATTGGCCGGCTCCCATACCTTCCTGGACATCATCAGCAAAAACCGCGAGATGCGGGCCCTTTTCGCCATGCTAGAGCAAATCGCGGAGAGCAATGCCACAGTCCTGCTGGAAGGCGAAAGCGGCACCGGCAAGGAACTCTTCGCCAAGGCCATCCACTCCCTGAGCCCGCGCCGCAACGGCCCCCTGATCACGGTCAACTGCGCGGCGCTGCCGGACAGCCTGCTGGAATCCGAGCTTTTCGGCTACAAGGCCGGGGCCTTTACCGACGCGCGCAGGGACAAACCGGGACGCCTGGCGCTCGCCGGCGGCGGCACCCTCTTTCTGGACGAAATCGGGGATGTTTCGCCGATGCTCCAGATCCGGCTCCTGCGGGTCCTCCAGGACCGGCGCTACGAGCCCCTGGGCAGCACCCGCTCGGAAACCGCGGATGTACGCATTGTCACGGCAACCAACCGCAACCTGGAAGAACTCGTGGCCGAAGGGCAGTTCCGCCAGGATCTTTTCTACCGCATCAACGTGGTCAAAATGACCCTTCCGCCGCTGCGGGCGCGCAAGGAGGACATCCCCCTGCTGGTGGCCCACTTCATCCGCAAATACAGCCATCTCAACGGCAAGGACATCCAGGATGCCGCCCCGGAGGTGATGCCGCTGCTGATGGCCCACGATTTTCCCGGCAATGTCCGCGAACTGGAAAACATCGTCGAATACGCCACGGTGGTCTGCAAAAACAGCCGGATCGGAATCGAACATTTACCCCGCCACTTCCAGCCGCAAGATCTGCCCACGACGCCTCGCGCAGCCGGCCCGCGCCACGCCAGCCGGACGTCCTTCAACGAACTCAGCCGCAGTTTCATTTACGCCGAACTGAAAAAAAACAACTGGAACCGCAAGCTGACCGCAGCCCAGCTGGGCATCCACCCCTCGACCCTGTGGCGCCAGATCAAACGGCTGAACGTCAAACTGCCCTCCCAGGACGGCCGCCACCGCGGCTGAGCCCCGCGCAGCCGCTGATGCGTGGGGACGCACGGTATCGGCCAGCGCCACCCCCTGGCCGATTTTAACCTTGATTGTTGCGGCTGAATTCTGTTTAGATACCCGCCACTCGATTCGTTTGCACCCCTGCTGCGAGGAAGCCTGATGCCATTTGTCGAACTGGGAGAGGAGCGAATTTACTACGACCACAGCCCGTCGAGCGGCCGCCGCGTCCTGCTGCCGATCCACGGCTCCGGCGGCGACCACCGCTGCTGGCCCGAGGTCCTGCGGCGTTTGCCGGCAACCGCTGTTTTCACCCCTGACCTGCCCGGCCACGGCCGCTCCACCGGCAGCGGCCGCAGCCGGGTGGCGGACTATGCGGATGTCGTCGCCGCCTTTGCCGAACGCCTGGGGCTGCAGAACGTCGTGCTGATGGGCCACTCGCTGGGCGGGGCGATTGCCCAGAGCCTGGCCCTGCGATCGCCCGCTTGGCTGGCCGCCATCGTCCTGGTGGGCACCGGCGCCCGCTTGAGGGTCGACCCGGCGATTCTCGACGGCCTGCTTGGCGACTATGACGCCGCCCTGGACCTTGTCTGCGAATCCGCCTTCGGTCCCCAGGCCGCGCCGGCGCTCGTTCGGGCGCATCGCCAGGGGCTCCGACAAACCCCGCCGGCCGTCACCCACGACGACTTCAGCGCCTGCAACCAGTTCGATATCATGGACCGGCTGGGCGACATCCGCGTTCCCACCCTGGTGGTGACCGGCAGCGCCGACAACCTGACACCGCCCAAATACGGGGCGTTTCTGCGGGACCGTATCCCGGGAGCCCAAATGGCGCTCATTGCAGGCGCCGGCCACATGCTGGCCCTGGAAAACCCGGCGGCCCTGTTGGGTCACCTGAGCGCCTTCCTCGACGCGCGCGTCACCCCACCCTGAGCCGCGGCCAAATCCCCCGCGACACCCCGCACAGGATAGAGGATGCCGGGCGGCAGCCGGGCCATGCCTGTCATTGCGCGAACGCAAATCTTATGCGCACCGAAGCAGTTGCATCCCTGCAACACCCCACCCCACCAGCCCCAGGCCCTCAGCTCCGCGCGCTTTTTTTCCTTGAACTGTTGTATGCTTGCAAATAATGGATACCCTAAGTTTCATGGCATGGCATATGCTGGGTGGAACAGCGAAGATCGGGGGAGTTGCCTTCCTTCCCCGGGTAGCGCTTTTTAGCGTCCGCGCGACCCGCACCCCGCTGGAACCATGGCACGGAGACCGCATGCGCCGCAAACCGGCCCCCACATCCGGTGACACCGGGCGGAAGTTGAAAATCATCATCCCTGTCTGGGAGGACAAGGTCTCTCCGCTGCTGGACACCGCCACGCGCCTGCTGTTGGTGGAGGCCGTGAACACCGCCGTCGCCTCCCGCTGCGAAGTTCTTTTGGACGACGTGGACCTCTCCCGGCGCTGTTTCCGGATTTGGGGTCTCAAGGCGGATGTCCTTATTTGTGGTGCGGTATCGCGCCCCTTCGAGCGCCTGCTCGCGGCAGAGCCGCGCCTGCGCCTCGTTCAGGGGATATCCGGACCGGCCCAGGAGGTCCTGCAGGCCTTTCTGCAGGGGCGGCTCAACCGGCCGCGGTTCATGCTGCCCGGCAGGCGCCAGGCGCACCCCCGGTCCGACAACCGCCCCTGATCGGCAAGCTGCAGACTCCGCGCGCATCCGCCCAAAACCATCAACCTGTTACGGAGCATCCCGATATGATTATCAGTATTGCCAGCGGAAAAGGCGGGACCGGCAAAACCACGGTCGCCACCAACCTGGCAGTGGCCCTCGGCAACGGGGTCCAACTGCTGGACTGCGACGTGGAAGAACCCAACGCCCACCTTTTTCTGCGCCCCACCCTGAGCCCGGCTGAAATTGTGACCATGCCGGTGCCGGTGGTGGATGAAGACAAATGCACCTTCTGCGGCCAGTGCGGTGAGATTTGCGTATTCAAGGCGATCGTGGTCTTGGGGGAGACGGTGCTGCCGTTTCACGAGCTTTGCCACAGCTGCGGCGGCTGCATGGCGGTCTGCCCCGTGGACGCCATCACCGAGGTCGGCCGTGAGCTGGGCGTGATCGAAAGCGGTCACAGCAACGGGGTCGAATTCGTCCACGGCCGGCTGCGCATCGGCGAGGCCATGTCCCCCCCGCTGATCAAGGCCGTGCGGGCCCGCACGCGTCCGGGGGGCCTGACCATCATCGACGCCCCGCCGGGGACCTCCTGCCCGGTCATCGCGGCCATGAAAGCCACCGATTTCGTGCTGCTGGTGACCGAGCCCACCCCTTTCGGCCTGCACGATCTCAAACTTGCGGTGGGGGCCGTGCGCGCTTTGGGGCTGCCGTGCGGACTGGTGATCAACCGCGCCGACATGGGCGATGATCGCGTCCGGGCCTATGCCCGCGAGGAAGGCCTCCCCATCCTGATGGAGATCCCGTTCGACCGGCGGATCGCCGAGGCCTATTCCCGCGGCGAGCTGGTGGTGACGGCGCTGCCGGAATGGAAGCCCAAATTCGTGCAACTTTTCGAGGCCATCGCGGCCATCGTCAACCATACGGGGGCGAAATCGGTATGAAGGAATTGATTATCATCAGCGGCAAGGGCGGCACCGGGAAAACCAGCCTGCTTGCGGCGTTTGCCGCCCTGGCCGAAGACAAGGTCCTGTGCGACGCCGATGTGGATGCAGCCGACCTGCACCTGATCATGAACCCCGAGGTGCAGGAGCGCCACGACTTCATCTCCGGCCGCACGGCGGTCATCGATCCGCAGCGCTGCACGGCATGCGGCATCTGCCGCGAGATGTGCCGCTTTGACGCCATCGATGAGAATTTCAGGGTCAATCCGATCGACTGCGAAGGCTGCGGCGTGTGCGTCCATTTCTGCCCGGAAAAGGCGATTGATTTCCCGCTCAACACCTGCGGCGAATGGTACCTGTCCGAAACCCGCTTCGGCCCGATGGTGCACGCCCAGCTGCATATCGCCGAGGAAAACTCGGGCAAGCTGGTCTCCCTGGTGCGCCGGGAGGCCCGCCAGCTGGCCGAAAAGAGAGGGCTCGGCCTGCTGCTGACCGACGGCCCGCCGGGAGTCGGCTGCCCGGTGATCGCCTCCATCGGCGGGGCCAGCGCCGTGCTGATCGTCACCGAACCGACGGTTTCGGGCCGCCACGACATGCAGCGGGTCATCCAACTGGCCGAGCACTTAAAGGTGCGCCCCATGCTGTGCATCAACAAGGCGGACCGCAACCCGGCGGTCAGCCGCGAAATCGAGGCGTTTGCCCGCAGCAAAGGCATGGCCTTTCTGGGAACGGTCCCCTTCGACCCGGTTTTCACATACGCCATGGTCAACGGCCAGACGGTGGTCGAATACGCCCCGGACGCCGCGGCCACCCGGGCGGTGCGCGACATATGGCAAACGCTCAAGGTCCAAATCTGACGGTTCCGTAAAAAGCCCAATTTCTGCGTTGCCCCGCATCCCGCAACCGCGGCGGCGTCCGAGAAGGGCACCTCAGCCCCAATAGACCGGTGCACCCCAGATCTTGACAGCTCCTCCGAAACCCTCTTATTTGGGTTTGGCGATTTGGCGGTCGGTCCTCTGATATGTCCGAGGTGTCAGGGGGCCAAGAGGATCATCGCGTTTATCGAGGACAATCAGATTATCCGAAAAATACTGAGGTATCATGGTCGATGGGAGCCCAACGACCATGATCCGGCCGCCGACGCCGGGATGGGCTTTTGAAAGCGCCATAGGCCACATAACCCAATTGCGGTATTCGCCCCATGTTGTTGGGCATCAACATAATGCGGTGCCATTGACACCCCATCACCTCCCTGGCATACTCGACCCTACAAAAACCAAGTTTATATCCATCCGGTCGGCCCATCCCTTGAGACTGGTCTGGCATATGGTCAGACCAATGCAAACATTTAAAACCCTGGCGAATATTTCCATCCAATACTTTCAAAATTCATATTAGTGCTTAATAACATTCATATTTTTTAATTTCAAGCAGTTTTTCCTTGACAGCCGGAAAATTTTGAAATAGCAATTGGTATTACCAATAATTGAGATACAAACACAGCAACCAGAAACAAAAAGATCGGCTCGGAAACCGCTACGGGTCGAGGCGTTTCGATGCGGGGCTGGGAGAGGGGGTGATGCGACAGCTCGAACGGCAAAGGGTTCGTCGGCCCTGCAATGCCGTGCGGGCCTTAAATGAAGATCGCGGCAACAGGCGGATGGCCGGTAGCTGCGCTCAATGATTGGGTCAGGCGGAATTGCCAATCAAACCTGTTTTACCGGTTCAGCCAAACTTATACCAATTACGCCAGAGGGAGGGATTGAGGAAATGAAAAAGTATTTGAAAACGGGACTTTGTGTACTGCTGACCCTGTGTTTTGCGCTTTCCTATGCCCAGGCGGCCGAGAAGCGCCAGAAATTCGGCGCGGACAAACGCTCCGAGGTGGCGAAAAAGGTTGATTTCAAACCCTCCACCGAAACCATCCGCTGGAAGATGGTCATGCCGTGGGACAAGGGCATCCTTTTTTACGATGTGGCGGCCCACTTCTGCGACAGCGTGCGCCTGGCCTCCGCCGGCCGGCTGGACATCAAGCCCTTTTCCGCCGGCGAGCTGGTCCCGGCCATGCAGAGTTTCGACGCCGTAAGCCAGGGTTCGGCCCAGGCCGGCCACGACTGGCCGGGCTACTGGAAGGGCAAGAACGAGGCCTTCGTGGCCTTCGCCTCGGTGCCCTTCGGCCTGGACGCCGAAGGCTACAACATCTGGCTTTATGAAAAAGGCGGGGCCGAGATGATGAACGAGCTTTACGGCCAATTCAACATGGTGGCCCTGCCCGGCGGCCAGTGCGGCCAGGAAATGGGACTCTTCTCCAACAAACGCGCCACCAAGATGGCGGATTTCAAAGGGATGCGGGTGCGCACCGTGGGCTGGTACATGGACATTCTCAACCAGCTGGGTGCCGCGGTCACCCCGCTGCCCGGCGGCGAAATCTACCTGGCCCTGGAGCGCGGCGTGATCGACGCGGCCGAGTTCTCCACCCCGGCCATGAACTACCCCCTGGGCTTCGACGAAATCACCAAGTACGTCATCCAGCCCGGCGTCCACCAGCCCGGCATTCAGTGCGCCCTTTTCTTCAACAAGGATGCCTACGACAAGCTGCCCGAAGACCTGAAGTGGATCGTGGACATCTGCGCCAAGGAGACCCAGCTGTGGAGCTACAGCTGGCAGAACAACCTCAACGTCGAGGCGGTGAAATTGTTCAAGCAAAAGGTCGAGTTTGTCAAGATGGACGATGCCACGACGATCGAGTTCCGCACGATCACCAAGACCTACCTCGACGGCCTCAAGGAGAAGTTCCCGGATGTCAAAAAGGTCCTGGACTCCCAGGAAGCCTTCCTGGCCGAATTCGCCGAGTGGCGTGATGCCCGCAGCGGCGTCGCAGCCTGGCCTTATGAAATTTTCGTCGGCGGCAGGACCACGGAATAATCCGGCCGCGCAAGCAATTCCGGCGACCCTGCCCCGCGCGGCAGGGTCGCCTTCATCATGGGGAGGTCGATTCATATGCTGGAAACAACGGCCAATGCCATCACCCAATTCAACCGCAAGGCCGGGGAGTGGTTTTCCCTGCTCATGCTGCCCATGCTCTTTGTGGCGGTCTACGAAGTCTTCATGCGCTACGCCTTCAATGCGCCCACCAGCTGGGGCTTCGAGCTGACCATCTTCATCTACGGGGTGCACTTCATCCTGGGGTATTCCTATACCGATGCCTATGACGGCCATGTGCGCGTGGATGTCTTCAGCAGCCGCCTGCGGCCCCGCAGTAAGGCGGTCCTGGAGATCGTCACCCTGCTTTTGATTTTCTTTCCCTTCATGACGCTGATGACAATTTTCGCCGGCAAGTTCGCCTTCCTCTCCGCGTCCATGAAGGAGCTGGCCTCCACCAGTTGGGCACCCCCCATCTGGCCTGTCAAGATCCTGATGGTCGTCGGCTTTGTGCTGCTCTGGCTGCAGGGCCTGGCCAATCTGCTGCGCAACCTTCATATCGCCCTCAAAGCGGCGGCTGATTGAACCGAAAGGGGTAACTATCCATGAGTGTCGAATTCCTTACCGTGGCCATGTTCGCCGCCTTGCTCTTGTCCATCGCCCTGGGGCACCCCCTGGCCTACACCCTGGCCGGAGTCGCCACCCTTTTTGGATTGATCGACTACGGCTTCGACTTCACCGGGATCTTCATGCAGTTCGCCAACCTGGCCTGGGGGCTGATGAACAACTACACCCTGGTGGCGATTCCGCTGTTCATCTTCATGGCCAACCTGCTGGACTGCTCCAAGGTCTCCGATGAGCTTTTCGACGCCCTCTACGTGGTTCTGGGCAGCCTGAAAGGCGGCCTGGGCCTGGCGGTCATCGCCGTGTGCACCGTCTTTGCCGCCACCACCGGCATCATCGGCGCCTCGGTGGTGGGGATGACCCTTTTGGCCGCACCGGCCATGATTCAGCGCGGCTACCAGAAGGAGCTGACCGCCGGCCTGATCTGTTCGGCCGGCAGCCTGGGGATTCTCATCCCGCCCAGCATCATGATGGTGGTCTTCGCCGGCCTGGCGGGGATGAAGGAGACCACGGTGGGCAACCTCTTCGCCGCCGCGATCCTGCCCGGCCTGATTCTTTCCGTCTGTTTCATGATCTATACCTATGTCCGCTGCGCCATCAACCCCAGCCTGGGGCCCCCCATCAGCAAGGAGGAGGCCGCCAAGTACTCCGCCGCGAGGAAGTGGGGCATGACCCTCAAATCCCTGCTGCCGCCTTCGGCCCTGATCTTTGCCGTCATGGGCACCATCCTGATGGGAATCGCCACGGCCACCGAGGCGGCCGCCATGGGCGCCACCGGCGCTCTGATCCTGGCCATGATCAAGCGCAAGCTCACCTGGGAGGTGATCCGCAAGGCCTGCTCCGCCACCCTCAAGACCACCTCCATGGTCATGCTGCTTTTCATCGGCGGCACCTTTTTCAGCAGCGTTTTCCTGGGCATGGGCGGCGGAGACGTGGTCTCGGACCTTTTGGTGGGTTCGGGGCTCAACCGCTGGCTGGTCTACTTCATCATGATGGCCATCGTCTTTATCCTGGGCATGTTCATCGACTGGGCCGCCATTTTGCTGATCACCGTGCCGATCTTTTTGCCGATCGCCCTCGACCTGGGCTTTGATCCGCTCTGGTTCGCCATTGCCATGTGCGTCAATCTGCAGTGCTCCTTTCTCACGCCGCCCTTCGGCTACGCCCTTTTTTATTTCGCCGGGGTGGCCCCCAAGGGCTACACGATGATGCACATCTACCGCGGGATCATTCCCTTCGTCATCCTGCAGGTTATCGGCTTGATCGTCCTGACCATTTTCCCCCAGGTGGCCCTGTGGCTGCCGGCGGTTTTCTTCGGCCGATAATTTTTCTTGTATCCGATCACCGGGTTGAGGAGAAAAGCGGACAGCCGGTTGCCTTTTTCGCCGGACATCGCGGCACAGTTCGAGTAAGGAACCATGGGAAATCGCGAGGTAAACGCTGCGGCCCATGGAACCGCCCTTCAAAATTCTTTCTCGAAAGAGGACTGGGAGAAAACCCCGGAAGTGGTGCGTGCCTCTATCCCACGGCTGCATCAGAGAATTGACGCGCACGATCAGACGATCCATCGTCTGATCCAACGCATCGATGATCTGGAAGCCCGCACGAAACGAAACTCGTCAAACTCCAATCAGCCGCCATCCAGTGACCCATTCCGCAAGCCCAAACGCAAAGACAAGCCTGCGGGCAAAAAACCCGGCGGATACAAAAAATAAGGTGGGGTATTTCTACAGATCACCCGACAGTGCAACGCACCCGACGCTGAAAACCGCGCGGCTGATTGCGGGGGTTAGAACGCCTTGTAGATCCGGGCCAGGGGATGTCCCTTGGCCGCAATATCCAGATCCAGGAAATACCCGTAGGGGGTCTGGGCGGTGGTGTAACCGGCGCTGATCAGGCGCGCCGCGGCGCGCGTCAGCAGATCCTGAGCCGCTTCCGGCGGGGCTTTGGCCTCCCCCAGGTGGGTGAAGGAATGCAGGATGACCCGCTGGACCTGCCACTTGCGGGCCACCCATTTGGCGTTTTTGACCAGCTTGGTTTCAGCCGGGCTGCCGGCGGCCGTATCCTGCGGCTCCACGTGGACGAAGGCCACCACCACATCCCGTTCTTCGGCCGCCTCGGCCGCGGGGGCACCTTCCAGGGTCTTGACCGCCGGCCGCCAGCCAAAACGCTCGCAGTACCAGAACATGACCCGCATCTCAACAGGCCCCCAGCACCGACCGGATGGTGTCGATCGTCCAGGCGATGTCATCGGCTGTGATGTGATAATGGGTGACCGCCCGCAGAGACCGGGGCCCCAGTGCCAGCACTCGGACCCCGCGGGCGTCGAGCTTCGCAGCCAGGGCCGCCGCCGTCAGCGCCGGGTGGACCACGTCAAAAAAAACGATGTTGGTGTAAACCCGGTCGGGATCCAGCCTCAGACCGTCGGTGAGCGCCAGCGCACGCGCCAGATCGCGGGCATTTTGATGGTCTTCGGCCAGCCGCGCCACCATCTCCTCTAGGGCCCCGATCCCGGCGGCCGCCAGG